>Ga0335081_10009592_pt1 | contig 15592 bp, 8 predicted proteins | sample Lox_Sample_35_FD_206713 | JGI IMG/M metagenome (GOLD analysis project Ga0335081, IMG submission 206713) | Soil microbial communities from Loxahatchee National Wildlife Refuge, Florida, United States - Lox_Sample_3.5 | ecosystem: Environmental > Terrestrial > Soil > Wetlands | place: USA: Florida... | reverse complement strand
TGGTCGCCCGCCGTCTGAATTGAGCCCTGGGTGAACCCATCTCCCAAACGTGGTCCTAATCGGTCGCAACGGCACCCGCACCTACGCCTCCTGGCGCTGGAGTATCACGCGCTCCTCCGCGATCCGGAGGACAGCGCCCGCCAAATGGCCGACTTTCTCGAGGTGCCGCTGGATGTTGAGGCCGTGGCGCGGCAGGTGGACCCGGCGCTGCACCGCCAGCGCAAAAGCGAAGGCCGGGAGCCTATCGGAGGGCGCCGATGACGGCTTGGGTGAACTCGTCGGTGGAGGCCTTGCCGCCTACGTCGCGCGTGAGGTGCCGGCCTTCGGTATAGACCTGGTGGATGGCCAGCTCCACGCGGCCGGCGGCGGCGTCCTGGCCGAGGTGGCGAAGCATCAGGATGGAGGAAAGCATCAGGGCGGTGGGGTTCGCGATCTTACGGCCCGCGATGTCGGGCGCGCTGCCGTGCACGGCCTCAAAAAGGGCGCATTGATCTCCGAGATTGGCGCCCGGCACTAGGCCGAGGCCGCCCACCAAGCCGGCCGCGAGGTCTGAGATGATGTCGCCGTAGAGGTTCTCGAGCAGCAGCACGTCGAATTGCTGCGGCTTCATCACCAGTTGCATGCAGCAGTTGTCAACGATCACTTCACGATGCTGGATGTCGGGGTACTCGGCGGCCACCTTGCGGATGCAGTCGAGAAACAGGCCGTCCGAGAGTTTCATGATGTTGGCCTTGTGCACCGCGGCGATGCTCTTGCGCCCGAACTTGCGGGCGTACTCGAAGGCGAAGCGGGCGATGCGCGTGGAGGCGTATTCGGTGATGATTTTCAGGCTTTCCACCACGCCCGGCACCACCACGTGCTCGAGTCCGGCGTAGAGCGATTCGGTGTTTTCGCGCACCACAATAAGATCAACGCCGTCGAAGGGGGTCCGGATCCCCGGGAGGCGCTGGACGGGGCGGAAATTGGCGTAGAGGTCGAGTGCGCGGCGCAAGGCCACGTTGATGCTCTGGTGGCCGGTGCCGATGGGAGTGGTGAGAGGGCCCTTCAGGCCGACGCGAGTCTCCAGCACTGAGGCGACCACCGGATCGGCGTGCAGGTCCTCCTGGCGGCGGCCCACGATGGGTTGGGCGTTCTTTTCCACCCACTCGATTTCGGCGCCGGCGGCGTCGAGCAGGGTGACGGTGGCCGCCGCGACCTCAGGGCCGATGCCGTCCCCGGGGATGAGGGTTACACGACACTTCGAGGAGCCGGCCGTAGAAATCATCGCGCTATTCTATCATCGGCCTTGATCCGGAGGTTAAGCGCGCTTGACGAAAATGGGTATGCGGGAGACTGACAAGGGCAGAAGAGGAATCCGGGGAGGTCCCGGAGCCAGCCCAAGCTTGCTTCCAAGCCGCTGGCTCTGGGCCTTCCCCGGCTCCTTCGCGGAGGGGGGACCGCGGCGCCTCCATAAATGCCTAAGGCGCTTTGGAGGCGCACCTCCGGACCTGCAAACGAAGCACCAAATCGCGGCGCCTGCTAAGTGCTGCGTTGGCTCGCGGCGGCTGCGCAGCGGCTCGAGCCGGAGTGTAAAATCTGCGCACGCGCCGACGGAGTCGAGCAAATTTTTCAGGGTTCCACCCTGGGGGCCGCGCCGTTTTGTCCGCGCGCCTTGATTCTCCCGGACGGGTCTGCTAACCTTAACGGGAGCGATAAGATTTCGCGCGACGGCGCTTGGAGCCGGCGAAGAAAAGGAGCTGGAAATGGCTACATCGTTGGAAATAACACCGTACGCCGCCGAAAAGGTAAAGGAGATCATGGCGCAGCAGGATCCGTCGCCCGCCGGGCTCCGGGTTTCGGTGGTCGGAGGGGGCTGCTCGGGCTTCTCCTACCAGATGAACTTCGAGAGCCAGACGAACCCCATCGACAAGGTGTTCGATTTTGAAGGCCTGAAGGTGTTTGTCGACCAGGCGTCGCTGATGTATTTGAAGGGCACGAAGATCGACTTCGTAGAGACGCTAGAGGGTTCAGGCTTCAAATTCGAAAATCCGAACGTCAAGTCCACCTGTGGCTGCGGCAGTTCATTCACCGTGTAGCCGGTCCCGGCTTTTGCGACAGAGGCCCCGGCGCGCGCTCTTGACGAGCGGGCTCCGGGGCTTCGCATTTCAGGAACCCGCGCCTTGAAGCGGCTCCGGCCCCGCGCATGCGTATCGCCCTCGCTCAGATCAACACCACGGTGGGAGAATTTGGCGGCAACGTGGAGCGTATCGTGCGCTTCGCGCGCCACGCGGCCGGACGCGGCGCTGACTTGGTGGTTTTCCCCGAGCTTGCCCTCACCGGTTATCCCCCGCGCGACTTGGTTGAGGAACCTCGTTTCGTGGAGCGCTCTGAGCGCGAGTTGGAGCGCCTAGCCGGCCTGGTGCCGGAGCTGCGCATCCTGGTGGGCTACGTGCGCCGTTCGGGTGCGACGCAGGGCAAGCCCGTGGCGGACTCAGCCGCATTGCTCTACGGTGGCCGGCGGATGCTGACGTACGACAAGATGCTGCTGGCGTTTTACGACGTCTTCGACGAGTCGCGTTACTTCGAGCCGGGGGGCGCGCCGGCCTTCTTCGAGGTTGGGGAAAAGCGGCTGGGCGTGAGCATCTGCGAAGATGTGTGGAACGACAAAAACTTCTGGAAGCAGCAACGGTACCCCCATGACCCGGTCGAAGACTCGGTCCGCGGCGGTGCCTCCGTTTTGCTGAATATCGCCGCCTCCCCCTTCGATACCGCCAAAATCGAATTGCGCCACCGGATGCTTCGGACCATCGCGCGCGAACGCCGCCTGCCGGTGGTCTACGTGAATCAGGTGGGTGGTAACGACCAGCTTGTGTTCGACGGTTCCAGCATGGTTCTCGACGCGACGGGCGAAGTGGTGGCGCGTGCGCGTGCGTTTGTAGAGGACCTGGTTGTATTCGATACCGAGTCAAGCGCGGGTGAGGTTCGTCCGGGTCCGGGCTCGGAAGTGGAGGCGGTCTACGAGGCGCTCAAGCTGGGGACGCGCGATTATCTGGAGAAGTGCGGTTTCCGGAAGGCACTGATAGGCGTCAGCGGCGGCATCGACTCGTCGCTGGTGGCGGCGATTGCCGCCGATGCGGTCGGCCCCGACAACGTCGTGGGCGTCAGCATGCCTGGGCCGTACTCCTCGGAAGGCAGCGTGAGCGACGCCGCGGCCCTGGCCCGCAACCTCGGAATGGATTTGCGCGTCATCCCTATCACGCCCATCTTCGACGCCTACCTCACCACCCTCGATCCCGCCTTCGGTGACCTGCCCCCCGACGCCACTGAAGAGAACGTGCAGGCGCGGATTCGGGGTAACATCCTGATGGCGCTCTCGAACAAGTCCGGCGCGCTGGTGTTGAGCACCGGCAACAAGAGCGAGCTGGCCGTGGGCTATTGCACGCTCTACGGAGACATGGCGGGCGGGCTCGCGGTGATCGCCGATGTGCCGAAGACGCTGGTGTACGAGCTGGCGCGGTTTGTGAACCGCGAGCGGGAGAGGATACCACAAGCGTCGATCGCGAAGCCGCCTTCGGCGGAGCTTCGGCTGAACCAAACCGACCAGGATACGCTGCCGCCTTACGACACTCTGGATGCCATCCTCCGGGCTTACATTGAGGAACACCAGGGTGCGGAGCAGATCATCACGAGGTGGGGATTCGATGCCGCGCTCGTGCGCGAGGTCATCCGGCGCGTAAACGGAGCGGAATATAAGCGCCAGCAGGCGGCTCCCGCCCTGAAGGTGACGGCCAAGGCCTTTGGCATCGGGCGGCGCTACCCGATCGCGAACCATTACCTGGAGTAACGCGCCAGCCCGATGGCGGGCGCAGGCGTTCTTTGTTAACCATGGCGCCGATTAGGCCTGAAATCCCCGCCACCATGCGAGCGCTCGAAATTCGCGCTTACGACGGGCGTCCGGAGAGTCTCGCAATCGTCACCCGGCCTGTGCCCGCTCCGGGCCCCGGCCAGATCCTCGTGCGCATACGCGCCGCGCCCATCAATCCTTCGGACCTCATGTTCCTCCGCGGGCTTTACGGATTCCGCAAGGAACTTCCGGCCATCCCGGGCTTCGAGGGCAGCGGTACGGTGGTGGCCGCCGGGAAGGGCATGATGGCGCGGGCGCTACTGGGCCGGGGTGTGGCCTGCGCCGCTGCCGACGCGAGCATTGCCTGGGGAACATGGGCGGAGTATCTGGTAACCTCGGCGAAGTTCGCCGTGCCGCTGGCTCGCTCGGTGAACCTGGAGCAGGCCGCCATGCTGCTCGTGAACCCGATCACCGCTTGGGCGCTGATGGAGATCGCCCGCAGCGAGGGGCATCGGGCGGTGATCCAGACCGCGGCGGCCAGCGCTCTCGGGCGCATGATCGTGCGGCTCGGCCGCCGGTTTTCGCTGCCCGTCATCAATGTGGTGCGGCGGCGCGAGCAGGCGGACGAGCTCGCGGCGCTTGGCGCCGGGCACACCCTGATTTCAACCGACGACCATTTCGACCGCGAGCTGCGCCTGGCAGCGCGGCGGCTGGACGCAACGCTCGGTTTCGAGGCCGTCGCCGGCGACCTCACCCGGCGGGTGCTGGACGCCCTGCCGACGCAAGCCCGGGTGCTGGTCTACGGGGCCCTCTCGCTCGAACCCTGCCAAGTTAATCCGGCCTCGCTCATTTTTGAAGGCAAGCGCGTGGAGGGCTTCTGGCTGTCGACGTGGCTCGCCGGCAAGAGCCTGCCAGCCCGTTACCGGCTCTCGCGTCAGGTCCAGTCTCTTTTGACCGATGACCTGCAAACCCAGGTTCAGGCACGCTTGCCGCTCGAATCCGGCGCCGAAGCGGTGGAGCGCTATTCGCATAACATGAGCGCCGGAAAAGTGCTGCTGGTGCCGGGTCTCGGCGTTGGCAGCCGCGCTGCGACGGCGAATCATTGACGGTTCATCATCGGTCGTTCATGCTCCAGGAAATTCACATCCAGAACTACGCCGTGATCGAAAGCCTCGAGGTGGAATTTCATCCGGGGCTCAACGTGCTAACGGGCGAAACCGGATCGGGCAAATCGATCCTGGTGGACGCGCTGACCCTGGCGCTCGGAGGCCGCGCCTCGCCTGACGTCATTCGAACCGGGGCTGAGCGCGCGACTGTCACGGCGGTTTTTCGGGCCGAAGAAACCGGCGGAAGCGGCCCGCCCTGGGCGTTCTGGCTCGAGCGCTACAGCGTGGGTGGCGAGACCGAGGCGGAAATCATCCTGAGACGTGAAATTCAAACCGGCGGACGCAGCCGCTTGCTGGTGAACGACGAGCCCGTCACGCTTTCCGGCGCCAGAGAACTGGCGCCTTTGCTGGTGGAGGTCCATGGGCAGGGCGAGCACGCGGCGCTGGTGCAGCGTGAGGCTCAGCTTGAGCTGCTCGACGCCTTTGCCTGCACCCGCGACCGCGTCACCTCGGTTCGCGAGCTCTACGCGCGGCGGCGGGAGTTCGAGCGCGAGTGGACCGGCCTGAACCAGAATGAACAGGAGCGTTTGCGCGCGATCGACCTGCTTCGTTTTCAAGTGGACGAGATCAACGGTGCTCGCCTGGAGCCGGGCGAGGATGAGCGGCTCGAGCGCGAGCGCAGCGTGCTGCGCAATCTCGAAAAGGTCCGGGCGGCGGCCGCCGGCGCCTACGCCACGCTTCACGAGGAAGAGGGCTCGGCCCTGGCGCGGCTGGCGGCCGCGGAGCACGCGCTGGACGATCTGGCGCGCTACGACCGCGCACTCGATTCGCATCGCGAGCCCCTGGCGGCCGCGCGCAGCACGCTCGACGACCTGGCGCTCGCTCTCGGCAATTATCTGGAACGGCTGGAGGCCGATCCCGGGCGCTTGGACGAGATCGAAGACCGCTTGGCCCTGCTCGACCGGCTCAAGCGCAAATACGGAGGTACCCTCGAAGAGATGGCGGCCTTCGCCGGGCGGGCGCGCGAAGAACTTTCGCGCCTCGAGCACGCGGACGAACGTCGCGAGGAGGTGCGGCGCGAGCTCGACGCGGCCGGCGAAGCGTACCGCAAAGTGGCGGCGGCGCTCTCCCGCGAACGGCGCGCCGCGGCCTTTCGCCTCGCAGCCGAGGTCCAGCGAGAATTGGCCCAGCTCGGTATGGAGAAGGCGCGCTTTGAGGTTGGATTCGACCGGGCGGGCTCTCTGCCGGACCCCGAAAGCGCGGGCGAAACGACAAACCTCATCGGCGGGCCGAGCGGAGTTGATCGCATCACGTTCGACGTTTCCCCAAACCCGGGCGAAGAATTGCGCCCTCTCGACCGGGTCGCTTCCGGTGGCGAAATTTCGCGGTTGATGTTGGCCCTAAAAACGGTGCTGGCGGGGGCGGCGTCGCGAGAGAGCCGCGAAAGTGCCGCTCGCACGCTGGTGTTCGACGAAATCGACGCCGGTATCGGCGGCCAGGTGGCGGACTGCGTGGGCGAGCGGCTTAAACGGCTGGCGCGTGAGAACCAAGTGCTCTGCGTCACGCACCTGCCCCAGATTGCGTGCTTTGCGGACCACCACTTTTCCGTGGAGAAAATCGAGCGCGGCGGCCGGACCTTCGCGGCGGTGCAGTATCTGGCCACCCAGCGGGAGCGCGCCCTCGAGCTGGCGCGCATGCTGTCCGGCCGGCGCATCACCGACGCCGGAATCGAGCACGCTGCCACCCTGCTGAAGCAGACCTCCCGCCGCTAGCCCGGTTTAAGCTGCCGCGCGCAGACGGGGCGCGCCCTTCGGCGCGGCGGGCAGGCAGCGCTCAGCGCGAAGCCCGGGTGGGCGGTTCCTTGGCCGCGTTCAACGCGTCTTCGACGGCCTGGGTGAGAATTTCCGGCGTGGGTCCGGGATAGATCCGGCCATTGACGTAAAAAGTGGGTGTCTGGGTGACGCTCAACTGTTCGCCTTCCTTGCGCCCGGCCTCCACCCGCGCCAAGCTGGCCTGGGCATCGAAGCAGGCGGAAAGCCTGCCACGGTCGAGCCCCGCCTGCTGGCCATAGCCCAGCAACAGGTCGCGGACGTCCGTGGAACTCGCCTGGGAGGCATCGATGTCGGTCTGGTGCTTGAAGATCAGAGTGCGGTAAGGCACGAACTTGGCGGGATCCATCTGAAAAGCGCATTCATTGGCAACGGCCGCATTTTTGGACCACGCGTGAAAGGGCAGGGGAAATTCCTTGAATACCATCCGCACCTTGTTGCCGTACTTCGGCAAAAATTCGTCCTCCAGGTACTGGTGCATGTGCGCGCACGAAGGGCACTCCAAGTCTGCGTATTCCACGATCGTCACCGGGGCGCTGGCGGGGCCTTGCGTAGGTTGATCCTTCAGCGACATGATCCCCAGGGCCTGCCTCCTCGGGTCAACGTTGAACGGGTAGAGATCGCCGAGGCCGAGGAACTTCTTGTCGCCGGTCACGATGAACTTCTGGGTCTGGGTCTGGCTCCCGTCGGTGGCTGTCAAAGTGGTGACCAGGAAATCGTGGTACGGCGACGGGCCCAAGGCGCCGGTCGCAAGGTTGACCTTGGCCGGAATCTTGAAGTGTTCCCGAACTTGTTGGACGATGGCAGCGTCCACATCGCCATCGAGCGGCACCCATGGACCCACTAGCAGGTAGCGGCCGTCCTTGGATACGCTGACGGGCACATCCTTGCTCTGTTTGCCATCGTTCACAGTGACCATGGTCTGCAGGAAACCGGGATCGGCCGAGGGTTCGAAGGATGCGATGGTGACTTTGGTCGTGCTCACCAGGCCGAATCTTTCGCGGACGTAGCGCTCCACCTTTTCTCTGGAAGGCGCTTCGCTTTTACTCTCCGAGGACGCGGCGTATTTCTGGGGAGTGAAGATCGTGAGACCACCGACTAGGATGGTGACCGCGAGGGCGGTCCAAGCGCCTTTGAAACTCTTCATTGGGATGGTTCTCTTCCTTTCTTGCAAATCCCCCCGGCCACGGGTCGCCGGGGCGGCTGCGCCCATTCATTCTAGCGAAGCCCCTCTTGAAAAATCAAACAGGCCCTGAGAGAAATGAGGGCACCCGGAGGTGCCCTCGGTTGAGGTGGGATTCGTTCGAGATCCGGGCTTTAGAAGAAAGCCTTCAGGGCAAAGGTGATGGTCCGATTGCCACCCGTGAACAGGCTCGGCACGCCGAAGCCTGTGGTTTCCTCCGTGAGCCCGGCATCGTCGAGGAAGGGATCGACGCTCGAGAAGTTGGGGTGATTGAAGATGTTGGTCATGTCCATGCGGAACTGCAGCTTCACCCGCTCCGTCACCCGGGTGTCTTTGGCTACCGAGAAATTGGCGGTGTTGGTGTGGTAGTCGCGGGCCGTATTGCGTCCGACGTTCCCGAACGGGGTCCCGTAAACAGAATCCGCCGTCTGGCCGTTGGCGATGAATCGGACCTGGCTGGGGGTCATGTTCACTACGCTGCCGGAGGCGTTAGCGGCGTTGAAGCTGATGAGTTGGGTGGCCGCGGCACTGCAGCCTACTCCCAGGTATTGGCAGGCGTCACCCGCGTAGATGCCGACCGCTGACACCGGTGCGGTGGGGCTGCCCGCGAAGGGTCGGGCTGTCTCATCTGCGAAGCCGATGAAGCCAGCATTGAAGGGAGTGTCGAAGAACTCATTCGGGCCCGTGAAGGTGTTGATAGCTGCCTGAACGGGTGTGTAGGGCTGGCCGCTCGCAATCAGGTAAGTGCCCGCTACGCTCCAGCCTCCCAAAAGGTGGCCGATGAGTCCTTCCTGGTTGCCATGCCACGGAATCTGCTCGACGAAGCTTAGCGTCCAGTTCTGGGGGATGTCCAGGCCTGACAAACCATGCTCACCACCCACATAGTCGAGCGGGTTCTGGGAGAAGGCGAGCGTGTTTCCTCCTCCGCCCGTATTGAAGATGTCGCTGGTGTTGTCGGTGGTTTTGCTCCAAGTGTACGCCGTGCGCAGCGTGAGTTGGTGGGCCAGATTGGTCGCGCGGAACTCTGTCTGCAGACCCTCGTAGTCGGAGACGCCCGTGTTAGTGCGGAGGCGCTCCACGCCCTCGCTACAGTTTACCCGGCCGACCGCGCTCGAAACCACGGCCTGCGACGCCGGACAAGGCGTAACGCCGGCGGGCAGAGCGTTGGGATATACGGCCGCGATGTCTGCGATGTACGGGTTGCCGTTGATCGACTGGAAGAGGTTGCCCCCGTGATTGCCCACGTAGCGCGCCTCAACCACGGCGTTGGGTGCAATCTCCCGCTCGATGCCGAAGGTCCACTGCTGCACGTGGTCGGCCCGGAAGTTGGGAACCACGCTCGTCTGATTGAACGATCGCGGGTCAGCTGCGCCCAGCGTCAGGAAAGATGCAAGCTGGCTTCGGACAGCGGGCCCGAACGGCGCAGCCAGGAGCGGCAAGTTGTTCGCCGTGGCGCCCGAGAGCGTTTGCGCGAGCACCTGGGGTGCCGAACTTGCGATGTTGGTGTAGATGTTGTTGAAGGGTGGGTCATACGAGAGACGATAGCCTCCCCGCAGCACCGTCCTGCCCTTGCCTGTCAATTTTCCGCCCCACTGGGGGGTATAGGCGAAGCCGGCGCTCGGCCCCCACTGGTTCTTGGGGGCGGGCAGGCTAGGAAACACCCGGACGCTCAGCGGTAGCGAGGGGTCAAAGAACGGCGACGAGCCCGTCTCGTTCTGGGTGTCAAGGTGGTTGAACAGGTCTGCCGGCTGGCCGAAGTAGGTGTACGTCAGGCCAAGGTTCAGGGTCAGATTGGGTTTCGCACGGTAGTCGTCGCCCACGTAGAAGAAGGAGTCGTGCTCGCGGAAATCCAGGTTGGGGCTGCCGAGAGTAATGCTGATCGTCGACGGAACGTTGTCTACGAAGCTCTGGAAATCCGAGAAGGAGAACTGCCCGTTGTAGTTGGGCAGGAAGACGTTAGGCGAGCGCTGGTAGGTGAGGTTGGTTCCCGCCTTTATGGTGTGCAGTCCGTGCAAATAACTCCAGTTGTCCTGCAACTGATAGGTGTTAACGATGCGGCCCTGCGGCAAGCTAGTCGGTGATCCGAAATCGAGATAGCCGCTGGGGAGATTTACATTGGTCAGGCCCTCAGCCAGGTTGCCCTGATTGGGAATGGTGTTGCCGATGGCGTTCCCGCCGAACTCCACGGTAAGCCGGCCATAGCTGAGCCGGAATTCGTTCACCATGGCACTGGAGAGGGTCCGGGTCCAACTGAAACCAAAGTCCTCGCCGAACGACGGCACGTTATAGGGATAACCGGCCGCCGCGCTTCCGGGGTCAAGATTGAGAGGGGTCGCCTTCTGGTAGAGCCATCGCCCGTAGACGCGGTCCTTCACCCCATTCCAATCGAGGCGGGCCGTGTAATCGTACTGATGAAACGGGGTGGCAAGCGTGCGCTGGACACCGGCGAACTGCACCGAGCAATTGCCTCCGTCGGCCGCCGTGAGCGTCTTCGTGGTGGGAGTGCCGCTTGGGACCGGGTTGCCGCCTGTGATGCCATACGGGCCGTAATTGGCGAGCGCAGCTACGGAAGAGCTGTCAGGGAAACAACTCTGAAGTTGCGAAAGACCGGCGGGCGTGGGCGTCAGGGAGCCCGACGCGTATACCGTCGATCCTGGGATGATGTTGTCGTCGAATCCTCCGAATACGAACAGCTTATCCTTTTTCAGCGGTCCGCCGATGCTCGCGCCGCTGTATTCGTTGTTAAACGTCGGCACTTGGGTGAGCCCCTCGAACGCCTTCTGGGTGTTGCTCAGACTATCCAGGCGCCAGTTGCTCTCGGTGATGAAGGCGTCACCGTGCCAGTTGTTAGTGCCAGATTTCGTGATGATGTTGACCACCGAGCCTGAGTTGCGGCCATACTCGGGCCCGAAGTTGTTCGTGACAACCTGGTATTCCTGTACGAAATCGGGGTTGGCCACGAAGAGATAAGGGCCGGCCACGGAGTTGTCGTTGTTATTCTGCCCGTCGATCTGCTGGTCATTATTGCGGCCGCGAATGCCATTGACAGCGAACCCCATGCCGTTGGTGTTCGAGAAATTGGAGTCGCGGTCATCAATCACACCGGGCATCTGCAGGGCCAAGATGTCGAGCCCATTGTTGAGATTGATGGAAGGAAAACTCTGAATGGTGTTCGATCCGATGGTGTTGGTCACCTGCGACTGGGTGGCTTCGAGTAGCGGGGGCGCCGCCGTTACCTCGACAGTGGTCGTTGCCGTTCCCAGGGTGAGCGTGAGCGAGCCCAGGCTGGTATCTTGAGACGATTGCACTCCGATTCCCGTCATGCTGAGGGTGTGGAACCCGGACTTGGAAATTGTCAGATTGTAGGTGCCAATGCTGAGTAATTGGAGCCGAAAGACCCCCGTCTGATCGGTGACGGCGGTGCGCTCCTCCCCTGTCTCCGGACTGGTGGCCTTCACCGTGGCGCCCGGCACCACCGCACCGCTGGGGTCAACCGCCGTCCCCGAAATGGAGCCTTTCACGACTTGTGCGGTCACGCGGCTGAGGCCCGGCCCAAGAAGAAACAAGGCAACGACCGCGAGTAGAAATACCGTAAGTTTGCGTAGCGTTTCTCTCATTTGTCCTCTCCATTCTCGGTGAGTCTCAGACTCACCGACGCTTCTCATTTCCGCACTTCGGTGACGCGCACCAGTCGGACTGCCGATTTCCGGACTGCGCCTATCGCCGCTAAGCCCGGCGCCCGCGACCGTTCCGGTCCCGCCTCCCTACAGTGGCGTGACTACCCCGGCTCGTCCTCGGCAAGAAACTCGAGCCGATGGCGGTTCGTGAGATTGAACACACGTCCCCCTTGGGTCGGCGCCTCCAGTGCGCATGCGCCAACCGTACTCAGACTGCGACTTGGACAATTCCCAGACCCGTGCGACTCGTTTGGTCTGGCCCTCCGGCAGGCTGCACCACGAGTGTGCTGCGCCTGTTGTACTGCAGTCCCAGTGCCAAACGCCGGCACTTTTCGTCGCACGTGAAATGAATGGGTTAATGAAACATCCGCGAGAAAATTCGAGGATTTATATACAGGATTCCAAAATCGGCATTCCAAAGTCTGTATTAAGGGTCAGACGGAAGGTGGGGAAAGCCGGCTGCTCGAGAGCCCAGACAACCTTTGACGCCGCGTCCTAATCTCATTTACGAGCCAAGGACCACTGACCACGCATCGCCCGCTATCGGCCCGTACCATCGAAGTTCGTGTGCCCACGCACTATCGGACAAATGGAATTGGACAGGCTGCGTACAGCGCGGAGAAGAGTTGATGATGTTCTGGCTCTCAGCGCTTCATAGCTGGACAGGACAGTTTAGGAAAATACTGCAGTGCAGCGAGGGTCGATTGGGCGATCAGACTTCCAATAGCAAACCGACCGGCTCCTCTACAAGCTGCTTCACTCGCACAAGAAACTGCACAGCTTCGAGGCCATCCACGATGCGATGATCGTAACTCAGTGCCACGTACATCATGGGATGGGTTACGATCTGGCCCTGAAGGCTTACCGGCCGGTCCTGTACTTTGTGCAAGCCCAGAATGGCGACTTGCGGCGGATTCAGGATGGGCGTGCTCATCAGCGACCCGAAAACGCCGCCATTCGAGATGCTGAAGGTGCCGCCGCGCAGATCTTCAAGCGTGAGGGTTCGATCCTGGGCCCGGCGCGCGAAGTCCTTGATGCCGCGTTCGATCTCGGCGAAGGAAAGACGATCCGCATTGCGAAGCACGGGCACCACCAGGCCTTCCACGGCGCCCACGGCGATTCCGATGTCGTAGTAGTGCTTCAGAACGATCTCGTCGCCGTCGAGTTCTGCATTGATGCGCGGAAACTGGCGCAGAGCGGCCACCGCGGCCTTGACGAAGAATGACGCAATGCCAAGCCTGACGCCGTAGCGTTCTTGGAAGGCCTGCCTGTGATGATTGCGCAGCTCCATCACCACGCTCATGTCCACTTCGTTGAAGGTGGTGAGCATGGCCGCCGCGTGCTGTGCCTCGACGAGCCGTTTGGCGATGGTCTGGCGCCGGCGCGACATGCGAATGCGCTCCTCGCGCCGCTCGCCACCGGCGCCACTCCGCGCCGCGCCGGGCGAAGGACCTGGCGGTGTCGCGGGAAGGGCTGCGGGAATGGGCGCGGCCGGAGTCGGGGCGGGGATCAGGGGTATCGTCCCGGCTGTGCGTGCCAAGTGGCTCTCGACGTCCTGTTTCGTCACGCGTCCTCCGCCATCTGAAGGTGCCACGTCATTCAGGTCAATGGCGCGCTCGCGAGCCAGCCTCCGGGCGGACGGTGTGGCCGCAGGCCCCGGCGCCGCGGTATCCGCCGCCAGGCCAGATTTGGCCGCTGCGACTCCCGAAACGTTGGCCTCCTTCTTTTTAGCCGTCGCGGACTCGACCGGTTTGCTTTTGGCAGCAGCCGTGGGCGCGACCTCGGAGGGCTGGGTTCCGGCGGGCGCCTCCTCAATCTCACCCAAAGTATCGCCGATCTTCACGTCGTCGCCCTCGCGTCGCTCGATGCGGGCCAACACGCCGCCGCACTCGGTGCCCACTTCCAGGTCGACCTTGTCGGTCTCGAGCGACACCAGCACTTCACCGGCGCTCACATGGTCACCTTCGTTTTTCAGCCAGTGGCCGACGGTGGCCTCAAGGATGGATTCCCCGAGCTCGGGCACAACAATTTTAGCGGGCATCAGGCCTCCAGCCCCGAACCGTTGTAAATGTCTGACTCAAGAAAACGCTCCAGGTTTCTTCAAACCTCAATTTGGGGATCAGGCCGCCAAGTCAGCCTCTCTTGAGCAGTACCTGATCTTCCGTCGGAGTCTCCGCCAGCTCGTAGGCCTGGCGGATGAGCGCGGCCTGCGCGGCGGTGTGCCAGGCCGACGAGCCTTCGGCCGGGCTCGGGCTCGCCGGCCGGCCCAAATAGCGGAGCGGCCAGCGGCCGTCGAGCAACTGCTCGAGCTGTGGCCGCGCGAACTCCCACGCGCCCATGTTGCGCGGCTCTTCTTGCATCCATACCACTTCCTCAAGCCCCGGATAGGCCTCCAGAACCGGCCGGAGCTCGGTATCAGGAAAAGGATAGAGTTGCTCCAAGCGGCAGATCGCCACGGCGAGGCTCTCGCGGCGGGCCGGGCTTGCCAACATCTCTACGGCAATCTTGCCACTCGCAAAAATCAGGCGGCGCACACGTCCGGGATCGCGGCGGACTTCGTCGTCGTCGATCACCCGCTGGAAACGGCCTTCGGCCACCTCGCGCAGCGACGAGGCCACCAGCGGATGGCGCAGCAGGCTTTTGGGCGTAAAGACCACGAGCGGCAGCGGGTCAGTCTTGAGCAGCGTCGCCTGCAGCCGAAGGAGGTGGAAGTATTGCGCCGCCGTGGTGCAGTTTGCGATACGCACGTTGATGGCTGCAGCGAGCTGCAGGAAGCGCTCCGGCCGGCCGCTGGCGTGGTCGGGTCCCTGGCCTTCCAGGCCGTGCGGCAGCAACATCACGAGGGAAGGCGTCAGGCCCCACTTGGCGCGCGCCGAGAGGATGAACTCGTCCACCACGGTCTGGGCGCCGTTAAAGAAGTCGCCGTACTGTGCCTCCCAAATCACCAGCCGGCCCGGTTCCTGCACGTTGTAACCGTATTCGAAGGCCAGGGCCGCGTTCTCACTTAGGGGACTGTTGTGCACCTCGAACGACGCCCGGGCCTGCTCCAGAGCCTGCAGGGGGACGTAGCGCCGGCCGTTTTCGGCATCGAAGAGGACGGCATGGCGCTGATTAAACGTGCCGCGCTCGGTGTCCTGCCCGGTGAGGCGAATGGGGACGCCGTCGGCCAGAATCGAAGCGAAGGCCAATTCCTCGGCGGTGGCCCAGTCGATGCTCCGCGCGTCAAGCGTGGCGAGCGCCTCGCGCCGGCGCGACCGGGCGCGTTCGAGTTTGCGATTGACGGTGAACCCGTCGGGGACTTTCAGCACGGCCTCGTTCAGGGCTCGCAGACGCTCGGCCGGATAAGCTGTAGCGGCGTGGCGCGCGGCGCCCGGCGGTGGTTCCTCGGGGCGCGGCTCCACAAGCTCGCGCTCGGGCTCAAGCGCGGCCATCACGCCCTCCAGGCGGCTGAAGTGCTTTCGCACCAGGCTTTCGGCGAACCCTTCCTGAATCGCCCCGCGTTCCAGCAGCGTCTTCGCCCATAGCTGACGGACGGTGGGATGCTCCGTAATTCTCCTGTACATCACCGGCTGCGTGACGCCAGGCTCATCACCTTCGTTATGCCCGTAGCGTCGGTAACCGATGAGATCGATCACGAAGTCTTTCTGGAAGCGTTCCAGGTACCCGAGCGCTATGCGCGCAGCCTCGAGGCATGCCTCCGGATGGTCCGCATTCACGCGGGCAATGGGAATGCGAAAGCCGCGGGCGAGGTCGCTCGAGTAAATGGTGCTGCGCCCATCGGAAGGCTCGGTGGTGAAGCCGAGCTGGTTGTTGGCGATGATGTGCAGCGTGCCGCCCGTGGTGTAGCCGGGCAGGCGATACAGATTCAGAGTCTCCGCCACCACACCCTGGGCGGGAAAAGCGGCGTCGCCGTGAATCAGGAGCGGCAGCGTACGCGTGGGATCGAAACGGGGCGCACCAGGCTGGTCGGCCGA
>Ga0335081_10009591_pt1 | contig 15593 bp, 10 predicted proteins | sample Lox_Sample_35_FD_206713 | JGI IMG/M metagenome (GOLD analysis project Ga0335081, IMG submission 206713) | Soil microbial communities from Loxahatchee National Wildlife Refuge, Florida, United States - Lox_Sample_3.5 | ecosystem: Environmental > Terrestrial > Soil > Wetlands | place: USA... | reverse complement strand
TTCGTCAAACCCTGGGAATCTGGGGATTCGGACCGGCTTTCTACATCGATTGGCCCATCCTGGGCCCCTCTAACGTGCGAGACACGGTGGGCTATGTCGGAGACCTCTCCTTCGATCCTCGAACCTATCTGGCCTTCTATTTTGTGATTGCTGAGATCGTTAATACAGGGACATGGGTATTCGATAAGGTTAACGATACCTCTCTAACGCTCGGCGAATACGAGGATTTAAAAAAGGCTGCCCTAGACCCTTACATTGCCTTAAGAGATGCTTATTATCAATACCGCCAGAATAAAATAATAGCTTCAAAATTAGGAAATGGAAGTCCAAACTCTAACAAAATTGATAACTCCAAACAATCAACACAATTTAAAGAATCAAAGAAAGCTGAAGTTATGACTGAGACCCCACCACTCGAACCAGAGATGAAAAAAAACGAACAAATACCTTCCAATGTTGGGGAAAAATTAAGTTTCTCTGTTCGAGATAAAAAAACGGTTACGGTTACTTGGACTTTTGTAATCATTCGGTGGGGGGCAAGAAATGATTATCCAATAGTAACTACCGTGAACCAAGGAGATAAGCTGAATATAATAGGAGAATCGGGGGAATGGTTTTATGTGCGGTTAGAGAACGGTCAGCAGGGGTGGGTTAGCAATAGGGTTGCAAAATAAAAGGGCGGCCTTTCGACGTGCCGACGTGCGTCTGTTGGCTTAGGAACAAGCTGTGCGCTGAGTCGCCGTTATACTTTATTTCAACGCATAATCATCAACCTCTAATATGGTATTATCCTCACTCTTTGTAGGTGCAACGAGCGTCTCCTTCTTCGATGCTTTCCTGGTCCTACTATCGGCCGTCATTTTCAAATCCCACCCACTATGCAACATTTCAAGAAATAGTCGATGGAATGAAGTCGAAGATCGAACCGAGAAGGCATGGGGCCTACCTCTCAAAGCTTCGCAATTGACAATTCGGGTCTTCAGGAATAAGCTAAATCTAGTATTCCCCTCACCTACCTTGTCCCCGGCGGGGAGAGGGTAGGATGAGGGGGGGAGCCTTCGATGTGGCACAAAGGGTGGCGCGACCACATCTGGTCCGCGATCGATCAACCATGGGATCTGATCATTATTGGAGGTGGGATCACCGGTGCCGGAGTGCTCCGCCAAGCAGTGGCAGCAGGGCTGAAAGCTCTGCTCGTTGAAGCAAGCGATTTCGCCTCTGGCACCTCGAGCCGTTCATCCAAACTGATCCACGGCGGCTTTCGCTACCTGCGCAACAAGCAGATAAATGTCACTAAGGAATCCGTGCGTGAGCGGGAGTGGATGCTGCACGAAGCGCCAAACCTGGTCAGGCCCCTTAGCTTCCTGCTGCCGAACTTCGAGCGATATCATTTCCCTTCCTGGAAGCTCGGTTTAGGGGTGATGATTTATGATCTGCTGGCGCCGAAGTGGAATCACCGTAAGTATAGGCCCATCAAACTGTTGGAAGTCTGTCCGTTCCTGAGTCCGAAAGGACTCATCGGGGGATTCCAGTACTACGACGCGGTTATGGATGACGCCCGCCTCCTGTTGCGAATCTTGCGCGAGGCAGTGCGGGTAGGTGGCACAGCGCTCAGCTTCACCAAGGCAGAAAGATTGTTACGGACCGGCGACGGTCAGGTTTGCGGCGCACTGCTGAGAGATAGACTATCTCCTGACGGCCATACGGCCGAGGTGAAGGCAAAGGTGGTGGTGAATGCTTCCGGAGCCTGGTCCGATGAGGTTCGCAACCAGTTAGGACAACCCGCGCGATTGCGCAGGCTGCGCGGCAGCCATCTGGTATTCGGACGATCCAGGCTTCCTGTCCACCAGGCACTGACCCTTTTTCATCCCCGAGACGGCCGTGCCATGTTCGTCATACCCTGGGAAGGAGCAACCATCGTCGGCACCACCGACATTGACCACGATCCTGCACTTGATGAAAAATACCTTGAGCCTTTCGCCAGTGAGGAAGAGATAAGCTACATGATGGAAGCGATTTCGCTCGTCTTTCCCGACCTTGGTTTAAGCAATAAGGATATCGTATCCTCCTTCTCAGGCCTTCGTCCGGTGATTCACACCGGCGCGGCAACCCCCTCCAAAGAATCGCGCGCCCATGCTCTCTGGGAAGAGAGCGGGCTGATCACTATCACTGGAGGCAAGTACACTACCTTCCGAGTGATGTCCCAACAGACAATAAACAGCGTTCTGGCACGGCTTGGTAAGCTGCCGACGGCTACCCGCGTACGTATCTTCGATCCGCTGCCAGACCTCTCGTTTTTATCTCTTGAGCACTCACGGCTTGCTTACCTCGCAGGCCGTTACGGAAACGAGACTGCACGTCTTTTGGCGTTGGCAAAACAAGGCGAGTTGGAGCCCATCGAGCAGCTTCCTAATGTGTGGGCGGAGCTGCGCTACGCAGCGAGTGAAGAAGGCGTGGAACACCTAGAGGACTTGCTTCTGCGAAGGGTGCGCCTCGGTCTGCTTTTACCCCGTGGCGCCCGTGACCTCCTTGCACGCATCCGTTCCATCGTCCAGCCTGAACTTGGATGGAGCGATGAGCGCTGGCAACAGGAGGAAGCCGCGTACCTGCAGACCTGGCAAAGGTATTATAGCCCGATGCCGGGATAGAAGCCGGAAGAATCCTCCCTGTTCCCCGAAGCTGTGAATCAATTCGGTGAGGCGGGCGGTCAAGAATATCTCTAAAGTTTTTCAATTGCGGTTCCTTGATAGGTAAAGCTAATAATCGCCTGTGAGTAATCAATGTGCGGCAACGTTTTTGATTGTGAGTAATCAAGCTGAAGGAGGTGCCGCTGTAAAACTTTTTCGATATCCTCGCCCCCCCTTTGGACAAAGCATAATTTTTGCAGACCTTCCCTTTAGCAAAAAGAGGATGCATGCCTGCCCCGCTCTCGGTCTATTGATAGTGCGCGGACCTGAGCCGACAGAGGGCGAGGATTCGGAGGGGTTTTGCGAGTTGGCCGAGTGCGACGGTATGCCGTAGCTAAAGGAAGCGGGTTGCTTCCAGGAGAAGAGGATGGCTAAGAGGGACGAATTTTACCCGCGGTGGTGCGAGCAAGAGGCTCCTCCGAGGTCTTTCCGCAGCCTGATCAAATTCGGCGACCCGAAGGGTTTTAAACATCCCAACCGTGGCCTCTTCAGGCTGTTGAAGGACCGACTCGACATGAGCAACGAAGATTTTAAAAAGCCCAAACTCTCCATGGAGCCATTCGATATCGAGATTCCACCAAGACTGGCGGAAGAACATATTAAAGCGCTGCGCCAAATTGTCGGCAGAGAAAATCTTTCTACGGACACTTACGGTCGCACGCGCGCCTCTTTTGGCGCGGGCACGATCGATGCCCTACGGTTACGTCACAAGGTTGTCGAGAACATCGCCGACGCGGTACTTTGCCCGCGCAGTCAGCAGGATCTGGAAGCAATCGTAAGCTACTGTCATAAACATCGAATCCCCGTCTATGTGAACGGAGGCGGTTCTTCGGTCACCCGCGGCAAGGAGGCTGTCAAGGGAGGGGTCAGTCTCGATGTGAGCGTCCATTTGAATAAGGTAGTCGCATTCAATGAGGCCAACCAGACGATCACTGTGCAGGCAGGCACGTGGGGTCCCGAACTGGAGCGCATCCTGAACAACGCCCCAAAGACGCTGGCGGCCCAAAGGCGCTATACATGCGGACACTTTCCCCAGTCGTTCGACCATTCCAGCGTAGGCGGTTGGGTGGTGACGCGCGGCGCGGGCCAGAACTCAACCTACTACGGGAAGATCGAGGATATGGTGATCGCTCAGGAGTATATCACCCCGATTGGCGTTTTTAAGACACCCGAATATCCCCGGAGCGCAACCGGCCCCGACTTCGACCAAATCATGATCGGGAGCGAAGGCACCTTCGGTATTCTGATGAATGTTACCCTGAAGGTGTGCCGCTACGCTCCAGAGAATACCCGGCGCTTCGGCTACCTTTTCAAGAACTGGGAAGATGCCCGCAACGCCTGCCGCGAGATCATGCAGGCTGAATTCGGTTATCCTTCGATTTTCCGTCTTTCCGACCAGGAAGAGACGGATGTAGCCATGCGCACTTACCATGTTCATGGGACGCCTGCGGACACCCTGCTGCGGTGGCTCGGCTATCAGCCCATGCAGCGCTGCCTGCTTCTGGGGACGGCGGACGGCGATTCGGATTTTACCCGGCTGGCAGCCAAGAAGATCAGACGGATATGCAAGGGGTACCGTGCCTTCACGCTCACCCCTTTCAGGGTTGTTCAGGCATGGGAACGGAGCCGTTTCACGGATCCTTTCATGCGCGAGGACCTCATGGATTACGGCATCATGATCGATACTTTGGAATGTGCCGTCACCTGGTCACAAATGCATGAAGTGCATGAACAGGTGCGCTCTTTTGTGAAGCGCAGGCCCCATACCATCTGTATGAGTCACCTGTCGCACGCCTATCCTCAGGGCGGCAATCTCTATTTCATCTTCGTCGCCAGGATGGACGATATCGACGCATACCTCACCCTGCAGTACAGCATACTGGAGGCTATCCTGAAGTCGGGTGCGGCAGTGAGCCACCATCATGGGATCGGAAAACAAACGGCCCCCTGGTTTGAAGAACAGATAGGCGAGCATTGGGTCGATGTGGTCCGCACATTGCGCAACCATTTTGACCCGAACCAGATTATGAATCCAGGAGGAACTCTGGCGCTCGATATGACCGAGGAGCAAAAAGAAAAACGCTGGGGATTCAGAAAGTGATAGCGCCTTATTTTCTTGAAAAGGCGCGGACGTGATCCCTCGTCCCCGCCAAGGGCGGGGCTTCCAAAGTTTTAGAATGCGGTCATTGATATTTTATCGTAGCGAGGTAGGGGAAGTGAACAGAATGCTTGAATACCTTTCGGAACGATCTGAATGATCGATTACAAGGTTTCCGCTCTAAAACTTTTTCGGCCCCGTCCTTGGCGGGAACTGCTATCCCATAGGTCAGATTTTAGAAAAGGCGACGGCCACGGAACTGATTATTTTGATAGGCTGTTCACTACAATAGGTGATAAGAAATGGCCGAGAATTTGCTGGCAATCGACAATGGCACGCAGAGCGTACGGGCGTTGTTATTCGATCCGCGAGGGAAGTTGATTGCCAAGCAGCGTGTGCCTATCGAGCCATATTATTCAGATGCCCCTGGACTGGCCGAACAAAAGCCGCAAGTCTTCTGGAACGCGGTCTGTCAGGCTTGCCAGGGTTTGTGGCAGCAGCCCGGTGTCTTAAAGGATAGCATCGCTGCCGTGGCGCTGACCACCCAGCGTGCCACAGTCATCAACATTGACCGGGATGGAGAGCCGCTTCGGCCGGGAATCATCTGGCTGGATAAGCGCCGCACCGAAGGACTATCCCGCCTCGGCGGGTTATGGGGCTTGGCGTTTACGATCATCGGAGCGGCAGAGACCGTAGCCTATCTTCGGGCAGAAGCTGAGGCGAACTGGATACGCACCTACCAGCCGGAGATATGGAAGAGGACCTATAAGTACTTGCTGCTTTCCGGTTATCTTACCTTCCTGCTGACAGGCAGGTTCATAGACTCGATAGGTTGCCAGGTAGGCTATATTCCCTTCGATTACAAGGGCCATCGCTGGGCAACCAAATGGGACTGGAAGTGGAAGGCTGTACCGATAGACCCGAGCTTGCTTCCGGATCTGATACCTCAGGGACAGCTGCTTGGCCAGATAACGCGAAAGGCGTCGGAAGCCACGGGAATCCCGGTGGGCTTGCCTCTGATAGCCGCTGCAGCCGATAAGGCCTGCGAAGTGCTCGGATCGGGCGCGCTGGAACCGAACGTCGCCTGCCTCAGCTATAGCACCACCGCGACGATCAACACCACCCACGGCAAGTATGTCGAAGTGATCCGGCTCATCCCACCTTACCCCGCGGCGGAGCCGGGATTCTATAACCTGGAAATCGAGATCTACCGCGGCTATTGGATGATAAACTGGTTCAAGCAAGAGTTTGGACTGCCCGAGGTAAGGATCGCTAGAGAACGTGGTGTGGAACCAGAGGTATTGTTCGATAAGTTAGTGCAGGCAGTACCACCGGGTTCGCATGGATTGGTGTTACAGCCATATTGGTCTCCGGGGTTGCGCCACCCTGGACCTGAGGCGCGTGGGGCTATTATCGGGTTTAATGAAGTGCACACTCGGGCTCATGTCTACCGCGCCATCCTGGAGGGGCTAGCCTATGCCCTGAGAGAAGGAAAGGAACGCACCGAAAAGCGGAGCGGCGTTCCTATTACGACCCTAAAGGTCGCCGGAGGAGGGAGCCAGAGCAGCGCCGCCATGCAGCTGACTGCCGACGTCTTTGGTATGACTGCTGCCCGGCCGCATGTCTATGAGGCTTCGGGACTGGGAGCAGCCATGGATGCCGCAGTAGGTGTTAAGATTCACCCCGATTTCAAGGCCGCCGCAGTCGAGATGACACACACGGGCGAAAGGTTCGAGCCCGACCCGAAGACTCACGAGCTCTACGAAGAGACCTACCATCAAGTCTATCTTAAGATGTATGATCGGCTGCGGCCCCTTTATCAAAATATCCGCCGTATCTTTATGAAGCAATGACCGGTGGACGTCCTTCCGGAATTCCAAAACACCGTAGAGCCCCACGGTAGGTTAAGCACCTCCGTCTGTCGACGGTGGACTTCTACTCACTTCTACTCTATTTTCCGTCGCAAAATACACAATTCTCCCTATTTACTAACGAGGCCGTTAGAGTAACCTCATTAATTAGAGAATAGGGAGGTATGAAATGAAGCTCCTTTGTTGCCACCCGAGCGGCCTGATGTACACGGAAATTTACCTTCGTCTTGAGCCACTCGGGGTGGAATTGGTTGCTCAGGCTGCCCGCCGCGCCGGGCATGAGGTGCGGATTCTTGACCTTCAGGTCTTTTCTCATAAAGATTACTTTAAGGCTTTGGACCAATGGCATCCTGACGCCGTCTGTTTCGGCCTTAACTATCTTGCCAATATTCCTGAGGTCATCGATCTCGCGAAGGAGACCAAACAGCGGCTTCCCCTTTCCTTCTTCTTCGTAGGCGGGCACAGCGCTTCCTTCACAGCCCGGGAGATTCTCGAACATGCGCGGGGGGCCATTAACTGCGTTGTCAGAGGTGAGGCGGAGCAAATTGGCCCGCTCCTCTCTGCGGCGATGGATGATCGAAAAGGAATCGGCATGCTTCCGGGAGTGGTCGCCCGAGAAGAGGAAGGCCCTGCGCCTAAAATGGCCGACGATCTCGATGCTTTGACGCCCGCTCATGATCTGCTGCCCAAGCGAAGGAAGTATTTTATCGGCTCTCTCGATCCGTCGGCATCCATCGAATTTACCCGGGGCTGTCCATGGAACTGCACCTTTTGCAGTGCCTGGACTTTCTATAGCCGGAGCTACCGAAAACGCAACGTTGAAGCCATCGCTGAAGAGCTCGGGCAATTGGAGGAACCGAATGTCTTCGTCGTCGATGACGTCGCCTTTATCGATCCCCAGCACGGATTCGCCATCGCCCAGGAGGTCGAGAAGCGAAAGATCAGGAAGCAATTCTACATCGAGACGCGATCCGACGTCCTGCTTCGAAACAAAGAGGTGTTTGAATACTGGAAAAAACTGGGGCTCGCTTACATGTTTGTCGGAATGGAAGCGATTGATGAGGAAGAGCTGAAGTCTTTCCGCAAGGGGGTCTCGGTATTGCGAAGCTTTGAAGCGCTCGAGTTTGCCCGCAGCCTTGGGATCGTTGTCGCAACCAATATTATCGCGGATCCCGGCTGGGATGAAGGGCACTTCCGAAGAGTCCGAGAATGGGCGCTCTCTGTGCCTGAGATCGTCAACATCAGCGTCAATACTCCGTACCCCGGAACGGAGAATTTTCTCTCAGCCGGAAACAAATTATCAACCCGCGACTACCGCGTCTTCGACATCCAGCATGCTGTTTTACCGACAAAGATGCCGCTCAGGAAGTTTTATGAAGAGTTGGTGAAAACCCAGCAGGTCCTTAATAAGAAACATCTTGGTACGGGTATCTTAAAAGAAACGGCGGGACTTGCAGCAAAACTTCTGTTCAAAGGCCAAACCAACTTCGTCCGGATGCTTTTCAAGTTCAACAGTGTCTTCAACGCCGAAAGACTATTGGCGGACCACCAGAAACCAGTAGAGTATAAAATGCACCTACCCGGTTCACCAGCCTCCGTTCCAAGCCTGATGTTTTTTCAAGCTCCATTGCTGCCGGCAAGTGCGCCATCCCGCCAAGACCTCACTTCCGGCGCGCCTGTCCCGCCTCGACGGTGGTGAGGAGATTCACTCCGTTAGAAATGATGCCCTGGTGGTTTGCAGCGGGATTAGGTTCCAGAATAATTCCGGCCGGGTTTGATGCCCCGCTCGGTTTCGAGTCGCAACGACTGGAATTTCTAACGGGGTTCATGAAGACGCCCCTCGTCCTCCCTTATACCATTCTACGAATCGCTGAATACCCTCCTTGATCTTTACCTTAGGACGATATTTCAGCATTCGTTTTGCCTTTGTGATATCCGCATAGGTTACAGAAACATCGCCGGGCTGGAACGCCATTGTCTCGATGTTCGCCTTTTTGCCTAAAGCTTCCTCAACCAATCGGATCAATTTCTTTAAAGAAGTCGTTTGGGATTCCCCCAAATTATAAATCTCAAATCCTTTATGGCGATCGATGACACCAAGCATTCCATCGATCAAGTCGTCGATATAGGTGTAATCCCGCCGTGAAGAGCCATCTCCGTACATTGGAATTTTTTCACCCCGATCGATCAGACGAGTGAATTTATGGATGGCCATTTCCGGCCTCTGCCTTGGACCATAGGCTGTGAAGATTCGGAGGCAGGCGACATTCATCCTGTAAAGATGATGATAAGAATAGCAGAGAAGCTCACCCGCCCGTTTCGTGGCTCCGTAAGGGGAGACGGGCTGAATATCGAGGTCCTTTTCTGCGAAAGGAACCCTTTGGTTCTCTCCGTAGACCGAAGAGGAAGAGGCGAAAATAAAGTTTCCTATCCCGTTCTCCTTGCAGGCCTCCAGAAGGACGATTGTCCCGCGAATGTTCACATCCTGATAGAAAAGGGGTTCGGCAATGGAGGGCCTCACGCCAGCCCGCGCAGCGAGATGGACGACGGCATCGACCTTATTTTTCTGGAGGACCCCTTTCACCTGTTCCGGGTTTCGGATGTCGCCTGTGGCGAGGTCGAAGAGGTCCGGAAATTTCTTCGCGACGCCCTCCGCATTTTGGATTTTTATCTTGGGATCATAGAAGGTGTCAAAGTTGTCCAGACAAATGACCTTGATCCCGTTGCTCAAAAGACGTTCGCAAAGGTGCGAGCCGATAAACCCCGCTCCGCCCGTCACCAGAATTGTGCTCATCGCTCCCCCTTCACGTTTTTTCAAGTCGTAGACTCGACTCTTCGAGAGGATACTTTACCAACAAGCTGAGAATAGCCAAAACCTTTCTATTTAGCTTCACTGCTTCTTCCTGTTTAAGACTTAATATTATTTACGATAAGCACACCTTTGTCAATTTGCCATCGGGCAGGAACGAGGAAGAAAAAAGGCAAAGTATTCGCCACCATAGACATTTGATCATTTTTTGATTATGATAAGTGCCGGAGGATGAAATGAAAATCGCTATTTCAGGGAAGGGTGGAGTTGGGAAGACGACGCTGGCGGGAGTCATGGCGAAGATTTTGGCGCATCGGGGCCGCAAGGTGCTTGCCATTGATGCCGACCCCGATTCCAATTTAGCTTCCGCCATCGGTCTTCCCAAAGAAGTTCTTTCCAAGCTCTTGCCCATTGCATCGATGACTTCAATGATTGAGGAGAGGACAGGAGCAAAAAAGGGGACGTTTGGCTCCATGTTCAAGCTCAATCCAAAAGTGGATGATATCCCCGATGAGATGGGAGTGAGCTTTCAAGGGATCAGGCTTCTTCTCTTAGGCTGTATTCCCCAGGGAGGCGGAGGATGCTTTTGTCCTGAAAATGTTCTGCTGAAGAACCTGATTCGTCATCTTCTCGTCCAGAGGGAAGAAGCCCTGATCATCGATATGGAGGCGGGGTTGGAACACCTTGGGAGGGGGAGCACCGGATACGTGGACGCCCTCGTTATTGTCGTGGAACCGGGGCAGAGGGCCATGAATACGGCAAGACAGATCAAGAAATTGGGCGAGGACTTAAAAATCAAGAACATGATGATCGTCGGGAATAAGGTCGATGGCGAGGAGGATAGACGGCTCATTGAAGAACAACTCTTCGATTTTCCCGTGTTAGGCCACATGAGTTTCAACCCTAAGATTCTTCAAGCGGACAGGGAGGGAAAATCCCCCTACGACATTGACGAAAAAATCAAGCAGGAAGTGGAGGTCATCCTTAAGGAATTGGAGAAAAGAATCTAACGAAGCAATTCGTGAATAGTGATTGGTGAATCGCAAAAACAAACGGTTCACGAGTCACGGTTCACGAGTCACGAATCACGAAAATGATCCGTACAATCTTTGTTTGGTCTTGTATTGTCGTTGCCACACTGGTCCTGGGGGTGTTTGCTTTCATCAGCTATCCATTTGACCGAGGGGGAAAGGTAGGTCATTATTATGCAAAACTCTGGGGGAAAGTGGCTCTCCTGGTCAACCGGGTAGAGGTCAGGGTCCAAGGGATAGAACAGCTGAACGGAAAAGGACCCTATATTTTTATGTCAAACCACCAGGGATATTACGACATCTTTGCTTTGCTCAGCCATCTTCCGTACCAGTTTAAATGGTTAGCTAAGAAGGAGCTTTTTTCCATTCCTTTTTTCGGCTGGGCAATGGCCGCTGTAGGCTACATCAGTGTCGATCGAGGAGGGACACGGGACACCGTGGAGGCGATGAACGAGGCAGCTCAACGGGTTCGGGACGGGATGTCGGTAGTCATCTTTCCCGAGGGTTCCCGAAGTTCGGATGGCTCGATCCAGCCTTTCAAGAAGGGAGGGTTTACCCTGGCGATCAAGTCAAAGGTCCCTATCGTTCCCGTGGCGATCAGCGGAAGCCGGGACATCATCCCAAAGGGTAAATTGGCCGTCAGCCCTGGAGAGATTCGAATCGCGGTAGGGCAACCGATCGAGACGGAAAGGTTTGGCTTAAAGGATAGAGAGTGGTTGATGAAGAAAGTGCGAGAAACGATCTCAAAGAACTTCAGGGTGATCCCTCAAAAATGACAACTCCTTAAGCTCTCGTCCTGGCAAGGGGACCATGGCGTAATTGTAGGGGCTTGATTTATCAAGCCCGCCAATGGGGCTCAATGAATTGAGCCCCTACAACCTATTGTGTGTGTCTGTTTGGTAAATCATAATTACGACACAGTCTCTGCCGAGAGGGGATGCGGGGGCGGGGAACACTTAGGAGTGAGGAGAAACCGTGATGGAGGAATCCGTCAAAGAGAAATTAAAGCATGAAATTATAGGGATCCTGTTGATGGCCACGGCGGTCTTCCTCTTTCTGAGCTTGGTCTCCTATCACCCCATGGACCCCTCCTTTTTTTCTTACACTTCCTCCAAGGCCAAAGAGGTCGATAATTGGGTGGGGACTGTGGGAGCCTATCTCTCAGGCCTTCTCTTCCAAGGGTTTGGCTTTCCTTCTTTTCTGATCTCCTTTGGCTTGGCCGTTTTCGCCCTGAGTTTCATTTTCGGGTGGGAGTGGAAATACCTGCCTGTGAAGACAGCGGGCTGGGTCGTGATGCTCATCGCGTCTTCTTCTTTCCTCGGTTTATGGTTGAGCCCCGTCCGCATTTACCATCAGGAGCTTTTAATGGGAGGATTTATCGGAGAGATCTTTTCAAGAACTCTTGTCCGGTATTTCAATCGTCCGGGGACGGCCGTCCTTTTATCGATGATTTTAATCCTTTCGTTCGTTCTGGGGACGGGGATTTCCTTCATCTCTCTTGTCCAGCATCTGGGAGTAGCTGTTCAAAAACTGATCGAGAAGATCGCGACGCTCATCACGGTTAGAAGAGAAGGGGCAGAGCGGGAAAAGAAACTGGTGAAACAAAAGCAGGAGAAAAAGGAATCCAAGGAAGTCATCCCTGCGGTCGTGGTAGAAAAGCCGATCCCTCCTCCGAAGAAAGAAGAGGAGATGAAACAGGAGGCCTTCGGATTTTTGGAGTCTTCAAAGGCCTTCCAGCTTCCTCCCATTTCTCTGCTCGAAGCCGAGATAGAGAAAAGACAGAAGATCGACCGGGAGAGCTTGATCATGAACTCCCGTATTTTGGAGAAAAAGCTTCTCGATTATGGCGTCGAGGGAAAAGTGGTCGAGGTGAGGCCCGGTCCTGTGATCACTGTCTATGAATTCGAGCCGGCTCCTGGAGTGAAAGTTAGCCGGATTGTCAATTTAGCCGACGATCTGGCGCTGGCGCTAAGCGCTCTCTCCATTCGGATCGTCGCCCCCATTCCCGGCAAATCGGTTGTAGGCATCGAAGTGCCAAATACCAACAGGGAGGTCGTCTACCTCAAAGAGATCATCGATTCCAATTCGTTTCGGACGTTCAAATCAAAGCTCTCGTTCGGGCTTGGAAAAGATATCTCGGGAGAGCCCTTTGTCGTGGACCTCGCAAGAATGCCCCACCTACTGGTGGCCGGGTCAACCGGTTCCGGAAAGAGTGTTTCCATCAATGCGATGGTCTGCAGCATCCTCTTCAAAGCCACCCCGGAGGAAGTCCGCTTCCTGATGATTGACCCGAAAATGCTGGAGCTCTCCGATTACGAAGGGATCCCCCATTTGCTCCTTCCGGTCGTGACCAACCCCAAAAAAGCGGCGGCTGCCCTTCGATGGCTGGTGGAAGAGATGGAGCGAAGGTATACGGTGTTGGCTGAAAAGGGGGTCAGGAATATTGAGCATTACCACCAGCGGATGGAGAAGGAGTTCAAGGAGAAAGGGAAGGTCTATAAACGGAAGGGCGATGTCTTAGAGAGGGATGAAGAGAAGGCAGCGGAGCCCATGGAAAGGATTCCCTACATCGTGGTGGTGATCGATGAGCTGGCTGATTTGATGATGATTTCATCGAAGGATGTGGAGGAATCGATCACACGACTAGCCCAGATGGCGCGGGCGGTGGGCATTCATCTTCTGCTGGCGACCCAGCGACCTTCCGTCGATGTGCTCACCGGAATCATTAAGGCAAATTTTCCTGCGAGGATCTCTTTTCAGGTTACCTCCAAGGTCGATTCCCGAACTATCCTGGACACCATCGGTGCGGAGCACCTTCTGGGATCCGGAGATATGCTCTTTCTCCCGCCGGGGAGCTCGAAACTGACGCGTCTTCACGGTGCCTTCGTCTCCAGCGCCGAAATCAAGCGGATTGTCGAATTCCTGAAGAAACAGGGGAAGCCTTCCTATTTAGACCCCTCGGTTCTGGCCGAGGCCAAGAAAGAAAAAGAGGGGGTGGGAGGAGAGGAGGACGAATACGACGAGAAATATGACGAGGCTGTCGCCTTCATCGCGGAGGTCGGACAGGCCTCCATTTCTCTCATCCAGAGAAGATTTCGGATCGGATACAACCGTGCAGCCCGGATCGTCGAAAAGATGGAAGCAGAAGGGGTTGTGGGGCCTTCCGATGGGATCAAGCCCAGAGAGGTCCTGGTGAAAAAGATTGAGCCGTGAGCGATGAACAATGGACGGTGGACAATGAACAATGGACGATGAACCATGAACCATCAACAATGAACTGTTTTTGTTCATCGTTCGTCGTTTATCGTTCAGCGTTACGAAGGGGAAACCAAGAGGGTGACTAAAATGAAAAAAACATCTTTGCTGGTCTTTTCTGCTTTGGTGCTGTTCCTTCTGTCCTTCAACACGACGGCTTTCGGCATCACCGTCAGGACAGGCATCACCGCCGAGGAAGTACTGAAGGGAATCCAGAACCGGTATGAAAAGGTTAACGACGTCGAAACCAATTTTATTCAGGAGTATATTGGCAAGGGGATGAAACAGACCACCCGAGGGGAGGGAAAAGTCTATTTCAAGAAGAAAGGGATGATGAGGTGGGACTATACGACTCCACATCAGAAGCTTATTTCGAACGGGCAGACTTTTTGGTTCTATCAGCCCGATGAAAAGCAGGTGCTTGTTTCGAGTCTCTCGAGTGTTCTTAAAGAGAGAACCCCATTGGCTTTCCTGGCAGGAGAAGGAGATCTCAGTCGAGACTTCAACCTTCTCCATCTGAAGGAGTCAACTTCTCAAAAGGAAGAAAACTACATCATTGAGTTAGCCCCTAAGGAACCTCTGGCGACTTTTTCGAAGTTGGTTCTCAGGGTTGATAAAAAATCGTTTACCGTCCTTCAAGCCGATGTCTTCGACGGGATGGGGAATGTGACCCGAACCCGTTTTATCAATATCAAAACCAATGTGGGACTCTCTGACTCTCTTTTCCAATTTATCATCCCAGCCGGGACAGAAGAAATTCCGATGATGGGATCGTCCGCCCCTGCACGGGGCGAAAAGGGATCCAAATAGTTGAAAAGTTCAAATGTCAAAATCCCTGCCTTCGCCGAAGCGGCTTCGCGCAGGCAGGCAAATGCCAAATGAATGTCAAATCTCAAAAAGGGATTCTAAAGTCGAAGACCCTGAACTGGTTTCAGGGCAAGGTTCAGAATGACATCCTTATGCCGAACCAGGTCCTGAATTTAATTCAGGATCTAAGGATTTCGGCATCTCATTTGAACTTTGGATTTTATTTGAACTTGGAGCTTTGGCATTTGACATTTTGATACTGGATTTCTGATGCCTCTTTTCACGACCAATGCCATCGTCACTCGTTCTCTTAACTACGGTGAGTCCGACAAAATCATCACCTTCTTTACCAAGGATTTTGGAAAGCTCAAAGGAATAGCCAAAGGGGCGAGGAGAAGCAGGAAGCGATTTCAAAATGCCCTCGGCCTCTTTTCCCATCTTCGGCTCATCTTTTTCGATAAGGAGGGACTGGGGCTGGTGAGGGCTGAGGGCTGTGATATCCTCCACTCTTTTCCAAGGATCAAAGAGGATCTGAAGAAGATCCTTTACGGGAACTATTACTTGGAGCTGGTGAACGAGATGGCCGGAGAGCGTGAGGCAAATCGAGAGGCGTATGAGCTCCTTCTCTCTTTTCTGTCGAGTCTGGAAGAGGTGAACCTGCAGGAGGAACAATTAAGGATATTCGAAATCCGGATGCTCTCCCTCTTCGGTTATCGTCCCAATATGAGGAGATGCAATGTCTGCAAAAAAGAATGGGAGGATTTGAAAGAAATTCCCGTCGTCTTTTTCTCGCTTGAGAGGGGGGCTCTGATATGTGAAGAGTGTTCGAAGACGCGGAACAATCTTATCCCCCTTTCCCTGGGGACGGCGAGATTAATAGAGAGAGTCTCCCAGTCGGAGCTATCCAAGGTTGAAAGGTTGAAGTTTACCGTTCAGGCGTTATCCGAAAGCCGAGAGCTTCTCCCCAAATTTATCAGCTATCAATTGGGGAAGGAGCTGAAGTCGCTCAAAACGTTGAGGGACATTTCAAACGAT
>Ga0335081_10009590_pt1 | contig 15594 bp, 16 predicted proteins | sample Lox_Sample_35_FD_206713 | JGI IMG/M metagenome (GOLD analysis project Ga0335081, IMG submission 206713) | Soil microbial communities from Loxahatchee National Wildlife Refuge, Florida, United States - Lox_Sample_3.5 | ecosystem: Environmental > Terrestrial > Soil > Wetlands | place: USA... | reverse complement strand
TGTTCGGGTTCTATTTCGTGAGCCTCGCGGCCCACTTCATCGAGCCCTCGCACCCAAATCCCAATTTCCTGGTGCTGCTTTTCGTGCTGCTGCTCGCCATCGTCGTCATGGAGGTGGTGCTGCACGCCCTGGCGGCCCTGCGCTCGCCCGACGATGCAAAAGCGCCGCAGGACGAGCGCGAGCAGCTGATCGCGTTGAAGGCGAAGCGCCCGGCCTTCTTCGTGCTGATGGGGAGTGCGTTCCTTTCCATCGGAATCGTGCATCTCAGCGTTCATTTCCACATCGGGCCCTGGCTGATGGCCAACGGCGTCCTGTTTGCCCTGTGGCTCGGGGAGCTGACCAACTACGGTGCGCAGCTCTATTACTACCGGCGCGGAACCTGACGCATGGCCATCACCAACAACATCCGGCGGCTGCGCTTCGAGCACGGCGAGATGACGCAGCAGGCGCTCGCGGAGAAGGTCGGCGTGACGCGTCAGACCGTCAACGCGATCGAGGCGAACAAGTATTCGCCCTCTCTCGAGACCGCGTTTCGGATCGCCGCGGTCTTCGGCGTGCCGCTCGAGGCGGTGTTCCAGTATCAGGAGCTGGCGCCGAAGAGGCGCTAGCGGCAGCCGAGTGCGCTATTCAGCTCGCAGCGCTGCGGCGGGCAGCAAGCGCGCCGCGCGCAAGGCAGGCGGCAAGCCGCCGAGCAGCGACGTGACGAGTGCCCAGAGGATTCCGAGCGCTACGAGGGATGCGGACACGCGCAGCCGGAACGCGCCCCATACCCACATCTCGCGTCCATCGAAGGCGAGCCAGGCGCAGGCGGCGCCGAGGAGGGCGCCGAGCACCCCGAGCAGTGCCGCCTCCACGAGCACGGATGCTGCGACCGGTACGGCCCCGAACCCGATCGCGCGCAGCGTGCCGATCTCGCGCGTGCGCGCGCGCACTGCAGCGAACATGATCTTGACGATACCGCACAGTGCGCCGAGCGCCATGATGGCGCCGATCAGGTACGCCATGTGCGTGAAGAACGCGGTATTCGCCCCGCTCACTCGCAGATCGTAATCCGTCTTCCGCTCGACGCTGACGGCGAGCGCGGGATTCTCAGTGAGCCAGGTCCGAAACTGCGCATACGCGCCGGCATCGGTGAGCTGCGCGATCACCTGCGCAAACCCGCGACGCCGAGCCGCTGCCATCACCGTATCCGCATCGCCGACGACGTAGCTCTCGATAATATCGGTCCCGCAGCTGAAGACTCCGACGACGGGCCACCTGCCGTCGCGCAACTGCACCGTGCTGCCCACGCTCAGGCCGAATTTCCGGGCGGCGCCCACGCCTGCCACCAGCTCCCGTGTGCCTTCACGGAACATGTGGCCCGCGACGATTCTGAAGGCCGGGCGCAGCGCGAGCCCCGCAGGGCCGACGCCGCGCAGCTGCAGCGACCCGGCCGCGAACCCCTCGAGCGGCGGCAGCCGCATCAGAAACTCGGCATCCGCAAGCGGCGCGCCGTCCGCCCCCTTGGCAATGCCCGGAGCATCGAGAACGGTGGCGACGGTGTCGCGATGCAGACTGCGGCTCTGGTCGAAGTTGGCCGTGCCCGACCACACCACTGCACGAGTCGCGTCCTCGGGCCTGAGATAGGCCTGCGTCAGGCCGGCCGTCAGCGATAGCATCGAGGCCAGTACCCCGACGACGCACGCCATACCGATCACCACCACGAGCGCGGGGGGATACCTGCCCCGCAGGCTGCCGATGCCCACGCGACAGACGGCCGCGATCTGACGCAGCTCGCTCATCGGCCGGCCACCACGGCGGCGACATCCATGCGGCGCAGGCGATGCAGCGGCACGAGCGCGCTCAGCGCGCCGATGAGCAGCGCCGCGGCGAGGGCCCAGCCGAACGCCGCCGGCGAGGCGCGCATCTCGGGCATATCGATCACGCCCTTGACGGCGAGATGGGCGACGAGCGCGCTTGCCGCTCGCGCGAGCGCGCTGCCGATGACGGCGGCCAGAACCGTCGGTACGATCGCCTCCAGCACCACGAGCGTGGCGATCCTGCCATCCTCATACCCCAGAGTCTTCAGGACTCCAAACTCGGGGAGCCGCTCGCGCACCGACTCGGCCATGCCGTTCGCGCACAGGAACAGGATCATGAAGAGCCCGGCCGCACCGATTCCCAGGCTGATCTGCCGCATGTTGATGGTCGCATCGGCCAGCTCCTCGGCGTCATCGCGCGCCGGAACGCAATAGAGCGCGGGACTTGCGTTGGTGAACCGCGCCTCGATCTCCCGGCACACCTCGCGCGCATGCTCCGCCCGGTCGATCGCGAGACGAAACACGATGACGACATCGCGCTCATCGAGCCGGCTCGATGCCTCGAAGTAGCGCAGATTGCCGACGATCAGGTCCGGGTTCCAACCCGGACCGACCGAGCCCTGACCCCAGCCCGGCGGGTCGGGGATCATGCCCAGAACCGTGAAGAACCAGGTGTCACCGCCGTCCGCACGGCCCCCTGGGCCCGTAGTCAGCGACACTGTGTCGCCGACTCGCACCTGGCGGCGCGCCGCCGCCGATTCACTCAAGAAGACACCCGCGGGGCTCGCATCGAGCGCTCGCCAGTCGGCCTGAGTCATGGGCAGCTCGGGCCAGGCCAACCGCACGCCCTCGTCCACGAACATGACCGTGATCTGATGTCGCGCGTCCTGCTCGTGGCCGCCCAGCCAGAGGACGCCACCGACGCCAACGACCCCGCCGATCCGGGCGAGTTGCCCGCGGTACGCAACCGGCAGGCCCCCGCACTCGAAGCGGCACGCGACGAGCAACCGGTCCAGCCGCGTATCGTCGATGGCACGCTCGTACGCTGCATTGAGCGTGATCATCGTGCCGAACAGTGCGAAGGCGACGGACAGCGCCAGCAGCGTGAGCACCGACTCCGTACGGTTGCGCCAGAGGGCTGCCCACACCAAGGGCAGATGCTTCACTGCTCTCCCCGGGGTCCGAGAGCGGTGTGCTCAGGCCATGCGGGCCCAGCGCACGAGCGTTGCGAAATTGGGCGGCTTGCCGTGCATCAGCAGGCCGATCTTGAAGATCTTCGCCGCGAACCAGACCGCGCCCGCCGCGGCGGCGAGTCCGATCGCGAAGGTGACGAGGACCTGCCACGCCGGGGGCGGTGTATCCGAGGCGAGGCGCGCCATCATGGCAAAGGTGTTCGCGGGCGGTATGAAGCTCAGCGCCACGCTGAAGGGCGCATTCGGCGCCATCCCGATGAAATTGGTCAGCACGTATGGAATCACCAGCAGCATCATCACGGGTCCCATCAGGGACTGCGCATCCTGGATCTGGTTCACGGCGGCGCCGATCGACAGCAGCAGCGAGCCGAAGACGAGGTAGGTGATGGCGTAGAACGCAACCAGATACACCACCAGCATGGGATCGAGCAGGCGCAGCATCGAGAACTGCGCGAGTGCGAGTATGCCGAGGCCGACGTACATGGAGAGGATCAGCAACCCGACGCCGAGCTGGGCGAGGAGCTTGCCGGCCATGAGCTCGCGCGGGGATACCGCGGCGAGCAGCACCTCGACGACACGGCTCGACTTCTCCTCGACGGTCGAGGTCATGAGCAGTTGTCCGCCGGAGATGACGCCGATGAACAGCAGGATCCCGCAGATGAAGGGCAGCGCGCGGCTCAATCCACGCCGCGCCACCTGCTCGCCGGCGGGTGCCACGATCATCGCGTTGGGCCGCGCGACCCGCAACGTCGCCTGAACCGCACTCTGATCCATCCCGCTCGCCTTGAAGCGACTCGCGATCAGCGCCCGCCGCAGCCCATCGTGAATCACCGTCTCGGTGGCATCGTCGAGACCGCGTGATACGTAGAGATCGTAGCTCGCGAAGTCGGCCTGATCCGGCGCGCGCACCACCGCATGCGGCTGAACCACGACGAGTGCCAGATGCCGCGGCTCCTGCTTCGGGGGCTGGATCAGCCAGGACTTCTCCTGCTGCACATCGCTGCCCGCCGGCCGCGCGATGATCGTCAGTACTGGCGGCGCGTGCCCCGGGGTGAGTCCGGGGTTCATGCCCGGGCCCGGTCCCATCGGCGCACCCATCGGCGGTCCACCCGGTGGGATCGCCCGCGGCCCGTTCGAGGCGGCGGCAGCTCCGAGGGCCGCGGGGCTCAGCGCCGCCCGCAGCTCGGGAAGCACGCTGCCCGTCGGATCGATGACGGCCAGCTCACCGCGGATCTGCGGGCCGGTCGAGCTCAGGATGCGGGGGATGAGCAGCAGGAAGATGACCGCCATCACCGGCATGACGAGCAGCCCCACCAGAAACCCTTTGCTGCTCACGGTCGCGACGAAATCGCGCCGGGCCACCATCAGGACTCGATTGCTCATGCTCTTGCGACCTCCGTGCCGAGCCCTTGCAGGTGCGTGCGCAGTGCCTGATGAGACTCCTCGCTGCTCTCACCGCCTGCCACGATCCGGATGAACACGTCCTCGAGGCGCACGCGGGCGAACTCGATGCGCGCCGGGGCGGCGGTTGCAGTGATCGCGCGGAGCGCGGCGGCCGGGTCGGTGCCCTCCGTCAGGCGTATCTCGCAGCCGTCCGGCGTCACCTGCAGGCGCTCGACGCCGGGCAGCGTGCGCAGCGCCGCGAGATCGGCCGCGGGATCGAGCGGCTCGAACCGGATCGCCCGGGTGTCATACTGGCGCCTGAGTCCGGACATCGGCTCATCGAGCACCTTGCGTCCCCGGTTGATCATCACGATCTGCTCGCAAAGCTCCTCGGCATGCACCATCACGTGCGTGGAGAAGATGATCGTCGCACCGCGCGCATGCTCCTCGGACACCAGCTCCTTGAGCAGGCGCACGCTCACCGGGTCGAGGCCGCCGAAAGGCTCATCGAGAATCAGGAGCTCCGGCTGGTTGATGATCGCCGCGACGAACTGCACCCGCTGCAGCATGCCTTTGGACAGATCCTCGCACTTCTTGTTCCAGGCATCCGCCAGGGCGAGGCGCTCGAGGAGGCGCTTCGCACGGGTGATGACCGCGGCGCGCGCGCCGCCTTTGAGCCGCCCCATGTAGGTGAGGAAATCGCTCACGCGCATGCGGCGATAGACGCCGCGCTCCTCGGGCAGATAGCCGATCCGGTCCTTCGCCTCGAGCGCCGAGGCGCGCCCGAGCACACGCAGCGCGCCGCTGTCGGGAAACAGGATGGACATGATCATGCGGATGGCGGTGGTCTTGCCGGCACCGCTCGGCCCGATCAGGCCGTAGGTCGTGCCACGCGGCACCGCGAGCTCGAGATCCTCTATCGCCAGGGTGCTGCCGAACGACTTGCGGAGACCGTGAATCTCCAGGGCCAGTTCCATTCTTATGCCTCGTTCGCGGCCGGCCTGCCGCTCAAATGGGAGGGGCGTCGTATTTGATGATACAAGAATCGGCGGCTGCTCAAGCGGCGACGCGTTATCATGGGCTGCGCGCCGCCTCCGCCACGCGGTGCGAGGCGAGGGGAACGCATGTCACGAGCCGCCGGCATTCTCGGAACAGTCTTTCTGTGGGCTATGGCTGCAGTGGCCGCCGCGCAGGCCCCGAGCCGCGATGCGGCTGCAGGGGCCGGTGCGGCCGGCGGCGCAGACCGGCCGCGCGTGCTGCGGCCCGGACTGTTCTTCAAAGAGGAGTGGCGTCAGAGCGCCCAGGGTGGCGAGCATCCCGTCGCGCCCGATTCCATCGGCAACCCCGATCTGGACCTCAAGTTGTACGTACCCTCGGGTCAGATCCTGCTCACCGGCAGCGCCGGGGATGAGAATGGTCCGATTCATGTGTGGCTCGGCATGTGCACGTCACCCTGCGCCGCCGCCTTCCGTGACAAGGCCCGGTTCGCCGATCTGAGCGGGCTCGCGCGGATCCGCTGGAATACCAAGATGTCCGGTCTGCATCAGGTCCGCCCGATCGTGAAGCTCGCCGACGGCAGCTGGTGGGTCGGGGATCGGGGGGATGGCACGACCCGGGATTGGCTGGTGAGTGAGATCTCCTTTGCCGATCTGCGCTGGATCAAGCTCGACATCGCGCGCGTGGTGACCGTCGGGACGTTCGTCGACAAGCTCGATCTCACCCGCGTCGACGAGATCGGGTTCGCCGACCTCATGCCCGGCAGCGGACACGGGCCGGGCGGCTGGTCCGATGTCGCGCAGGTCGAGGTGTACGCGCAGGCCGTCCCGAGAACGGCAACCAAGTAGGAGTAGGCGATGGAGCTTTGGCACGCGTGGACCGATCTTCTCGGATCCATCCTGAACACACTGGCGCTTGACTGGGGGCTCGGGGCGGGGCTCGCGATTATCGTTGTGACGGTGGCCGTGCGTCTGATGCTCATGCCGCTCACCTGGACGCTGGCCTGGCGCGGCGCACTGCGCCAGGCGCAGCACGCGAAGCTTGCGCCGGAGATCGCTCGCATCCGCGAGCGCCATGCGAGCGAGCCGCGCGCGCAGATGGAACAGATCGCAGAGCTGTACCGCAGGCACGGAGTGAGCCTCGCGGACGGTAAGTGCCTGCTCGGAGGGTTGGCGCAGATTCCTGTGATCTACGGCCTGTACCGCGCGCTGAGCAACGCTGCCGTCGGGGGACGCTTCCTGTGGATCCGCGACCTCGCGCGGCCGGACGTGCTGCTCGCGATCGTGGCGGCGCTGACTACGGCGGCGAGCATGGCCGTGGCGCCGCACCTGTCCGAGCAGACGCGCGTGATGATGATCGTGCTGCCGGCGGTGCTGTGCCTCATGGCCGCCGCGCACTTCTCCTCGGGGGTCGGCCTCTACTGGATTACGTCGAACCTGATCAGCACCGCTCAGACGCTGGTCCTGCGCAGTCGTCTGCGGCGCAGCGGATTGCTCTGACGGCGCCGCGCGCGGCTATCTCGCCTCGCTCGCGACGGCACAGGTCGAGTCCAGGAGCAGCTCGGCGCCGGGGACCTCGGAGCCGGCGAGGATGACGAAGCCCGGACCCTCCCGGAACTGCATCCCCGCGACGAGCACCGTAAACTGACCCATCGCGTCCCTCGCCCCCGGTAGCTGCTCGGCGAGCAGCTCGAACGGGTTCGCCCCATCGAGCTGCGCGCTCGTGATCCGCATGGCGCGGTACTCCAGGGCGCCGATGGTAAGCGGTGCCCAGCTCGCTCCGATACGCTCAGCCTGAGCCTGCAGAGCCTCGTACACGAGCCGGCCAAGGCAGCTGATATGAATGTGCAGCTGATCCTGGCTGCGCGAGCGGATCTGATTGACGGCCATCCCAACGGCTTGCCGAGGGATTGCGTGCCCGATGGCGAGAGTGAGTACCTCGCGCGCCTTCCACGCTGCATCGAAGTAATTGGGCGCATCCGGCGCGCGCACATCCGGGCTCTCGATGCCGGTGATGGTGTGCGTCGGTATCAGGAGGTAGTGAGCGCCGCCCTTCTGATCGGCCAGCACCGCGAAGCCGCGGGCCGCGGCGCCTCCGCCGACCAGGCTCACGCTCACGCAGGGCGCCGGATCCTGGCTGCTGCGCCAGTGGGGCACACACTGCTGTTGCACGATCAAGCGCAGCTGATCGCGGCGGCTCCCGCTCGCCGGGGTGCCGAGCGCAAACAGCACGACCACGGCGCCGATCGCCCCGAGTGCCTGGCGTTGCTTCGCGAGCCTCACTGCGACAAGGCTAGCGTGCGGTGGTGTCGCCGTGATGACGCCGTAGCCCTGGACTCAGGCAGCGCATAAGGCGTCACTCTTCTTCTTCCGAATGGGTCTGCCTGAGCTCGGCGCGCTCGCGACGGGCGGTCGCGACGAGGGTGCCGACGGCTGCGGCGATCAGGCCGAGCATCGCGGCCATGAGAAACACGAGCCCGCCGGCCAGCCGGTAAGCCTCGTACAGGCCGCCCGCGACACCGAGCGGAGTCGTCACGAGCAGCAGCGGTTTCGCGATTCGCATGCGCGTAAGGCTAGGGCGCCCGGGCACCGCGGTCCAGATGCAGCTCGCGGCGGGTCGGTACGGTGAGGAAGCGTCTATACTCCCCGCCGATGACCGTCCGCCCGCTCGTGACATTCGCCGTGATCGGGTTTGCGGTCGCTGCCGTGCCGCGGGCCGCCTGCGCCCAGGATAAAGGTGTCGTCAATCGGGAAGCGCCGCCGGATAACCGGCTTCCGGTGTCCGAGCCGATCCTGCAGCCCTATGAGCCTCTCACCGGCGGAGAAACCTGGGACAACGATGATGTCCCCTATCTTGACGTCAACCTCTCGCTGAAGATCCGGCTGCTGCCGGCACGATGGACGCCGCGCTCGCGGCTCTACTTCGCCATGAGCACGCGTTTTGGCTTCTACTGGGGCAGCCGCCCCGGCTCACCCGTCATCGGCAAGAGCTACAACCCGAAGCTCCTGTGGCGGTGGCTGCCATCCGACAGGGTGTACCCGAGTCCCGAGGGCGCCTCCTACCAGTACGTTCAGTACCTCGACGTGGCCTACGCTCACGAGTCCAACGGTCAGCTCGTGCACACTCAGGACGAGTACCAGAAGCAGCTGATCGCGACTCCGCCGGCGCAGTTCACCAACCAGTTCATTCACCGGGGCTGGGACTATCTCGAGCTCGCCTGGAGACGCCGCTTCGACAACGACCTGTCGGTGTTCCTCGATGGCAAGTATTTCCTCGCCTCGGGGTTGCTGCAGGGGCCCGAGGACCAGTACCACTCCTGGGAGAACAATCCCGAGGGCAAGGAGCGCAAGGCGGTCGACGGGCTCTCGGTCATCGCGGAGTTCCCGAGCTCGTCGGCCGACTTCGCCGTCAACTCCACGCGCCTGCTCAGCAGACCCAATCTCACGCTCAAGTACCTCACGGGCTATCGCACGCCGTTCGAGTTCAGCACCGTGCGGGCCGAGCTCGGATTCCAGCTGTTGTCGCTGCCGCTTGCCGTGTGGGCGCAGCGCGGCTACATGAGCGACCTCGCGATGTACTACCTGCGCGTCAACTCCTTCGGCATCGAGATGCGCTTCAAGTCCTTCTGATCCCAGCGTGTCGTAGGTCTCGTAGGTGTTGTTGGCGCCGCTCGCGACGATCTCGGAGGTGACCACCGGAGGCGAGCCGGGCGTGCGCTGCGCTGCGTTGCAGGGCTTGCGATGGATGCGCCGGCCGGGGCGGCCGGGTGGGGAAGGCGTGGTACGCTTGCCACGACTGTCAGCAATACTTGCAACGCGGCGACGGCCGCGCGGACTCTAGGCTTCCCCGGTGCGCGGCCCACGGGCGCGATACATCCACGGAGCACGTCGGTGATCTATCGGGAGATGCCCGCCATCTGGGACCGCGCCTTCCGCGAGCGCTTCTACCAGCGCTGGGGACGCGAGAGTGCAGTCATCTCCGCTTCGACGCGGCGCGCCGAATACCCCGACTACACCCAGCTGCTGTCGATCAAGATGCTGAGCGGGGGCAGCGAGAGCTACTTCGTCGACGGGCGCCGCCTTCGCGTGGACGACGATACCTTCCTGATTCTCAACGCCCAACGCTGCTACGCCAGCCACATCGATGAGCTGCGGCCCGTGCATTCCTTTTCCATATTCTTCCGGCCTGGAATGGTGGAGGAGGTCGAGGACACGCTCCTGCGCACCGCCGACGCGTTGCTCGCCCGGCCCGTGCGGGATCGAGCCGCGGCGGTGGAGTTCGACGAGCGCCTGCGCGAGCACGACCCTGCGGTCTCGCCGATCCTGCGCTACATCCGGCGGATGGTGGACCAGGGCCTCGCGACCGAGCCCTGGCTCGAGGAGCAGCTGCAGGTGCTCCTCGCCCGCATGCTGCGGCTCGAGCGCCGGCTGCTGCGCCTGCAGGAACTCGTGCCCTCGCGGCGGCCGGCGACGCGCGAGGAGCTGTTCCGGCGGGTGGGCCTCGGAGTCAGCTTCATCCACACCCACTTTCGCGAGCCGATCGATCTGCGTGACGTCGCGCGCGCCGCGCACCTGTCACCGTTTCATTTTCTGCGCATCTTCAAGGCGGTGCACGGCATGACGCCGTTCTCATATCTCACTCGCAAGCGCGTGCACGCGGCACTGCGGCTGATACGCGAGTCACGCTGGAGCCTGACGGACATCGCCGAGCATGTCGGCCTCGGGTGCCGTACGACACTCTTTCGCCACGTGCGCTCCGGTCACGGCGTCACGCCGAGCGAGCTGCGCTCACTCGCAGAGCGCGAGCGGAGCTAGCGGCGTGATCAGGACGGAGGGACTCAAGCTCTGGAGCGAGATCGCCCTCGCGATCGTGTGCGGTGTCACGGCCGCGAACGGCGCACCGACTGGGGAAGGCGCGGTCCCTCTGGGTGAGCGCGCAGACAGTGCGTTCCGCGCCAAGGACTGGGCTCACGCCGTCGAGCTCTTCGAGAGGCTCTCGGTCGCCCATCCGGAGAGCTTCGTCGTCTGGCTGCGGCTCGGGGAAAGTCTGCATGGCCTGGGCCGCAACGAGCGCGCACTCGGCGCCTATGACACGGCACGACGCCGCGGAGCGCCCGTCGACGCACTGCAGTACGACGTCGCCATCGTGCGGGCGTCCATGGGCGCGACGGAACAGGCTTTCGAGTCGCTGCAGGATGCGATGACTCACGGCCACGGCCGGCCCGATCTCCTGAACGCCGAGCCCGCCTTCGCCGGCCTGCGCTCGGACCCGCGCTTCGCCTCGCTCGTGGCGCAGGCGACCCGGAATCAGTCGCCCTGCACCTCGCGAGCCGAAAGCCGGCAGTTCGACTTCTGGATCGGCGACTGGAACGTCGTGACGAGCGGGGAAGGGCTGCCGGTGGGGCGCAGTCACATCGAGCGGACGATCGGCGACTGTGTGATCTGGGAGAACTGGACCTCGCTCGGTGAAGGCGCTTACTCGGGCAAGAGCTACAACGCCTATGACGCCGAGCTGCACCGCTGGGAACAGTTCTGGGTCGATAACCAGGGCGGCATGATCCACTTCCGCGGCAACCTCATCGGTGGCGTGATGGATTTCGCCACCGATGAGATTCCTCAGTCGCAAGGACCGGCGCTGCGCCGCCGGCTGCGCTTTTTCGCGCTGCCGGCGGGCGAGGTGCGGCAGTTGAGCGAGGGTTCGACCGACGGCGGCAAGAGCTGGTCGGTCGAGTACGACTTCACCTACCGGCGGGCGCCCCAGGCGGGCGCCCGAGACTGATCCGGCTATTTCGCGCGCGGGTCCTTCTCGCCGAGCCCGGGATAGAACAGCTGGCGGTTGGTGAGCGACTCGTTGAAGACCCTGCGCTCCTTGAACAGCCAGTGCCCGTTCACCTTCACCAGCTGATCCTCATAGTGCCCGAAGTACATGAGCTGCACGTCCTTCTGTGGGGTCGCGTTGGTGATGTTGAACCAGTAGGCGATCGTCTTCGCAGTGTTGCCGTTCACGTCGATCACGTGATTGATGATCTGGTGGTGAGTGCGCGGGCGTGAGGTCGCCCCTTCCGGGATAGTGACCGCGCGCGACCCGCCGAAGTTCGACATGGCCTTGCGGATGGCTGCCTTGCCCTTCTCGACGCCACCGATCCAGATGAGGACGCCATCATCGGCCCAGGTCGACATGACGGTCTCTATGTCACCGGCATCCACCGCGATCATGTAGCGGGCGGAGATGTTCTCGATCTCGGCCCGGTCGTCGGCGTAGCCGGCCAGCGCCGTGCCCGCGAGGCAGCAGGCGAGCGTGGCTGCAAGGAAGAGCGCTTTTTTCATGAGGTTCTCCTGGCGATGTGTGTGAAGGGTAGACATCAGGGAGGGCGGGTCATGTCGAAGCGGCTGTCCGGGCCTATCTCCGCGTACGCCGAGGGACCGCCGCCGCGAACGATGATGCCCGCCCCAAAGGTGTCGAACGTGCCGTCCTTGATGAGCGCACGGCTGATGTGCACGCCCACGACCTCGCCCAGCGTGAGCCATGAGCTTACGGGGCGTTGCGCGTGGTCGGTGAGCTGCACGATCTGCGTCACCCGGCACTCGAAGTTGACCGGACTCTCGGCGACTCGCGGTGGGCTCACCAGGCGCGAGGGTACCGGCGTGAGCCGTGCGAGCTCGAACTCGCTCACCCCGTAGGGCACCGTCGCGCTCGTGGCGTTCATCTGCCCGGCGATGGCGCGCACGGCGAGGTTCCACACGAACTCGCCGGTCTCGCGGACGTTTCTCAGGCTGTCCTTTGCGCCGATGCTGCAGAAGCCCACGATCGGTGGCCGATAGTTGAACAGATTGAAGAAGCTGTACGGAGCCAGATTCACGCTGCCGTCGGCGCCGCGGGTCGACACCCAGCCGATCGGCCGGGGCGCGACGATCGCATTCATCGGGTCGTGGGTCAGCCCGTGTCCGGATGCGGGCTCGTAGAACAGGCGATCGGTCTCGTGGGTCATGCGGTCCAGCCCTCAGGCCTTGCAATCAAAGTGCAATGAGCGGCCGGAACGCCCCGGCTCGGCAGGCCATTGAAACCAAATCGCCCGGTGCGGGCACCCACTCACGCCGGGAGTCCGGCCATCACAAATCGCAATGGAGTGTGCCCTCATGTACCTGCCGATTCGATCTCTAAAGCTGGCAGCCGCGGTCGCCTTCGCCGTGTGCTCGATAGGCGTGCGCGCCGACGACGATCATCACGCGCACGGCGGCTACGTGATTACGCCACTGGTCTCGAACCTCGCCGGCCAGGCCGCCAAGCAGGACCCGGTACTGCAGAACGCCTGGGGCATCGCCTTTCTGCCCTCGGGCAGCCCGTTCTGGGTCAACGACAATGCCACGGGCTGCTCGACCCTGTACAAGGGTGACGGCAGCGCCATCCCCCTGCAGGTCTCGATCCCGCTGCCGGGCGGCATCATCGCTCCCGGCTCCTGCCACCCGGTCGATCCGAACAATCCGCCGAATCCTACACCAGCCGCGCCGACCGGAATCGTCGCCAACACCTCCGCGAGCTTCGTGGTACCGGGCACCAAGATCACCGCCCTGTTCATCTTCGCCACCGAGGACGGCACGATCTCGGCCTGGGCCCTGGGACTCAATCCGGCTACCGACGCCGTAATCGCGGTGGACAACTCGGCCTCGGGCGCGGTGTACAAGGGGCTCGTGTTCGGCTTGAGCCCCAAGGGCGGCTTCCTGTATGCGACCAACTTCAACTCCGGCAAGATCGATGTGTTCGGCCCCGTTGGCACGAACGGCATGTACACACCGGTGACGACCGACGGCGGCTTCTGGGATCCGAACATTCCACCCGGATACGCGCCGTTCAACGTCGCCAACATCGACGGCGACCTGTTCGTGACGTATGCGCTGCAGAACGCCGCGAAGCACGATGACGTGGCGGGGCGCGGTCACGGCTTCGTCGATGTGTTCGACACCGATGGGCATCTGCTGCGGCGGTTCGCGAGCCGCGGGCCGCTCAACTCTCCATGGGGCATCACGCGCGCCTCGTTCGCGTTCGGCAAGTACAGCGGCAAGATTCTCATCGGTAATTTCGGCGACGGCCGCATCAACGTCTACGACAACAATGGCGAGTTCATCGATGAGCTCGAGGATGCGCACGGCCGGGCACTCGCCATCGATGGCCTGTGGAGCCTCACCCTCGGAGGAGGCCTGGGCTCGAGCTCGGATACCTTGTACTTCTCCGCCGGTCCCAACGGCGAAACCAACGGCAAGTTCGGCACCATCACGCCGGTTGCTGCGCCCGAGTAGCGCTGAGGGTCGCTTCCGGGAGGCATCCTGGCCTTCCGGAAGCCTCTCCCGCAGCAGCCTCAGTTGAACAGGGACTTGTCGAAGTCGAGCCCGAGGTCGTCGAACATCCGCAATGCCGTCGCCCGACCGGCGCCGAACACGCCGCCGCCGGGATGCTGGAACGGTCCGACCAGATACAGCCGCTCGATGCCCGGGACCGTGTTCTGTCCCAGATCGGGCGTCGGACGATGCGCGCCGAACTGATACAGATACGGCGCGACGCCATGGATGTCGCCTCTCTGGAAGCTCGGTGAGGTGCGTTCCATGTCGACCGGGCTGTCGCAGTGCTTGGCCAGGATGTTGTCGGGCGTGAGGTTGCTGATGTAGCGCCCCATTCGCTCGAGCATCCGCTGCGCGAACGTCTCCTTGTAGGAGTCCCAGGCCTGCGCTCCGCCCTCGGGCAACTCGTAGGGACAGTAGTCCCAGGCGTGCAACGTCGCCTTGCCAGGCGGCGCGCGGCTCGGATCGATGTTGGAGGGCGAGCCCAGCCCGATGAGCGAGTGTGTGGGTATGCGCCCGTAGCGCAGGTCATCGAAGTGCTGGCGCAGCACGGCCGTGCTCTCGGGCAGCAGCTCGATCATCATCGCCTTGCCCACGTGGTCGCCGGCGCGGAACTTGAGCGGCGCATTCAGCGCAGCGTGGATGGTGAAGCAGCAGTTGGCGGTGAGCTGGGCATGCTCGGCGGCGGCTCTGACCTGAGGGTCCAGCCCCTCGACCATCTTTCCCAGCAGGTGCGGATGGATGGCTCCGATCACGGCGTCCCTGGCGAGGATTTCCGTGCCGTCGGCGAGGCGGACGCCGACCGCGCGGCCCCCCTTGACGAGCACACGCTCGACGGCCGTGCCGAGGGTGATCTTGCCCCCGTGGGACTCGATGCAGCGTACGAGCGCCTGCGAAAGCGTGCCGCTGCCCCCCACTGCGACGCCGATGCCGTACTTCTCGAGGAAGCTTGCGAACATGAACAGGCCCACACCGGTGCCTTTCTCCTCGGGGCCGACCAGATTCTCACTGACCACGCGCATGAAGTGCAGCCGCACGGGTTCGCTCTCGAACCACTCCGTGACGATGTCGTAGGCGCTCTTCTGCATGATCGCCATGAGCTCGCGGCCCTCGCGGCTCTGATCCATCATGGCGTACATCGCCCCGATCGGGGCTGGCGGGGAATACAGCGAGGCGGTAAGCGCGGGCAGGAAACTCGCGCCGAGCTCGGCGAAGCGCAGGTAGGAGGCCGCATCCTTCGCCGAGTAGCGCGCGATCTCGCGCTGGTTGCGCTCCCGATCGCAGTACAGCCCGAGGGTGCGACCGTCGGGAAACACCGAGATCATCGGCATCTCGGGGCGCAGATACTTCAGGCCGTACCGCGCCATGAGGCCGAGCTCGTCGTTCAGGATCAGCGGGTTCGCCTGAATGAAGATGTGCGCCATGCTGTGCTGATCGTGGCGGAACCCGGGCAGCGTCAGCTCGCGCGTCACGACGCCGCCGCCAAACCAGGGCTGGCGCTCGAGCACCAGTACCTTCTTGCCGGCCTGGGCCAGATAAGCGGCCGCGGTGAGCCCGTTGTGTCCGGAGCCGACGGCGATGATGTCGTAGTTGCTCATGTTCTCACTCACGTCAGGAATTTCGCGACACACTCGCGGGCTTCCGCGAGCTCATCGAGCACGAGATGGCCGGCGCCATCGAACAGCGCGAGCTTCGCGTTGGGGAGCAGGCTCATCCACTGCTCGGCACGACCGACGGGTGCCAGGCGGTCGTCGCGGGACCACAGCAGCAGTGTCGGCATCGTGAGTCGATGCAGCCAGCGGGGCAGTTTGCGGTTGAAGGGGCCCTGGGAGGCGAGGCGCCCAGCCGACTTGAACGAGCGGGCGATCTCCGCCTCGTGCGCGGCGGCCT
>Ga0335081_10009589_pt1 | contig 15595 bp, 19 predicted proteins | sample Lox_Sample_35_FD_206713 | JGI IMG/M metagenome (GOLD analysis project Ga0335081, IMG submission 206713) | Soil microbial communities from Loxahatchee National Wildlife Refuge, Florida, United States - Lox_Sample_3.5 | ecosystem: Environmental > Terrestrial > Soil > Wetlands | place: USA... | reverse complement strand
CCGACCACGAATCGAGTCTCTGCTTGATGTCGCCTCCGGCGACCCGCCAGCGCTCAACTGGCGCCACGTCCGTTGTGAGCGCCTGCACCACGAATCGATGCTATCGCGGCGAGCGCTCGGCGGCGAGCGCGACGAACGCGTCCAGCGCGTGCGGGTCGGCGAGCGAGTCGCGGCTGGCGACCCGCTCGGAGGGCTCGCCGCGGAGGATCCGCTTGACCGGCGCCTCGAGCTTCTTGCCCGTGAGAGTTCGCGGGATCGCCGGCACCGAGACGATCTGGTCGGGCACGTGTCGCGGCGACAGCTCGCTCCGCAGCGCGCCGGCAATCCGGTCGCGAAGCGCGTCATCGAACTCGGCACCGTCAGCCGGGACCACGAACAGCAGCAGCTCGCCGGCGCCGCCGCCGGAGTCCTCGAGGTGCACGACGAGCGCGTCGACGACCTCCGGCACCTCCTCGACGACGGCGTAGAACTCGCCCGTGCCGAGGCGCACGCCGCCGCGGTTAAGCGTCGCGTCGGAGCGGCCGGTGATGACGGCGCTGCCGCGCTCGGTGAATTTGATCCAGTCGCCCTGGCGCCACACCCCGGGGTAGACGTCGAAGTACGCGGCTCGGTAGCGCCGGCCGTCCTCGTCTCCCCACAACGCGACCGGCATCGACGGCATCGGCTGGGTGATCACGAGCTCGCCCAGCTCGCCGATCACGTCGTTGCCCTGGCGGTCGAACGCATGCGCGTCGACGGCGAGGCACGGTCCGGTGATCTCGCCCTCGTACACGGGCTGCGCGAAGCTGCCCGACACCAGCCCGGTGCACACGTCGGTCCCGCCCGAGCCGTTGTTCAGCAGCATGTCGGGGCCGAGTTGCTCGTACGCGTACAGGTAGCCCTCGGACGGCAGCGGCGATCCCGCCGTGCACAGCATGCGGATGCTGCTCAGATCACAGTCGCGTCCGGGCTGGATGCCCGACTTGCGGCACGCCATCAGGTACGCCGGGGCGACCCCCATCACCGACGGCCGGAGCTCCTCGGCCAGCCGCCATTGCTCGAGCAGGTCGGGCCAGGCCGGGTCGCCGTCGAGCATCACGATCGACGAGCGAAGCTGCAGGCCGGCGACGAGCGCGTTCCACATCATCCACGCGGTCGTCGAGAACCACAGCAGGCGGCCGCCGGGCTTGAGATCCCAGCCGAGCCCCAGGTTCTTTCGGTGCTCGATCAGCTGGCCGCCGTGGCCGTGCACGATCGGCTTCGGCAGCCCGGTCGTGCCGGACGAGAACAGGACGTAGATGGGGTGGTCGAACGGGACCTGGTCGAACTCGAGCGGCGCGCTCTCCGCGGTCACCTCCTCCCAGGAGACCGAGTCCGGAATCCGGGCCTCCCCGAACGGCACGCCGATCACGTGCTCGATCGACGGGATCCGCCCCCGGATCGTCCCGACCTCGGCCCGCCGGTCGACGTACCGGTTGCGATAGCCGTACCCGCCGACGGTCATCAGCACGCGCGGCTCGATCTGCGCGAACCGGTCGACGACGCTGCGCGTGCCGAACTCGGGCGCGCACGTGGCCCAGATCGCGCCGAGGCTCGCGGTCGCGATGAAGCCGATCAGCGTCTCGGGGATGTTCGGCAGGTACGCGACCACGCGATCGCCCTTCTGGACGCCGAGGCGCTGGAGGCCCGCGCGGACCCGGCCGGCCTGCTCGATCAGCTCGCCGAAGGTCAGCTCGAGTGGCCCACGGGTCTGCGAGCGCGCCACCACCGCGACGCGATTGCGGTCCTCCTCGAGGCCGACGAGGTGCTCGGCGTAGTTGAGGCGGGCGCCGGTGAACCACTCCGCGCCGGGCATCGTCCGCTTGCCGAGCACGCGATCGTACGGCGTCGAGCGAATGCCGTAGAAGCCCCAAAGCGCGCCCCAGAATCCTTCGAGGTCGTCCACCGACCAGCGGTAGAGGTCGTCATAGCCGCCGAATCCGAGGCCGCGCTCGTCGCGCAGCCACTTCATGAAGCGACCGATCTCCGTCGTTTCCCGCCAGCCCGCGGGTGGCGTCCAAAGGATGTCCCCGATCATCGGCAGCGGGCAGGATACTGCGGGAAATGAGCAACGATGGGCGACAGCTCGCGATCGGCGAGGCGGCCGCTCGAGATCTGCAGTGCGTGCGATTGCGAGTCGATCGACGTCTGCCACATGTTCGACGTGACTTCAACCCAGGTTGAGGTGTAACGCTGCGCCCATGACGTACGTGATCGCCGAGCCGTGCATCGGGACCAAGGATCTCTCGTGCGTCGAGGTCTGTCCGGTCGACTGCATCCACCCGACTCACGACGAGCCGGGGTTCGACGACGAGCCGCAGCTGTACATCGATCCCGAGGAGTGCATCGACTGCGACGCGTGCGTCGAGGCGTGTCCCGTGGACGCGTGCTTCGCCGAGGACCAGCTGCCCGAGGAGTGGCGGCACTACACGGAGACGAACGCGGCGTATCGCCGGCGCGGGTGAGCGATCCGCGGGCCCGGCCGGCAGCGACCACGATTAGACGTTCCCGTCCCGTCGCTCGGCCCGCCGCTGTTGTCGGTGACGTGATCGCCGCCGTCGCCTGCGGGATTCCGCTGTTCGTGGGTGGCGGGCTGGAATGGGTGGTGGTCGGTGGCGGCGGTGGCGGCGGTGGCGGTCGGGTGTGTCGCCACGGCGGTCGCCGCCGCCCGGCACGGATCGAGTCCGGCGCGGGGCTCGGACTCGCGGTCCCAGCTCAGATCGTCGAATCCCACGGGCCACATCTGGCTCGCCGGCGCGCCGGTCGGCACGCGCGTGCGGTTCAGCCGTTCGACCACCGCGTGACGGCCTGAACGGGACCTCATCGGCCGGGCCCGGCGGTCGAGGGGCGCCGCGCCGGCCGCGACCCCGGCCATCGGTCGGTCGAGGCGGCGCCGGCGACCGCCGCGACCCCGAGTTTCGCGCCACTCGACGAGGATCCCGAGCCGAATGGCGATTCGATCGGCTATAGCACGAGGATCGCAGCACTCGACCGCGAGAGATCGTCGAGTGGCGCCTAACTCGCCCACCGTTCCCATCGCCCCCACCGGCGACGACCACCGCGGCCTCCCGGCAACGATCCGCCCCCCGGCCGGCGAGGACCACCGCGGCCCCGCCGGCAACGATCCGCCGCCGGCGCCCCCGGCAACCGCGGGAAGAACTCCCGTCGGCGCGGAGTCCTTAGGCCTGAGGGCGCACCCGCATATGACCAACCGACACAGCTGAGCCGTGCCGATCGCCACCGATCACGCCCTGCCCGGGGCGGCCGGAGCGTCGGCGCCGGTCCGCCGCCTTGATCCCAACCACCTCGGCGACCACCTCGACCGCCTGTACCGCGCGGCGTGGGCGCTGTGCGGATCGCGCGAGGACGCCGAGGATCTCGTCCAGGACACGTACGCGCGCGTGCTCCAGAAGCCGCGCATGCTCCGCTCGGGGGAGGACCTCGGCTATCTGCTGCGGGTGCTCCGCAACACCCACTTCTCGCGCCTTCGCGCCGCCGCGCGCCGGCCCCGAGCGGACCCGCTGCCCGACGAGCTCGACCGCGTCGAGGATCCGTCTGCCAGCGCGCCCGAGGCCGCGCTCGACGCCTCGGAGCTGTACGCGCGGATCGCCGAGCTCCCCGACCCGTTCCGGGAGGCGCTGGTCGCGGTCGACGTCGTCGGGCTGTCCTACCGCGAGGCCGCGCGCACGCTGCGCGTCCGCGAGGCGACCGTCACCACGCGCCTGTACCGGGCCAGGCAGCGACTCGCGCGGTCGCTCGGCGAGGAGCGCCCGGCATCCGCCGGCACGCCGGGTTAGGCGTTGATGCGAAAGCTCGGACGACACCCTCGCGCCACCGAGCGCGATCTCGCTCGCGTTGCCGACGGCACGATCGACCCCGGCCGGCGGGAGCTCGTGGAGCGGTCCGTCGCCGCCTCGGGCCAGCTTCAGTCGCGGTTGCGCGAGCAGCGGCGAGCGATCGATGCGGTACGCGCGCACACGGGCGAGCGGGCGCCGCTCGCGTTGCGGCTGCGCCGCCGGGCGCTCGAGAGCACCCCCGGAAGACGTCGCTCACGCCTCTTCGGCCTCGTGCTCACAGGCGGCCTCGGCGCGCTCGTGTGGTCGCTCGCCGCACTCGGCGGCGGCCAGGCCGTGCTGACCGTCGCCGACGCCGCGACGGTCGCCGCTCGCCCCGCGGCCGTGACCGTGCCCGAGCCGCCCGACGACAGCGCGACGCTTCCGCGCCTCCAGGCGGCGGGCCTCCCGTTCCCCTACTGGGAGGACCGCTTCGGCTGGAAAGCGACCGGTGTCCGCGAAGACGACGTCGACGGCCGGCTCCTGACGACGGTCTTCTACCGCAGCCACGGCCGGCTGATCGCCTACACGATCGTCCCCGGCGACCGCCTCTCGGGCGTCCCGGGCGCCGAGACGATCAAGCGCGGCGGCATCGTCATCCGCGCGTCCAACGACAACCGCCGAGTGATCGTCACGTGGCTGCGCCGCGGGCACACGTGCGTGCTGTCGGGCACCGACGTCCCCCTCGGCACGCTGCTCGAGCTCGCCGCGTGGCGGAGCCACGGCGCCCTGCCGTACTGAGCGGCCGAGCCGCCACGAGAGCCCAATCCGCTTTGCGGGGACCCTGGGTGAGGCTCAGACGCTGCAACCGCCGATTGCCGACTCGCCGACGTGATCGCTAACGGTTGGCTCGCATGGATCCGAGCACTGCTAGACGCTTCCGCCGCAGATCGCCGACGAGACGAGCCTCGACGGACGAACCATGGGCACACTTTCCATTGGAGGCGCTAGCGGCGGCGGACGTAGCCGCCAAGGACATCCTTGGCACGTGGTGGCGCCCGTCGGTCGGAGTCGGGCTGGCGATGCTGCCCTGTCTTCGATCGGTTCTCTTCTCTCGGGACACGGACCCCGGTCCGCTCCGCATCACGGCGGAGATCGCTCCGCCGGGCGCTTGCCATCGCGAAGCTGCCGCGGCCGTCGAACGTCATCGGTTCCATCGTCAGCTTCGAGATGCGCGGGCCGGAGCGTCCGCGCTGCCGCATTCGATTACGGCCTCAGCGCGATCTTCCCGCGCGTGTGTCGGTGCTCGAGCTCCCGGAACGCGTCGCGGACATCCTCGAGCGGGTACACCTTGGCGATCGGCACCTCGAGCCGGCCCTCGTCGACCAGCTGCGCCAGCTCGGCGAGGACGCCGGCGCTGGCGGCGGCGGCGGTTCCCTCCATCTTGACCCCGTACTTCGCCCCGGCCTCCCAGTCGATGATCGTGTCGACCCGGTCCGGCGCCACGCCGAGCTCGTCGACCGCGAGCGCGACGTAGCCCGCGCCGAACGTGTCGATGAACGCGTCGACGTGTCCGTCGGAGACCTCCCGGATGCGGTCGGCGACGCCGTCGCCGTACGCGACCGGGATCGCCCCGTGCCCGAGCAGCCACTGGTGGTTGGTCTCGCCGGCGAGGCCGATCACGCTGGCACCGGCGAGCACGGCAAGCTGCACGGCGAGCGAGCCGACGCCTCCCGCGGCCCCGGACACGACGACGGTGTCGCCCGACGACGCTTCGACCGCGCGCACCGTCGCGTACGCGGTGGTGCCGGCGACGAACAGCGCGCCGGCGGCCTCCCACGAGACGTGCGCCGGCTTGTGCGTCAGCTGGTCGGCGGGCACGACGACCAGCTCGGCATGGCTCGCGCGCTGATCGGTCCATCCGAGCACCGGCTCGTCGACCTCGAACCCGTGGACGCCCGGGCCGAGCTCCTCGACCACGCCGGCGAGGTCGCTGCCCTCGCCCGACGGGAACGTCGTGGGCCACCGCTCGTGCAGGAGCCCCTTCCGGATCGACGCCTCGCCCGGGTTGATCCCGGCCGCCTTGACCCTGACGAGCACCTCGCCGGGGCCGGGGACGGGACGCTCGACGTCGACCACGTTGAGAACGTCGACGTCGCCGTATCGATCGAACCGTACCGCGCGAGGCATGTCGCGCAGTTCTATCAGTCGGACGTGCGGAGGCTACTCGCCGAGATACCGCGCCGGTCGGGCGAGCGCGCGAGCGAAAGCACGAACCGGTCGAGCAGGGCGTTGTAGGGCTCGATCGAGAAGCCGCACCCGCCCATCGCGACCACCCGCGGGCTCACGGCCAGACCGACCGGGCGACCTCGTAGTGCGAGACGGTCTCGTCGCGTTCCACCAGATACCGGTCATCCTCCGGGTAGAACACCGCGACCTCTGGGTTCTCGCCGGCAAATGCCATGATCGCCTCCATCGAGTCCCACAGCGTGAACATCAGGAACTCCGTCTTCCCATCGAGTTCCCGTCGCAGCATCCACGCGCCGCGGTTGCCGGGCGTGTTCGTGTAGCCGGCGATGCCGGTTCCGTCCATGTACTCGGCATACGCGTCCCCGTCGGCTGCGGCGACGGCGCCGCGCCAGATCCGCGCGATCATCGGTTCTCCTGGGTCGAGGGTGGGCCCCTCGCAGCCTAGGCCAATATCGAAATAGTCCCCGAGGCGCCGACGCCGTCCGCGCTTCGCTGTGCGGTGGCGGTGTACCTCACGGAGGCCGGTACGTCGGTGCCGGACTGATCCGCGCCGCCGCTCTGGCTTCGGTCGCGATCCAGGGCGTGATCGATGATCTGATCGAGCGTGGCCTGGTCGAGCGGCGGCTGACCGCTGACCTGACGGGCCTGCTGGATCTTCGACTGGACGTACTCGACCAGCGAGTCACGCGAGACGCCGTGTTGCTGGGCGAGCTTGGTGATCGATGCGTCGGGCGCCGCGGCGCCGGCCGCGGCGACGTTCGGGGCGAGCCCGCTCACTGGCTGGATATCCACGAGTGCACTTACCTACGATCGAGGGAGACATTCCGTTGATCGGCAGCGGGACGCAAGATCTTCAGCCCGCCACCACCGCCTCCGCGCCACCGTGATCGCCGTGGCGAACGCGCCGGCGACGGCGGCGACAATCCGACCCGGTCTCACTTCCGTTCCGATTCGAGCCGCAACGCGAGCGTCGGGCACGCGTCGGCGGCGCGCCGGGCAAGCTCGGCGAGCTCGGGCGCGAGCTCGCCGTCATCGAGGACCGGGTAGCCCCAGTCGTCGAGTCGGACCGCCTCGGGCAGCAGCTCGGCGCACAGACCGTGCGCGACGCACTGGATCGGGTTAACGCGCAGCCGCACGACCTACGGACCAGCCCACTGGCCCGGGTACCGCGCGCGGATCGGCGCGGGAAGGACGGCGGGGCCCGCGCACCGGTCGCACGGCCCGCGGCGCGCGTGATCCCTGAACTCCGGCTCGAACGTCCGCAGCGCGCTCGAGATGAAGCGGACGGCCCCGTCGGGGTGCCGGCAGGCCCCGCGCCGGCGCAGGTCGCGCGTCCATCGGTCGAGATCGCTCAAGGCGGCGTGCCCCGCGGTGCCGGTGGCGAGCGCGTGGATGGTGCCGGCGATCGCGCCGAGGCCGTTGACGCACGGACCGCACTGTCCGGCGCTCTCGGCGGCGAAGAACTCGGCGACCGCGGTCGTCTCGGCGACGGGGCACGCCTCCGGCCCGAGCGCGACGATCACGCCGGCGCCGAGCGTCGCCCCGTACTCGGCCAGGGACTCGACCGCGAGCCGCAGGTCGGGCACGACGTCCGCGGGCAGCCAGGTCCCGAAGTATCCGCCGACGAGCACCGCCGAAAGGGGCTCGCGAACGCCTGCGCCGGCGAGCAGCTCCGACAGCGGTATGCCGTGGTCGATCTCGTACACCCCGGGCGACGCGACCGCGCCGGACAGCGTGATCAGCGCCGAGCCGGGATCGGCGGGCGTGCCCAGCTCGCGAAACCAAGACGGCCCGTGGCGTGCGATCAGGCCGACGTGCGCGAGTGTTTCGACGTTCTGCACGAGCGTCGGACGCCGGCGCACCCCGCGCTCGAACGGGCGCGGCCCGAACGTCGGCTTGGCCTCGCCGCCGTTCAGCGCTGCCACGAGCGCGCTCTCCTGCCCCGCCAGGTAGCGGGGCTCGATTTCGAACAGCTCGAAGTTGGGATCGGGCGGCAGGCGCGCGGCTCGGCGCTCGCGCAGCGCCGTGTCGAGGCTCCGCAGCACGCGCTCGTCCTCGCTCGAGATCGCGACGAGCGTCTCGCGCGCTCTGACGGCGTGGGCGGCGACGGCCGCGCCGTCGAGCACGAGATGCGGCGCCTCGCGGAGCAGGGCTCGATCCTTCTTGCTCGCGGGCTCGCCCTCGGCGCCGTTGGCGACCACGACCGCCGCACCCCGGCGCGAGGCCACCGCACGCATTTTCCGCCCCACCGGGAACGACGCGCCGCCGTGGCCGCGGAGACCGGCCGCCTCGACGATCTCGATCAGCTGCTCGGGCGCCACTCTGCGCAGGTCGGGCAGCGGACCGTGCACCGCGACGTGCTCGGCGAGCGCCACCAGCGGCCGCTCGCCGACGCCACTCAGCAGCCGGGGGAGGAGGTCGACGGTCGTGGATGCGGCACTCATTGCGCGGGGAGTGTCGGCCACCGCTCGAAGCCCGCGCTAAGAACGATGTATGCCGTCCGTAAGCGGAGCGTGAGACCTCGCTTAGCGAGATGGTCGGCGGCGCCTGACGGCGGCGCCTCGGAGCGGCGGGTTCGCCAGCACCACCGAGGTCTCGATCTGGCGGTCGGGGATCGTCCAGTAGCTCCGCAGCAGGGCGGTCTTCTGCGCCGGCGTCACCGGCTCGAAGCCGTGGCGTCGATAGAAGCGGACCGCCCACTCGGCCGCGGCCCACGTCCCGACCAGCATCCGCTGCGTGCTCAGGCCGATCAGCTCCTCGAGCAGCGCGCCCCCGACCCCGCCGCGCTGGCGCCCCGGCACGACGTAGGCGTGCCGAATCAGGTCGACGTCCCGCACCACTTGAATGCCCATCACCCCGACCAGCTCGCCGTCGGACTCGTAGCCCCAGAATGCGACTCCCGCGGCGATCTCCTCGTCGAGCTCGCGCGCGGGCATGTACGGCTCGCGCCAGCGGTCGGCGGGGATCACGCCCCGGTACGCCCCGGCGGCCAGGTTGACGATCCGCAGGATCGCTGCGTGCTCGTCGCCGCGACACCGCCGGACCGGGCTCATCGGCCAGCGTCGCGAAGCTGCCGCTCGCGCGCCGCGACGACGATCCGCGCCACCTCGGCCGGATTGCCGACGATCTGGAGCTCGGTCAGATCCGACGCCTCGATCCGATCGTCGGCCAGTGCCCGGGCACGCAGCCAGTCGATCAGACCGTCCCACTCGTCCTCCCCGACGAGGATCGCCGGGAAGTGGCGGATCGTCTGAGTCTGGATCAGCGTCAGCGACTCGAACAGCTCGTCGAGCGTGCCGAAGCCGCCGGGGCCGATCACGAACGCGCACGCGTACCGGACGAACATCACCTTGCGCGCGAAGAAGTGCCGGAACCGCAGGCCGATGTCGAGGTAGTCGTTCAGCCGTTGCTCGTGCGGCAGCTCGATGTTGCACCCGATCGACAGCGCACCGGCGTCCCGGGCACCGCGGTTGGCGGCCTCCATCAAGCCACCCCCGCCGCCGGTGATCACCGCGAACCCGGCCCGCCCGAGCGCAGCGCCGACCCCGCGCATCAGCCCGTAATGCGGATGGCCGGACGGCGTGCGCGCCGAGCCGAACACGGTCACGGCCGGGCCGATGCCGGCCAGCCGGCCGAATCCGAGCGCGAACTCCGCGGCGATGTCGCGAATCCGTTCCGCGTCCGCGGCGCGGTCCGCGGAGGACTCGTCGCCGAGCCACAGGAGCAGCTCCTCGTCGAATGTGACCTTCGGGTCTACGTGTCGGCCTCGACGAGGCGCCGGATCGCGTCGAGCGTGCCCATCACCTCGTGATCCGGCGCGTCGCCGTGAGCCGTCGCCAGGAACAGGGTCAGGCGGGAGCCGTCGGCGTCGGGGTCGACCTCCAGCCACCCGTGGTAGTCGCTCCCCGGGGAGCCCCACTCGATCCGCCGCCGTGCGTCATCGGTCCGGAACCAGGCCTCGCCGCGTTGCGTGTGGCCCTCGTACCGAGCCTCGATGTGGACCTGGTCGCCTTCGAGGCGCTCGGCCGCGATCAGCTGAGGGACATACCGCGGCAGGTTCGCCACGTCCGCGAGCCGCGCGAACACCCGGTCGGGGGCAGCGGCCACATGCTCGGTGTGCTCATGCTCCATGCTGCTTCTCCGGCCGGAGTCTATCCGCGCCGTGAAGCGCCGGCGGGCCAGGATCGCGACCGATTACCCTTGACCACATCGCCGCCATCACGGGCAACTCGATGCTCGGGGAGTGCGTCCCCGAGAACGCGATGAGCGACGCCGGCGAGATCGCGCGGTTCTACGACCGCTGCAGCGACCTCATGCGCGAGCTGCTCGACGGGCTGGCGGCGGCACCGGATCGACCGCGTCCGTTCCGGGAGATCGAGGACGCGATCGGATGGCCGAAACGCCGGATCGCGTCGGTGCTCGGGGGCGTCTGTCATCTGCGCCGGCGGGAGTTCGACGGTCGCCGGCCCTACCACTTCCACGATCCCAAACACGCGGCCTCGCGTCGCTGGGAGATCTGGATGGACGGCGACCAGGCCCGCGCCGTCCAAGCCGAGCAGCGGATGTGACGCAACCGCGCGCCGACAGTCCCGTGCCCACGCCCACACCCGCGATCAGAGCCGACGGGCTCACCAAGCGATACGGGGCGACGCTCGCGCTCGACGCGCTCGACCTGAGCATCCGGCCCGGGGAGGTGTATGGCTACCTCGGGCCCAACGGCGCCGGCAAGACGACCACGATCCGGTTGCTGCTCGGGCTCCACCGCCCCTCGGCGGGGCGGGCCGAGCTGTTCGGCACCGACGCGTGGGGCGATCCGGTCCGCGCGCACGAGCGGGTCGCGTACGTCGCCGGGGAGCCGTTCCTGTGGCCCTCGATGACGGGCGCGGAGACGCTCGAGTTCCTCGGCCGCCTGCACGGCGCGGTCGACGTCGCCTACCGTGATCAGCTCGTCGAGCGCTTCCAGCTCGACACGCGCAAGAAGGTGCGGGCGCTGTCGAAGGGCAACCGCCAGAAGGTGCAGCTGGTCGCCGCGCTCGCCACGCGCGCGGACCTGCTGCTGCTCGACGAGCCGACCAGCGGCCTCGACCCGCTGATGGAGGTGGCGTTCAGGGAGTCGATCGGAGAGGCCAAGGAACGCGGGCAGACGGTATTCCTGTCCTCCCACATCCTGAGCGAGGTCGAGGCCACCTGCGACCGCGTCGGGATCCTCCGGGCCGGCCGTCTCGTCGACCAGGGCACGCTCGCCGAGCTCAGGCATCTCAGCGCGCTGACGATCGAGGTCACGTTCGCCGGCCGGGCGCCGCAGCTTGCGCCGCTCCCAGGGGTCGAGGTCACGAGCGACGGCGCGGACACCCTGCGGTTCGAGGTCGCGGGCGAGGTCGGCCCGCTGATCGACGAGCTCGCCGGGCGCCCCGTGAGGAGCCTCACGAGCCGCCAGCCCTCGCTCGAGGAGATCTTCCTGCACCACTACGATGCCTCAGACGGCGGTGTCGGCGACCGCTGAGACGCTCCCCGGTCGGGGATCTCCACCGGGCACGGGGACCGCGCGCAGCCCAGCGAGACCGGTCGGCGCCCTCGCGCGGCGCACGTTCCGTGACGCCCGGATCCGGACGATCGGGTTCGGCTACCTGTTCGCGATCGCCTCGATCCTCAACCCGGTCGCCTACCGCCACACGTACTCGACGCTCGCGGAGCGGCTGGCGTTTGCCCACAGCTTCGGCCACAACAAGGCCGTCGTGCTGTTCTACGGCAAGGCGTACGACCTGCTGACGGTCGGCGGCTACAGCGCCTGGCGGACGGGCGGGATCCTGACGATCCTGGCGGCGATCTACGGGCTGCTCGCGGGCGTTCGGGCGCTCCGGGCCGAGGAGGACGCGGGCCGCGCCGAGCTCGTGCTCGCCGCGCCGGTGTCCCGCGGCGCGGTCTACGCCGGCGCGGTCACGGGAATCGCGGCCGGCGCGGCGCTGCTGTGGGTCGCGGTGCTCGCGGGCTCGGCGATCGGGGGCCTTGCGGTCGGCGGATCGGCCGTCCTGGCGCTGGCGATCGTGTTGATGGTGCCGGTGTTCGCCGGGGTGGGCGCGCTCGCCAGCCAGCTGGCGTCGACGCGCCGGATGGCGCTCGAGCTCGGCGGCGCGGTCGTCGTCCTCGCGTTCCTGCTGCGTGTGATCGCGGACACGTCCGGGAGCCTCGGCTGGCTGCGGTGGGCGACGCCGCTCGGGTGGGCCGAGGAGCTGCGTCCGTTCACCGGCGCACAGCCGCTCGTGTTGGTTCTTCCGATCGCCGCGTCGGCGCTCGCGCTCCTCGGCGCGTGGCGCCTGGCCGCCCGGCGCGACGTCGGCGCCGGGTTGCTCCCCGCTCACGACAGCGTCGATCCGCGCCTGGGTTTGCTGTCCTCGCCGACCGCCCAGGCGCTCCGCGGAGAGCTCGGCAGCATGATGGTGTGGCTGGGTGGCACCGGCGCGTTCGCGCTGATCGTCGGAGTGATCTCGAAGAGCATCTCCTCGGCCGGGATCTCGCCACAGCTTCAGCGCGAGTTCGCGAAGCTCGGAGAGGGCTCGATCGTGACCCCGCACGGCTACATCGGGTTCGCGTTCATCTTCTTCGTGCTCGTCATCAGCCTGTTCTCGTGCTCGCAGGTCGCCGCCGCCCGGCACGAGGAAGCCGAGCAGCGGCTCGAGACGCTACTGGCGCTTCCGCTTGGCCGCCGTCGCTGGTTGACCGGCAGGCTGGCGCTAGCCGTCGGCGGCGCGATCGCCCTGGCGCTGACCGCCGGCCTGCTCGCATGGGTCGGCGCGGCCACGCAGAACGTCGCCCCATCGCTGCCACGGATGCTCGAGGCAGGGGCCAACTGCCTTCCGGCGGGGCTGCTGTTCCTCGGGATCGCGGCGCTCGCCTACGCCCTGGCGCCGAGGGCAGCCGCCGGCATTGCGTACGGCCTGGTGACCGTCGCCTTCCTGTGGCAGCTGGTCGGCTCGGTGCTCGGGGCGCCCAAGTGGCTCGTCGAGATCACGCCGTTCGCGCACGTCGCCTCGGTGCCCGCGCAACCGTTCCGCGCCGGCGCCGCCGCGGTCATGGTCGCGATCGGGCTCGTCACCGCCGCGGCGGCGCTGCCGGCGTTCAGGCGCCGCGACCTCACGGGCGCGTAGCTTTCCGATCAACTCCGGGGCGAACTCGCGCTCACTATCCGATTGCGCAGTTGCAACGCGGCGGCGCAGCGACGACACTCGTCATCTCATGCCGTTCTCACCGTTTCGCCGCCGTCGTGCCCGCCTGCGCCCGCGGGATCTGGCGCCCGACCGCTACCTGACCGACGGCCGCAGGCTGTTCCGCGTCGTCGCCCGGTTCGTCAACGACGACTCGGTCCTGGTCGTGATCGAAGACTGCGTGACGCTCGAGGCGCGCGCCTACGCCGCGGCCGAGCTCGCGCCGATGGACGTGCGCCCGGTCCGCTGGTCGCGGCCGGCGCCGGCCGCCGATTCGTCGGCTCCGTCCACGACCGGGGGCAAGCCGCTCGAGGCGGACACCCCGGCGGTTGCTTAGCGCTCAGGGTACGAGTCTAACAACGCGGGCCGGCTGGTCAGGTGACCGAGTGTGCGGGCGCCGACGCGGCCGGCTCGGACTCCGGCGCCGGTCCGCGGGGCCGCACGGCGGCGAGCGGCTGACCCGCCAGCTGCCCGCCCGCGCAGTCCTCGCAGCGGACGACCCGCCGCGGATTGCGGATCCCGGCCAGCCCGAGCAGGCCGCCGAGCGCCACCAGCACCGCCGAGATCGCGATCGCGACGTGGAACGCCTCCACCGACGCGGACTGCACCGCGTGCGCGATGTTCACACCGGTGATCGCGGGGTCGACGCGAGCGAGCGTCGACCGGCGCGCCTGCGCGAGCGCCGTCCGTGCCGCCGGCGACAACGAGACCCCGGCCAGCTTGCGGTCGAGCGTCGAGTTGAACTGCGAGGAGACGACCGCGCCGATCGCCGCGATCGCGATCAGCCCGGCGACCCGGGCGATCGCGTTGTTGACCCCGGAGGCGATCCCGGCGTTGGACTCCTCGGCGTCCGACAGCACCGCCGCGGTCAGCGGCGCCACCGTGGCCGCGAGGCCGAGCGAGAACACCAGCAACGGTGGGAACAGATCCCTGAAGTAGTCGACGTGCGCGCCGAGCGTCGTCATCAGCCCCAGCCCGACCGCCGCCGTCAACGGCCCGAGGCCCATGAACGGCCGCGGTCCGTAACGGTCCGCGAGCCGCCCCATCCGCTTGGACAGCAGGAACATCACGATCGTCGAGGGCAGCAGCGCGAACCCGGACTCGAGCGCGGTGTAGCCGGCGACTTCCTGCAGGAACAGGACAAGCAGGAAGAACGTGATCCCGAGCCCGCCGTACATCGTGAACGTCTGCACGTTGCCGATCGCGAAGTTGCGCCGCCTGAACAGGCCGAGCGGGAGCATCGGCGCCGGGGTGCGGCGCTCGTGTTCGACGAACGCGCCGAGCAGCAGCAGTCCGCCGATCCCCGGACCCCACACCTCGGGGCTGGTCCAGCCGACCACCGGCTGCCGGATCAGCGCGAGCACGGGCCCGGCGAGGCCGAAGAACGTGAGCGCCGCGCCGAGCCAGTCGATGCGAGCATGCGCGATCCCCGGCGCGCGCGGGGGCACGGCGATCGACACGATCACCAGCGTGGCGATCACGAACGGGACGTTCACCGCGAAGATCAGCCGCCACGACGCCGCGTCGACGAGATACCCGCCCGCGAGCGGCCCGATGACGGTGGCGATGCCCGACCAGGCCGTCCATGAGCCGATCGCGCCACCGCGCTCCTCGGACGGGAATGCCGCCACGATCACCGCGAGTGCGCTCGGGGTCAGCAGCGCCCCGAACGCGCCCTGCAACGCCCGGCACGCGATCAGGAACCCGATGCTCGGGGCGATCGCGCAAAGGAGCGACAGGGCCCCGAACCCGCCGACGCCGATCGAGAACACGCGTCGTTCGCCGAACAGGTCGCCGAGCGACCCGCCGACGAGGATCAGCGATCCCAGCGCGAGCAGGTACGCGTTCGAGATCCACTGCTGCCCGGCCAGCCCGCCGCCGAGATCGGCGCGGATCGCCGGCAGCGCCACGTTGACCGCCGTCGCGTCGAGTCCCGCCACGAACGACCCCATGATTGCCGCAATCAAAGCCAGGCGCTTGCGCCGTCCGGGCACCAGACGCACGTTACTGTCTGCGCACAGGAGAGCGAATGGCCGACGACGCGACAACGCTACGCGGGATCTCCGAGCTGCGCGGCTTCTTCCGGACGAACCGGACGCCGGTGTACTTCATCTCGCCGATCGCGTTCAACCTGCTCGGGATCGACCGGTGGGTGCGCCGGTTCTACTACGTCAACTACTTCGACTCGTTCGACGGCGGCCATCCGTGCGTGTTCGTCCCGGCCAGGACCCCGCACCCGCAGTTCGGATCGATCGAGGACGTCTGCAACTACCTGCTCGGGCACGAGGGGCTGCGCGAGTTCGTCGGCGCTCACAAGGATGGTGGCCGCGGCAGGGCGGTGTTCGTGTTCTT
>Ga0335081_10009588_pt1 | contig 15595 bp, 17 predicted proteins | sample Lox_Sample_35_FD_206713 | JGI IMG/M metagenome (GOLD analysis project Ga0335081, IMG submission 206713) | Soil microbial communities from Loxahatchee National Wildlife Refuge, Florida, United States - Lox_Sample_3.5 | ecosystem: Environmental > Terrestrial > Soil > Wetlands | place: USA... | reverse complement strand
TTTTGGGCGCTGGGAAGCCGCCGGCCGCAATGCTGAAAAGATTACGTTCGAAGCGCGCCGCTACACTCTTTGCATTTTTGGCACCACTTTACAAAATTGGCACCCGATGGTTATAGCGCCCTTCGTCAAGCTCATTCTTGAGTGCTGCTGACTCAGATTTGGAGCGCTGGCGTCGGTGGCGGGCAGAAGGATTAAACCCCGTGAACAAGATCGTCATCGAAAGTGTCGCACTCGACCGGACCGAAGAGTTGCTGACCCCCCAGGTCTCCGATGAAGCGCTGGAAACCGCGGCCGGCACATCACCGGGCATGCAGGGCGGCGCCTCATTGTGGACCACCTTCGAGCCCGCAGGTTGTACCTGCATCGGCTGACTTCGGCTTCGTCGCTTTCTCCATGCCGCGGTCGCCCACGCTGGCCCCGCCGGCGACCGCCAATTAAGCGGGGACATGCTCTCAGCGGTATCAACGAAGGCCTGGACAGCCGGCGTCGGTTCTTGCGAAGCCGGTAAAGCTGGCCGGTGCCGATTCATGAACGAGAAGGAAAAAGTCGCGCTCGGATCAATCGCTGCCTCGGCGGGGCTGACGGCGGCAAAGGCGGTCGTCGGCCTGCTCACCGGCTCGCTCGCGATCCTCTCGGAAGCGGCACACTCGCTGATCGACCTCGCTGCGACGGTGTTGACCTATTTCGCCGTGCGCATCTCCGGCAAGCCGGCGGATGCCGAGCACCAATATGGCCACGGCAAGATGGAGAGCGTCGCCGCCCTGATCGAGACCGCGTTTCTGTTCCTGCTCTCGGCCGTCGTCGTCTACGAGGCCGCGCAGCGGCTCATCGGCGAGCGCACCCCCGCGGTCGAGGCGACGCCGGCCGCCTTCGTCATCATCGCCGCTTCGATCGTGGTCGATTTCTTCCGCGCGCGCACGCTCAAGCGCGTCGCCCGCGAGACCTCGAGCGAGGCGCTCGAAGCCGACGCGCTGCATTTCGGATCCGACATGTGGTCGTCGATCGCGGTGCTGGTCGGCCTCGCCGGTGTCGCGCTCGGCTACACGCGCGCCGACGCGGCCGCGGCGCTCATCGTCGCCTTGTTCATCTGCGTGGCCGGCTGGCGGCTCGGGCGGCGCACCATCGACACTTTGACCGACACGGCACCCGCCGGCGTGAGCGAGCGCGCAGCCGCGATCGCGCGGCGCATCCCCGGCGTGGTCGCGGTCGAGCGCGTACGCGCGCGCCCCGCCGGCGCGGTGCTGTTCGTCGATCTCGCCGTCAGTGTCAGCCGCGCGCTCCCGCTCGATCGCGTCACCGCCATCAAGGAGCGGCTGACGCGCACAATCCGCGACGAGATGCCCGAGGCCGAACTCACCATCACCACCGAGCCGCGCGCCCTCGACGATGAGACCGTGCGCGAACGGGTGATGTTGATCGCGCGCAATCGCGGGCTCGCGGTGCATCACGTCGCGGTGCAGGCTATCGGCGAACGCCTTTCGGTCTCGGCCGATCTCGAAGTCGAAGGCACGCTGCCGCTCGCCGCCGCCCATGAGATCGCGAGCCGCCTGGAAGAGGCGATCGGCGAGGAGCTCGGGCCCGGCGTCGAGGTGGAGACGCACATCGAGCCCCTGCCCGCCATAGTGCTCGCCGGCCGCGATGCCGCCGCGGCGCGCATCAACGAGATCGGCGCATGCCTGGCGCAGCTTGCCGCCGAAATCGCCGGCCTCGGCGAAGTCCACGACGTGCGCGTACGCGAGACGGCGGACGGCGAGATCGTCAACTTTCACTGCCGCGTCGAGCCGACGCTTTCCGTCAGCGCGGTGCACGATCTGGTCGATATGGTGGAGCGCGGACTGCGGCGCCGGTTTCCGACGATCCGACGCGTTATCGGCCACGCCGAGCCGCGCCCGGCAGCCTCCAGCCGCTAGCCTACTCGGCTCCATGTTGGACGTGCGCGTTCCCGGGAAAGCTAGGCGTGCGCAAGGCCCGTTGCGGCGTTACTGCGGCATTCGTCTATGGAGGCACCGACATTGCCGCCGCGACGCGGCATCCCGACCACGGCTTCACCGATCCGGCAGTCAGCGGGGCTCTTCGCCATCTGATCACACGAGAGCGTCGGTGGTTGCCCTCCCCACGCTATGGCATGTGCCCACACGACAGAAAGGCAGTCTGCATCCCTGTAAACCTTAATACCAAGCAATCGGCAGACGTTGTTCGACAGCAATGCTAAATGCCATATGAGAGCATCCCTTAAGATCAGAGCAATTTGTGCCGCTGCCTACGTCTGAATCGCCCAAACCCGCCCAGCCGCTCGTGCGATTGGCTCTCGGTGGTTCACCAGCGCGCAAACTGGCATCTGCTCTGCTCGCGGTCGCCGCAAGTCTTGTTAGGTCAGATAGGGAACCCGGGAACCCTGCAGAGACAAGCAAGGTTCGGGAGAAAGTCGAAGAATTTGTTGAAAGAGGAACTGAAGAAGTTGTAAGCGCCGAGATTCCCGACTGGAGTCGGGAAGTGCCGCACCATTTCTATGACCCGGGTCGTAAGCTATTAATTGCGATCCGAGGCTATCAACGCTGGCAAGCCAGGAAAGGAATTATTTCAAATTGTTTTCGCAAGTGGTTCGTGCTCCGGTATCGATTTTGGAGCTTAGTCACTGCCTCGGATATTGGACTGCGATGCAACATCGGTGGAGGACTGCTGATACCCCACCCGAATGGTATCCATATTCATCCTGACGCGATCATCGGTGTAAATTGTCTGATTTTTCAGCAAGTGACCATTGGAAGTCGCCGCGGTGAACGCGGTGTCCCCGTGATCGAGGGGCACGTTGATATTGGGGCCGGCGCGAAAATCCTAGGGCCCGTACGCATTGGCGCTCATGCCAGAATCGACGCGAACGCGGTTGTGCAAACCAACGTACCAAGTCGAGCAATGGCGTTTGGCATACCCGCAAAAATTCTCAGATTCCAGAGCGACTGATTCGTCCGTTCATGCCGCGCTTAGTGAAGTCCGCAGCACCCCTTGTATTTCTTCCCTGAGCCGCAGGGACAGGGATCATTGCGGCCGATCTTTCGCGCCGAGGTGAAGGGCGGCCGCGGCATGGGCACGGCGTCTTGCATCGGTCGATAATGGGCGAGCCGCCATTCGTTGAGTGTGACGATCCAGCGCGCGATGTCGTCGGGCGCCGTCGCGGTCAAGGCATCGCGGTCTTTCGTCGGCAGGCGTCGATCGCCGCGGGCGATGTCGACCAGCGCCAGCATTCCGCGCATCGCCGTCGCCGTTTCGGCATCGGCAATGAGCAGTTCTTGCCAAGTTGCCGGGCGGAGGTTGACGGCTTTTTCGAAGCCCTCGATCCAAATCTCCCAGAGGATGTCGCCATTGCGTCGATCGACAGGGAACAGGGGACTGTAGCGGTCGGGATGATCAATCAGCGTGCGCACGACGTCGTTGTAATGCTCCATGAGGAGACTGAGTACCCGGTTGACGTGGTCGAGATCGTCAAAGACGGGCTGCGTATCGGCGCCGCCCCGACCCCAGACGATCGGAAGCCATTCGCCGGGCTTGATCAGGTCGGGACAGACCAGCAAACCGGCGATAAAGCCATCAAGCTCCTCAATCAGCATCGTCTCCTCGCCGAGAGCGAGCAGTTCCTTCTCAAGCTGCTTGAGGTGGCGCGACAGACCGGGCATCGGCACTCCAATTCGACGGCGCCAACTGGTCGAGCCGGTTGGCGGGGTCCTCGGCTATGCATGCGAGCACATTACCGGGCCAGGCCTGCGGTTCAACATTGTTGAGCGTCGCGGTCCGTGAGGGCCCGGCCCGCGGCTTCACTATTCATCCGGTTCGGTCGCTAACCTGCAGCGACCTTCGTCAGTAGGTCGGCTGAGTTCCGAAGCCGACCTCGCAGCCTAGCGAATTGGCCGATCCGCTGCCGATAAAGTTTGATCTCGAAAAGCTGATTTAGATCAAAAAAGCGAGCTTGCGGGTATTTAGGCTGCCACGTGAGGTCCATAGGGAGGCTCGCATGCGCCATGTTTTCTCGGCTTTCATCCTCACCGCGATCTTCTTTCTCGCCGCTTCGCCGCAAGCGACGGCGCAGGACGCGGTCCTGAAGGCCGCTCTCTCGCCCAACGGTTCGCAGGGCAACGCGCCGATAACGCGCAAGCTCCCGCGCGTCGCCCAGTTCTGCGGGCAATGCACTCAGGACAGCGATTGCGGGGTCGGCCACAAATGCTGCCCGATGAGCGGCTGCCCGAGTTCGAAGCCGAACGCCTGCTATGCTGTCACGACGTGCCCGTGACGCAGGGTGATGCGCTCACGGCGCCGCATCGAGTGAGCGAAAACAACTGAGTAAGCGAACCTGGTGGAGTGGATTTGACATTCGCTACCCGGCCAACCGTGGGTCCGCGAAGCGAACGTCAAATCCAATCGCGCTTCATTTTTTTACGGAGTTCGGATCGGCCGTCGATTAGGCGTCTGTACAGCCGGAGCGAATTGCGGAATGATCTTCGTGTTGCAGACAGCCTCTGAAAGGCCAACCGGGAGGATTACATGTCAAAAATCGTCGACGAAGTGCTTGCCGCCAACGCGAAATATGTCTCAGCATTTGGCGAGAAAGGAAAGCTCGCGCTGCCGCCGGCGCGACATTTCGCCGTTCTCACCTGCATGGACGCCCGGCTCGATCCTGCGAAATACGCCGGCCTGGCCGAGGGCGACGCGCATGTAATTCGCAACGCCGGCGGACGTGCCACTGACGACGCAGTCCGTTCGCTCGTGATATCGCACAAGCTCCTCGGGACGATCGAGTGGTTTGTCGTCCATCACACGAATTGCGGAATGGAACTCTTCTCAGACGGCGTAATGGCCGATCTGCTCGAGGATGATCTCGGAACCGCCACGTTCGACGGCAAGGCGTGGTCGAATCCTCATCACCGCGGCGGTCACGCCGCCGGCCACTTCATCAAGTGGCATACAATTGCAAATCAGGCTACGAGCGTGGTTCAAGACGTGCGACGTATTCGCGAGCATGCTCTCGTGCCGGCGTCCATCCCGATCTACGGCTATGTTTACGACGTCTATAGCGGTCGCCTGGACGAGGTGAAAGCTGCCACGGTGGCCGGACGGGCTGCCGCCTAACATAACTATGGCAAAGACTTGCCTCAGCTTGAACGAGAGGAAAGGGCCGTGACCTCGCCGCCGCCGCGCGTCGCCGCAGCGGCGGCAAGCGCATAGAGCGCGATGGCGTTTTGCTTGCCGCGCAAGCGGAGCTGGCCGATCGGGCGCTTGGTGACGCCGGTCGGCAAGGGCGAGAGGCGATCCACCAAAGCTGCCGAGGCAAGAACGCGATGGCCGGTGTCGCGGCAGGCCTGTTGTATTCGCGCCGCGGTGTTCATGGTGTCGCCGAGAAATGCGATCTCCATCTTGACGATGCCGAGCTCGCCGATGACCACAGGCCCGCAATGCAGCGCCGCGCGGAAATTGGCGCGGCGGCCGAAGTCGCGAATGTAGGCGTCGGCGAACGCGTCGAGTTTCGCCAGAGCGTCGAAGCAGGCGCGTATGCAGCGTCCGTCCCGAATGCCGACCGCGAGCGGCCAGGTCACGATGATCTCGTCGCCCACATATTTGTGAATGGTGCCAAGCTGCGCCACGATCGGTCCGGTGACATCGCCGACGAAGCGGTTAAGGAAGTCGAGGAAGCCGGTCTCGCCGAGGCCCTCAGCGATGGCGGTCGAGGATTCCATATCGATGAACAGCAGCACGCGTTCCTCGATGCGGGGACGGCGATAGCGGCCGGCGATGAAATTGAACAGCACGCCCTCGCCGAGCAGGCTGTTCACGCCATAGAGCAGGTTGAAGCCGAGGCTCAGGACGAGAGAGAAGATCACGCCGCCACGATCAATCAAGGGCTCGCTCTCGGCCGAAGCGCGCAAGAGCCAAGCGCTGACCGCCAGGCCCACCAGGATTGCAACGAGATACCCCAGCGAGCGCAACGCGAGATACAGGAGGAACGGTACCCGGCGGACGAGCGCGCTCAGCGTGCGGCTGAAAACAACAAACTCGAGCAGGAGGGCCGTGGCGGAAATCAGAGTGCCGGCGACGGCACCGTGGATGTAGCCGCGAACGATGTCGTCCGGCGAGTTGAAACGGCCAAAGACGGCGCCGAGCGCGGCGCTGACGGGCAGCGCCCACACCATGATCCGGGCAAAGTTGCGTTGGCGCGCCGTGAGCTGCATCGATCTCGCCGAGGAACGCATCATCATAACGATCGGCTATGCGCAAATTACCATCGCTCAAAATACCATCGGTCAAAATACCGTCGCTCAAAATACCGTCGGCCGTTGCCCGAACTCGACGGACCCCGAGCGACAGGTCCAGGCCGCAATTGTGAAATTTACTGCCGGCGCCGATGCGGCCGTTGATATCGATCAAAGCCCGCGGCTTCCGCCTGATCTAGCGATCCCGCATGAGCAAAGATTCCTTCGACGCCGCCGTTATCGGCTCCGGGTTGGGCGGCTTGACGGCGGCAGCCTTGTTGGCGAAGGCCGGCCGCAAGGTTTGCGTCATCGAACGCAACAGCAGTCTCGGTGGCTGCGCCTCCGTCTTCAAGAAGGGCGCGCTGACTATCGAGCCGGCGTTGCATCAGACCGCCGATCCGCGCGATCCGAGCGAACCGAAGCACGAGATCCTCAAGGAGCTTGGCCTGCTCGACGAGATCGACTGGGTTCCAGTCTCGCCGTTTTTCTCGGTGCGAGGCGGCCCGGTCGGCGACATCTTCGATCTGCCGGTCGGCTTCGACGCGGCGCGCGAGGCGATGGCTCGGCGCTTTCCCGGCAGCCGACCGGGAATCGATCGGCTGTTCGACCTTTTGGAAACCGTACAGGCGGGCGTCGCCGACTTGAGCCGGGCGCGAGCCGATCGCTCCGTCGGCAAGCTGCTGCGCGGCGTCCTGGAGCTGCGCTCCCTGGTCGGCGACTGGCGCGCCTCGCTCGATGACGTGTTGGCGCGCACGCTTGGCGACCGCGAGGCGCCGAAGTTCGCTATCGCGGGCAATCTCGGTTATTACGCTGACGATCCGCGCCGCATGTGGTGGCCGTTTTTCGCGCTGGCGCAGGGCGGATTTCTCAGGGCCGGCGGCGTCTTCATCAAGGGCGGGTCGCGCGCGCTCAGCATGAAGCTCGCCAAAGTGGTGATGAAGGCGAAAGGCAGCGTTCTCTTGGGACGCGAAGCGGTCGGCATCGACACCGATGCGAGGGGCCGCCCGGCCTTCGTACGCCATATCGATCCGAAGACGCCCGATACGGTCGAGCGCGTGGACGCAAAAGTCATATTCGCCAATTGCGCGCCGAACGTCCTGGCGAGCCTGCTCGGCGCGCCGCTGCGGGGCGACGTCGAGCGCGCCTACGAGAGGCGCGCGCTCTCCACATCGCTGTTCAGCGCGCATTTCGGCGTCAGCACGCCGCCGGCAAAATTTGGTCTTGATCGCTACGGGACGATGGCGGTGCCGGAATGGATGGCGTCGCTGCGCGACATCGCCGAATCGGCGCAGCTCTTCAGGTCCAATCCCGGCAACCGCCTGCCGAGCTATGGGATCGCCAATTACGGCGCCATCGACAGCGGCCTCGCCGGCGGCGGCCCGACACTGGTCAGCGTCGTCGGCCTCGACCGCTTGAGCAACTGGGCGGGGCTGACGCCGCAACAAGAGAAAGACCGGCGCGAGCGTTGGCTCGACGCCTTCCAGGCGGCGCTCGATCGCGACTATCCCGGATTCGCCGGCGCGGTCACCGAGCGCTTGTTCCTCAATGCGCGCTCCATGCACAATTTCCTCAATACACCGGACGGCGCAGTCTACGGCTTCGCGCCGACGCCGCCCCAGCGAGGCATCTGGGCAGGCTATCCGCGCTCACCCCGCACGCCGATTCCGGGGCTTTATCTCGCTTCTTCGTTCGGCGGCTCCGGCGGCTTCACGGGCGCAATGATGTCGGGAGCCGCCGCTGCACGAACGGCAATGAGGGAATGGATCGCTTAGACGGACAGAATCGCGTCCCGACGCGCGAGCAAAGGGTTGCAAACGGATTCCGTTGACAGGCTCGCTCGCTTAAGTCGGCCGATAGTCCACGGGCGGCACTGGCGGCCGCACTCGGCGGCGGTTTTTCACGGCGGTTTTTCAACGTCCGCGCTTCGGCCGCCGACGAAGCAGAGCCGCCGTCCTGTCAGACCGCCGGCGATGGCGCGAATGACCCAAAGCAGACGTCCTAGCGCCAGAACCAGCGCGCGGCGGCGACTGCGACGATCATCCCGAAAAGCTGGGCTCCGATGAATGGAAAGACGTTGCCCGGCGCGATACCTGCGAACGTGTCGGAGATCGAGCGCGCGATCGTCACGGCGGGATTGGCGAATGATGTCGAGGCCGTGAACCAGTAGGCTGAGGTAATATAAAGGCCCACTGCATAGGGCACAGCCGCTGGCGTACGTGCAAGACAGCCGAGGATGGTCAACAACAATCCGAACGTCGCGACGAATTCCGCAAGCCATTGTCCCGCGCCAGTCCGCACATGCAGCGAGACCTGCCACACCGGCAGCTCGAACATCAGATGCGCGATCCATACGCCTGCGATCGCGCCGACGATTTGCACGGCGATGTAGCCCGCCGATTCCCGCCAGCGCAATTCGCCACGCAGCGCGAAGGCGATACTCACCGCGGGGTTCAAGTGCGCCCCGGATACGGGGCCGAAGACAAGAATTAGGACCGCGAGAATAGCGCCGGTCGGCAAGGTATTGCAGAGCAGGGCGACCGCGCCATTTCCACCGGCGAGCCGTTCGGCCATGATGCCGGAGCCGACTACAGCCGCCAGCAGAAACATTGTTCCTAGCGCTTCAGCAAAAAGACTCCGTGACAGAGAGGCAACCGACTTACTCATTCGGCTCCCGTCTCCGGGTCGGAAGCCCTTTCCTGCGACTTTCCGATGGCGTCCAGCTGTTTTTGCAAGGTGAGTGCGTCGAGTGATTTTATCGGCAGGCTGACAAAAATATTAATACGGTTGGTGATCATTCGCATGGCGTCGGCGAAGGCGAAGCGTATCTCCGCCTCTGTCCCGATTTTGGCTGCCGGGTCAGGCAGTCCCCAATGCGCGGTCATCGGCTGTCCCGGCCAAACCGGGCAAACTTCGGCAGCCGCGTCGTCACAGAGTGTGAAGGCGAAGTCGAGCTTCGGGGCGTTCGGGCCGGTAAATTCGGTCCAGCTCTTCGAGCGGACCCCGCTCACGTCGTAGTGCAGCCGTTTCAGAAGATCGATCGCATACTGGTGCACGCGCCCTTTAGGGTGACTTCCCGCCGAGAACGCGCGAAACCGCCCCTGTCCGGCACGATTGAGGACGGCTTCCGCCATGATGGAACGGGCCGAGTTGCCAGTGCAGATAAACAAAACGTTGAACGCCTTTTTTGATCCCGCTTCCATTTTACATCCTCCGTCGCTCCGGCCTCGACTTATGAGACGCGATTGCCGGCGCTATCGACCACCAGCTCGCCGTCCTCTTTGCGGAATTCGCCGCGCTGCCGCGGCGCAAGCAGGTCGAGCACGGTTTCCGACGGCCGACACAGCTTCACGCCAAGTGGCGTCACCACGATCGGCCGATTGATGAGGATTGGATGCGCAAGCAAGGCGTCAACGAGCTGCTCGTCGGAGATTTTTGGATTGTCCAGACCGAGTTCGTGATACGGCGTGCCCTTCACGCGGATGAGATCGCGCACGGAAATGCCGATCCGAGCAATCAGTGACTTCAGCATTTCCCGGCTCGGCGGCGTTTTTAAATACTCAATCACATGCGGCTCGACGCCCGCGTTCTTGATGAGCCCGAGCGTATTGCGCGACGTACCGCATTCGGGATTGTGATAAATGATGACGTCGATCATTGGCGTTTGGCTGCGTGCGTTCGACGGTCAATGCCGAGCTTGAGAAAGCCAACGGCCATCGTGAGGATGGCGCCGGCCGCGAGGCCCGCGAGCGCCTGCAACAGCCCCAAGGTCACGACATCGGCTTGCTGGTTCACTGCGCCGGTGGAATCGACGACAGTCATTACTATCGTTTGCAAGGAATAGCCGCTGAAGGCGCCGCCGATTCCTCCGGCGACCGCATGCCCAAAGGCGCCGAAGGAATGTTCCTTAAGCGCGGCCGCGATGCCCAGACCGCCGACAATGCCGGCGATAATCTCGATGACCAAATTTGCAATCGTCCAGGTCATTGCACCGCCAAAGACAGACAAAACTCATCGCTTGCGTTCTTGCCGCGGCGCGGGCGCGCACCCGCAATCGGCGTCGGTCGTTTCTCCGACGAGACCGCATAGTTCCGGACGGCCGTCACAACAATCGTTGACCAAAAACGCGATAAGCGCTCGCGTTCCTGCGGCGTCGGCACGATAGGTGATAGTGCGGCCCTCGCGCGTGCCCTGGACAAGCCCCGCTCGCGCAAGAATGGCGACATGAGTCGAGAGCGTATTGTGCGGGCACCCCACGGCTTCCGCGACAGCGCCGGCGGAGAGGCCGTGAGGCTCAGCGCGAACCAGCAGCCGAAAGATCGACAGGCGCGTGGGCTGGCCAAGCGCCGCCAGCGCCGCCAAGGCATGCGGCGCGGTCATCGCGGCGCCCGCAATCCCAGGACCGACATGGCCGACCACCGCTAAGGAATTCGAATTCATAAGGTCCTCCGAGTTCACCCGCGGTCAGTCCTTATCGCGTGATTGTCACAAATTGATTACGTAGTTCTGGAATTCTCGACATATCGACAATAATGCGAAAGCAAAGGAAGATCAACATGCTTCTTCCGCTGATGCTGAAATCGGGCGCAGCGGCGCTTGCCGCAGCGGCATTGGCGACGTACGTCGCCGATGCCGCTGGATCAAAGCCTCCCCGGAACCGGCGAAGCTAGGGATTTCGCCGGGAATGTAAGAATTACCCCGCCGAACAACCGCACGTCGCCTGTGCTTCCGTGGCTTGCGGTGCGCAGCAGGACTTTTCGTGAGCGACGCGAGCGACACGTTCGCCGCTGCCGTCGCCATAGTCCGTGCTTTCGCCAGTCGTGTGAAACGTTTCCCACGAGATGCCGGCCGGATCGTCGATCCACGATTTTTCCGACTTGGCGTAGCAGCACGTCGTTTCGCCCTGCTCGACGATGACGCCACCGGCCTTGCGCAGGCGCGCGTAAATTTCTTTCAGCTCCTCGCCGCTCTCGGCCTGGATGCCGAGATGGTCGAGACCGGGCTGACGGCCGCGGGTGGAGATGGCGAAGTTCACGCGCGGATCGTCCAGCATCCACTTGGCATAATCCGGCTTCACAACGGACGGCCCCACCGCAAACAGCGCGGAATAGAAGCCGATCGATCGCTTCAGATCATCCACGGCGACGTGCACATGCATCCGTTTCATCGGTGAACTCCTATGCCGAGACCTTGGCGCGCTTGCCACGGGCCGGTTCGTGCGCCGCCGTGGCCGCGCATGGCGCACCACGGCAGCAATTCGCGGTGAGGAAGGTGATCAAGCCGTTCATGGTCTCATAGCGCGGCGCGTAAATCATCGAGCGGCCATCGCGGCGCACGCTGACCAGGCCCGCGACGCGCAGCCGGTCAAAGTGAAAAGTGAGCGTGTTGGGCGCAAGTCCGAGCGCCTCCGCCACATGTCCGGCTGCCATGCCTTCGGGGCCGGCCTGCACCAGCAAGCGGAACATATCGAGGCGGTTATCCTGGGCGAGCGCCGCCAAAGCCGCGACGGCATCTGTTTTTTCCATATTTCTACGAATATGGAAATATTAACACGGAGTCAAGAGATATTTTAATGGATATTACTCGCGACGTTCGCGGGACATATCCAAAGAGGCGATATCCATTGGCGAGCGCATTTCTAGCCGGCTCGCCGCGGTGCCACCGCTCGGACACCCGGCGGCGGCACTCGGCGGCGGCACTCGGCGGCCGTTTTTCAACGTCCGCACTTCGGCCGCCGACCGAGCAGAGCCGCCGTCCTGTCAGACCGCCGACAATGGCGCCAATGACTCAAAGACAACATCATCCCGGCCGCAATCCGGTTGCGGCTGCCTGAATAGGACTCTCGGTCGGCGCGCGGCGCCGAATCCGATCACCTAAAGCAGACCCACCTTCCACTGGGCATAAGAACGGCACGATGACCCGTATGCCTCAGGCACCAGGCTTGATGTTGACCGCCCCAAATGCATCTGCCCGTCACACTGCTGCGATGGCGGTTCGGACCGCAGCCGCCCAGCGCGAACGCGGGCGTAACCACCGATGACAGGGCGGTGGAAAGAATGACGATTCCGAGTAGCGTAGCCGAAGACTTCTTCACGAAACATCTCCCGTTCACATGCGATAATCGAGCCGAACCTCAGCCACCAATGCTCGGCCCGCCTAACACGGTTCTCAGCGATCCGATCTTAGGGTCCGACAACCTGAACCCGGCATGAACGCCGCGATGGGTAGTGTCTCATTAACTGAGACACTACCCCGCGACTTTGTCGGTATCCCCGCGCAAACTGCGATGTACGTTGTTTGCTGCGTCGCAAAAGAATGAGGTTCTGCGGCGCTGTGATCCGTGCGCCGGCGCGATTCACAGACCTGCGGCAGGCCGCTGACAATATTCGGATGTCCGCAGTTAGGGTCGCGATGAGGCATAAAACGGACGTGAGACGCACATCGAGTCTGGTCCGCGGATGACCCGTTGCCAACCAAGCCCGTCATCGTAAGATCGTGAGTAGCAAGTGATCGTTTCAGGAACGGTCAGGGGGAGTGCAAGGCAATGGAAGAGCCGACGACCGTTGCGGTCATCGGGGCAGGTCCCGCAGGGTTGGCGGTAGGCGCGTGCCTGCGCAAAGCGGGCGTCGACTTCGTGATTCTGGAAAAAGAGCGCCAGGTTGGTGCGTCTTGGCGCCGCCATTACGCGCGGCTGCACCTGCACACGGTGAAGCGGTACTCCGCTCTACCTTTTTTGCCGTTCCCTCGAAGCTATCCCCGCTATGTGCCCAGAGAACTGATGATCCGATATTTGGAGAACTACGCGGCGCACTTCGATTTGCGGCCCCGGTTCGCCGAAACCGTGCGCTCGGTGCGTCGAGACGCAAATACCTGGCTTATCGAAATCAACTCCGGGGCCCTTCGCGCCCCGTTTGTCGTGATCGCGTCGGGATACAATGCGGAACCGGTAAGTCCGTCATTTGCCGGGTTGGAAACGTTCAGAGGCAAGGTCATCCATAGCGCGGACTATGTTGACGCCAAACCATTCGCGAGCCAGTCGGTCTTGGTGATCGGAATGGGCAATACCGGCGCGGAGATCGGGCTTGATCTCGCGGAAGGCGGCGCGCGCGCCACTATTTCGGTGCGCAACGGCGTTCACATTGTTCCACGTGAGCTGCTCGGGATTCCCATTCAGATTGTCGGGATGCTCGCGACAAGCTTGCTTCCCGCCGGACTAAACGATCGGGTTTTTCCTACAATACTCGACATTGCACTGGGAAACCCTTCGCGCCAGGGGATCAGGCGGCCCGAGCTGGGAATATTGCAACAGTGCAGCAGTTGCGCAAAAGTCCCGGTCATCGACGTCGGCACGGTTCGCAAGATTTCGGAACAGGCGATCAAGATCGCGCCGGACGTGTCTGCGATTACCCAAGATGGCGCAATCTTCCAAGACGGAAGCAGCAGCAAATACGACGCCATCATCTTTGCGACGGGATATCGACCGAATTATTCGCGCTTTCTCGGAACCAACGAAATTAAGCCTTCGGATGATTTGTCGAACCAAGAGAATGCGTCGATTTATTTTGTCGGATTCCGCATCTCCATCACTGGATTGTTGCGGGACATATCCAAAGAGGCGCTAGCCGTTGCCGAGCGTATTTCTAGCCAGCTCGCCGCAGTGCGCCCGCTCGGACAGACGCCGGGTTCTCCGCACGTCGTGCATTGAACCAGCCGCCGCCGTGCTGTTGCTCACGCCTTGCCTGGGCGCCGGCTCGTCAAATTCGACAGCGAATTCGCCGGTGGCTCGCAGACTTACCCCGACTCCAGTGGGATGGATTTGACATTCGCCAGCAAGCTTGGTCGCGGGTCCGCGAAGCAAATGTCAAATCCAAAACTTATATTAGTCCCAGCGCGCCAGCATCGGTTCGAGCGCGCGCACGTCCTCGGAGGCATCGATCCGCACCAGGCCGGGCGGGCCGTCGCGCAGCGCGCGGAGGTGGACTCCGGACACGTGCGTGATGCCTTGTGCCACCAAGCGTTCGTGCCAAGCGGCGTAGTTCGGACTCTCGTTGAAGGTTTCGAGGCGCACTTCGAGCGGCAGCGTGTCCACGCACCGTACCTCGACGCGGAAGTCCGGCAACGCGGCCATGACCAGATCGGTCACCCGTTCGGATTTGGCGTCGCTCGGGGTCCAGGTGAACATCTCGAAGCGTCCGCCGGGACGCAGCCGTTCGCGGACGCCGGGAAGAAAAGCGCGCACCACGTCGAGCCCGTCCTCGCCGCCATGCGAGTGCAGGAAATACGACGTGTCCGGCGGAACGAGCTCGAACGGCGGGTTCACCAGCAAGAGGTCGAAGGTGTCGCCCGGGGCGACCGGCTCGAACAGGCTGCCCTGCAGCCGCTCCAGCGGCGCGTCGCCGCGCTCGCGCGACAGGTTCACGGCGGCGTTCGTCGCCGCAAAGGCGAGCGCTCGCGGGTTGATGTCGACGCCGACGACGCGGGCGGCGCCGCGGCGCGAGGCGGCAAGCGCGTTGACGCCCGAACCGAGGCACAGCTCCAGCACATGGTCGCCCTTGCGCACGTCCATCGCCCGCACCACGAAGAGCTGCTCCTCCATGAGCGAGAACACCTGATCCTCGTCGTCATGGCTGAGGAGATCGGTGGCGATGAGCAGATCGTCGAGGAAGAAGACGCGCACGCACGGCTCGATCGTGCCGCCGCGCCCAAGACGCACGTAGCCGGCCGCGGCGAGCACCTCCATCCACGGCCGCTCGTCGTCCTCGGGCTCGAGCGCCTCCTCGCGCAGGAACAGTTCGCGAAACCGGCGCTCGTCCTGCTTGAGAAATGCCTCGAGGGCGGCGCGCACGGCCTTCGCCTGCGGCTCGTTGTCGACGTGCGGCGGCGGCATGCGGCGCTCCCGCTCGATGCCGGTCTTTTTCAGCAATCGCCGCCAGAGGCTTTCCTGCTCCACGTTCATCCTCGCCTGTGTTGCACGCCGCAAAGGCGCGTGCCGTCTCAGCCATTATTCACTTGCAACGTCATTATTCACTTGCAACGTCATGCCGAGCGCATCCGGCCATCCGTGTCTTTTGCCAAGGCGGCGCCGCCTTTTTGATAAGGGCGCGCCCCGAAAGACGTGGATGCCCGCGAGCGGCGCGGGCATGACAAGTTCAGAATTCCTGCTGCCGGCATTATAGGAGAGGCCGCCGGGCGACGCTACTGCGCGCGCCGGTACCGGCGCCCGTAGGAGTCGAGGACGTTGGCGGGCGCATAGTCGTCGGTGAGCAGCTCGCCCTTGAGCGCCTTGGGAAACGCGATGCGCCGCGCCCCGACCAGCTCGGAAACATCGAAGCGAAACTTGTAGCGCTGCTGCGCGGCGTCGG
>Ga0335081_10009587_pt1 | contig 15595 bp, 12 predicted proteins | sample Lox_Sample_35_FD_206713 | JGI IMG/M metagenome (GOLD analysis project Ga0335081, IMG submission 206713) | Soil microbial communities from Loxahatchee National Wildlife Refuge, Florida, United States - Lox_Sample_3.5 | ecosystem: Environmental > Terrestrial > Soil > Wetlands | place: USA... | reverse complement strand
CGGTGGCCAGGATGTGGCTGCTCGCCGCGGCCTGCGACGTCTACCTGGCGGCCATGTCCGCATCTGGGGCCGCGTCCGGGGCCAGCCCGGTCACCCCGATGTCCGCCGGCGAGATCGCGTCATGGCGCGCCGTCGGCGGCGAGCTGCTCCCCCGGCTCTGGCAGCACCTGCGCCGCCGGCCGGGCCCGGGGGCGGGCGAAGAACAGGGTTAGGGCCAGCCCGGCGACCATCGGCGTCCACCAGGCCCATGGGTTATGCCACGGGACCTGCGAGAAAAACGTGAGCCCCACGACGGTGCATCCGGCCGGGAGGAGGCGCGACCAGTCCCTCGCGGCGGCGGCGAGCGCCACGGCGAGCGGCGGCCACAGGTAATAGGCCACCATGACCGGCTCGAACGCCGACCGGATCGCCAGCGTCACCGCGGTCCACCAGAGGAACTCGGTCAGCGCCTGGCCGTCCCACCACCCGGCCGGCCGCGCCGCCCGCCAGCGGCGCGCCACGACCAGCGCGCAGCCAAGGGCCGCCACGATGGCCAGGATGCGGCCGGGTCCGGCCGCCACCTGCCCGTCGGCTATCCGCGGAGCGAGGTAGATCCACGGGGTGGGGTGGTCGATCTTCGGGTAGTTCGGCTGGCTGGTGACGGCGTGAACTGTCGCCGTCCAGTTGGCCGTGGCCGCGGCGGCCAGCAGCAACGCGCCGGGGGCGGCGGCGCGGGCGACATACCCGGGTAGCCGCCGGGGTTCGACGACCGCGGCGAGAAGAGGGAAGGCGAGCAGCACGAGCGGCTGGACGGCCACGGCCGCCCCGGCCAGCCAAGCCGACCGGACGGCCTTCGAGTCGGCCAGCGCCAGGACGGCGTACATCAGCAGGCCGATCGCCACCGCGTCTTCCGGGTGCCCCCACCGCACGGTGACGCTCCACAGGGCGGTGGCACCGGCGGCGGCCAGCCAGAAGCGCTTGGGCCTGGTCGCGCCGAGGCGTTCGGCGATCGCGTCCGCGGCGAACAGGACCACGGCCGAGATGGCCACCTGGTAGGGCCCGGCGAACAGCCACACGCTGGGATACGCGCCATGCGCGTGCGGAACGGTCAGCTGGAGCCCGGCCGGGCCGATGACCGCGAGGGCCGGGATCAGGATGATGGCCGCGCCCGGGAGCGAGACCAGCTGGGTGGGCGAGGTGTACAGGCCGGCCAGGTCCAGGTGCGCGAACCGCTGGGCCGCGATCAGCGTCCCCCACAGGTCGTCGGGCACGGCCCAGGCGGTCTTGCCGTAGAACCGCGGGCCCCAGATCGTGCCCGCCATCCCGGCGGCGGCCATGATCACGGTGGCGAGCAGCGGGAACAGCCTTCTGACCGGCCAGGGCGCGTGACCGCCGCCTGGCCTGCCCGAGTTGCCGCTCCCAGTGTCCATCGTGACCACGTTAGCCACGATCGGGGCGATGTACAGCAGGCCGGGCGTGGCCGGGCCCGGCGTGCCATGATCGGGGGCATGACGAGCCCAGACGATGGCCGGATCATCGAGGCGAACGGCATCTCCCTGTACGTCGAGGAGCACGGCGACGGGGTCCCGGTCCTGCTGCTGCACGGCTGGCCGGATTCGGCCCGGCTCTGGCGGCGTCAGGTCCCGGTCCTGGCGGCCAGCGGGTACCGCGTTATCACGCCGGACCTGCGCGGCTTCGGGCGCTCGGAGCAGCCGGCCGAGGTCCGCTCCTACGGGCTGCGCAACGTGGTCGGGGACGTCCGCGCGCTGCTCGACCGGCTCGGCGTCGAGACGGCGCACGTGGTCGGGCACGACTGGGGCGCGGCGGTAGCCTGGCTGACCGCTATCCTCCATCCGGATCGCGTCCGCACGCTGACCGCCATCTCGGTGCCGCATCCGTTCTCCCCGCCCAACCTCCGGCAGCACGAGATGGCCTGGTACACGTTGTTCTTCCAGTTCTACGGCGTCGCGGAGGCGACCATCCAGCACGACGACTGGGCCTGGCTGCGCGCGTTCACCCGCGGCGCCGGGGACCTCGACCAGGCGATAGCCGACCTGTCCCGGCCGGGCGCGCTGACCGCGTCGCTGAACTGGTACCGGGCGAACCTCGCCCCGCGCATGCCCGGGCCCGCGCCCGAATTGCCACCCGTGACCGCACCGACCCTGGCCATCTGGTCGGACGGCGACCATTACCTCGACGGCGAGCGGGTGAAGAAATCGGCGGTATTCGTCCAGGGCCGGTGGCGCTACGAGGAAATCCCCGGCGCGAGCCACTGGGTACCGCTTGACGCGCCGGAAAGGCTGAACGAGCTGCTGCTCGACTGGCTGCGTCAATGAAGGACCGCGTGCCCCGGGGGTAGGCACGCGGTCCGGCCGGTGCGGTCTTGCGGGCTCAGGCGGCGGCGGTGCTGGGGGCGGCGGTCAGACGGGGCGGGCGCCGAAGCGGGTGACGACGGTGGCGGCGACCCGCGTCGCGTACTCGGCCGCGGCGGTTAGGTCCGCCCAGGCGGGGCTGGGCGGGACCGCGGCCAGCCATCTGCTCATGAAGGCACCGCAGAAGGCGTCGCCCGCGCCGGTGGTGTCGATGGCCCGCACGGGGGGCGCGGGGATCAGGACCGGAGCCTCGCCCGGTACCGCGAGCACACAGCCCGCGGCGCCGAGCTTTACGGCTACGGCACCGTAGTACCTGGTCAGACTGGCTGCCATGGCGAGCGGCGCGGTCTGATCAGTGAGCACGGCGGCCTCGTCGCGGTTGGGGAAGCAGACCGCGGCGCCCTCGGTCCAGCGCAGGAACGCGGCCGGTTTCATCCGGGCCAGGAAGGCGGCCGAACCCGGGTCGACGGTGACGGCGAGCCCCCGGGCGCGGGCCTCGCCGAGCAGCCAGAGCGCCACCTCGAGCAGCGACGGCTCGCAGAACGTGTACCCGGTGAGGTGCAGCACCGCCGCGCCGTGGAATAGCCGGGCGGGCACGTCGGCCCGGCGCAGCCGCAGGTTGGCGCCCCGGTCGGTGAACATCGTCCGCTCGCCGTCGGGTGCCACCATGATCACGATCGAGCCGGTCTCGGCCTCGCGGTCGGCGGCCAGGCGCGGCCGGACGCCGGCCCGGGCCAGCTCACGGCGGTGGTAGGCCACGTCGCGGGCGCCGGCCCGGCCCGCGAACACCACGTCGACGCCGAGGTGCGCCATCCAGGCGGCCTGGTTGGCCGCGGCGCCACCGGGCCGGGCCGAGATCGTGGCCAGGGTGTCGCTGCCTGGCCACGATTTCGCGCCGTCGAGCGGCTTGACCAGGACGTCGTTGACGACGTCTCCGCAGACCAGGATCCGGGAAGGAGCGCGAGCAGGGCTACGAGGGGGCACGCGCCGCGGCCCGTTCGGACCATGATCGTGAGATCTTCGCGGCGAGATCGACGTTACCCCGGGCGATGTCGAGGTTGACCCCGACGCTGACGCCGCCGGTGACCCGCTGGATCCAGTCGAGCAGGAAGGGGCTGACCGCCTTCCCGCGGACGCCCTGGGCGGCCGCGGCCGCCAGCGCGTCGGCCAGCGCCTCGTCGAGCAGGTGCGGGTCGAGTTGCTGGCCGGGCGGCAGCGGATTGGCGACGAGCAGCGCGGACTGCTCGCCGAACGCCTCCCTGGCCGCCATGATGTCGGCGATCTCCGCGGGGCTGTCGGCGCGCCAGTCCAGGTCATAACCGGAATCGGAGAGCCAGAAGGCCGGGAAGCGCGAGGTGCGGTAGCCGACGACGGCCACGCCGAGGGTCTCTAGCCGCTCCAGCGTGGCCGGGATGTTCAGGATGGACTTCACGCCGGCCGAGACCACCGTGACCGGCGTCCGGGACAGCACGGTCAGATCGGCCGACTCGTCGAAGGTCTCGCCGGCGCCGCGGTGCACGCCGCCGAGGCCGCCGGTGGCGAACACCCGGATCCCGGCCCGGGCGGCCAGCACGGACGTGGCCGCCACGGTGGTGCCGCCGGTCACCTTCCTGGCCATCGCGATGGCGATATCGCGGCTGCTGACCTTGACCACGGACTCGTCGGCGGCGACCCGCTCGAGTTCGTCTGGCGTCAGGCCGATCCTGGCCACGCCGTCGACCAGCGCGATCGTGGCCGCGGTCACGCCCTGGCCGGCCAGGATGGCCTCGAACTCCCGGGCGGCATCTAGGTTGCCCGGCCGCGGCAGGCCGTGCGAGATGATCGTGGACTCGAGCGCGACGACCGGCGCGCCGGACCGCAGCGCGGCGCTGACCGGCGCAGACACCTCGACCAGGGACGACACGCGAACGATTGTCTCACTGGCCCGGTATCACCTGGTCAGTACCCCGCGGCGGCGCGTTTCGGTCACTCTCCGTTACGGATTACCTGGCCGCACCAGAGCCCTGGAGGTCACGCTGCCACGCCTCGGGCACATGGTCCGCCGGGCCGGCCGCGACCGCGTCGAGCGCACCGATGATGACCACCGGGCACCGGGCGGCGCGCAGGCAGACCCGGATGACCGGGCCCGCGGCCCGGTACGGATCGGGACCGCGCGAGTTGCGCCCGAGGACCAGCATGTCCGCGTCCGCCGCCTGGTCGAGCAGCACGCGCGCGGCCAGCCCTTCGGCGATCTCGGTGCGCACGCGGACGCCCGGGAACAAGCCGAGCGCCTCGCTAACCGAACGTCGCAGCACGTCACGGGCGGCTCCCCAGCTGCCGCCCGTCTGTCTCGGCGCCGGGACGGCATAGCTCGCTACCTGATGACACGCGGACTCCAGAGCCAGCACGGCGAGGACCTCCGCGGCGCGCAGGCTCGCTTCGCGGCACGCCCACCTGAGCGCGGCCACGGACTCCGCAGAGCCATCCACGCCGACGACGATCCGCCGGACACCGGAATCTATTGCCATGACGAATCCTTACATCAGCTCGCCACCTCTGAACCACGGGGCCGTCCCGCCACAACCCCCTGGTCAGAGCCTCCTGACCGTTACTGACAGTTTCCGATCCTAGACCGGGGATCGTCTCCTGACGAGAGGCGCGGACCGCTTTTGTGGCGACGCGATGTACCTCCAGGGACCCGCGGTTATCGTACCGTTATTGGGTATCTGGGCGAAATGGATCATGTGACCGCCTTGTCCCACGAGTAACCGATTTGCGAGTATCTTGGTGAAGACCCGGATCGTGCGCCGGTGGGCGTTGGTGACCGCTGGCGTGGTCCTGCTCTGCGGGTTGCCGGTCATCGCCAGCGCGCTGCCGGTGAGCGTGCCCCGGGTGACCGCCAGCCAGCTCCGCGCCCGCATCCTGGCCTCGGCGCACGAGTCCTACGCGGGGTACGCGGAAAGCAACGCGACGTTCGGCTTGCCGCCGGTGCCCGGGCTGACCGGGCTGACCTCGCTGCTCAACGGCGTGACCAAGATGCGGGTCTGGCAGGCGACGCCGACCCGGTGGCGGGTTGACGTGCTCTCCGACGCCGGCGAGCGCGACACCTACCAGCTCAGCGGCTACCGCTCGTACATCTGGAATTCCGGCGACCAGCTGCTCACCGAAATCCGCGGGCGGCAGACCTACCGGCTGCCGCGCCCGGCGGACCTGGTGCCGCCGGCGCTGGCCCTGCGCCTGCTGTCGGAGGCGGGCCGGCAGGCCAGGTTCAGCGTGATCGCGCCGGTGCGGGTCGCGGGCTGACGCCGACCCGCGCGTCCGGGACCGGGTTCACCGTCACCAGTGCCGGGAATCTGGCCGGGGCGCTGAGGAACCTGGCGCTGGCGCCCTGCCCGCTGAGCTGGCGGGCCGCATCCGGCTCCCGGTACAGCCGGGGTTCGAGACGATCGGGGCCTACGGGGGCGGGCTGACGACGTTCGTCGTCCTCGCCGTGCGCGGGTCGGCCGGCCGCAACCTGGTCCCGGACGTGGTCTCGGCCGGGGGAACGCCCCTGGACATTGCGGGCGGCGTGGGGGCGCTGCCGCCGTAGCCCGGCACGAGCAGCACGTCACCCGGGTGGCCGGCGTCCGCGGGCGGGATAGCGGGCGGCTCAGGGTTCCCGGCCAGAGCGCGCACCGTACCGGCGACCGCGCCCGCCACCACGACCAGGGCGATGGCCGCGACAAGCCACCGCCGGCGGCGGCTCGGGCCGCCCCACCAGGAAACCAGACGCACTCCCCCATGGTGCGCCGGGCCCGCCGCCGGGTCCAAACGGGCGGAGCGACCTAGCTGACCTGGGTGCGGACGATCAGGTGGCTGCCGGCCTGGCCCTTGCGTACCCGGACCTGAGCGGGAATGCGCTGCCTGAGCTCGGCGACGTGGCTGACAATACCGACCAGGCGGCCGCCTTCGCGCAGGCCGTCGAGCACGGTCATCACCTCTTCCAGGGTCTCCTCGTCCAGGCTGCCGAAGCCCTCGTCGACGAACAGCGCCTCGATCCTGGTGCCGCCCGCCTCGGCGGTGACGGCGTCGGCCAGGCCGAGGGCGAGGGCCAGGCTGGCCAGGAACGTCTCGCCGCCGGACAGCGTGCTGGTGTCACGGTCCACGCCGGTCCAGCCGTCGCAGGCGAGCAGGCCGAGGCCCGACCGGCCCGCGCCGCGGCGGGCGTCGGTGTGAAACAGCGAATAGCGGCCGGAGGTCATCTTGAGCAGCCGCTCGCTGGCCGCGGCCGCCACCTCCTCCAGGCGGGCGGCGAGCACGAACGAGGACAGGGTCATCTTGAGCGTGTTGGCGCCCCCGCCGGCCGCGAGGTCGGCCAGCCTGCGGGCCTCGGCGGCGGTGCCGGCGAGAGGCTCGAGCTCCGCGAGGCGCGCGGTGAGCTGGGGAGCGAGATCGGCGAGCTGTTCGGCCCGGTGCGTGGCGCGGTCGTAGGCGGCCACCGCGTCGTCGTGGGCCTTGCTGGCCGCCTCGACCGTCACCTGCGCGCCGGTCACGTCGGCGGGCGGGTCGAGGGCCACGTCGAGGTCGGGATCGCGCAGCAGGTCGGCGACGGCCCGGGTCGAGGCCTCGTGCTGGCGAATGACCTGGTCGGCCGCTGTCCGCCAGGCGGTGTCCCGCAGGGCCTGGCGCACCGCGTCCAAGCCGTCGAAACCGGCGTCGGCCGCGGCCCGGATGGCCAGGCCGGCGGCCCGGCTGGCGTCCGCGGCGGAGCGGGCGGCGGCGTCGGCCGCGTCGGCGGCGGCGGTGAGCGCGTCGGCCGCGGCGCGCACCGCGGCCAGCGCCGTCTCCAGGTCGGGATGGCCGTCCAGCTGGGCCAGCAGCGACTCGCGGTGCACGGCCGAGCGCTGCCGCGCGTCGGCGGCCTGGCGGAGCTCGGCTTCGCGCTGCTCGGTCAGCTCGACGAGGCGCTTCTCGGCGTCCGCGATGGCCGCGTCGAGCGCGTCTAGCCTGGTCTGGGCGTCGGCGAGCTGTTCCGCCGCGGCGGCCAGCCTCCTGGCTCGTGCCGCCAGGTCGCGCGCTGTCGCGTCCAGCCTGGCCGCCTCGGCCCGGTCCACGGCGCCGATGAATCCGGCCTGCTCGAGCCGGGCGGACAGGTAGCCGACGCGCTCGTCGGCGGCGCCCAGCTTCGCGCCGATCACCTCGGTCCTCTCCACCGCCACCGCCGCCTCGGCGTCGGCGGCCTCCTCCTGCTCGCGGGTGACTCGCTCGCCGCGGAGCTCGCACAGCTCCGGGTGATCGAGCGAGCCGCAGACCGGGCACGGCGCGCCGTGGACCAGGGTGGCGGCGAGCTCGGCGCGCATGCCGTCGATGCGCGCCTCGCGCAACCGGGTGGTTTCGGCCACGAGCTCGGCCGCCTCCAGCTTGGCGTCGACGTAGGCGCGCTCCTGACGGGTCCTGTCGGCCAGGGCTTTGACCAGGGCGCCCGCGTCGTCGGCGGCACGGCGGTGCCGGTCGGCTTCGGCCTGGACCGAGGGCAGCCGCTGGCCGGCCTCGGCGGCCTCGTCGCGCTCGCGGCTCAGCTCCGGGCGCTCCTGGCGGCGGGCCGCGGCTTCGCTCCGGCCCGCGTCGATCTGGGCGGCCAGCATGGTCGCGGCGGTCCGGGCCACATCGGCGGCCTGGCCCTCGTGGTCGGCCTGCCGGGACACGGACTCCAGCGCCTCCAGGCGGCCGAACCTCGCGAGGTGCTGCTGGGCCGCCTCGCGCAGCGCGGCGGCGCTGACCGCGGGCGCGGCGGTTTCCGCCATCGGGCCAGCCGTGGCCGCGGCCGCGGCGGCGGCCGCGCTCCTCGCCTCGTCTTCGGCCGCGCGGGCCCGGGCGAGCGCGGCGCCGGTCCGCTCGGCCTCGGCCAGGGCGGGTGCGACTTCGGCGGCCCGGGTCGCGGCGGCGAGCTCGTCGCGGCGTTCCTTCAGGCCGGCTTCGGCCTGGGCTAGCTGGTCACGGGTGCGCAGCGCGGCCTGGCGGCGCCGCTGCCGGTCCGCGAGCCGTGCCGTCTCGCGCTGCAGGTCCAGGGCCTGGTCCAGGTCGCGCCGGTAGCAGGCGACCTGGCTCGCGCTGGCGGCGGCTTCGGCGGCGGCCGCCGCGGCTAGCTGACCGGCCCACCCGGCCGACACGGGCTCCTCGGCCGGGACCTCGGACCCAGCGGCCTGGGCGACGCGGGCGGCCAGCGCCCTGACGTCGCCTTCCGCCGCCTCGACCGCCCGGGCGGTGGTCCGGCGGCGTTCCGCGAGCCAGTCCTCGACCTGGCGGAACCGGTCGGTGCCGAACAGCCGCTGCAACAGCCTGGCCCGGTCCCCGGCGTCGGCGTGCAGGAACCGCGCGAACTCCCCCTGCGGCAGCAGCACGACCTGGAAGAACTGGTCGGCGGACATACCCATCAGGTCGGCGATCTCGGCGTCCGCCTCGCCCATCCGGGTGGAGACGGCGCACCAGGAGCCGCCGCTGAGCTCCTCCAGCAGGATCTTCGCCTGCTCGGTCGTGGTGCCGGCCCCCCGGAGCTTGGCCCGTTCCTGTTCCGGCTTCCTGGTGATCCGCATCCGCCGGCCGCCGAGCGTCGCCTCGAGCTGGACCTCGGTCGGGGTACCCGGCGCGGCGTGATCCGAGCGCAGCCGCCTGGCCTTGCCGCGCTCGCCGGGTACCCGGCCGTACAGGGCGAACCCGATGGCGTCCAGCAGCGTGGTCTTGCCCGCCCCCGTCTCGCCGTGCAGCAGGAACAGTCCCGAGCAGGCCAGGTCGTCGAAGCTGACCTCCACCGTGCCGCCGAACGCGCCGAACGCGGTCACGCGCAACTGGTGCGGGCGCATCAGCCCGCCGCCTCTTCCGCTTCGACGGTCCGGACGGCCGCGAACGCGCTGGCGAGCAGCCGTTCCTCGCCCGCGGTGGGAGGCACGTTGCTGACGTGCCTGACGAACTCGGCGGCGATGGAGAGGTCGTCGCGGCCCGCGGTCCTGGCCCGGTAGCCGCGCTGGTCGGGCACGATGCCCTCCGGCTCGAACGCGAGCACGAGCACGTGCGGGAAGCGGGCGCGCAGCGCGTCCATCGCTGCCTCGGGGCGGCTCAGGTCGGTGAGCGTGACGGACACGTAGTCGTCCTCGTATCGCTGGTAGGCGGCCGCGGTGAGCAGGTCGGCGAGCCGGCCGCGCAACATGCTCAGCCGCCGCCCGGCGGGCGCGGGCACCTGCTCGACGCGTGCCGTCCCGGCGGCGTCCAGATCGACCAGCCAGCTGCCCTTGCGGTGGGAGGCCTCGGAGAACGAGTACGGCAGCGGCGAGCCGCTGTAGCGCAGGTGCGGCGCGACCGTCTGCTGGCCGTGCAGGTGGCCGAGGGCGACGTAGCCGAAGCCGGCGAACAGCTCCGCGGGCACCTGGCCCACCCCGCCGACGCTGATGTCGCGCTCGGATTCGCTGGCCGTTCCCCCGCTGACCCAGCCGTGCGCCATGACCACGCGGCGCCGGATCCCGCGGGCATCGGCGTCGGCGCGGATACAGGCGATCGCGTGCCCGAGCACTCCGGCGTGCCCGCGGGGCACCTCGTCCCGGCCGTCGGCGGTGCCCGGAAGCTCGCCGCGGACCGCGTCCGGCTCCAGGTACGGCACCCCGTACACGGCCACCGGCCCGTGCACGTCCTCGACCAGCACCGGCCGGGCCAGTGCGCCGGGCCGGGTGCGCAGGTGCACGCCGGCCTTCTCCAGCAGGCCGCTGCCGAACCCTAGCCGCCGGGCCGAGTCGTGGTTGCCGCTGATCAGCACGATGCGCGCGCCGGTGTCGTGCAGCCGGAGCAGCGCGTCCTCGCACAGCTCGACGGCGTCGACCGGCGGTACCGCGCGGTCGTAGACGTCCCCGGCCACCAGGACCGCGTCGACCTTCTCGGCGCGGGTCACGTCCACCAGGTGGTCGAGGAATGCCGACTGCGCCGCCCGCATGTCCGCGCGGTGCAGCGACCGGCCAAGGTGCCAGTCCGAGGTGTGCAGCAGTCGCATGGGCCGGACCCTAGCCCAGGGCACCGACATTACGCCGGGGCACACGCCGGCGACTGGGAGCACATTTGCGGCCGCTGTGGCGGTATGCCGCCGGCGGTCGGGCCGGATTGGCTAGCCTTGCTGGTCATGAGCCCACAGCGGCGCTGCCTGCGGCCCGCCTCGCTCGCTGCCCTGCTCGGCGCTGGCCTTCTCGGTGCTGGCCTTCTCGGTGCTGGCCTTCTCAGCGGGTGCAGCAGCGCGCCCGGCCCGCAGGCGACGGCGGACGCCTACCTGGCCGCCTGGGCCAGGCAGGACTGGGCCGCAATGCAGAAGCTGACCAGCCGCCCGCCGGCCGACTTCACGTCGGTGAACCAGGCGGCGTTCCGCGCCCTGACCGTCCGCCAGGCGAGTTTCACGGCGGGCGCCATGCATGCGGGCCAGCAGGCGGCGAGCATCCCGGTGACCGAGCGCCTGACGCTGGCCGGCCTGGGCACCATCACCATCAGGTCCGCCTTGCACCTGGTGCTGTCGCAGGGGACGTGGCTGGTGAAGTGGTCTCCGGCCACGATCGCGCCGCCGCTGCGCCCCGGGGACCAGCTGTCCGTGCACACGGCGTGGCCGGCCCGTGCCGCCGTCCTCGACGCGCACGGCACGCCGCTGACCAGCCAGGGCCAGGTGGTGACGATCGGCGTCGAGGGGGCCAGGATCAAACACGCCGCCGCGCTGAAGGCGGCGCTGGTGGCGGCAGGCGCCCCGGCGGGCGCGACGGACAGCGCGATGGCCGCCGCCAAGGCCCATCCGACCTACTTCGAGCCGGTCTTCACCGTGAGCCGGTCTCGCTACACCCAGCTCGAGCCGACCCTCTACCCGCTCCCCGGCACGGTGTTCCAGGCCGGCACCGCGCTGAGCACCGTCACGCCCGGGCTGAGCGACGGGCTGGTCGGCACGACCGGGCCGGTAACGGCGCAGCAGCTCAGCCAGCTCGGCGCGCCGTACACCGCGCGGGACACGGTCGGGCAGACGGGCCTGGAGCAGGCCGCCGAGCGCCAGCTGGCCGGCGCGCCCGGCGCCACCGTCTCGGTGGTGTCCGGCAGCGGCGCGAACGTCGCCACCCTGGCCACGATCGCGCCGCATCCGGGGAGCCCGGTCACCACGACGATCGAGCCGTCCGTGCAGCGGGCGGCCGAGGCCGCGCTGGCCGGGGAGGAAAAGAGCGCCGCGCTGGTCGCGGTGAGCGCCTCCACCGGGGCGGTACTCGCCGCGGTGTCGGTCAACTCCGGCGGGTTCGACCAGGCCATTGACGGCGGCTTCCCGCCGGGCTCGACGTTCAAGGTGATCACGTCCACCGCGCTGATCAGCCACGGGCTCACCCCGCGGTCGGCGGCCAGCTGCCCGGGCACGGCCACCGTCGACGGCGAGGTGTTCCACAACGACGAGAGCGAGACGCAGGTGAGCAACCTCCTGCAGGCGTTCACCGAATCGTGCAACACCGCCTTCATCGGGCTGGCCACCAGGCATCTGTCACCGCCGGACCTCCCGGCCGCGGCGCAGATGTTCGGGCTGGGCAGCAGGCCGCACATCGGCCTGACCGCTTTCGGCGGCTCGGTCCCGCAGCCGCGCGACGAAGCCGACCTGGCCGCCACGTCCATCGGGCAGGGCCGGGTGCTGGTCTCGCCGCTGGCCATGGCGATGGTCGCCGCGGCCGCGGACACCGGCACGGTGCAGGCGCCGCGGCTGGTGACGAGCGTGATGGACGGGCCCGGCGCGGCCATCACCGGCTCGCCCGCCCGTCAGCTGCCCGCCTCGGTGGTCAGTGACCTGCACGAGATGATGGCCTCGGTGGTGACCAGGGGCACCGCGGCGGGCCAGGGCCTGCCGGCCGGCACCTACGCCAAGACCGGGACCGCGCAGTACGGGACGACCAAGCCGCTCAAGCTCGACGCCTGGCTGATGGGCTTCAAGGGCGACATCGCGTTCGCCGCGCTGGTGGTCAACGCGGCCGGGAACGGCGGGCCGACCTGCGGCCCGATCGTGGCGAAGTTCCTCAGCGGACTCTAGCTCGGGGGCTCTAGCTCATGGCGAGCCAGCTGTCGACCTCGGCCTTCCACTTCTGCTTGTCCGCGTCCGGCGCGAAGCAGGCGTCGAACGAGTTCCGCGCCAGCGTGGCCAGCCCCGCGTCGTCGTAACCGAACGCGCCGCGCAGCGCGGCCAGGTTGTCGTCCACGTACCCGCCGAAATAGGCCGGGTCGTCGCTGTTCACGGTGGCGAGCAGGCCCGCGTCCAGCATGCCGGGCAGCATGTGGTCGCTGATCGTGCCGACCACCCGCAGCGCCACGTTGGACAGCGGGCAGACGGTCAGCGGGATCTGCTCGGCACGCAGCCTGGCGACCAGCTCGGGATCCTCCACTGACCGCACTCCGTGGTCGACGCGTTCCACGTGCAGCTCGTCGAGGGCCTCGCGTACGTACTCCGGGCCGCCTTCCTCCCCGGCGTGGGCCACCAGCCGCAGGCCCTCGGCCGCCGCCCGCCGGTAAGCCGCGGTGAACAGCGCCGGCGGGTGGCCGACCTCGACGGAGTCGAGCCCGACGCCGATGAAGCTGTCCCGGAACGACAGGCAGGCGCGCAGCACCGCGTCGGCCGCGTCCGGGCCCAGCTCGCGCAGGAAACACGGAATCAGGTCGGCGGAGATCCCGTGGTCCCTGGCCCCGTCGGCCAGCGCCGCGGTCAGCCCGCCGAACAGCACGTCCAGCGGCACGCCGTTGGCCAGGTGCGTCTGCGGGTCGAAGAAGATCTCCGCCCGCCGCACCCCGGCCGCGGCGGCCCGGGTGAGATAGGCGCTGGCCAGATCGTAGAAGTCGCGCTCGGCCTTGAGCACGGCGAGGTTGGTGTAGTACAGGTTGAGGAAGGACCGCAGGCTGTCGAAGCGGTACTGAGCCCGCAGTTCGTCCACGTCCAGGGTCGGCATCGCAGTGCCGTTGCGTGCCGCGAGCTTGACCAGCAGCTCGGGCTCGAGCGTCCCCTCGATGTGAACGTGCAGCTCGGCGATTGGCGGCACGGTCAGTCGCCGGAGCGGATGTCGGTGTCGTCATCCTCCACGACGTGGACCGCGGCTTCCTCGGCGCTGGCGGCCCCGCCATCGATGCCGACGTCGCGGGCGACGAGATCCTCCTCGGCGTCGGGGTGGGCGCCCTCGTCCTCGGCGACCAGCCGGCCCGCGCGCGGATCCGCGCCGTCGTCCAGCAGGAGCCCGTCGAGGTACTCGTCGGCCTCATCCTCGTCCTGGTCGTCTTCGGGCACGTCGTCGTCATCGTCGAAGTCGAGCGTGGTGTCTGGCACCTCCTCGGCGAGCAGCTGGTCGAGGGACTCCTGGTCGCCGGCGTCCGAGCCGGACCTGATCACCGACGACCAGCGCTCCGGCGGCGCGACTCCGCGGTCGAGCGGATCGCTCCCGGGCTCGCCCGGCTCTCCCGTCAGGGAGTCGGCTGGCTCCTGTATCGAGTAGTCCTCGAGATCAGCGGATTCGTGGCGGGCCTCGTCAGGCATCGGCTGCTCCTCCTCGGGCATGGCGATGAGTTCGCTGTCGTTGTCTCGTCTTACCATGCGGGTGGCACCGGAACCGCGCGGAGGTATTTGGTTCGCCGGGGTCATCACATAGCCGGTAGGTTCGTGATACGGGGAGCGAGTGGTGATACGGGGCGGTACGGGAGGACGAATGTCACAGGTCAACGGCGTCGGCGGGCGCCCCGCGATCCTCGTCGAGGGCTTGACCAAGTCGTTCGGTGAGGTGCACGCGCTGCGCGGTATCGATCTTTCGGTGCCGCGCGGGACGGTGCTCGGCGTGCTCGGCCCGAACGGGGCCGGGAAGACCACGGCGGTGCGGATCCTGACCACGCTGCTGCTTCCCGACGAAGGGCGGGCGCTGGTCGAGGGCTATGACGTCGTGCGCGACGCGGCCGCGGTCCGCCGGTCGATCGGGCTGGCCGGCCAGTCGGCCGCGATCCAGGAGGAGCTCACCGGCCAGGAGAACCTGGAGATCATCGGGCGGCTGTACCACCTGCGCTGGCCTCAGGCCCGGAGCCGGGCCACCGAGCTGCTCGAGCAGTTCGGCCTGAGCGACGCGGCCGACCGGGCGGCCAAGACTTACTCCGGCGGCATGCAGCGGCGCCTGGACCTGGCCGCCAGCCTGGTCGGCCGGCCGAAGGTGCTGTTCCTCGACGAGCCCACCACCGGCCTGGACCCGCGGTCGAGGCTGGGGATGTGGGACATCATCCGGTCGCTGCGGGCCGATGGGACCACGCTGCTGCTGACCACCCAGTACCTGGACGAGGCCGACGAGCTCGCGAACGAGATCGTGGTCATCGACCACGGCCTGGTCATCGCCGCGGGCACGGCCGAGGAGCTGAAGGGACGGGTCGGCGGCGACGTGGTCGAGTTCACCGTTCCGGACCGGAGCCGGATCGAGGACGCGGTGGCCGCGGTGGCCAGGATCGGCGAGAGCGAGCCGCTCGCCGACGCCGGCAGCGGCATGGTCAGCCTCAGGGTCGGCAGCCGCGGTTCGGACGCGCTCATCGAGGTGGTGCGCAGCCTGGATTCCGTCGGCGTGGTAACCCGCGGGCTCTCGCTGCGGCGGCCATCGCTCGACGACGTATTCCTGGCCCTGACCGGGCACGCGGCCGAGGAAGAGGAGCCGGGAGGGCGCCGTCGCGGGCGCCGGGGCGCCCCGCCCAGGAATAGGCAGGGCACGGACATGGAAAGGACGGCATCATGACCGCGGTCGCTGAGCGGGCCGGCGTCCCCGGCGCGCCCGTCACGCCCGGCCTGGGCGTGCGGACCCGCTGGGCGGTGACCGACACGCTCACCATCACCCGGCGCAACCTGCTGGTCTGGATGCGGGTACCGGCGTACCTGGTGTTCACCGTGATCCAGCCGGTGATCTTCGTGCTGATGTTCCGCTACGTCTTCGGCGGGGCGATCCCGGTGAATGTTCCCGGCGGCTACGTCAACTTCCTGATACCGGGGATCGTGGCGCAGACAGCGGCGTTCGCCTCGTTCGGCACGGCCATCGCGCTAGCCATGGAGCTGAAGAAGGGCGTGATCGACCGGCTGCGGTCGATGCCGATGGCCCGCTCGGCGGTGCTGGCCGGACGGCTGGTGGCCGACACCGGGCGGATGACCGTGACGATCCTGATCATCATCGGGGTGGGATACGCGGTTGGCTTCCGGTTCCTCAACGGCTTCCTGCCGGCCATGGCCATGATCCTGCTGGCGATCG
>Ga0335081_10009586_pt1 | contig 15597 bp, 8 predicted proteins | sample Lox_Sample_35_FD_206713 | JGI IMG/M metagenome (GOLD analysis project Ga0335081, IMG submission 206713) | Soil microbial communities from Loxahatchee National Wildlife Refuge, Florida, United States - Lox_Sample_3.5 | ecosystem: Environmental > Terrestrial > Soil > Wetlands | place: USA: Florida... | reverse complement strand
CACTCCGGGGGCATCGACTGCTTGCCGCACGCTCGATAGGGTTTGCGCAGCAATGCCATCGCATAGGTCTTGATATCAATTGCCGAATAGCCGAATGGGTTCTCTCCCGCGAACTCGGTGAGATACCAATAGACGAAGGAAAAATCGAAGGCGGCCGGGTACCCGACAAACACGGGCCGTCCGCCAAACGCCTTGAGCCAGGCAACGTAGCGTCTCAGGGCGACGGCAGGCGCTTCAAGATTTTGCCGGCAGGCCGACCATGCGTGCGGCTGTGTGGCCCACCATGCGGCGGTCTTGGGATCCGGGACCGAGGCGGGCAGCGTTTCCAAGTTGGCGGAGAACGTCCCCAGCAGCTCTTTGCCGGCCAGATAGGCTGCCGATCCAATGCTCAGCATGGAGTGCTTTCCCGCGACCGGTCCGTCGGTTTCTATATCCGTGCTGACGTAGATCTCACGCAACGGTGAATCGTTCATGGTCTGCGATGACAGATTGGGGTCGACAGACATGTTCACAAATCTCCCAATTGGCCACATCTATACGAGCATTGCTGAATCGTCTGGCCGTGCGACTGGAAAAGGAAGTCCAACCCGCGTCCTTGAGAACAGGGCGAAGCAGCTTCCACAGTTCTCGGCTGACGAGCTATCCATTGCAGCCCGTACTTTACCCGGCAAGCACACGCAAAGCCAACTATCGAGAACAGGCAATTGCGCAACTGTACGCCGTTTATTCGCCCAGCAGCAACAAGAAAATGGTTGAAGGAGCTACAAGCTGACAGCTTCGGCGGCTGCAACGACATTCCACGGCAGTAATTGCTCGATGCGGTTGATGGGATGGTCGGCGATGCGAGTCTTTCGGGCTCTTGTCCACGTACTTCGCTACCGCTTTTCTGGGATAATTCCACTTCCGCTGTACATGGACCGAGACGAGAGCTTCCTCCAACGCCTTACGCTTATCCTCACCGTTACGAAAATGTACGCGCAGGCGTGTTAGCCGCAAAACAAATCGGTTCTGAACGGGAATCTGGCAAAAAGGCATTTCATGCGGTCTTTCGCACAACCAGGAATTGGGTCTTGGTGGCCACCAGCCGTTGCGCTTCAACCGCAGGTAATTCAGATTGCTGTGAAAAAGGCAGAGACTTTCGTCCCTGCCCTCTCTTTCCTCCTCGCCCTCGGAGGATGGTTTACGGATTCGAGGTGTAGGTGTACTGGTTGTACTGCCATTGGCCGCCGACGAACGTGAACAGCGTCACGTAGATCTGGCTGCCGTTGGCCGGCAGAGTGGTAACCGTGTCCTGAAGCACGTTGCCCAGTGCGCCCGACTGCCAGATGTCGTTGCCGCCCGGCGAGGAGCCCACATCCAGCCAGTAGTTGCTGGCGCCCTGTCCGGCACTCCAGGTGAACGTCACTGTGTTGCCGCTCAGGGTCGCGCCCGGAGTCGGCGTCTGGATCACGCCCAACTCGCCCGCCTGGTTATAGGCAGTGTAGGTGTACGAGTTCGGCAGCCACTGTCCGCCGACCAGCGAGTACAGCGTGGCGTAGACCATGCTGCCATCGCTGGGCAGGCCGTTGACCGTGACCGTCGTAACGTTGCCCAGGTTGCCCGACTGGTAGTACTGGTTGCCGCCGGCCACGTTGCCCAGGTCGAGCCAGTAAGCCGTCGCACCCGCGCCCGCGGTCCAATCGAAGGTCACCGTCGTGCTCGTGAACTGCGAACCCGGCGTCGGCGTGGTCAGCACGCCCTGCGAGCCGGCCTGATTAAAGGCGGTGTAGGTGTACTGGTTGTTCAGCCACTGTCCACCGACCAACGACCACAGCGTCACGTACACCGTGCTGCCGTTGCTGGGCAGGCCGGTCACGGTGTAGCTGGTCACGTTGCCGATGTTGCCCGACTGGAAGTACTGATTGCCGCCCGGCGTAGAGCCGGCGTCAATCCAGTAAGCCGTCGCGCCCGAGCCCGGCGTCCAGCTGAAGAGCTGGCTGGTGCCGGTCAAGGTCGAGCCCGGAGTCGGCGAGGTGATCACGCCTTTCGAGCTGCCGCTGTTGAAGGCGGTGTAGGTGTACTGGTTGTACTGCCACTGGCCGTTGATCTGGGTCCACAGCGTGACGTAGATGTTGCTGCCATCGGTGGGCAGGTTGTTGACGGTTTGCGACAGCGTGGTGGTTGGCAGGCTGCCGGACTGGTAATAGTTGTTGCCGCCCTGCGTCGAACCTACGTCGATCCAGTAGGCCTGCGCCGCGGCGCTCGGGTACCAGGTGAAGGTCGCCGAGCTCCCGGTCAAGGTTGAATTTGGTGTCGGACTGGCCATCGTCGCCGGACTGCTCTCCGGCCCGAGGGGCAGCGGCCAAACATAAGCGCCGCGGCTGCGGGTCCACAGTGACAGAGTAGTGGAGCCACGATCAATCGACATGTCCCAAATCATGACGTTAGGCAGGCCATTGTTGAAGCGGTTCCACACCGGAGGATTGGCGGTGACGTTGTCGGTGTAGTACAGCCCGAAGTCCGTGCCAACGAAGATCTGACTGGGGTAGTTCGGGTTGACGATGACGGAATCGGCCGGTATGTCGGGCAGGTTGCCGGTCTTATCCGTCCAGGTGAACCCATCGCACGGACTCGAGGTCATGGTGCAGATCACCTGGAACACATGGCCGGGAGTACCGGGGGTATTGTTGTTGAAACCGCCGACGGCCGCATATCCGGTGGGAGTGCCTGGCGCCGGGGCGCTGGGATCCAGGGCGATGCCCTGGATCGGACGGTTGGGCAGAACGGCGTTGCCGCCGGTGACGTTGACCCAGATGGCCTGAGCTTGCGTGCCAGTACCCAGATTGAAGCCGAGTTGCACGTTGCCGTCGTTGGTGCCAACGATCGCCACGCTCTGGTACTTGGGCGAGTACTTCACCTGATTGATGTACGAGCGGTTGCCCAGAGTCGCTTTCGTCAGGTTTGCCGTGATCGGGTTATTGGTAACATACCACTGGGTGCTGGCGAAGGTTGACGAATCGCCGAGAATCGTTTCCCAAACGCGGGTGGTGCCGGCAAGCAGGTGTCCGCAGCCAGTGGTCGTGCCAGCAGCTTGGCAGTCATCGCCTCCAGCTATGCCACCGCGGAAGATGTGAACCGGCAGAACGAAGGACTGGGTGTCGCCGGACCAGCCGCCTTCCCAGGTTGACCAAGTCGCGCCGGGCTGGGTGCAGTTGAAAATGCAGCGGCTGAAGCCACCGCTGTTATTGCCTTCCCAGTAACGAAGACTACCGGTGTTGCTGCCCATCCTGGTGCCGCCGAGGAAGCCGTTCCCATTCATGGTCAAGGTGGTCGCACTAATGTCGTTAAAGATAATGTTGTTGCCGCTGGGGCCGCCCTGGACGGCGGTTACCACTACGGTGGAACCGCTGCGCGCGGCCGTCACCACGGTCGGGAGATCGGCGGTAATCGCGTTCACGATGTTAGTGGCTTGCGTCGTAGTGTTTGTTCCTATCGTGACCTGGCCGGTGCCGCTCCTCGTAGTTACGAAGGTGAAGACCTGCGAACCGATCTGGAATTGCTGACCGGAAATCCCAATAGCCGTGACTGTGATCGTCCCCTGAGCCTGAGTGGAACCTGTGCCCATCGGATCAATCAAGCCGGAGAAGCCGTCGCCGCCCGTCCCCATCTGCCACTGCACCCCGCCTGTGGGCTGGCCGGAGAACATTGCCGAGCTGGGCCCGTTGTCCTGAGCTCCTCCTACCGCAGAGGGATTCGCCGAGGTGGCGAAGTTGCCGCTGATGTCGCCGGAGTAGAACTCGATAGCATTGATGCCAGTGTCCATGTTGAACCACGTTGGGCGAGTGGTGTTCAGGACCGCGGCGCTGGCGTTGGTGGTGGCATGAACGCCACCATCGTTGCCTACCAGAAGAATGTCGGATGAGCCGTGAACAAAAGCGAGAGCGTGCTGGTCCACGTGCACCACGTGGTTGCTCACGTTGGTGCCGTTGTATCCGCACGTGAGGTCGTACCAAGCGGTGCCGGTGCTGCTGGCCAGCCAGACTTCGAAGGTATCGAAGAAGACGCGGCCGGAGTTATTGGGATCGACGACCACGCCCTGGTCGTACCAGTTCTGTGGATAGTCCGCGCTGCCGGATGAGCCTCCACCGCTGCTTGCGCACCCCAGCAGTGAGCCGCCCGCCGAGCCGGCCATAAAGGTCCAACTCGTGCCGCCGTTTGTACTCACCCAGGCGCCGATCTGGCAGCCGTTGGTGTTGCCGCAATTGCCGTTGTTATCCCAATCGATGGCCTGCGCCTGGGCGTAAATAGTATTGGGATCACTGGGCGCCACACCGATGTCGATGCGACCGAGGTTGTTGACCGTGCCACCATTCGTGGTAGTGCCGCCGGTGGAACCGTTACCGCAATACGTCGCGTTGCCACCGGTTAGCGGATAGTTGCAAGGGCTACCGCTACCGGCATTCATCAGTGCGCCCGTAAGGTACGGGCTGCCGGTCACCTGGGTGCCAAAAACAAAACCGTTGGAGTTGCTCGCGATGGACGTGAACGTGGGACAGCCACTGGCCTGCATATTGGCGGTATAGAGGCCATTGGCGCCATTGAGCCCGAGATCATACTGCACATAGGTAGGGAAGCCGCGCACGCCCACCGCCGCCAAAACCCGGGTGACACCCCCGCCCATGTCAGTGAGTTCCAGGCCGGTTATGTCCTGGCGCTGGCTGGTGAAGGTGTTGGTAAGGCAATTGGTCCAGGTCTGGCCCTGGTCGTAGGAGAACCAAAGGCCCTTTTTGGTTCCGGCTACGATGTTGTTGCTGTTATTGGGATCGACCCGAACTTTGCCGACCGCGTCGTACTGCGGGTAGTTGCCTGCTGGCTCGATATACTCGGGGCCAAAAACGTCGGCGCCCAGGACCGTCCAGGTGTTGCCGCCATCGGTCGACATGTAGATGCCCTGGCTGCCCATGGAGAATGAGCCGTAATTCAGATCGCCCGTGCCGGCATAGATGGTGTTGTGATTGTTGGGATCGATGGCCAGCGTGTCAATGCTGGTGGTTGCCAGCTCCGGGCTATCGGTCATGACCGTCCAGGTGGTGCTGCTGGAGCAGCAGTTTGTCGTTTTCCAAACGCCGCCGCCGACACTGCCCATATAGGCGACGATACTGCCGTTTGTGGTCGTCGTGGGATCGGTCACGATGGCATTGACACGTCCCTCGGTGGTTCCGTAGTCATAACAGCCGGAACAACCCGTCATGTGCTCGGGCATCGGACCCAGGGCAGTGAAGTTGGTGGTGTTCAGTGGCTGGATGCCAAGTGCGGGGTTCAGGATTACGCCCTTGCGCCCAGCCGGCACCCCACGCTGGATCGCCCGGTCTTGTTGGGCCGCCCTACGCGTCCAGGCGGGCGAGTAGTGCCCCGTCGGATACGTCAGCCGGTGGTTCCAGTATTCTTCCTCGCTGATGAGACGCTCGCCATCGGTGGGAGCATGGCCGGGGGTGAACTGAGTCGAGACCGATGTCCCCGAAGAACCTATCGCGGTAGCTGTGAGAATCGGCGTGTTCTGGCCCGCGGTGCTCAACGATGGCACTTTCGGCATCGTTGCGGAGATGTTTATGTGGCCAGTTTCGTCGGCGACGCCCGGCACGGTGGCGATGATACCGGCGGAGTCGGTCTTGATTACGATCGTGACTCCCTCTCCCGGTTTCCAACTGCCGCCGCTAAAAATCATCGTCTCGCCCGGCAGGTAGCTGATCTTGTCAGCCACCAGCGACGGCTTTTGTACGCTGCGGCTGTCTGTCGATTGCGCAACGGCAATGGCTGAGAGAGTGAGGATTGTGGCCAAAATACACAGGAATACAACGTCAGCACGACGAAGCAGGCGACGATTCATCATTTGTCTCCGAGGAGAATTTTCGGGTTGAGGAGCGAATCCGGTGTTTTGCGATGGGCCGCAGTGATCAGCGTCACAACCCCGAGTGACTATGAAGCAGGTACCTTCGTACTATCTACCTAGTAGATGTGTAAAGCCAATTCTCGAAAACGCGACTACAACTTTCCGGTCATTATTGGAAGCCAAGCCTGCGACATTCGAGCAGAAGAGGATTAGGAAGGCTCTGATTAAGTTACAGCTTTGAAAGGGCTAAGCCCGGAAACGCGTCGCCTTTAGGCGCCGAGGGAGCGATACCAGCGGCTGAAGCCGCTTCATATGCGGCCATTTTGGCACGCCTGAAGAGGCCTCTGAAAAAGTCGAGCACGCAGATCCCTCGCGGCCTGAAGGCCGCTCGGGATGACAAAAATAAAGGGCTTAGAACGGCGCAGCTAAAGCTGCGCCCCTTCAAAGCAGCCCGAATCCGACTTTTTCAGCGGCCTGTGAAGGCGTGCCCTTTCAAATTACGCCGCAGCTACCATCGAACCGCCGTAGCATCTCGTATGCCGAGCCGATGTAAGGATGCAAAATTCTTGGAAGATATCCAATTCCGGGTGGTCGGCGCCGCCGGACCTCATCCGGTTCGGTGCGGCGAATGGAACGCCAGCTGGATGCACCTGTTCCTGATTAGGCGCACTTCGCCAGGTGACCCTGATCACCCTGCACCAGATCAAAAGTCCGCGGCGTGTCCTGCCCCTCGATGAAAACCTCGAGCCGCAAGCTCGTGCCGCTGAGGGTCCCGGTATAAGTCGCCTTGACCCCAGAAGCAGTTAAGCCGCCATCGACCGCGGCAGCCGCCGGCGTCTCAGCCCTATAGATACCCTGCACCTTGAAGCGCCCTTTATCGTCAAGCTCCAAGGGTTGCGAAATACTCCCCCGGGCGCAGTCGAATTCAATGTCTGCACCGCTAGCGCTTACTTCCATGCGAATGTGCTCGCCGCCCCACACGCCGTTCGGAACCGCTTTGGCCGGAGCAGCGGGGGCGGATTGTGCCGGGCGCGAAGCCTTGATCTGGACGGCGCAGGATAGGCTGACGCACGCGGTGATTAGTACTACGGCCGCGAATCGCATTTCATCCTCTCCTCGCAAGATTGCCCGTGTCACAAGCACGGAGCTCCCTTCCGCTTCTCGCCGGCTCGTGATTTAACAGTGTCTGCGCGTCGCAGCACAGTCAGGGGACTATTGTATGGCGCACCGCGGAAACATGCTTGCGGATTTGAGTTCCGGAGTCGGCGATCCTGATGTCAGAGCGCCGCGGTTGTGGGAGGCTGCGGAGGGCGATTGTTCTCCTTGTGGCCGTGTCTCCACCCATTCCCGCCGGCCTCAACAAGCCGCTCCCTGCACTTGCGGCAATGAATGGGATATGTTCCGGGGCGGGAGCATCGCGTTCTGATTCGGAGGACGCCTTCGAACGCCAACCTTCACGACTGCCGCATACACAATTTCAGGATCTTACCGCCGTCAAACGCAGGAAGTGGCACGATGCTGGACGCAAACAGAACCAGGTTCCAGACACTCACCAGCGGCCCGATCTGCGGCAGGAACCAGAACAGCGGTACCAGCAACAGGTTCATCAACATACCCGCCGTCAGGATTACAACGTGGTACAGGGCGTTGCCGGGATGCTCGAAACGGATATAACCGCCCCACAAACAGAGGCCTAACTCGTGCACGTGCACGCCGTAGTACCACGCAGCCAGAGCGTGCCCAAGTTCATGCAGCACCATCGAGAGGACGAAGAAAATCGTGAGACCTACACTTTTGCCCAAGGGGAAGAGGCGATAGGTGCTCAGGAAACATAAGCTGAGAAATATCCACCCGCCATATTTGATCTTCATGGAAGCAGCCTGGGTCCGCAGAGTCCTGAACGATCTCGCTGTCCAGGGCTGCTGGACATATCGCCAATTGGAGCAGTTCGCCTTCCAAAGTGGTGGGCATGCAGAGAGGCAGCCACACGGCAGGGTTGCACCCCACGAGCATGCGAATTCGTCAGTATTCGCGTGGCTCCCGTCCCAGAGGCTGGATTCGAAGCCGATCTGCCTATTTACTCGAAGCGGCCGCTGCAAGCAGGTACGTGGCGGTAAGTAGAAAAAGAGAAAAGGCAGTGAGAAATAATTTTCCGTCCCGTCGCTTATTTTTCCGGGCGCATTCTTTTGGTGTACATGCTGCCATTATGGGATAGAGATAATGCGCGTTGAGCAGTTGCCGGACGCTCCCGATTGGGGAAGCCGCCAGCGGGTCTGGCTAAACCGTCTGCAGTGGGCGGCGAGGCCTCGATGTGAACACCGGCCGGCGTTGTTCTGAGATCAATATCGCCGCACAGCTTTGCTACTAAACAGTGGCTTGTTTTCGCGAGTGCGCTTTAGCTTGACCAATCTGCGAAACGCCAAGCCGGCTTGTAGTCCGCAACCATTTCACGACCTTGCGGACACGCCGGACTAGACGTACAATCGCGCCGTTCTTAAGTTCACAAGGAAGTTCCGGATAATGAAGAATGGAGTTCGTCCATGAAATCGAACCGCAGGAATTTCTTGAAGGGAGCGGTCGCGATCGGCACGATGGCAGCCGCAGGCGGGTTGAAGAGCGTGAGCGCGGCGAGCAAAATGGCAGGCCCGGCAAAGAAGGGAATGGCGCAAGGGTTGACGCTGCTGACCATGCGTCGTGATGGGCAATACCGCCTTGCAGCGAAGACCAGCAAGGGCGTCCTCGACGTGATGCAGGCGGCGGAGATGTTGAAAATCTACTCTCCCGCCAGCCTCGACGATATGTTGCAGAACCAAGAGGGAGCCAGTGTACAAGCAGTCGTAGAAGCCGCCTTGAACTCCACTGCTGCGAGCAAGGCCTTCTGGAAAGAGGAAGCCATAGAGTATGGACCGCTGGTCACCCGCCCGGAGAAGATCGTCTGTGTAGGCTTGAACTATCGCAAGCACGCCGAGGAGATCAAACTTCCCATTCCCAAGCAACCGGTGCTCTTCAACAAGTACAACAACTCCCTGCTACACAATGGCGGCACCATCACGCTGCCTTCGGCTGTAGCAAAGAAGTTCGATTACGAGATCGAACTGGTGATCGTTATGGGCAAGGAGGCGCGGGATGTCAGCGAGAAGGACGCACTGTCCTACGTTGCCGGATACGCGACCGGCAATGATTTCAGTGCCCGCGACCTGCAGTTCGAAACTGGCGGCCAGTGGATGCTAGGAAAGACTTCTGACGGCTTTGCCCCTTTGGGACCTTATTTTGTCACCGCCGAGCAGGTGGATCCCGACAAGCTGAACTTGGAATGCCGGGTCAATGGGGATACGCGGCAGTCGTCCAATACGAGTGACATGGTCTTCAACTGCCGTCAGATCATCAGCTATACCACAGCACGCATTTCTCTTCGGCCGGGAGACATCATCTACACCGGCACGCCGGGAGGAGTGATCTTCAACGGGGTTGCCAACGGAGTTGCCACCCGCAAGGAGAAGTGGGATTGGCTCAAGGCCGGCGACAAGATTGCTTGCAGCGTGGAAAAGCTCGGGGAGTTGAAGTTCGAACTGGCGTGAGGCAATTGCTCGGCGCGAAGGCAGACTGCCCGCCCAAACCAAGCGAGTCTCTGCCGTGCTTAGGCTTGGTCTGTGATACGCTTCGCGACTGCAAATGCCAGAGACCCAAATTACCAGCTATACAGATCCTCGCCTGAGTGCAGTGTACGATGCGCTAAACCCTTCCGGGCCGGATGATGCGTTCTACATTGATCTGGCTGGGAAGACACCCAAATCGATTTTGGATATGGGCTGCGGCACAGGTCGGCTCGCCTGCCATCTCGCGGCGCTGGGACATTCTGTCACCGGCGCTGATCCGGCAGCAGCGATGCTCGAAATTGCCCGCAGGCGGCCTGGCGCCGACAAGGTGACATGGTTAAACCTAGCCGCCGCGAATCTGGCGATTAGGACTCGCTTCGATCTCATAGTTATGACCGGGCATGTCTTCCAGGTCTTTCTCACCGATTCGCACATCTACGCTGCGCTCCAGTCCCTTCGTCTTCATCTCGCGCCGGGAGGCCGCTTAGCGTTCGAGACCCGCAATCCAGCCCTGCGGAAATGGGAGGACTGGACTCCGGACAAGACATGGAAACGGGTGGAGGTTGCAGGCATCGGGCCAGTCCAGCTGCATCATGTCACGCAGATGGTTCTCGGTCAGTTGCTAACCTACGAGAGCCATTTCCGCTTTGGAGAGAATGATGTCGTGCACACCACAGATAGGCTTCGATTCGTGAATCGGGACGAGCTGGCCATTTTTCTGGCTGATGCCGGTTTCGTTGAGGTGACCTGGTATGGCGATTGGGATCGATCGCCAATCGCAGCGAACAGCCCCGAGATTATCGTTGTCGCGGGCTTGGCCTAATTAGTAGGCATGACTGTACCCTTTCCGCAGGATTTGCAATCCGATCTGCTGCCTACTCTTTGCGCGAAGGGATGTCACTGTGGCTATCCTGTCGAACTACCCCCATCACCGAGCTGTTCGGTTCTCCTTTCGACTAAAGGTTCACAAACTGCGTGGGACGACTCTTCCGCAAAGAACAATCAGGCAGGAGGTAAGTATGCGGAGGTCAATTTACTTGTAGCACTTCTAGTCATAATAAGTAACGTAAATCAACTCGCGCTGGTCATCGTAAATTGAAAGGTACGTCATCGAGCCACCGCGCTTGCACTCCGCGTCTGCGGCTCGCTTTGCGTCCTTCAAACTCGAATATTCGCCAAGAACAGAGCTCTCGTACGGCCAGGGCAACGTGTCCGTAGCGACCACGCGATACTTCCCCGGAGTAGCTTGCCTGACTATGTCATTTACGGCATCGCATTCCATACTCATGTATGCTGGCGCGAAGGTGCGGCGGTGAGAATAATGTATCGACCTAGCTGGAGACCGTGATGTGATTTGCGCCATCTGCTTGACACGTTAGTAACAGGCTAGAACGAAACTGAAGTCGCAGGCACCAGAAAGGACTAAGGAGACTCTGATTAAGCCCCAGTTTTTGAAAGGGCACGGCTTCAGCCGTGCCGGAAGTTCAGCAAAATCAGTGCGGGCTTTAGCCCCTGAGGCCGACCGATCCACTTGTTCAGAGTCTCCCTAACAATTTCCTAACCACATGGGCTGTAGCAGAAGACGCCCTGCCGTGGTCATAAGAACATTCATGCCTCCCGTTGAGACTTTGGGAAATCGAATGGCTTGATGTGCCGGTTCTGATTCGCGTGCGCGGCTTCCAGGCCAGCTTCGTCGCCCTCCAGATCCCACTAGTAAACAAGAGAGGGAAGCTGATCTGAACCCCAGACGTAAAACGAGCCCCGGGCCCTGATCCTATCCCCGGGGATTCAGCGCCAGGGTGGGCAGGAATTGTGGCGGCTTGCGCGGCCTGGTAGCCTGCTCGAAGGCGTAGGCCAGCTTGAGCAGCGTTGGCTCACTCCATGCCCGGCCGAAGATCGAGATGCCCACCGGCATGCCATGGATGAATCCAGCCGGCACGTTGATGTTCGGGTAGCCTGCCACCGCAGCCGCGTTGGAGCTGCCGCCGGTGAAGTGATCGCCGTTCAAGAGGTCGGTGAGGCAGGCAGGGCCAGCGGTCGGCGCAACAATCGCGTCCAATTTGTTCTTGTCCATCAGTAAGTCAATACCCTCGGTCCGCGCCAGTTTCTGGTCCTTCTCCAGCGCGTCCAGATATTCCTTCTCGGTGAGGGGCCCTTTAGCTTGCGCCTTGATAAAAAGATCTTGACCGAAGTAAGGCATCTCCTTGTCCTTGTGCTTGTCGTTGAAGTCGATGACTTCTTGCAAGGTGTGGACGGGCACGCCCGGCCCAAGGTGCGAGAGGTAAACATCCAGGTCGGCCTTCAACTCGTACATCAGGAGGGTGAGCTCGGATTCGTCAAACTTGCCGAAGGTCTCGAGGTCGGCGGGATCGACCAGGGTCGCCCCCTGCTTCTTGATCTCATTGAGCAGGGTGTTCATCAGGGCGTCCACCTCCTCGTTGAAGCCGAAATACTTGCGCGCGACCCCGATGCGCGCCCCGCGCAGCCCGGCAGGATCCAGAAACGGCGTGTAATCGGTGAGCGCCTTGCCCTGGCTGGCCAGGGTCGCGCTGTCGGAGCGGTCCACGCCGGTGAGCGCGCCTAACAGAATGGCGGCGTCACGCACGCTGCGCGCCATCGGGCCGGCGCCGTCTTGGGTGTGAGAGATGGGAATGATTCCCGTTCGGCTTGTCAGGCCCACCGTCGGCTTGATGCCGACGATCCCGTTGGCGCCCGACGGGCACACGATAGAACCATCAGTCTCGGTGCCGATCGCCACCGCGCACAGATTCGCCGCCACCGCCGCACCCGAGCCCGAGCTCGAGCCGCAGGCATTGCGGTCCAGGGCGTAGGGATTCCTGGTCAGTCCGCCGCGCGCGCTCCAGCCGCTGGTGGAGTGGCTGGAACGAATATTTGCCCACTCGCTCAGATTCGACTTGCCCAGAATGACCGCTCCCGCCGCGCGCAGCTTCTGGACGACCGTCGCGTCCTGCGGCGGTTTCCATCCCAGCAGCGCCAGCGAGCCGGCCGTTGTCATCATCTTGTCGGCCGTATCGATGTTGTCCTTGACCAGGATGGGGATGCCGTGCAGCGGGCCGCGGACTTTTCCGGCGGCGCGTTCCTTGTCCATCGCGTCGGCCAAAGCGAGCGCGTCGGGGTTGATCTCGATGACCGAGTTGGTCGCTGGACCTTGCTTGTCGAGCGCTTCGATCCGAGCCAGATATTTCTCCGCGACAAAGCGCGCGCTGTACTTGCCGGACTTCATGCCATCCTGAAGGTCGGCGATGGAGATTTCGTCGAGTTCGAATGCCGGAACTGCTGCCGGTGCCGCGGCTTCTGCTGCACGAGCGAGCGCAGGCAGCAGAGCGGCACTCACTCCGCCCACGACACTGGTCTTCAGGAAGCTCCTGCGGCTAGGCCCCAGGGCATCGGCAATTCGGTCGCTCATCGAACCCTCCCTTATGTTGGGTGCAGGGCATGGTAAGGCCCGGAAGCCGATGCGCGCAAACAAACGGCCTGGTCAGGAGGGAGAGTTGGGAAAACAGAAGTGACAGCCGGACCTGTAAGCCGAATTCTGTCTGCTCGCCTTGCGGCGGACAGGACGGTCATTCCTCTGGGCCGCGCATTGCTGCGCGGCTCTAGCGACCTACCCGGAGGTGGAACGCGCCGAGTCAGCGCGCGGACGCCGAAGCGCCGCTCCCTCCCTATTTGGTCTTGCTCCGTGTGGGGTTTGCCCTGCCCGTCCCATTACTGGAGCGGCGGTGCGCTCTTACCGCACCTTTTCACCCTTACCCGGCACTGCGGTCTCCCGCGTGCCTGGGCGGTATATTTTCTGTGGCACTTTCCGTCAGCATCCCTTTGAGAGATGCCGCCCGGACGTTATCCGGCACACTGCTCTCCGGAGTTCGGACTTTCCTCCCCTGATCCCGCGCGGCCTGGATGAATCCAGCGTTCGCAGGGCAGGAGCGACCGTCCGGTCCGGCTGTCAACCACTTCATTATAGTGGATGTGGCGGAACTGTGGACCGATTCTCCGCGTATCAATTCTTGTGCCCAATGCGGTCTAATCGGCACGCCTCGACCCGCTGATACACTGGTACCACAAGCTTCGGTGACCACCTTAGAAGCAGTCCGGATCGCCCTGCAATCGCTGTGGGCCAACAAACTGCGCTCAGTTCTGACGCTGCTGGGCGTGGTGATCGGCGTGGCCGCGGTGATCGCAGTGGTCACCTTCGTCAACGGCATCAACGGCTACGTGTCGGAAAAAATCTTCAACCTGGGCGCCGACGTGTTCATCGTGGCCAAGGTCACGCCGGTCATCACCAACGTGGACCAGTACCTGGACGGCCTCAAGCGCAAGGACATGACGCTGGAGGACTACGAAGCGGTGCGCGACGGCTGCGTCAAGTGCAAGTACGTCGGGGCTTCGGCGTTCACCGCCAACGGCCACGTGAACTACGGCGAGCACACCGTCACGGATACCTGGGTGCGCGGGTTCACGCCCTCCATGCTGCCTATCCTGGATACGGAAATCGTTCTCGGGCGGCCGCTGAATGAGACCGACATGACCACGGCGGCGCCAGTGGCCATCATCGGCCAGGATATCGTGGATAACGTGTTGCCCAGCGTGGACCCCATCGGCAAGGAGATCCGCCTCGACGGTTCCGTCTACACCGTCATCGGGGTGGGCAAGCGCGAGGGCAAGACGCTGGGGCAGAGCCGCGACAACTACATGATCATCCCCATCACGGCCTGGCAGCGGCAGTACGGCTCCCGGATCAGCATCCGCATCGTCGGCAAAGCCTACGGCGTGGACGCACTCAGCGATGCGTTGGACGAAGCACGGGTCATCATGCGCTCGCGCCGGCACGATCATCCCGGCCAGCCGGACAGCTTTGCCGCCGAGACCAACGAGAGCTTCCTCTCGCTATGGAGCGACCTGAGCAGCAACTTCTTCGTCGCCATGGTGGCGATTGCGTCGATCTCGCTGGTGGTGGGCGGCATCGTAATCATGAACATCATGCTGGTCTCGGTGACCGAGCGCACGCGCGAGATCGGCATCCGCAAGGCGCTGGGCGCGCGGCGCCTGGACGTGCTGCGCCAGTTCCTAATCGAATCCAGCACCATGGCGCTGGTGGGCGGTGTGATCGGCGTGCTGTTTGGGATTTTGATCGCCAAGGCGGTGACCCTGGCCATCGGGATGCCCTCAGTGATCAAGCTATGGGCGGTACTGGCAGGGCTGGCGGTGTCGGCGTCGGTCGGCATCTTCTTTGGCGTGTATCCGGCGCGGCGGGCAGCCAGGCTGGACCCGATCGCCGCACTGAGGTTTGAACTGTGATCATCCGCAAGCGCGATTTCGGCGAGATCCTGCGCATGGCCATGGATACTATCCGCAAGAACAAGCTGCGCTCCGGGCTGACGGTGCTGGGGATCGTCATCGGCGTGACCGTGGTCATTGGAATCTCGTCGGTGGTCAGCGGGCTGAACGACAACTTCAGCCAAGCCATCAGCCAGTGGGGATCGGACATCATCTTCGCCTTTCACCTGCCGGCCATCCAGTTCGGGCGCCCGCCGGAGGAAGTGCGCAAACGCAAAGAGCTGACCTACGAAGATGCCATGGCCATGAAGGACCTGCCGCACGTGAAGTCGGTCACCGCCGGCATGCGCTACTTCCTGCCACAGTTCGGCAGCGGCTCCTACGTGGTGGACTACAAAGGCAAGAAGGCGAAGAACGTCATCCTGGAGGGCGACACGGCGTCGGTGAAGGACGTGTACGACCTCGACCTGCGGAGCGGGCGCTGGTACGGAGCAGCGCGAGCCGGTGATCGTGCTGGGCTCGGAGACCGCCGACCAGCTCTTCGGCAGCGAGGATCCGCTGGACAAGGAACTGGAGATCGAGGGCAAGGCGTTCCGCGTGATTGGCGTCACCAAGCCCCGGCGCAGCATCACCGGCGGCGGCAAGAATCCGGAAGACAACATCGTGGTCTTCCCGCTCGCCACCTTCCGCAAGCTGCATCCCGAGCTGAAGGCCTACTGGATCACCGCCAAGGCCACCTCGCATCCCGATATGCAGAAGGCCATGGATGAGATGCGCGAGCTCTTGCGCCGACGCCGCAAGGTCCCCTTCAACGCCCCCGACAATTTCGAGATCTTC
>Ga0335081_10009583_pt1 | contig 15600 bp, 12 predicted proteins | sample Lox_Sample_35_FD_206713 | JGI IMG/M metagenome (GOLD analysis project Ga0335081, IMG submission 206713) | Soil microbial communities from Loxahatchee National Wildlife Refuge, Florida, United States - Lox_Sample_3.5 | ecosystem: Environmental > Terrestrial > Soil > Wetlands | place: USA... | reverse complement strand
CGGCGCCTGACGCGGCGCGAGCGCGACGACAAGTTCTCGCTCATCACCGGCACCACCGACTACAGCGGCATCAAGAACGCCGAGGTGGTGGTCGAGGCGGTGTTCGAGGATCTCAAGGTGAAGCAGCAGACGGTGCGCGACGTGGAGCGCGAGGCGCCGAAGGCGATCTTCGCCTCGAACACGTCGTCGCTGCCCATCGGGAAGATCGCGGAGGCGGCGCAGCGGCCGGAGAAGGTGGTGGGCATGCACTTCTTCTCGCCGGTGAACAAGATGCCGCTCCTGGAGATCATCCGCGCGCCGAAGACCGACGCGCAGACGGTGGCGACGGTGGTCGCGCTGGGCAAGAAGATCGGCAAGACGGTCATCGTGGTGAACGACGGCGTCGGCTTTTACACCTCGCGCATCCTCGCGCCCTACGTGAACGAGGCGGCGTTCATCTTCAACGACGGCGCGGCGGTGGAGGACATCGACAAGGCGCTGGTCGACTTCGGGTTCCCGGTGGGGCCGATGCAGCTGCTCGACGAGGTCGGCATCGACGTGGGCGGCAAGGTCGCGCACATCATGCACGACGCGTTCGGCGCGCGGCTTGCGCCGCCGCCCGGGTTCGAGAAGCTGGCGGAGAGCGGGCGGCAGGGCCGCAAGTCGAAGAAGGGCTTCTATCTCTACACGGAAGAGAAGGGGCCGAAGGTGGTCGACAAGACCGTCTACGACATCACGCTGCAGGGGCAGAGGCGGAGCTCGCCGCCTTCGAGCGAGATCGCCGAGCGCTGCGTCCTGCAGATGGTGAACGAGGCGGCGCTCTGCCTCGGCGAGGGCATCTTGCGGTCGGCGCGCGACGGCGACATCGGCGCGGTGTTCGGCCTCGGCTGGCCGCCGTTCCGCGGCGGGCCGTTCCGCTATGCCGACGCGGTGGGCGCGGCGCAGATCGTCGAGAAGCTGCGGCGCTACCAGGATCGGTTCGGCGCGCGCTTCGCGCCGGCGCCGAAGCTGGTCGCGTTGGCGCAGAGCGGCGGCAAGTTCCACAAGTGAGCACGCTGCTCTGGATCGCGCTCGTCGTGATCGCGCTGTCGATCGTCGGCGAGCTGCTGCGGCGGGCGTGGCGGCCGAGCGCGCAGGACCGGGCGCTCGAGGCGCGCGATGCCGACCGCGACCGGCTGCAGGCGGTGATGGCGCGGCTGGGGCCGAATGCGCAGTCGCGCTTGCGCGGCCTGCTGCGGTCGCGCGACGACGCCTTGCAGCAGTTGCCGCAGGGCGCCTTTCGCGACCGCTGGGAAGCGCGCCTCGGCGAGCTGGTGCAGGTGGGAATCGACCTGCTGGTGATGCTCGACGCAAACAAGCGGCCCTCGCCGCAGCGGGACTCTGCGGTCGTGCAGCTCGACCAGATTCAGGACCTGATCGAGGCGCTGGTCCGCGCGCCGCTGGAAGGCCGCGACCCGGCCGCGCTCGACGCACGCCTGGTCGAGCTCGACGCGCTGACGGGCGCGGCCCGCGAGTCGATGGCAGCTTTGAAAGGTTGACGAACAACCACGAGGGCGCGAGGGACGCGAAGAATCTTTTGGGGTGTTGCAGTTTCGCGCCCCTCGCGCCCTCGCGGTTTGCAGTTCAGCTACACCGCCGGCCGCCGGGGCTCGCCGCACTCCGGGCAGAACTTCGACGACGCCGACAGCTCCGCCTTGCACTTGGCGCACGTCGCCTTCTGGTTCACCGGCGTGCCGCACTCGGGGCAGAACTTCGACGCGCCCACCGACGCGCCGCACTTGGCGCACGACGCCGCCGCCTCGCGGGTGATGTCGACGTCCTCGATCAAATTGGTCGACTGCGCCTTCTGGAACACCTGGTCGCGCTGCGCCTGCGCCTGCGCCGCCGCCGTCTCCTGCGCCAGGTCCGGCGCGCAGCCGAGGCACAGCTGGCGCTTCTCGTTCCAGCAGACCTCGGGGCACACCCACTTGCCGCAGCGCTTGCACTGCTTGAACTTCTGCTTGATCTCGTCGACCGCCCGCCGCACCGCCGCGTCGTGCGCCTTGCCGCCGACAGCGCGCTGGATCTCGTACGACCCCTGCGCGGCGCGGCCGAGGATGCCGCCGAACAGGCTGCCGGCGGCGCTGAGGAGCCCGGCCGCGGTGCCGAGCGTCGAGTTCTCGAAGGTGGAGAGGTACCCGTTGCCGCAGCGGTCGCAGTGGAACTTGAACTGGTAGCCGCGGTCGGTGGAGAGGTCGTCGTAGTTTTCGACAAACTGGATGGCGCTCATGCCGACCACTCTAGCAGCAAAGGCCTCAAGAACTTCTGGTTCCCGGCCCGCGCCTGCGGCGCGGGCACTCCCCACCCCCACTCCCCCGATGCTGCGGCAGGTCCGGAAGACCCCTCGCCCCCGAGTGGGGCGAGGGGCGACCAGCATCAAGCTGCCAACAGCCGCCGCAGCTCCGCCAGCGACGGCAGGGCCGCATCTTTTGCGGACAGCAGAGGCTCCTTGATCGGCCAGTCGATGCCCGCCGAATCCCACCGCGCGCCGATCTCGTCGGCCTTGTCGTACAGGTCGGTGCAGGAATATTCGACCTGCGCCGTCTCGCTCAGCACGCAGAAGCCGTGCAGGTATCCCGGCGGCACGAAGATCTGCTTGAAGTTGTCGGCGCTCAGCGTCACGCCCACCCAGCGGCCGGTCGCGATGTCCACCGCGACGTCGAAGATCTCGCCTTCCACCGCCCGCACCAGCTTGCCCTGCGGCCGCTTGCGCTGCCCGTGCAGCCCGCGCAGCGCGCCGCGCACGCTCTTCGAGTGGTTCGACTGCACCATCGGGTACGGGATGCCGCCCTCGCGGTACCTGGCGGAATGAAAGGTCTCGAGGAAGAACCCGCGCGCGTCGCGGAACACGTCGGGCTCGACGATGAGCACGCCCGGAAGGTCGGTCTGCAGGAAGCGCAACGCTCACCTCTCGAATCGGTACCCGTGCCCGCGCACGGTGAGGAAATGGCGCGGGTTCTCCGCGTCTGCCTCGAGCTTGACGCGCAGCGAGCGGACGAAGTTGTCCACCGTGCGCGGCGTGCCCTCGTACTCCGCCCCCCAGCAGCGCGCAAGGATGTCGTCGCGGCTGAGCGCGCGCCCGTTCGAGGTCAGGAACAGCCGCAGCACCTTGAACTCCTGCGGAGACACGTCCACCGGCTGGCCCTTGCGCTGCACCACCTGCCGCTCGAGATCGACCTCAACCTCGCCGAAGCGCAGGAGCGAGGTCTTGTCGGCGGGCGGCCGGCGTCGCAAGAGCGCCTCGACGCGCGCGAGCAGCTCGCCGAGGCCGAACGGCTTGGCGAGGTAATCGTCGGCGCCCAATTTCAGGCCCAGGATCTTGTCCGACTCCATGCCCTTGGCGGTGAGCATCAGCACCGCCGCGGTCGATCCGCGCCGCCGCAGCTCTTTCAAGAGCTCGTAGCCGTTGCGCCCCGGCAGCATCACGTCGAGCACCACCAGGTCGACGTCGGGCTGCAGGGCCATGGAGAGGCCGGTGTCGCCGTCGGCGGCCATGCGCACGTCGTGCCCGTCCTTGCGCAGGTTGACCCGCAGGCCGAGGGCGATGGCGCGGTCGTCTTCGATCACCAGGATGCAGGCCATGGGTCACGCCGCCGGTAACACGACTCTGAACGTGCTGCCCTGGCCCACGTGGCTGTCCAGCTCGATGCGGCCGCCGTGGGCCTCGACGATCTTCTTGCAGATGGCGAGCCCGAGGCCGGTGCCCTCGGTGGTGCGGGCGAGCAGGTCGTCGCCGCGGTAGAACCGCTCGAAGATGCGCTTGCGGTCCTGCTGCCGCACGCCGGGGCCGTTGTCTTCCACCTCGATCGCCACTCCCTTCGCCACCTTTCGCGCGCGCAGCCGGATGCGCTTGTCGGCGCCGGTGAATTTGACCGCGTTGTGGAGCAGATTCAACACCACCTGGGCCATGGCGTCGCGATCCACGCGCACCGGGGGGAGGCCCGGCTCCACCTCGGTCTGGTAGGTGGCCGGGAGCTGCTGCGCCTTGTACGCGGTGGCGATCTGGTCGAGCAGGGCGGGCACCGCGGTGGACTCGACCTCGAGCATGCGCCGCCCGCTCTCGAGGCGCGACCAGTCGAGCAGCTTTTCGACGAGCTTGGACAGCCGCTCGGCCTCGGAGGAGAGCATCTGGACGCACTCGCGCACCTCTTCGGGGCCTTCGGCGCGGCCCTCGCGCAGCGTCTCGGCGAACAGGCGCACCGAGGTGAGCGGCGTGCGCAGCTCGTGCGAGATGTTGGCCACGAAGTCGGTCTTCAGGCGCGACAGCTTGTAGGCGCGGCGCATCTCGCGCAGGGTGAGGCCGAAGCCGACGCCGATGCCGATGTAGAGCAGCACCAGCAGCGCGATGTAGAGGGTGCGGTTGCGGAAGGCAACCGCCGCGGCCGGATCGTCGCCGGGGAGCTCGGCGGCGAGCGCGAAACCGTCGAGCGGAGGCGGCAGCGCCGTGCGGCCGACCACGGTGGCGTTGCTCCCGGCCTCGGCCACGAAGCGGCGCAGGGCGGCCAGCGCCGCCACCGGCTCGCGCGGCGGGACGAGGCGATAGTTGGCGTGATCGGCGGGAAAGCGCTCGCGCGCCAGGCCCGGCACGGCCGCTGCGAGGGCGGCCAGGTCGAACTGCAGAAGCAGCACCGGCCCCGAGGTGCGCACCAGCGCACCCGCCCGGCGCTCGCCCTGCGCCTCGAAGCCGGTCAGGACGTGCGTGCCGGCGGGCAGGGCGAGCACGCGCTTCTCCGCATCAGCGAGCGACGGCACCTGCCCGACCTGCAGCGGCCCGGCCTGCGCCACCAGCGGGTCGGACCGGCCCTCCGCGACGGCCTCCGCCGCCTGGTCGAGCCGCGCCAGCACCGCGCGCTGCAGCGTGCGCAGGCGCGCGTCGTAGTCCTCGGCCAGCCGCTGCTCCACCGCCGCGCGCTCGTTGGCCACCGCCACCACGCCGAACGCCACCAGCGCCACGCTCGGCAGCAGCATGCCGCACAACAGCCACACGAAGGCGCGGCGGAATTCGATGAGCTCCGAGGTCTCCGGCATTTCGCAACTTCTTTTTTAGCAGCGATGATGGTACTGCGCTGCCCGCGAATGGCTGCGAAGAAGGTCAAGGAGCAGAAGGGCGAGCCGGTGTCGCCGCTGGCGCGGGCGAAGTGGTCGCTGGAGGTCGGCGACGTCCGCCGCGCGCGGGCGCTGGCGCGCGAGGCGGCGCAGGCGGGGCCGGAGGCCGACCGCGCCGAGGCCGAGCGGCTGCTGGCGCGGCTGCGGCCCGACCCGGCGGCGATGCTGACCGTGGCGGCAGTGCTGGTGTTGATCGCGATCGCCGCGTGGCTCGCGATTTTGCGGCATCATTCGTAGCAGCGCTTGACGAAGCCGCAGCCGATGGCGCGGCAGCGGTCCTGCGGCACCCTGGGCCAGTCGCCGCTGCGGCGGCCGCGGGCGATGGCGGCGGCCGCGTCGAGCAGCCGCTCGCGCACGTCGCCGGCCGCAGCCGGCTCGCGCGCGGCGAACGGCGCGCCCGGGCTGCGCAGGAACACGATGCCCGTGTTCACCGGCAGCGAGCCCTGCAGCAGCTCGTGCGCGGCCAGCGCGTAGGCGTCGAGCTGCGCAGCGTAGTGCTCCGGATCGCGCTGCTGCGAGAGCTTGTAGTCGACGACGGTGGCGGCCTTCTCGTCGAGCAGCAGCGCGTCGATTTGCCCGCGCACCAGCAGCTCGGCGTCGGGCCTTTCCAGCCGCAGGGCGAACGGCAGCTCGCGCCGCAAGTGCTCGGGCCTGGCCGCCGCCATGCGCCTTCCGAGCGGCGATTCGAGGAACGCGCAGGCCGCGTCGACGACCTCCGCGTGGCGCGCGGGGTCCTCGCCTTCGAGCCGCAGGAGCCGCTCGAGCTTGCTGCGCCGCTGGCCCGGGTCGAGCGGCATGGGCAACAGCTCCAGCAGCCGGTGCGCGAGGGCGCCGAGCGCGGTGGCCGGCGCGTCGTGTTCGGGCCGCTCCAGCCGCGCGTCGGGCCGCTCGTCGAGCCGCAGCTCGTGCAGCAGCCGGTATCGCCGCGCGCAGAGCAAGGCGTCGGCGAGCTGCGTGACCGGCGCGGTGATCGTCGGCCGCGCGCCGCGCAGGCCGGCCTCGACCCGCTGCACGTGCTGGCTCACCACTGCCGGCAGCGCGCCGGGCTCGCCGGGATCGGCCGGCGCGCGCTCGACGGGCCGCGGCAGGGGCGGCGGCACTTCGCGCAGCACGCGCAGCAGGCCGCGCCGCATCGCCTCGGCGCTGACCTGGTCGACGAAGCCGCGCCAGGTCTCCTGCGTCCCGCGCGCCGGCCGCGCCGACAACACCACCCTGTCGCGCGCACGGGTGACCGCCACGTACAGGAGCCGGCGCGACTGCGACAGCTCGCGATCGCGCCGCAGGTCGCTCGCGGCACGGCCCGCGCGGCTCCAGCGGCGATCGCCGTCGGCGCCGCGCACCTTGACGAACAGCTCGGGCTCGACCAGCACCCGGTCGGCGTTGCCTTGCTGCGAAGGCGTGGCGCATTCCGGCAAGAACACCACGGGAAACTCGAGCCCCTTGGCCGCGTGCACGGTGAGGATGCGCACGGCGTGCGGGTCGCGCTCCTCGACCACCGCCGCTTCCGGTTCCCGCGCCTCGTCCTCGGCCAGCTCGACCAGGCCGGCGAGGAACTCGCGCGCGCCCTCGCCGCGCTGTTCGGCCGCTCGAGCGAGCGAGAGCAGCTTGTCGACGTTCGCCGCCGCCTGCTCGCCCTGCAGGCCGCCGGCACAAGCGGCCACGTAGTCGGTGGCGGCGATGGCCGCTTCCAGCAGCGCGGCCGGTCCGAGCCGGTCGACCTCGCGCTGCAGCGAAGCCACCAGCCGCGCCACCCGCTCGAGCGCGTCGGCGTCGTCGGGCGCGAGGCCTTCGCGCCGCTGCAGGTCGAGCCGGCCCTCGCGCGCCAGCAGCACCAGCGCGCCGTCGGACAACAGGCCGAGCGGCGACCGCAGCACCGCCGCGAGCGCCAGCGTGTCGTCGGGATCGACGGCCACGTGGAGCAGCGCCTTGAGGTCGAGCACCTCGCGCGAGGCGTGAAACCCGCGCCCGCGGTGCACCAGGTGCGGAATGCGCCGCCGCAGCAGGGCGCGCCGGAAGACCTCGAGGTTGGTGAAGCGGCGGAGCAGGATGGCGACGTCGCCGCCGCGCACGGTGCCGAGCAGCGACTCGATGCGCCGCGCCACCATCTCGGCCTCGGCTTCGACGCCCGCGCCGGCGACCTCGAGCAGCTCGGCGCACGGCTCCGGCGCGGCCTGCGGGCGCACCGCGGTGAGCGCGTCGTCGGCGGTGAACGGCGTGTCGAACGGCTGTTCCTCCGCGGCGAGCGACTTGGCGAAGAGCAGGTTGCCGAACTTCACCAGGGCCGGCTGCGACCGCCGCGATTCGGTGAGCAGCCGCCGCTCGGCGCCGCGGTCGAGCAGGCCTTGCGCGAACCGCTGCGCGCCGGCCACGTCGGCGCCGCGGAAGTCGTAGATGGACTGCTTGCGGTCGCCGACGATGGCCACGTCGTCGCCGCCGAGCAGCTCGAAGACCTCGAGCTGGGTCGCGCTCGTATCCTGGAACTCGTCGATGAGCAGCGCGCCGATGCGCGCGCGCTCGGCCGCGCGCGCCGCCGGGTGCTGCGTCAGCAGGTCGCGGCAGAGGCGGGTCAGGTCGTCGAAGTCGAGCGCCGCGGCGCGCGCCTTGCGCTCGCGGTGCAGCCGCATCGCCTGCGCCGCGAGCAAGGACAGATCGCGCGCCAGCGCCGCCCCGCGGATGCCCGCATCGGCATCGAGCGCCGCTTCCCACGCTTCGCGCGCCGAATTGATGGCGTCCGCGAGCGCGCCGGTGGCCCGCGCCTTCCACGGCGAGGCGGCGCGCAGCTGCGGCCATGACTGCGCGAGCCGGCCCGGCGGCTGGTCGAGCCATGCGGGATCGAACGGCGGCACCGAATAGGCCGCTTTCGCGCTGTTGCGGCGCGCTGCCTCTCGCCATTCCTGCATGGCCGCGACCAATGCGCGCCGCGATTCGACCACGTCGTCGAGCGGCTCGGCCTGCGGCGGCGGCAGCCGGCCTTTCTCGCCGAGCTTGCCGAGCAGCAAAGCCAGCTCGTCGGCGAGGCCCGAGTCGAACTCGCCGCGCTTGCGCAGGCCCATCTCGGCGCACAGCCGCCGCGCCGCCGCCTGCAGCTCCGGCCCGAGCGCGCCCTCCAGCGCCTTGAGCGAGGTGCTCTCGCACGCCTCGCGCAGCATGCGCGCTCCCTGCGCCTCGTCGAGCTGGCCGAACTGCGGATCGATGCCGGCCGCCGCGGCGTGCCGCCGCAGCACCTGCCCGCAGAGCGAGTGGATGGTGCCGACCTGCGCCTGCCCGAGATCGCGCCGCACCGCCTGCCAGAACGCATCGGCTGCGAGCTCGTCGACGCGCGCGCGCAGCCGGCCCTTGAGCTCCGCGGCGGCCTTCTCGGTGAACGTGACCGCGCACAGCCGCGCCGGCGTAAGGCCGCCCCGCAGCAACTCGACGCACAGCTCGACCAGGCTGTGCGTCTTGCCGGTCCCGGCGCCCGCCTGCAGCACGAGGCTAGGCACTTCGCACCCCGCCGTTCTCGTCCGGATCGACCGGCAGCGCCACCAGCCGGCACAGCGGGGTCAGCTCGCACCAATCGCAGGTCAGCGGCCGCACCGGGAACGTGCCGGCGCGCATCTTCGCGGCGCGCTCCTCCACGGCCGGCGCGAGCAGCGCCTGCACGTCGGGCAGCGGCTTCGTCCGCTGCGCGTGCTTGAGCGAGAGGTAGACCGCGCCCACCGCCGGGCCCGGCTTCTCCTGCTGCACCGCCGCGACGTACAGCGGCAGCTGGAACTCCGGCGACGGCGCTTCCTTCAGCCGCGGCGTCAGGCTCTTGATGCTCGCCGACTTGTAGTCGATGACCAGCAGGCTCCCGTCGCCCTGCCGATCGAGCCGGTCGATGATGCCGCGCACGTGCACGCCGCCGACGCGCAGCGCGGGCCACGAATCGGGCTCGTCGAAGCCGAACCGCTGCTCCAGCGCCAGCGGATTCGGCGAGAGGCCCTCCTCGGCCTCGACCACCGCGAAGAGCTCTTCGACGATGCGCTCGCGCCGCAGCTCCCACAGCGCGCGGTGTCCGACGTATTCCCGCGCGGCGAACGCGTCCATCTCTTCCCCGGCGAGCGCGCGCAGGTCGCCGCCCTCGCGGTAGTACCGCTCGAGGCAGCGGTGCAGGAGCTGGCCGCGCTCCTTGTGGCCCAGCTCGACGTCGTCCTGGTCGTCCTGCGACAGGTGGAGCAGGCGCCGGCCGAGCGTACGGAAGCCGCAGAGCGCGTGGTCCTCGAGCTGGCGCGCCGACGCCGGCGCGTCGGGGCCGAAGGCGAACTTCGCGCGCGCCAGCTCGAGCGCCTCGCCGGAGAGCTGGCCGGAGAAGCGGCCCGGCGCGATTTCGCCGATGAACACCCGCACGCGCTCGCGTTCGGCCTGCGCCGCGCGCGCGACGCGGCGGAAGCGATCGCGCAGCGTCGAGGCCGCGACCGCGCCCGCCAGCCGCCGCGCCTCGACGGGATCAGCCGGGGGCGTCACGCGAAACGCCGGGTCGGCGAACGCGTCGAGCGCGGCGCGGGCGAGCAGGTCGGGCGCGCCGGCGCAGTCGGCCGCGGCGGGGATGGCGGCGAGCGGCACCGCCTCCGGCTCCCGCTCCAGATCGTCGATGAACGACGAGCGCAGGAGCTCGCGGCCCTGCGCGTCGCCCCGCGGCCAGGTGAGCGCCGCCGACGACCGCGCCGCGGCCAGCGCGAGCTGGAACGCGAGCGGCTCCTCCGGTGTCTTGTCGCGGAACACCAGCCGCTTGAGCGCGCGATTGACCGCGCGCCGCTCGTCGTCGGAGAGGAGCGGATCGATGGGCGGCCGCGCGGGCAGCACGCCGTCGATCAGGCCGGTGACGATGACGTGGTCGAACGATCGCCCGGCGAGCTCGCGCAGCTCGACCAGCTGTACCGCCGCGCCCCGCGCACCGCCGCCGGGCAGCGAGACAGAGGCGAGCGACTCGGCGAGCAGGTCGGCGAAGGCGGTCTGCGACATGCGCGCACCGGCGAGCCCGACGGCGGCCGCGCCCTTGACCAGCTCCGCGCACGCGTCGTCGAAGCTGCGCGCCGCGGTCTGGTCGCGCGCGAGCGCAGCGGCGGCCTGCGGCAGCGCCTCCACCGCCCGCAACCGCTGCGGCAGGCCCCACCGCGACGCGAGCTCCTGCAGCGCCGTTACGTGCCCGGCCAGGGTCGCCGCGGCCGGGAGCGAGCGCAGCTGCGAGAGCAGCCGCTGCACGCGCGCGGCCACCTCGGCGAGATCGTCGGCGGCCTCGCCGTTGAGCCGCAATCGTCGTTCCAGCGCGGCGAGCCGGCCCGCGTACCCGCCGTCGCTCGCGTCGTCGCGCACGTGCGCCTGCCGCAGCCGCCGCGCCAGCGCCTGCGGCGGCAGCCGCTCGCCCTGCTCGCGCATCCACAAGAGGCGTGAGGAGAGCAGGGCGATGACCGCCTCGCGGGGAAAGTCGTCGGCCGCGAGCTCGGGCAGCGAGAGCAGCATGCGCACCGCCGGCGCCTGCAGGGCGGGCCGCCCGCGTCGCTCGCGCCAGCGAATGCCGCAGCGATCGAGCGCCGCCGCGAGCTCTTCCGCCACACCGCCCGCGAGCGTCCGCGCGGCGATGGCGATGGAATCGGGCGCGGCCCCGAGCGCGAGCAGCCCAGCACATCGCCGCGCCACGAGCCGCGCTTCGGCCGCCGGCGACGCGCAGGAGAACAGCGCGGGCGCGGGAGGCTCGGCCGGCTCGAACAGCTCCAGCTCCGGCCCGCTGCCGAGCGACTCGAAGAACCGCAGCGCCGGCTCGAGCGCCGTGTTCAGCTCCGGCCGCGACCACGGCAGCCGCACTTTCACCCGCGTCCGCGCGGCGAGGGCGGCGGCCAGCCGCAGCCGCAGCGGCGACCAGTCGACGAGGTCCTCGAGCACCACCTCGTCCGGCAGCGGCAGCGCGACGCTCTCGAGCGCGATGCGCAGCGCGCGGTGCGGCTCGGCCAGCCCGGCGCGATCGAGCGTGCGCAGCGCCGCGGCCAGCGTGCGCGCCAGCGCCGCCACCCGCTCCGGCACGTCGCGCAGCTCGTCGGGCGACACCACCGCCTGCCCGAGCGTGGCCAAAAGCTCGCCAAGCGCGCGCACGTACCCGCGCTGCTCCGCTACCTTTGCGTACGGCCCCGCCGAGTGATCGCGCGCCGCCTCGCGCAGCGCCAGCAGCACCGCCTGCGGCGACGCCACCGGCCCGCACCGCCCCTCGCGCTGCACGGCGCGCACCAGGTCGCGCTCGAGGTCGGCCACGCTGCACGCCACCCGGCCGGCGACGAAGCCGTGCTGCCGCGAGAGCTGCAGCAGCCGCTCTTCCACGCGCGCCGCATCGGGCAGGACGTGCAGCCGCGTCCGCGCCTTCCGCGGAGCATCGGCAAAGCTGAGCTGTTTCACGCGAACGGGCTTACCACGCGCCCCCGACAACTACTTGGCGACCGCGGGCTCCGCCTTGGGCGCGTCGGTGGTGCCCGAAGCGGGCATCGCGTTCGGCGTGCCGGCCGGCGCCTTCTTCTGCGGCGGCGTCACCCTGGCCATGCCCCAGATGCTCTTGCGCGCGTCGCTGAACACCTTGGCGATGCGCGGCGACGTCTCCGGCGGCACTTCGGCCCACGGTCGGATCGCCAGCGCGCGCTTGAACTGATCGGCCGCCTCCGTCGACTTGCCGTTTTCGGAGAAGATCAGGCCGCGATAGATGAGGATCTGGGCCGTCTCGTCGTCGTTGTCGCGCGCGGCGGCCTCGGCCTGCTGCAGCTCGGCGAGCGCGGCATCGAGGTCGAGCTTCTGGTACAGCCGCTGCGCGGCCGACAGATGGGCGCTGGGCACGAAGGCCTTCGGCGCGGGCGATGCGTCGGCAGCGGGCGCCGTTGCGGGAGCGGCTGCGGGAACTGCCGCGTCGTCGGCGAAGGCGGAAGAGGCGAGCAGGGCGGCGGCAAGGGCGAGGACGGTGCGCATGCCTCCAAGGCTAGCAGACGGCGGGGCCTCTGGCGAAACCGAATTGCGGGCGAGCCTGCTTCGGCTGCGACCGGCACACGGAAGTAGCGAGCCCCCCGAACAGGCTGTAAGGTCGCGACCATGCGCGTCATCGCCCCGGCCCTCGCCTGCCTGCTCGCCTGCTCGCTGGCGTGTGACAAGCTGAAGGCGATGCCGGGGTTCCAGCAGCGTTCGGCGCTGCCGCCGCCGGGGCCGCCGCCGCTCGACGTGGGCCCGTGGTTGCTCGATCCGGCCCAGGGCCGGGTCACGGTGGCGTGGCTCACCGCCGAGCCGTCGGTGGGCCGGGTGTGGTACGGCACGCCGCAGCCCGACCACCTGGCCACCGAAGAGGGCAAGCCGGTGACGCAGCACCGCGTCACGCTCGCCTCGCTGCAGCCGTCGACGCAGTACCGCTATCGCATCGAGGGCTCTCCCGACATCTTCCTCTTCACCAGCGCGCCCGAGGACGGTGGCGAAAACGCCTTCTCGGTGCTGGTCTACGGCGACAACCGCACCAACAACGGCGATCATGCGCTGGTGGCGCGGGCCGCGGCCGCCGAGCGCGCGCCGCTTTCGCTGCACACCGGCGACATGGTGGTCAACGCCAACGACTCCGGCCTGTGGCGCACCTGGTTCGAGGAGGAGCACGACCTGCTCGCCCGCGCCCCGCTGGTGCCGACGGTGGGCAACCACGAGATCACCGACAACGGCGTGGCGTACTCGAAGTACTTCCAGCACCCGGATCGCCCCGCCTACTGGTCGCTCGACTACGGCCCGCTGCACATCGACGTGCTCGATTCCTTCGAGGTGGCCGCCGGCGCGACGCCGCACTCGGCGGGCGTCTCCGAGGCGCAGAAAGCGTGGTTCGAGGAGGACCTGCGCAAGGTGCCCCCGCAGCGCCACGTCTGGGTGCTGGTCCACCAGGGCCCGTACGCGCACCCGCTGCACCCGCGCGGGGCGGGCCACGGCGGCAGCGAGGCGGTGCGGGCGGCCATCGCGGCGGGCTATAAGATTCACCCCATCGAGGTGGTCTTCGCCGGCCACGAACACTTCTACGAGCGCGGCGAGATCGACGGGCTGCGCTACTTCGTCCTCGGCGGGGGCGGCGCGCCGCTCGACGAGCCCGACGATACCGCCAACGGCGTGCAGGTGGCGCAGCGCGCGCTGTCGTACGCCGTGGTGCAGGTGTGCGGCTGCCACGTCACCGGTGTGACGAAGGACATCACCGGGCGCGTGATCGACTCGTTCAAGCTCGCCGACTGCCCCACGCCGTGCGGCGCGCCCGCGGCCCCGCTGCGCGTGCCGGTGGCGGCCGCCTCGACGGTGCCGTCGCTGGCCATTCCGCTCGTGTCGCTGACCGAGACCCCCGACGGCGGTGCGTCCGACGGCGGCACGAAGCGCCGCCAGCGCCGCAAGCACGCTTCCGACGAAGATGGGGGCGTTCCCCTTTCCCCGGACGCAGGACCATGAAGATCACCGAGATGCTGCACTTCGCCGCCGAGCGCGGCGAGCCCGTGTTCTCCTTCGAGTTCTTCCCGCCGAAGAACGACGCCGGCGTGGCCGCGCTGTTCGAGACGCTGGTGGCGCTGCGGCCGCTGGGACCGTCGTTCGTCAGCGTCACCTGGGGCGCAGGCGGGTCGTCCCGCGGCCGCACGCTGGAGATGGTGACGCGCATCAAGCGCGAGACCGAGATCGAGGCCATGGCGCACCTCACCTGCGTCGGTGCCTCGCGCAAGGAGCTGGAGGAGCAGCTGGCGGTCATCTGCGACGCCGGCATCACCAACGTGCTGGCGCTGCGCGGCGATCCGCCTCGGGGGCAGCGCGAGTTCATCCCGCACCCGGAAGGCCTCTCCTACGCCAGCGACCTGGTGACGCTCGCGCGCGAGGTGAGCGCGCGGCGCGGGGTGAAGCTGTGCATCGGCGGCGCCGTCTATCCCGAAGGCCATCCCGAGACGCGCGATCTCTCGATCGGCATCCGGCACGCGAAGCTCAAGGTGGAGGCGGGCGCCGACTTCCTCATCTCGCAGATGTTCTTCCACAACCGCTGCTACTTCGACTTCGTCGGCCGGGCGCGGTCGGCGGGCATCGAGGTGCCGATCCTGCCGGGGATCATGCCGGTGACGACCGCCGAGCAGATCCAGCGCATCAGCGCGCTGTGCGGCGCGCACGTGCCGGCGGGGCTTTCGGCGGCGCTGCGGGCGCGGGCCAACGACCCGGAGGCGGCGCTGCAGCTGGGCGTCGCCTACGCGGCGCTGCAGTGCGCCGACCTGCTTCGCAGCGGGGCGGCCGGCGTGCACTTCTATACGCTGAACCGCAGCACCGCGACGCGGGCCATCCTCGCTGCGCTGCGCGCGCACGAGCCGTGGCGGGAGTAGCCGCGCCCGCCGCGCCGCGTGCTTGCAATTGAAAGATATGCTGTATATTCTTTCATTTGAATGACCCTGCCGGTCGCACAGCCGGGCGCGCCCCTGGTCGCCGCCAAGGCGCTCCGACGCGCCGCCGACGTCCTGCAGCTCTCGCAGGCCGAGGTCGCGGGCATCGTCGGCGCCAGCGCCGCCAGCGTCTCGCGCACCTTCGCCGGCGAGCGCGGCCTCGACGTGCAGAGCGCCGAGGGCCGGCTCGCGCTCCTGTTCCTGCGCGTCTTCCGCAGCCTCGACGCGCTGGTGGGCGGCGACGCGGCGAAGGCGCGGCTGTGGCTGCGCGCGGACAACCGCCACCTGGGCGCGGCGCCGCTCTCGCTGCTGGCGCTGCCGCAGGGCCTGGTGCGCGTCGCCGACTACCTCGACGCGTTCCGCGGCCGGCTGTGAAGCTGCGCCCGCTGCGCGCGTTCTTCCAGCGGGTGGTCGAGGCGCAGTTCCGCAACTCGACCCGCAAGCTGGTCGACTCCGACGCGGAGCAGGCGGTGCTGGAGGAGCTGATCGACAAGGCGAAGCTGCCGGTGCCCGCCGGCTTCGAGCGGCTGCACTACCTGCTCTACACGCCCTTCCGCCACCCGCCGCTGCCGCACGGCTCGCGCTTCGGCACGCGCACCGAGCGCGGCATCCTCTACGGCGCGCGCGACCTGCCGGTGGCGTTTGCCGAAGTCGCCTACTACCGGCTGCTGTTTCTCGAAGGCCCGCGCGAGGACCTGTCGCCGCTCACCGTCGAGCTCACCTCGTTTTCGTTCGGTGTGCGCGGGCGCAAGGTGGCCGACCTGCGCGGCGAGCCGCGCGTGTCGTCGAAGGTGAGCTACCAGGCCTCGCAGCGCCGCGGCCGCGAGCTGCGCGAGCAGGGCGCGCAGGCGTGCATCTACTTGTCGGCGCGCTCGCAGCCATCCGCCGACTGCATCGCCGTCTTCGACGACGTCTTCGACCCGCGCCATCCTCGCGGCGAGCGCCGTTGGTCGTGCACCGCCACCCGCGCGCGCGTCGAATTCCGCTCGCAGGAGCTGCTCGGCCCCGACGAGCGCTGCGCGTTCGATCGCGATCAGTTCGAGGTCGCCGGCCGCCTGCCCGC
>Ga0335081_10009582_pt1 | contig 15601 bp, 12 predicted proteins | sample Lox_Sample_35_FD_206713 | JGI IMG/M metagenome (GOLD analysis project Ga0335081, IMG submission 206713) | Soil microbial communities from Loxahatchee National Wildlife Refuge, Florida, United States - Lox_Sample_3.5 | ecosystem: Environmental > Terrestrial > Soil > Wetlands | place: USA... | reverse complement strand
CGCGGCATCGGCTTCGGCTGCGGCACGGCGCGCAGCACGGTGTCGGTATAAAGGGTGAAGCCGGTGGCCGGCTCGCCGGCGCCGTTGCCCGTCCGATAACGGCCGCCGCGTCCAAGCTCGCCGCGCACACCGCGGGCGAAGAGCGCGAGGCTGACGCCGGTATGGTATTCGAAGCCGCGATTCTCGACGGGGTCGATGGTGAGGACCAAGCCCGGCGCGGCGCGCTGCACCGCGTCCACCACCGCCAGCAGACGCGCCCGCTCGGCCGCCGCGGCGGGCGGCAGGTCGAGCGCCCGCAGCGCGGCGACCGCCTTCTTGGCGGCGCCGGCGGCGGCGACCAGCTTTACCAGCAGCGGCGCCGCCGCGCCCCCGGCTTCGGCCACGCCCGCCACATCCTTGTGGTCGAGCGCCCCGCGCAGCGCATCGGCGGTGCCGGCGGCACCGAAGCCGGCGCAGACCGCGGGCACCAGGGTCGGAAGCGTGAGATCGACCGAGAGACCGCTGACGCCGCTGGCCGCGAGCGCTGCCGCCGCCAGGGTCACCACTTCGACATCGGCGGCGACCTCGTCGGAGCCGATGAGCTCGGCACCGACCTGGCCGACTTGCCGCTCGGGCCGCATCTCGCTGCCTTTGACCCGCAGAACCTGGCCGGCATAGCAGAGCCGCAAGGGGCGCGGCGCCTTCTTGAGCCGGGTGCTGGCGATGCGCGCCACCTGCGGGGTCATGTCGGCGCGAACGCCGACCATGCGCTGCGAGATCGGGTCCATCAGGCGGAAGGTCTCGGTCGCCATGGCGGCGCCGGCGCCGGCGAGGAGGTTGTCCTCGAATTCGACCAGCGGCGGCTTCACCCGCTCATAGCCGTGGCTAGCCAGCACCGCCATCTGGCGGCCGACGATCACGGCCTCGATGGCGGCATCGGGCGGCAGCAAATCGCGCAGGCCCTGCGGCAGCAGCGCCGGATGAAGCATCTCCGTCATGCCGCCGGGATAGCGGTTTTAGGCGGGAGCGGCAAACGGAATTGTGACAAATTACCCGACAGCGACGACGCCTGCGGCGTCGCGCTGGCTAAAACCGCATTGCCCGGGCCTGGACGACGTTGGGCAGCGCCCGCACGCATTCGAGGACGTCGTCGGAGAGCACTTCGTCGACTTCGACCAGGCAGATCGCGTCCGCGCCCGGCGCCGCGCGGCCGAGATGGAGCGTTGCGATGTTGATCCCCGCCTCACCCATGGTGCGGCCGAGATTGCCGATGAAGCCCGGCTTGTCCTTGTTGCGCACGAACAGCATGTGCTCGCCGAGCTCGGCATCCATGGCGATGCCCTCGATATCGACGATGCGCGGCTCGTCGCCGAAGAGCGTGCCGGCGAGGCTGCGCGTAAAGCGCTCGGTCGAAACCGAAACGCGGATCAAGGTCTGGTAGTTGGAGAGCGAGGGAACGCGCGTCTCGCTGACGCGGATGCCGCGCTCGCGGCAGATGACGGGCGCGCTCACCATGTTCACGGTGTCGAGCTGCGGCGCCAGGATGGCGGTAAGGATGACGGCCGTCAGCGGGCTCACGTTGAGCTCGGCGGCATGGCCCTCATAGGTGATCTCGACGCCGTTCAGCCGCAGCTCATAGGCGGTGAGCTGGCCGGCAAAGCTGCCGAGCTGTTGCGCCAACTTCATATACGGCTTGAGCCGGACCGCCTCCTCGGCGGTCAGCGACGGCATGTTGAGCGCGTTCACCACCGCGCCGGTGGTGAGGTAATCGGACATCTGCTCGGCGATCTGCAGCGCCACATTCTCCTGCGCTTCGGTCGTGGCGGCGCCGAGATGAGGCGTCGCGACGACATTGTCGCGGCCGAAGAACGGGCTCTCCTTGGCAGGCTCGACCGGGAAGACGTCGATCGCCGCGCCGGCGACATGACCGCTGTCGAGCGCCGCCTTCAGATCCTCCTCGACGATGAGGCCGCCGCGGGCGCAGTTGATGAGGCGCACGCCCTTCTTGGTGCGCGCCAGCGCCTTGGCGTCGATGATGTTGCGCGTCGCCTCGGTCAAAGGCGTGTGCAGCGTGATGAAGTCGGCGCGCGTCAGCAGGTCGTTGAGCTCGACCTTCTCGACGCCCAGCGACACGGCGCGCTCGGCCGAGAGGAAGGGATCGTAGGCGAGCACCTTCATCTTGAGGCCGACGGCGCGGTCGGCGACGATCGAGCCGACATTGCCGCAGCCGATGATGCCGAGCACCTTGCCGGTGAGCTCGACGCCCATGAAGCGCGACTTCTCCCATTTGCCCGCCTGGGTCGAACGGTCGGCGGCCGGCAGCTGCCGCGCCAGCGCGAACATCAAGGCGATGGCGTGCTCGGCGGTGGTGATGGAATTGCCGAAGGGCGTGTTCATCACCACGATGCCGCGCTGGGTTGCCGCGGGAACGTCGATATTGTCGACGCCGATGCCGGCGCGGCCGATCACCTTGAGGTTGGTGGCGTGCTCCAGCACCGCTTTCGTCACCTTGGTGGCCGAACGCACGGCAAGGCCGTCATACTTGCCGATGATCTGCTTGAGCTCGTCGGCGCTGAGCCCGGTCTTCACGTCGGTGTCGACGCCGCGCTCGGCGAAGATGGCCACGGCGCGCGGCGACAATGCGTCTGAAATCAAGACTCTCGGCATGGCGAGATCCTGTCCTTCAAAAAATGCAGCGGGCGGCGGCGATCAGGCGGCGGCGGCGCGACGCACCTCGCCATAGGCCCAATCGAGCCATGGCAGAAGCGCCTCGACGTCGCTGCGCTCGACCGTCGAGCCGCACCAGATGCGCAGGCCCGGCGGCGCGTCGCGGTGACCGGCAATGTCGAAGCCGGCGCCTTCGGCATCGACCAGCGCTTCGAGCCGCTTCACCGCGGCGCGCTGCGCCTCCACCGGCAGGCGCTGGAACCAATCGTCCTCCAGCTTGAGGCAGATTGAGGTCCAGGAGCGTATCGCCGGATCCCGCGCCAGGAACTCGATCCACGGCGTTCGCTCGACCCAATGGGCGATCACCGCGAGATTGGCCTTGGCACGGGCGATGAGCGCCGCGCGGCCGCCGACCGATTCGGCCCATTTGAGCCCGTCGATCGCATCCTCGATGGCGAGCAGCGACGGCGTGTTGATGGTCTCGCCCTTGAAGATGCCTTCGTTGAACTTCCCTTTGGACGTCAGCCGGAAGATCTTCGGCAGCGGCCAGGGCGGGGTGTAGGTCTCGAGCCGCTGGACCGCGCGCGGGCTCAGCACGAGCATGCCATGCGCCGCTTCGCCGCCCAGCGCCTTCTGCCAGGACCAGGTGACGACATCGAGCTTGTCCCAGGGCAACTCCATGGCGAAGGCGGCCGAGGTGGCATCGCAGAGCGTGAGGCCTTGCCGGTCGGGCTTGATCCACTCGCCGTTCGGGACGCAGACGCCGGAGGTCGTGCCGTTCCAGGTGAAGACCAGGTCGCGGTCGCCATCGACCTGGGCGAGATCGGGAATGGCGCCATACTCGGCGCGCATCAGGCGAAGATCGGCGAGCTTCAGCTGCTTTGCCACATCGGTGGCCCAGCCCTCGCCGAAGCTCTCCCACGCCAGCACGTCGACGCCGCGCGCGCCCAGGAGCGACCACATCGCCATCTCGATCGCGCCGGTATCGGAGGCCGGCACGATACCGACGCGATAGTCGCGGGGAATGCCGAGCAGAGCGCGCGAGCGCTCGACGACCTCGTCGATCTTGGCCCGGCCGGGCTTCGCGCGATGCGAGCGGCCGAGCAGCGCGCCTTGCAGCGCGTCAAGGCTCCAGCCGGGGCGCTTGGCGCAGGGTCCTGAGGAGAAATGAGGATTTTGTGGCCGAACGAGCGGCTTCATGGCGCTATTCCTTGCAGAATAGATGCGACCCGTTGGGGGGCCGTGTCCCGCCGCGGAACGTAGGGAGAATGCTGCACCGCGTCAATCGCCGCAGCCGCATAGCGCTGCGGCACCGCGCCGCGGCGCATGTCAGGACGATGTCGAAAACGGCCCGAAAATCGGTTATTTATAGCAGGCTAATGATAAGCGCCTTTATCGGGGGAGGAGCGAGATATGGTCAGTACGACATCGGACAGAATGCTTTCGGGCAGCGAGCACGCCGCCCAGCTGCGCAAGGCGGTGATCGCCGCCACGATCGGCACGACGATCGAATGGTATGATTTCTTCATCTACGGCACTGCGGCGGGCCTGGTCTTCGGCAAGCTCTACTTTCCCCACGAGGCGCCGCTCGCGGCCACGCTGGCCGCCTTCGGCACCTATTTCATCGGCTTCGTCGGCCGGCCGATCGGGGCGGCGATCTTCGGCCACTATGGCGACCGCATCGGGCGCAAGGCGACGCTGATCGCCACGCTGATGTGCATGGGCATCGCCACCTTCCTCATCGCCTTCGTGCCGACCTACGCCTCGATCGGCATCTGGGGCGCGATCCTGCTCACCATCCTGCGCGTGATCCAGGGCATCGGCGTCGGCGGCGAATGGGGCGGCTCGGTGCTGATTGCGATGGAATGGGCGCGCACTCATGGCAGCCGCGGCCTCGTCGCCTCCTGGCCGCAATTCGGCGTGCCCTCCGGGCTCTTCCTCTCCAACCTCGCGATCCTGGCGTTCAGTACCTGGTCGGGCGATCAATTCGCGACCTGGGGCTGGCGCATCCCCTTCCTGCTGAGCATCGTCCTTGTCGGCATCGGGCTCTGGGTGCGGCTCGGCATCCTCGAGACGCCGGTGTTCCAGAAGCTCGTCTCGGAGCAGAAGATCGAGCGCGCGCCGATCGTCGAGGTGATCGCCAAGCAGCCGCGCGAGATCCTGCTCTCGGCGCTGCTGCGCATGGCGGAGCAGGCGCCCTTCTACATCTTCACGGCCTTCATCTTCGCTTATGCCGTCGGCACGCTGAAGCTGTCGCGCGACCTTATCCTTACCGCCGTGCTCGTCGCCTCGCTGGTCTCCTTCATCACCATTCCGCTTTCCGGCCACATCTCCGACCGGATCGGCCGGCGCAAGATGTATCTGATCGGCGCCGCGGTGATGGGGCTGTTCGGCTTCCTCTATTTCGGCATGGTCGACACGGCGATTCCCTCGGCGGTGTTCATCGCCATCGTCCTCTCGCTGATCCCGCATGACATGATGTACGGCCCGCAAGCGGCGCTGATTGCCGAGGCCTTCACACCGCGCCTGCGCTATAGCGGTTCTTCGCTCGGCTATCAGCTCGCCTCGGTCATCGCCGGCGGCCCGGCGCCGATCATTGCCACGGCGCTCTTCGCCGCCTACGGTTCGGGCTATGCGGTCGCGATCTACATCGCCGCCTGTGCGGTGGTGAGCCTGGTCTCGGCCGCGTATATGCCGGACTACACGGGCAAGGACATCTCGACCGAGTACGACGCCGGCGCCTGACGGCATTGGGGATCCGCCTGCCGTCCGATCGGCGGCAGGCGGATCCTATGTACTTGGAGCGCTCCATGACCCAGTCCTTGAACCGGTGGATGCCGCAAGCCTTGTCGCTGCTGCGCATCATCGTCGGCTTGTTGTTCCTCGAGCACGGCACACAGAAGCTGCTCGGTTTTCCGCCACCGCTCAATCCCGCGCCGCTCTCGATGCTGCTGGTCGTCCAGGGCTGGATCGAGCTCGTCGGCGGCATCCTGATCGCCGTCGGCCTGTTCACGCGCGCGGCGGCCTTCGTCCTGTCGGGTGACATGGCCGTCGCCTATTTCATGGTGTTTGCGCGGAAGAGCTTCTTCCCGGCGGTCAGTGGCGGCGACCTGGCGATCCTCTATTGCTTCGTTTTCTTCTTCCTGATCTTCGCCGGCGGCGGCCCCTGGAGCGTCGATGCGCTCCGCGGCAGGGACGCCGCGCGGGGGCTCTGAGCGCCGCCGCTCAGCGCGCGCCCTCGCGCCGCTTGAGGAGATGCATCGACAGGAAGGTCAGCACCGCCTCGTCCTTCTGGTTCTTGATGCGATAGGCGATGCGCAGGATGCCGCGATCGGGCTTCGAGCTCGACGGCTTCTTCTCCGTCACCTCGATCTCGGTGTGGAGGGTGTCGCCCGGCCGCACCGGCTTCAGCCAGCGCAGCTCGTCGAAGCCGGGCGAGCCCATGCTGGCGGCGCGGAAGACGCCGGTCTCGATCACCATGCGGAAACCCAAGGCGAGCGTGTGGAAGCCGCTGGCGATGAGGCCACCGTAATTGCTCTGCCGCGCCGCCTCGACATCGAGATGGAAAGGCTGCGGGTCGTAACGCAGCGCGAAATCGATGATCATGCTCTCGGTCAGCGTCACGCCTTGCGTGACGATGCGCTCGCCGATCGCGAAATCGTCGAAATACCGATCGCTCATCGGCGCGTCAGCCCAGCGCCGCCGCAATCGCCGAGCCCAGCTCCTGCGTCTTCGCCTTGCCGCCGAGATCCGGCGTCTTCGGCGCCGAGGGATCGGCGAGCGCCGCGGCAATCGCCTGTTCGATGGCGTCCGCCGCCGCGGTTTCGCCGAGATGCGCCAGCATCATCGCCCCCGACCAGATCTGCCCGATCGGATTGGCGATGGCCTTGCCGTAGATATCCGGCGCCGAGCCATGGACCGGCTCGAACATCGAGGGAAATTCGCGTTCGGGGTTGATGTTGGCCGAGGGCGCGATGCCGATCGAGCCGACCACCGCGGGGCCGAGATCGCTGAGGATGTCGCCGAAGAGATTCGAGCCCACCACCACATCGAACCAATGCGGATTGCGCACGAAATGCGCGGTCAGAATGTCGATGTGGTACTGATCGGTCTGGACCGCCGGATACTCCTTCGCGATCGCGGCGAAGCGCTCGTCCCAATAGGGCATGGTGTGGATGATGCCGTTGGATTTGGTCGCCGAGGTCACGTGCTTCTTGCGCTTCATCGCGAGCTCGAAGGCAAAGCGCATGATGCGGTCGCAGCCCTGACGCGTGAACACCGTCTGCTGCATCGCCATCTCGAGCGGCGTGCCGACGTAGAGGCGGCCGCCGATCTCGGAATACTCGCCCTCGTTGTTCTCGCGCACGACGTAGAAATCGATCTCGCCGGGCTTGCGGTTCTTGAGCGGTGAATCGACACCCGCCAACAGCCGGATGGGACGCAGATTGACATATTGCCGGAAGCCGCGGCGGATCGGGATCAACAGGCCCCAGAGCGAAACGTGATCGGCAACGCCGGGATAGCCCACGGCGCCAAGGAAGATGCCCTGCATGCCCTTGATCTCATCGAGCCCGTCCGCCGGCATCATCGCGCCGGTCTTGGCGTAGCGCTCGCAGCTCCAGTCGTAGTGCCGCCATTTGAGCGCGAAGCCGAAGCGGCGCGCCGCCGCTTCGAGCACGCGCATTCCTTCCGGCACCACTTCCTTGCCGATCCCGTCGCCGGGAATCACCGCGATCTCATAGGTCTTCGCCACGGGCGCATCCCTCCCTCGCCAAGCGCCCCGGACGATAGCCGAGGGGCGATGGAGCGGCTAGGGCGTGCCTCCGGAAAGCGGCGGAGCCATTAGCGGATTGCAGGTGTGCGGCAACGGGCGCCCGCCCCGCATGATGGCAGCGGCTCTCGGAAAGGCGCCTCAGGCCTGGGAAGACCAGACCTGAGGCAAGAATGCTCGCTCCTGCCGCGGCGCTTTAAGCCGCGAGGCGCTCGCCCAGTTCCTTGGCGACGAGGTGCCGCACAAGACGGCGCGTCCGCTCGACGAAGGCGAGTTGCTCCGCCAAGCAGGTCTCGAGCAATACGCCGACGCCAAAGTGACCCGAGAGGTCCGCCATCGCCGTCAGCGCCGCATATTCTGCGATGCGCAGATGGACCGCGGCCTTGGCCTTGGCCAGGATAAAGAGATGCCGGGCGGCCGGCGCCTGGATCTCGGCGAGCTCCCGGCGGAAATCCTCGACGAATACCTCGTGAAGTCGGTCATTGGGCTTCATCGGTTTTTCGCGGATGAGCTCGAAGCAGCGATCGAGGCTGCTGAGAATCTGATCCTTGATGAAGATCCGCGATTCCAGCGCTTCCTTGACGTCCGGATCTTTGGCCACCTCGTTGATCATCCGGAAGATCTCCGTCGTGCGCTCTTCGCGCTGCCGCACATTGCTGAGCATCATCACGAAGAGTTCCTTGGGATTCTGGATTGCCATGTAAGCCCTCTATTGAACTGTGTGGATAAGTACCACGAGCGCCGTTGCGCTCGCCGCGATACCCTGCGCCGGCGCGCCGGAGCGTGCCATCGGGTGACAGCCCGACCCTTTGCCGCAAAAATGACCCGAGTCCATCGCTGTCGAAATGGGCGGCGTGCACGCGCTCTGTTCAACCGCCGGCGCAAGCAATCGCTTAGAGAGCGCCGGAATATCCCCTAGTCGACGCGCGCGGAGGCCCTGAGCTAGAACCTTACCTGAGATGGACGAGCCGCGGCAGACCACCCATAAGGATGCGCCTCTCCGCTATGACATACGGCTGCTCGGCCGTATCCTTGGCGACACCGTGCGCGCCCAGGAAGGCGATCAGGTCTTCGACACCATCGAGCGCATCCGGCAGACCGCGCTTCGCTTCCATCGCGATGCCGAGGCGACGGCGCGGCAAGAGCTGAGAACGATCATCAGTAGCCTTCCCGACGATGAGGCCATCCGCATCATCCGCGCCTTCGGCTATTTCTCGCATCTGGCCAATATCGCCGAGGACCAGCATCATATCCGCCGGACAAGAGCCTATGCGATGGCCAGCGCCGCGCCGCGCGAAGGCACCATGGGATATGCGCTGACCCGCGCGAGGGATGCAGGCGTTTCGCGCGACGCGCTGCAGGCGTTCTTCAGCACCGCGCTGTGCAGCCCGGTCTTGACCGCCCATCCCACCGAGATCCGCCGTCAAAGCTCGATCGATCGCGAGATGGAGATCGCCAGGCTGCTCGACGAACGCGATCGGGTGCGGTTCACGCCGGAAGAGCTGAATGAGAACCGAACCGCGCTGCGCCGGGCGGTCCTCACGCTGTGGCAGACGAGCATCCTGCGCGGAACGCGGCTGCGCATCCTCGACGAAGTGGCGAACGGCCTCGCCTATTACGATCACACCTTTTTTCGCGAGCTGCCGAGGCTTTATGCCGATCTCGAAGATCAGCTGGAGGCCGTCGCGCCCGACTGGGCAGGGCTCGACGTGCCTTCCTTCCTGCGTATCGGCAGCTGGATCGGCGGCGATCGCGATGGCAACCCGTTCGTCACGGCGGATGTGCTGAGCCAGGCCCTGCGCCTGCAGAGCGAACGCGTCTTCCGCTTCTATCTCGAGGAAGTTCACCAATTGGGCGGCGAGCTTTCGCTCGACGGGCGCATGGTGCGGATTTCGGACGCGGTGCGAGATTTGGCCGAGCGGTCTCCCGACCGATCGCCGCAACGTCAGGATGAGCCCTACCGGCGCGCCCTTGCCGGCATCTATGCTCGCCTCGCGGCAACGGCGCGCGCGCTCAGCGGCATCGAGCCGCCGCGACCCGCCGTCGGCGCGGCGCCCGACTATGCCGCCGCCGGCGAGTTTTTGGGAGATCTCGACGCTCTCTCGCAGTCGTTGACCGTCAACGGCTCGTCGACCCTGGCCCGCGGCCGGCTGCGCCGGTTGCGCCGCGGCGCCGGCGTCTTCGGCTTCCATCTTGCACCGATCGACCTGCGCCAGAACTCGGACGTGCATGAGCGCGTCGTCGCCGAGCTGCTCGCCATGGTCGGCGTAAGCGCGGAGTACCGGGCGCTCGACGAGGACGCTCGTGTCACCCTGTTGCTCGCCGAGATCAAATCGCCCCGGCCGTTGACCTCGCCTCATTTGTCCTATTCATCGGAGACGGTGGCCGAGCTTGCCATCCTGCGCGCAGCGGCGGACGGACACCGGCACTACGGCAGCCTGTCCGTTCCCTACTACGTCATTTCCAAGGCGAATGCCGTGTCCGACATCCTCGAAGTGGCCGTTCTGCTGAAGGAGGTGGGGCTGTTGCGGCCGCGCGAGCCCGCGCTGGCGCTCGATATCGTGCCGCTCTTCGAGACCATCGGCGATCTTCAGCGCTGCGGCACCGTCATGGAGGAGCTGTTCGCGCTGCCGGATTATCGGCGGCTGCTGGCGGCGCGCGGCAATGTGCAAGAGGTGATGCTGGGATATTCCGACAGCAACAAGGATGGCGGCTATCTGACCTCGACGTGGGAACTCTATAAGGCCGAGCGCGCTTTGATCGATACCTTTCGGCGGCACAACATCCGGCTGCGCCTCTTCCATGGGCGCGGCGGCTCGGTCGGCCGCGGCGGCGGGCCGAGCTACCAGGCGATTCTGGCACAGCCCGCCGGCGCGCTGCAGGGTGCGATCCGCATCACCGAGCAGGGCGAAGTGATCGCCGCCAAATATTCCAATGCCGAAGTCGGTCGGCGCAACTTGGAGACGCTGGCCGCAGCGACGCTCGAGGCGACGCTGCTCGATGCGCACCAGGCCGAACCGCCGGCGGAATACCTAAAAGCCATGGATGAGCTCTCGGACCATGCCTACCGTGCTTATCGAGGCCTGGTCTATGAAACGGAAGGCTTCGACCGCTATTTCCGCGAATCGACCGTCATCGGTGAGATTGCCAATCTCAACATCGGCAGCCGGCCGGCCTCGCGCACCGGTTCCGCGCGCATCGAGGATCTGCGGGCGATTCCCTGGGTCTTCAGCTGGTCGCAATGCCGCGTCATGCTGCCGGGCTGGTACGGCGTCGGGACGGCGGTGAAGCACTGGCTGAGCGCGCAGCCGGAAGGCGGCATCGCCATGCTGCGGGCGATGTACCGCGATTGGCCGTTCTTCGCCACCGCGCTGTCGAACATGGACATGGTGCTGGCGAAGAGCGATATCGCGATCGCATCGCGCTATGCCGAGCTGGTGCCGGATCCGGCGCTGCGCGATGCCATCTTCACCCGCTTGCGCACCGAGTGGAACGACTGCGTGCGCGCGCTGCTGGCGATCACCGAGCAAAGCGCGCTGCTCGAGCGCAACCCCTTGCTCGCCCGTTCCATTCGCAACCGCTTTCCCTATATCGACCCGCTTCACCATATTCAGATCGAGCTGCTGCAGCGCCATCGCGCCGGCACGACGGACGAGCGGGTCGTGCACGGCATCCATCTCACGATCAACGGCATCGCGGCGGGTTTGCGCAACAGCGGCTAAACGCAACCGTTGCGGCGATGGGAGGACATGATGTCTCCCGCCCATACCGGGCTGCTGCGGTTTCTGCTCCTCTACAGTGCGCTTTACGCCAGCTTTGGCGTGCAATCGCCCTATTTCCCCGTCCTGCTCGCGAGCCGCGGACTTGGTCCCGAGCAGATCGCTCTCGCGCTGGCAGCCGGCACTGCGGTGCGCCTGATCGCCGGGCCGGTGGCGGGGCAAATTGCCGATCGTCGCGCCGCGCGCCGCGCGGTTCTCGCGCTCAGCGCACTCGTCGCGGCGACGTTGGCGCCCGCTTATGTGGCCCTCTTCGGCTTCTGGCCGGTGCTCGCGATCGCGCTGCTGCAGGCATCGGCGCTGGCGCCATTGGCACCGCTCGGTGACGCCTTGGCGCTGGTCGCTGCGGCGCCGCGGAGAACTGGGCGCGGCTTTACCTACGGCCCCGTACGCGGCGCGGGCTCGGCCGCGTTCATCTTGGGCACGCTCCTGTCGGGCTGGGCGGTGAGCGGCTTCGGCGTCGGCGCCATGGTGTGGCTCAGCGCGGTCTTGCTCGCGGCCACGGCCGGTGCGGCCGCCACAACGCCGTCATTGCCGCCGCTCGCGGCGGTGCCTCCGCGGCTTGTGGCAACGCACGGTCTTGGCCCGCTGCTGCGGCTCGCGTCCTTCCGCCGCCTGGTTCTCGTGGCGGCGCTGATCCTTGGCAGCCATGCCATGCACGATGCGTTCGCCGTGATCCGGTGGCAAGCGGCGGGCATCACGGCCGATATCGCGGGCGTGCTTTGGTCCGAACAGGTCGCAGCCGAAGTGTTGGTCTTTCTGCTCCTCGGACCATGGCTTCTGGACCGGCTTGGCGTGGCGCGCTCTGCGGCACTGGCGGCGGCAGCCGGCGTGTTGCGCTGGGGCGTCATGGGCGCCAGTGCGTGGCTGCCGGCGATGATACTGATCGAGCCGCTTCACGGCATCACCTTCGCCCTGCTGCATCTGGCCGCGATGCGGCTTTTGGCGGAGATCGTTCCTTCGTCGCTGGTAGCGACGGCGCTGACCTTCTACGGCACGCTCGGGATCGGTGCTGCCACCGCGGTCGTGACCCTCGCTTGCGGCCCGCTTTATGCGCATCTGGGCGCGCGCGGTTTCTGGGTCATGGCGGTGCTGTGCTTGGCCGCTCTGCCGCTCGCCTTGACCCTGCGTGAACCCCGTCGGAACGAGGGGTAACGCCGCACTCTTCGCCGCATCATCCCGGCGGAAAGGTCTTCATCACCGTGGCCATGGCGAGCGCCTTGCCGGTGCCATCCCGGGCTTCGACAGTCCATTGATAGCGGTGTTGCCCCTGCGGCGGGCAAGGCCCTTTATAACTGAATGCCCCACGCGCGATGCGATCTTGCCCGTGATAGGGCACCGATCCGCCGCCATGCTGAAAGTTCGGAGCGTCCAGATCTTTCAGAATGAAGCTCAGGACCTTCGTTCCGGCCGGGACGCCGCTTAAAAAGAACGGCGGCGATTTGGGATCGAAGCACTTGTCTGTCCCCGCCCAGGTGAAATCGACAGTGAAGTTCGTCTGAGCCTGTGCCAATGCGCCGCCCATCAGCAGCAATAGCGCCGAAGCCACGCACAATCGTCGCCTCACGCGAACCCTCCCAGATCGCCCATACCACCGCGAGCGCAATGGCGGCGGCCGATGCGCACCGCGGGATCGCCAAGACCAACGCGGCGACTGCGGCGATGTTCCAGATCGCACGCTATACGGTGATCCAGCCTTCGAGATAAGGAACGCAGCGCCCGGCAATGGCGACTCGCTCACCCCTGAGCGTGCAGAGGAGCGCACCGACGCGGCGCGAGATCTGCCGTGCCTCGAGGCGATCCTTGCCGAGCCGCTTCGCCCAGTAGGGCGTGAGCACGCAATGCGCCGATCCCGTGACCGGATCTTCGTCGATGCCGTAGCCGGGTGCGAAAAAGCGGGAGACGAAATCGACACCGCCCTCGCCCGGCGCGGTGACGATGAGTGCGCCGTCCCGCCAGCGCTTCAGCGCGGCGAAATCGGGCGTGAGCGATGCGACATCCTCGGCGCGGGAGAAGACGGCGAGATAGCGACCGCCATGCCGATGAAGCTCGGCCGGCGCAGCGCCGAGCACGGCGGCAAGCTCCGGCGCCGGGGCGCAGGGTTCCGGCGGCATGGCGGGAAAATCGAGCGCCAGCGTTTCGCCTTCGCGTGTCACGCCGAGCCTGCCGGCCTTGCGCGTCTCGAAGCGGACCTCGCGCCGCGCCGGCTCGAGATAGCGGAAGATCACATAGGCCGAGGCAAGCGTCGCATGGCCGCAGAGCTCGACCTCGACCGTCGGCGTGAACCAGCGCAGCGCGTAGTCCTCGCCCGTGCGCCGGAAGAAAGCGGTCTCCGCCAGATTGTTCTCGGCGGCGATCGACTGCATCACCGCTTCGGGCAGCTCCTCCTCGAGCGGCACCACGGCGGCGGGGTTGCCGGCGAAGAGCCGGTCGGCGAAGGCGTCGATCTGATAGAGCGGCAAGCGCATGGGGCTCTCCTCACGGGGTTCGAGGGCGGGCGACACGAGCGCGTTGGGTCAAGGCGACGGCGGCAAGCACGGCGGCGGCCGCCAGCGCCATCCCCGTGGTCACGCGCTCGCCCAGCAGCAGCGCCGACCACAGCAAGGTCAGAACGGGCTGCGCGAGCTGAAGCTGGCCGATCCGGGCGACGCCGCCCAATGCCATCGCGCGATACCAGGCAAAGAAGCCGATATAGGTGCTGACGACCGAGACATAGGCGAAAGCGGCCCAGACGGGAAGGTTGGCGGAGAGCCCGGTCGCTTCGGCGCGCCAGAGGACGATCGGCAGCAGCAGCGGCGCCGACAGCACCAACACCCAGGAGATCACCTGCCAGCCGCCGAGCTCGCGCGCCAGCGCGCCACCTTCGGCATAGCCGAGCCCGCCCAACAGCACGGCGATGAGGATAAGGCCGTCCGCGGGCTGCGGCCTGCCGGCGCCTTCCGCCAGAGCAAAGCCGAGGATCGCGCCCAGCCCCAGCAGCACCGCGAGGCAGAAGGCCGGCGAAGGCCGCTCGCCGCTGCGCAGCGCCGCCATGGCCGCGGTAGCGGCCGGCAACAGCCCGACGATCACCGCGCCATGCGCCGCCGGGACGCGCACCAGCGCCCACGCGCTGAACAGCGGAAACCCGAAGATGATGCCGAGCGCGGTCACGGCAAGGCGTCGCCAATGACGCGGCAATGGCAGCCTCTGACGCGTCGCCACGAGCATGACCCCCGCCGCGCCGGCGGCGACCAGCGCGCGGCCCAGCCCAACCAAGGTCGGATCGAGCTCGGAGACGGCGAGCCGCGTCGCCGGCAGCGTGAAGGAGAAGGCAAGCACCCCCAGCGCGCCCCATAGGATCGCAGCGCGCGGCGCACCGATTCGCGAACTTGTACCGATACAATTTTCGGCCGACATCGCTGAATTCTCGATCTGTTTTACGAAATTCCGAATGTACCTCTCGAATCAATTTGACGATCGCTCTGACGTCAATGATAACATTGTCATCATGACAAGCTGGCTGCCCGATCTCGCGGCACAGCCCGGGCCGCGCTACCGCGCTATTGCCGAGGCCTTGGCCGAGGATGTGCGCAGCGGCGCTTTGCCGCCGGGGGCGCGGCTGCCGACACACCGCGACCTCGCCTGGCGGCTCAAGGTCACCATCGGCACGGTGAGCCGCGCCTATGCCGAGGCGGAGCGGCGCGGGCTCATCGCCGGCGAAGTCGGCCGCGGCACCTACGTGCGCGCCGCCGCCGCGGCGCCGGCGCTGCGCTTCGACAGCGAGCCGCAGGGCGATGATGTCGTCGATCTCGGCGTTCATCGCCCGCGCGCCGCGAGCGAGGCGACGCTGCTGGCCGAGGCCTTGGCCAGCCTTGCGGCCGACCCCGAGCTGGCTCAGCTCATGGAGTATCAGCCGCATGCCGGGCGCGCGGCGGAGCGTGCGGCGGGAGCCGCTTGGATCGTGCGCAGCGGCGGCCTCGCCACGACGCAAGAGCAAGTCGTGGTGACGGCGAGCGGCCAGCACGCGATCGCCGCCATTCTCGCTGCCATCGCCGAGCCCGGCGACGGGCTCGCGGTGGAGGCGCTGACCTATCCCGGCATCCGCGCCGCCGCGAGCCTGCTGCATCTGAAGCTCGTGCCGCTGGCGCTGGACGAGCACGGGGTGCTGCCGGACGCCCTCGCCGCTGCCTGCCACGCCGGACGGGTGCGCGCGCTCTATACGCTGCCGACGCTGCACAATCCGACGACCGCGACCATGCCGCCGGAGCGGCGGCGGGCGCTCGCCGAAGTGGCGCGGCGTCACGACGTGATGCTGATCGAGGACGACGTCTACGGCTTTCTCCTCGAGCGGCCTTTGCCGCCGCTGGCGGCGCTGGCGCCGGATCACGCCTTCTACATCACCGCGACCTCGAAGAGCCTCGTACCGGGG
>Ga0335081_10009581_pt1 | contig 15601 bp, 11 predicted proteins | sample Lox_Sample_35_FD_206713 | JGI IMG/M metagenome (GOLD analysis project Ga0335081, IMG submission 206713) | Soil microbial communities from Loxahatchee National Wildlife Refuge, Florida, United States - Lox_Sample_3.5 | ecosystem: Environmental > Terrestrial > Soil > Wetlands | place: USA... | reverse complement strand
GCCGGCGCCGATCGGATGCGCGATGAACTGGCCCGCCAACTCACCGAATTGCTTCATCCGCGCGCGATACTGGAACGCAGCGCCGGCGCGGTCCGCAAGCAGGAGGGCCTCGAGGATCGCATCGGCGCACTGGCAGGCGAGGAAATCGCCGAAATCGAAGTGGTCGAGAACGGCATTCGCATCGTCGTCGACTTCGAGCATGGCCAGAAGACCGGATACTTTCTCGACCAGCGAGAAAACCGCGCGACGCTTGCCGCGCTATGCCGCGGGGCGCGCGTCCTCGATGCTTACTGCTATGCGGGAGGCTTCGCGCTGGCCGCGCTGAAGGGTGAGGCAGCTCGCCTGGTCGCTATCGACACTTCGGCGCGCGCACTCGGATGGGCGCGGCGCAATCTCGTTCTCAATGGTTACTCGGCCGAGCTGATTCACGCCGATGCAGCCGAATATCTGCGCGATACCGGCGAACGGTTCGACGTTATCGCGCTGGATCCGCCGCCGCTCGCGCGCAGTCGCAAGGATGCCGATCGCGCGGGACATCTGTACGTCGAATTGAACGCGCTCGCGATGCGCGCGCTTGCGCCGGGCGGCCGCCTGATGACGTTCAGCTGCTCGACGCATTTCCGCGGCGACGATTTTGTTCGCGCGGTCGCCATCGCGCAGACCAAAGCGAAGCGCCATCTGCGCATCCTCGCGCATCTTGGCCCCGGCCCCGATCATCCGGTCTTGCTCGGCCATGGCGAGGGCGAATATCTCACGGGACTGCTGCTGCACGACCTCGGCTGAAGCTGCTCAGACGTGCGGTAAGCGCATCCAATCCGCCGTATGAGCGTCGTTTGGACGGCGCGAAAAAGCAGGCTTGCGATCCTGAGGGATTTCCTTGACTATACTGCAAAACCATCTTCTCGGGCGCTCCTGATGCCACACGACAAACGCTTTCCCTCATGGCCAACGCTGATTCTTGCGATCGCGGTGCTTGCGACCGGCGGATGTCATCGCGAGGTTAAGGTTCCACCACTGCCGGAGCGCAATATCAGTTTAAGCGATCTGTTCTTCGACGTATGGGCGACCAGCCCGCAGCGCGCCCTCATTGGCGGAGCACGCGGCAAATTGCTCCTCACCGAAGATGGCGGGCGTCATTTCAAGCGCATCAAACTCGGCACCGATCTCGCGATCTTCGGCATTCAGATGACTGATGCTGAGAATGGCTACCTATGCGGGCAGGACGGCCTCATCATGCGGACCCGCGATGGCGGCAACAGCTGGGAGAAGCTCAACTCGCGCACCCATCTTTATATCTTCTCGCTCTCGTTTCCCGATCGATTGCATGGTTTCTTCGTCGGCGATCAGTCGGTGGTGCTGAGCACGACCAATGGGGGCGAGACGTTCATGAAGCGGCGCCTCGAGCGGCTGTTCCCGCCCGAGATTGAGGATTTCGCGCTGCCCTATATGGAACCGCAATTCGTCGATCCGGATCACGGATGGACCGTCGGTGAAATGGGGCGCATCTGGTCCACCGACAATGGCGGTCAGACCTGGAGCGAAGGACAGCAATCGTTAGTCCCTCAATGGAAGCGGCAGCCCGCGGTCAACGAAGATCCGCGCTTTCGCGATTACGTGCTGCCGACGCTTTTCGGGGTGTCGTTTCGCAATCAGAAGGAAGGTGCCGCGTGCGGGCTCGAAAGCTCGATCATCGCGACCAGCGACGGTGGAAAGACATGGACCTTCCAGAAGAAATCTGCGAAGCCGGGTGCAGTGGCTGATAACACCGTACCGGGTGCTCCCCAGATTCCCGCGCCCGATCCGCTATTCGGCATCAACCTGTTTGGCGGAAATCAGGGGATGTCGACCGGACTCACCGGAACCGTGGTACGCGAGCAGCCCGATGGCGTTTGGGCGCATGATCAGAGCGTGCCATCGCTGCCGCTACCGCTAAGCCAGGTGCGCTTCTTTGATGCGCAGCACGGATGGATTGTCGGCTACGGAACCATCCTCTATACCGAAGACGGCGGCAAAACCTGGCGCGCGTGTCAGGGATAGCGGCCGGCTTGAGACCTCGAGGACCTCGATGATCTGGTATCGATTTGGCGAATGGATTATTCGGCGCCGCTTCCTGGTGCTGATCGTGATCGGCGCGATGACCGCGTTCTTCGGTTACTTCGCATACCACACTGAGCTCGTGACCAGTTTCGGCGATCTGCTGCCCCAGGACCATCCTTTCATCAAGATTGCGCATAAATACGAGCAGTACTTCGGCGCGACCAATACCGTCACGGTAATGATTGAGGTCAAAGACGGCGACGTTTATCAGCCGAGCGTGGTCCAGAAGATCGTCAACATGACGCGCAATATGGACCTCGTGTATGGGATCCAGCATGGATCGGTGCGCTCGCTCGCGACCTCGAGCTATTTCCGGCCTTTAGCCGGCGGTGTGATCCTCAATGCGCCGATTCTTCCCAACGCTCAGGTTCCCAAGACGCCCGAGGAAGTTGCGGAGCTCAGGAGCAACGTCCACAAGAATCCGGGCGTGGTGTATGGACCCTACATCTCGCTCGATGACAAAGCCGCGGTGGTGACCGCGAGCTTTCTCGAATCGCGGCTGGACTACAAACGCATCTTCGACGAAGTTCGCAAGATCGTGGTCAATCCGGAGCGCGACCAGACGGTTCGAATCTATACCGGCGGTCAGCCGATCCTTTATGGCTGGGTCTATGCTTATACGCCGCAGATTTTCAAAATTTTCCTGATTACCGTAATCGCCGTGTGGGTTCTCCTCTACCTCTACTTCCACGATTGGCGCGGCGCGCTGCGGCCGACGATTTCCGGGGTCATTTGCGCGATCTGGGGCTTGGGCTTCATCCGGATGATCGGCTTCACGCTCGATCCGTTGGTACTGGTCATCCCGTTCCTCATAACCGCACGTGCGGTCAGCCATTCGGTGCAGATGCACGATCGCTACTATGAGGAATATTACCGGCTGCGCGATAAGCAGAAGGCGATCCTTTCGGCCTTCGCGGAATTGTTCGTGCCGTCCTTCTCGGGAATCCTTGCCGATGCGTTTGGGGTGCTGGTAATCCTGCTGGTTCCGGTGCTGTTCCTGCAGAAACTCGCAATCACCGCGAGCTTCTGGATCGCCGCGATTATCGTCAGCGAGCTGCTGCTCAACCCGATCGTCTATTACTACCTCGAGCCGCCGCGTATCGAAGTCATCGAGACGCGCGACCACGGCATTTTCAAGCGCATCGTCACGGCGATCGCGGGCGCGATGCTGTCGCGCAACGGTCGGATCCTGACTTTCGTCGGCACCGCGGCCGTGATCGCGCTCTGTGCATTTTTCTGGACCGGTCTGAAGGTCGGCGATCCCGGTTCCATCAGCCCGATTCTCTGGCCCAATGCCCCCTACAATCGCGCGATGGGGGCGATCCAGAGCGAATTCGGCGCGATTGAGCAGTTCGTGCTCGTGGTCGAGCTCGAGAAGCAGGACGCGCTGAACGATCCCAAGCTCTATCATGTGATGGACGAATACGAACGCATGATGTCGCTGGACCCCTCGGTCGGGCGCACCTTCTCGATCGCGGATCTGCTCGGCACCAACGGCGCTGCATTGCAGGAGTTCCAACCCAAGTGGGCCGTGCTACCGACCACCAAGCGGCAGACCGGACAACTGGTGGGAGGACTTTTCGCCGGCGCATCGCCGCTCTCGACCGCCTACATCCTGACTCCGCGCCGCGATGCGACGCAGGTGACGGTCTACGCCAAGGACCGCGAGGGCGAGAATGTTCAACGGCTGGTGATTCGGACCCAGCGCTTCTTCGATGATCCCGCGCACAAGGTCCCCGAGGTTCAGTTCAAACTGGCCGCCGGGATTCTGGGCGAACTGGCCGCGGCCAATCAGGAAATCATCACCAACGATGTCCTCCTCAACGTGCTGGCGTTCGCGACCATCTTCGTCATCATACTGTTCACCTATCGCTCGTTCGTCGCCGGACTATATCTGCTCTTCCCGCTGGCGCTCGCCAATGCCGCAATCAACGCCTACATGGGCGCACACGATATCGGTATCAACATCAACACGCTGCCGGTCGTCACCGTCGGGGTCGGCTTCGGAATCGACTACGCGATCTATGTCGTGAGCCGCATCATCGAGGAGCTTGCACTCGGCCACGACCTCGATGAGGCCACCTACCTGGCGCTCATCACTTCCGGCAAAGCGGTGGTGTTCACCGCGCTCACCCTCGTCGCCTCGGTGCTGTTCTGGTACTGGTCGGACATCCGCTTCGACGCCGAAATGGGCATGCTGCTTGCCGTCTGGATGTTCGTCTCGATGCTCGGCGCGATGACGATTTTGCCGGTGCTGATCGTCACTTTCCATCCGCAGTTCATCGAGAAAGAGAAAGAGCGGGTGCTGGCGACGCGCCGTCCGGATCTCGCGGCGCGGCAGGTATCGGCGGCGTAACTTCCAATCGGAGTCGCGCGATGAAACTTCAGCGGCTCGACCACTTCGGTATCGAGGTGCGCGACCTCGCTCGCGCCGAACGATTCTATATCGATGTGCTGGGGCTATCGGTGGTCGCACGCTTCGGCGATCAGGTACTGATGGATTGCGGAGGCCAGAATCTGGCGCTGTTTGAAGTGAACCGGCCTCCGCTCACGCCGGCCGGGCGCGCGCAAGTCATCGGGCATCCGCTGGGCCGCGGTCATCATGCATTCCGGGTGAGCGGTGATGATTTCAATTCGGCGGCACAGCGACTTCGGGCCGCGGGCGTCGAGACCGCCAAGCCGATCGACTGGGGCGACCACGATTGCCTGTACTTTCTCGACCCCGACGGCAACTTGCTGGAAATCGTCAGCTATCGATGAAAGTGCGAACTTTGTTACGCAGCATCGCGATCATCGCGACGGTTCTGCTTTCGCCACCGGCGTTCGGCGCCGAGCAGCATTTTCGCGCCGACCTCGACGCGAGCGAAATCACCGCTGCAGTCGCCGAACCGATGAGCTCGCTGCGGGGCGATGCGGTGGGGACGTTGCGCTTCCTCTCCTGCGACATCTATCAGGATCCCAAGCGCCGCGCCGACGACGGTGCGAACATCTGGGTCGAAGTGGTGATCGACGCCGCCAGCTATCATTCGAGCAGCGGGATGCGCGACAGCGCGGTCAAGGGCTCCATCCTCGACGTGAAGGATTTTCCTACCATCAGTTTCAAGGGTGGATCGTCATGGACGGACGTCAAGCAGAGCTCCGATACCTCCGGTTCCGCGACGCTCAAGGGTGAGTTGACGTTGCATGGCGCGGTGCGCCCGTTCGAGGTTCCAGTCAAAGTGTCGCTCACCGGCGACCGGCTGAGCGGCGATGGTGAGCTATCGTTCAACTACACCGATTTCGGGATCGCGCAGCCATCGCTGCTCGGGCTCAAAGCGGGCAACATGGCGAAAGTCAGCTTTCACGTGGTCGCGATCCGCACCCCGCAAGGGCTATGAAGAGGCAATGACCGAGCTAGCGATATTTCCCGAGGGCGGCAAACTTCCCCATGCGGTTCGCGAACTCGCGGACCAGATCAACGCTGACGGCGGCGTCGCGCTCGCCGCCTTCCAGGAACCGGTCGGTGAGCACTGGCAACTGTTCGCGATGATCCCAACTTCGAAACTGGAGCCTACGCCGTTTCAACGCGACCTCTCGCCCGCGCATATGAAACGCCTGGTCGAGGTGATGAAGAAGCTCAAGCGCTTCACCGAACCCATTGTAGTGGTGCGTTCCGGCGAGGGTTACTGGACACCGAATGGCAATCATCGTCGCGCGGCGGTCACGAAGTTGGGAGCGAAGATGGTTCCCGCGATCGTTATGCCGGAGCCCGAAGTCGCTTACCAAATCCTCGCGCTTAACACCGAGAAGGCGCACAACCTCAAAGACAAGGCGCTGGAAGTGATCAGGATGTATCGCAGCCGTCTGGCAACCCAGCCTCGCGCGAACGAGAAAGACTTCGACTTCGAATTTGAAAAAGCCGCCTTCATCACGCTCGGGCTCTGTTATGAGAAGAACAAGAAGTTCTCCGGCGGCGCCTACTCAGCAATCTTAAATCGAGTCGATACCTTCATCAACAAGCCGCTGCGGGAGGCGATCGAGGAGCGCGAGGAACGCGCGAGTGAAGTCCAACGCGCCGACGAGTTGGTGACCGGCCTGGTGGCGAAAGGAAAGAAGCGCGGCCTCACCCATCCGTACCTCAAGAATTTCATCATCGCACGATGCAATCCGCTCACGCGGGTGCGCAAGACCATGCCGACCTGCAAGAGCGCGCTATCGAGTCTCATCAAGTCGCTGGAGGAATTCGATCTCGGCAAGATTCACTTCGGCCAAATCCGCGAAGCCGCAAATATCGCCGCGGCGGTATCCTCGGAGCCGAGTTAGGGCTGCTTTTCTATGAGAGGATTGACTGTTGTTAACCGTGCGAAACGACTGAAGTCACGGTCGGCGGACCAAAGTTCTCGGACTCCGTGTTGTAGGCAGATCGCGGCGATCTTTGCATCAGGAACGATCGGGCCCGTAGCTCGTCCGCTACCGAGCAAATCTCGCAGCGTCTTCCAGTGCGTGGAGGTTTCACTCAGAAGAACCGCCGTCGGAGACCCTCGACGGCGCGAAATGCCTGGTCGAGAGTGCTCGCCGGAGAATAGCCACGCCGATTAGTGACCAGGCTGATGAATTCGTGCAGACAAGGCCATGAAATCGCCCACGCGGCATGACCTTCGGCGAGCTCTGCGACCCGACGGTAAGCGATGGCGTTGAAAGGGCGAATCCTCGCAGATGAGCATACACAAGGATGTTGGTGTCGACTGCGATCAACCGCCGTGTCCTTCATAGATTAGAGCGCGTATCTTTTCCCACGAGGCCCCGCGTAACTCGGGACGCAAGCCGTTGCCTTTCACCGTGACGCCACGCAGTTTGAAGGGTTTCTCAGTTTTGGATTCCGCGACAATACGTTGCAATCCACGCTCGACGAGGGCCCGAAAAGTGACACCCTGTTGAGCCGCGACTTTGCGCGCCTCACGCATCAGGGAATCCGAGATTTGTACCGTAGTCTTCATGGGCGGTACCTACGGGACCACCGATATGGCTACATGTCATAGCAGCGTGAAGAATATGGAAGAAGCGAAGTATTACGCGGCGGCGGGAGCGTGGCTCAGCTCGAATGCTCCAATGTCGAGGCCGTCCTTGGAGCGCAATACAATCTTCGTTTGGAGCTGATGCTCGAGGGCTTCGAGGTCCTTAGCGCCAAAGTCGTACAGATAGCGCGCAACTTCCGAGCTGACTTTTACCATCAGCATTTCCGTCGGAGGCTTCTTCGCCGCCTCGCGATGCACGCCGCGCAGGACCTCTGCCGCCAGCGTCGGTACCGACTTGACGACACGGCTCCCGTGACATCGCGGACAAGGATCGGTGAGCAGCTCCTCGAGGCTCTCGCGGGTGCGCTTGCGCGTCATCTGCACCAGGCCGAGCTCGGATATCTTCAGGGCCGAGGTCCTGGCCTTATCGCGTTTCAGGGCTTCCTTGAGCGCGTCGTATACGCGCTTGCGATCAGCCTCGCGCGTCATGTCGATGAAATCGCCGATGATGATGCCGCCGATGTTGCGCAGCCGCAGTTGTCGCACCACTTCGTCGACCGCTTCCAGGTTGGTGCGCAGGATGGTTTCATCCTGGCTCTTCTTGCCGACGAAGCGGCCGGTATTGACGTCGATCGCGGTCAGTGCTTCGGCCTGATCGATGATCAGGTAGCCACCCGATTTGAGCCACACCTTGCGATCGAGCGCGCGCTCGATTTGCGGCTCGATCTTGAAATGCTCGAACAGCGGCTCGTTCTCCTGATAGAGCTGCACCCGCGCGCGCAGCCGTGGCATATAGGTCTGCACGAACTGCACGATACGGCTGTAGGTGTCCGGATCATCGCACCAGAGCCGGTCGATTTCGCTGGAGAAAAGGTCGCGCACCGTCCGCAGCGGCAAGTCGAGATCGCTATACAGCATCGAAGCGGGCGGCGATTTCTCATTCTTCTTGAGAATCGATGCCCAGGTCTTGGTCAGAAAGGCTACGTCGCGCTGAATCTCGCGCCGGCTGACACCCTCGCATGCGGTGCGCACGATGAAGCCGCCTTGTTGGGGACGCGTTTCGTTAAGGATGCCGCGCAGGCGCGCGCGTTCCTCTGCGCTTTCGATCCGGCGCGACAGCCCAAGGTTGTTGCTGGTCGGCATGAACACGATGAAGCGTCCCGGCAACGATATCGAGGATGTAAGGCGCGCGCCTTTGGTTCCCATCGGCTCTTTCGCGATCTGGACGATGATTTCCTGGCCGCGATGGAGCTGCTGTTCGATCGGTACCCGCATGCGGCGGGCTTGCGCGCCGCGCCCCCTTCGCCGCCGTCGTCGGCCCTGCTCGGGCTGGGCTGGCGAGCCATCCTGGCTGACGGGAATATCGGGCGCGTCCTCGGCCGGCTGCTCGACGATTTCCTCGGCGACGACCGGTTCGGTCTCGACTTCCTCGCCCAGCATATCGGCGGTCGAACCGACCGCATCGATGCCGGTGAGAAAATCCGAAACGTGCAGGAAGCCGGCCTTCTCGAGTCCGATATCGACGAACGCGGCCTGCATCCCGGGCAGCACCCGCGTCACCTTCCCTTTGTAGATATTTCCTACCAGCGAGCGCTGCTGGGTGCGCTCGAGGTAGAACTCCGCCAGCGAGCTGTCTTCGAGGGCGGCCACCCGCATCTCGAGGTTGCACGCATTGATTAGGATTTCACGTTTCACTGCACGATTGACTTCACTAGATGTTGTGGCCCGCGGTCAGGCTCGGGTCAAGCTGTATAGAACCGGGAAATCGTGATGGGACAGGAATTGTTGCGAATGTCTTCAAAACCGCTGACCTGCCCGCGCCTCCGCCGACCGCTGTTAGCGTGATCATACGAACCATGTTCTAGGTGCGCAAGCGCTTGAAGCCACAGCGCCTCATCCACAGCCTCAAAGCACCATAGGTGAAATTTGGGCGAACGTTAATCCTAGCTACCTTGACATATTTGGCGGTGCTCTATAGCAATTTGGGTAATGTCCGCAGCGACTCAATCTATCGCGCTAAACGGGCAAGGCGGGGCTCTCCTGAACAGCCGAGTCCTGGTTCTGAACCGCTCCTACTTGCCGGTTCATGTGACTTCGGTCAAGCGCGCCTTCGCGCTCCTTTATCAGGGGATCGCCAAGGCCGTCGATGAGCAGTATCGCACCTTCGATTTCGATAGCTGGCGCGATCTGGCGATCGAGATGCATCATGAGCGCCTCGGCATCGTCGGCGGCTATATCCGGGTGCCCCGGGTGTTATTGCTGGTGGCCTACGAACGCGTGCCGAAGCGGCATGTGCGCTTCTCGCGCTTCAACATCTTCGCGCGCGATAACAATACCTGCCAGTACTGCGGCAAGCGTTTTGCGCGCACCGAGCTGAACCTCGACCATGTCAACCCGCGCTCGCAGGGCGGCGTATCGACCTGGGAGAACATCGTATGCTCGTGCCATGCCTGCAATCGCAAGAAGGGCGGTCGCACGCCGGAGCAATCCAGCATGATGCTGATTCGACGCCCCCGGCGTCCGGAATGGACTCCATTCACGAGCGAGATGTTCAGCCTGCGCCATTATCGCGAATGGATGCCGTTCCTGACCAACGTCGATTCCGCCTACTGGAACACCGAACTCATTCAGGACTAGGCTCCGTCATCCACAATTCATAGCGCCTGTGGACACTTTTCCACGCCGTCCATGGTGCCAATGACTTGACGCTCGCGCCTTTTAGCAGGTAGCTTCGTAGCCGTTGTATGAGGTGTGGCGGAGGCGATGGTAGATGCGTCTTAAGAGCCTCGAGCTGGTAGGCTTCAAGTCCTTCTGCGAGCAGACCAACATCAGTTTCGCGCCGGGCGTAACTGCCGTCGTAGGTCCGAACGGATGCGGCAAGTCCAACGTCGTCGACGCGATCAGGTGGGTACTGGGTGAGCAGGCGCCGACGCGCCTGCGCGGCAAGAACACCGAAGATCTTATCTATGCCGGCAACGAATCGAATGCCGCCGCCGGCATGGCCGAAGTCACGCTCGTGCTGGAGGCTGAAGACGGCGCCGCGCTTCCCGAGCCTTACGCAATGCTGTCGGAAGTCGCGGTTACGCGCCGCGTCTATCGCTCCGGCGAATCCGATTATCTCATCAACAAGATTTCGTGCCGCCTGAAGGACATCACCGAATTCTTCATGGCGTCGCAGATTCATTCGCGCAGCTTCGCGATTATCGAGCAGGGTCGCGTCGACGAGATCATCCAGAGCAAGCCGCATGAGATTCGCGGGATGATCGAGGAAGCCGCGGGATTGTCGCTCTTCAAAGGCCGGCGCGACCTCAGCGAGCGCAAGCTCGAGCGCGTACGCGAAAACCTCGCCCGCGTCGACGATGTGCTGAGCGAAATCGAACGCCAGCTTAATTATGCGCGCCGCCAGGCCAAGAAGGCCGAAGCCTACAAGGTCATCAAAGCGGAGTTGTCGGAACTCGAGCGATTGCAATCGGGCCGGCGCATCCTCGATCAGCGCATCGAGCTCGCGGGCGAGACCGATCGCGAGGCCGACCTGCGCGCGCGCGCCGATGCGACGCGCGAGAGCCTCTCCCATCTGCAAGACACGGTCGAGCGCGCGGGTTCGGCCGCGCAGTCCGCCGAATCGGACCTCGCGCAGACGCGCCGTGAGTTGGAGAGTATCCATGCCGGAGCGAATCAGCGCGCACGCACCCGCGATTTCCTCGCGCGACGGCTTCAGGCGATCGACGAATCCGAACCGGCCGCCGCAGCGCGCCTTAAGGAACTGGAAATCAAGGCGACTGCCGCGCGCGCATCGCGCGCCGGAGCAGGCGCCGCGCTCGCGCTGGAGAACAATTCCGCCGACGGCAGCGAGGCTGAACTCGAGGAGCTCAAGCGTCGCCATGCCGATTCGCAAACGGAGCTAAAGAGCACCGAGCACTGCGCCGAGGAACTCAAGGACGAGCTCTCCGAGACGATGGGCGAGGCCGCAGTCATTCGCGGACGCCTTGGCGATCTCGCCGGTGAGCGCGCCGAGCTGGAAGAGCGGGTCGCGCGCGCCGAGTCTGAAGCGCCCGCGCTCGCGGAAACCGTTGCCAATGCAAAACAAGCGGTGGCTGTTGCGGAGGAAGCGCTCGCGTCCGCGCGCACTGAGATCGAATCGATGGAAGAGGGGCATCGCGTAGCCGCGGATCATGAGATGGAAGCGCGCGCCGCGATCGAGCATACCGGTGCCAGAATTGTCGCGCTGAAAGAGGGGCTGGAGGCCACGCGCCTCCAGATAGCGGCGGTTGAGGCGGCGCGGGCGGCCGCACGCGATGCAAGTCCGCTGCGCACCGTGCTCGAATCTCTCAATGGCGACCGCCCCGCGAGCGATCCCGAAGTGCTGGCCAATGTGATGCGCGCACCGATCGAGTTGCGTCCCGCGCTGAGCGCCGTGCTCGGCGAAAACCTCGAAGCGGTGATCGTCGATTCGGAATATTTCGCCGCCAAGGCGATCGACATCCTCAAAGAGAAGAACGGCGGGCGGCTGAGTTTCATCCCCGAGCCTGAAATCGGCGTCGTCGCGCACGATGCGATCAATGCGCCCGGAATAGCCGGACGCCTCATCGACATGATCGGCGTCGATCCGCGCTATTCCAACGTCGTGGAGTTGATGCTCGGTCACGTGATGCTTGCCGATGACGTCCGCGCCGCGCTCAACGCCTCGAATCTTAACGGCCACGGCACGCTGTTCGTCACCCGCGACGGCGATGTGGTCACGCCCGGCAGTGTGATTCGCGGTGGCAGTGCGCATCGCGCTGAGGTGGCGATCGAAACGCCTCCGGTCAAATCGATCGAGGAATTCGAAACCGAAATCATCCGCGGCGAGTTCGAGCACGAGGCACTGAGGGAGCGGCTCGCGCAGCGCACCGGCGCGCGAGTCGAGCTCGCCGCATCGCTGGCGCAGGCGCGCGGACGCGCGACTGAGGCCGAGCGCGCCGCGATTGCGTCGCGGGGCGAGGCCGCCGCGGCCGAGCAGCGCGTGCGCATGGCCCATCTGGCGCTCGACGGCGCGCGCAAGCGGCTCAGCGAGATTCGCGAGGCGTCGGTCGCTTCGAACGCGCGCCTGGAAGAGCTCGCCCGAATCGAGCAGGCCTCGCGCGCACAACTCGCCGCAATGCGCGATGATATTGCCGCGCGCCGCACCGCTCTCGAACAGCTCGGCGCCGTGATGATGGATACGGCATCGCGGGTGGAGGCGCGCCGCTCGCGCCTGCTCGCGCTGGAACAGGAATTCCGCCACGCCTCGGTCGTCACCAAAGACCTCGAGAATCAAATCGACGAGGGCGAGGCGCGTATCGCGCACGCGCGCCGGGAGCGCGCAGAGTTCGAGAGTGAACTCGCGAAACTCGCCGAGCAGGATGAGGAAGCGCGCCTGCGCGAGGCCGCGCTCGCAGATTCCATCACGCATCTGGAAGCGCGATGTGCCGAACGTGCGGGTGAACTGGAAGCGCGCCGCGCCGAACTCAAGCAGGCGCAGTCCGATCTCCACGCGCTCGAGGCCGAGGCTCACGAAAGCGCGATCAAATGCGAGCGCGCACGCACCCTCATCGCGGAGCTGCTGCGTACTTTTATCGAGAAGTTTGCGGTCGAGTTCGATACGGTTGAGGCCGAAGTCGCGGCTGCGATCTCCTCGCGCGATTCGTCTGCCGATGACGCCCGGATCGCCGAGCTGCGCGCCAAGGCCGAGCGTATCGGCGAGGTGAACCTCGCGGCCGAGAGCGAGGTGAAAGAGCTCGAAGAACGCGCCTCGAAGCTGCACGCCGAGCGCGCCGACCTCGATGCGGCGGTGAAGGACCTTACCCAGACCATCACCAAACTCAATCGCGAGGCGCGCAAGCGATTCGCCGAGACCTTCGAAGGCGCGGCGAAGAATTTCGAAGAGCTGTTCCCGAAGCTGCTGCCGGGCGGCAAGGGACGCCTCGAACTCGAACAGAGCGACGACGTTCTCGATGCCGGCGTGAACATCATGGTGCAGCCCGCGGGCAAGAAGGTGAAGGAGATCGGATTGCTCTCGGGCGGCGAGAAAGCGCTGTCGGCGATGGCGCTGATCTTCTCGCTGTTCCTGCTCAACCCGAGTCCATTCTGCGTGATGGACGAAGTTGACGCGCCGCTCGACGAATTCCGCCTCAATGCGTTCACCGGCCTCATCCAGGATCTGAAGGCGCGCTCGCAGTTCATCATCATCACGCACAATCAGCGCACCATGCAGCGCGCCGATCACATCCACGGCGTGACGATGGATCGCCCGGGCATCTCGAAGATCATCTCGCTGAAGATCCCGCAAGCGGCTTAAGTCTCTTACAGATCCACCAACCTCGAGACGTAACAGGGTCAAGCGCGCTTGCGCCGCACTGCGTCCTCCAAAACCTGGCGAATGAAGCGCTGATACGGAATTCCGGCTTTCGAGGCGTAAGCGCGTACGGCATCGAGCAACTGCCGAGGTACGCGCATGTTGATGCGCTCGCTCTTGGATTGAAACTCGAAACGCACCGGCCGTATCGCGGAAAGGTCGTAGTGTGTCAAATCGGCTTTCGCGACGAACTCCTCGGCTGCCTTATCGCTTCGCAGCCGCGGCAATTTCTTTCTCATAATGCTTCACTTCCTTGGCTTGCGAAGCTCGGCTACTTCGGTTCCATCAACTCGATGCGATTGCCGAAGGGATCATCAACATATACGCGGTCGTAACCTTCGAGCGGTTCGTCATCGACGACGCGATGGCCGGCCGCTTTCAGCTTCGCGGCCAGCGCCCGAAGATCTTCGACGATGAGTGCGGGGTGCGCCTTGCGCGCGGGAGCGAAATCCTTCTCGACGCCCAAATGAATCTTGAGCGTCCCGCGCTCGAACCAGCATCCGCCGCGCTTCGCCAGATGCGGCGGCTTGGGCTGCTCCGCGATGCCGAGGATGCCGGAATAAAACCCGCGTGCCTCATCCTCGCGACCGGCAGGCATCGCAAGCTGAACATGATCGATTGAGACAACTCTCATCGTGGGATTATCGGCAGGATGATATGACTCGGATGCGTTGCGTCATGATCAATCGTGTTGCGTGCGACGACCGTGTGCGTATGCGCGTTGAGCGGCTCGCCGGTGTTCGGATTCGGATCGAAGCGCGGAAAGTTGCTGCTCGAAATGTCGAGCCGGATGCGATGCCCTGCCTTGAACAGGTTCGAGGTCGGATAGAGCTGGATAGTGAACTCATAAATCTCGCCCGGCGTCATCAGCTCGGCGCGTTCCAGCGAGTTGCGGAAGCGCGCGCGGATGATGCCGTCTTCGAGATTCATGTCGATGCCATCGGGATAGTCGCGCGTAGCCGGATGCGCATCGATCAGCTTCGCGGTGAAGTCGGTATCGCGGGCCGATGACGAGGCCCACAGCTTCACGTCGATGGGACCGGTGACCTCGACATCTTCTTGGAGCTGCGGCGTTATGAAGACCATTACGTCGCGGCGCGAGGAAAGGCGGACCTCCTCGGTGCAATTCCAGATGTGCTCGCCGCCGATCTGGTCCCACGCGCCCTGCTGCATGATTTCCATCGCGGAAGAAACGTTGCCGCCGACGCTGGGCACCGGATTGCGCGGATCGTAATCGTAGGTCGTCGAGCTATGTGCCTCGCGCGGCGCTGCGATGCTGAGTGTCCGATCGCCGTGCAGGTAGTAGGGGGTGAAGCGTGTGCGCTTAAGCGGCCATTCGTACTCGTCGCGCCATATGCCGCCATGCAGATGGCGTCCGTCGGGGCCGAGTGCTTCGTTACCGTCGCCCATCACGAAAATCTTTACCGGCGCGTCGTTTTCGACGCCGTTGCTAATGCCCTTGAGCCATCGATCGTACCAGCGCAAGCGAAACTCGAGGCTCTGGATCGCGGCGCTGTGACCGAAGTCGGTGTCGCCGTGCTGCGACATCATATGCATGCCGTGAATCCAGGGGCCAAGGATCATGCGGATGGGTCCGCGCTTGTTTTCGCTCAGCGCCTTCCACGCCATCGTGGTCTGACGCGCCCAGGAGTCATACCATCCGCCGACCAGGTACACCGGCACGTCCTTGTACGCTTCGATGTTGTGCGTGAGTCCAAGGCCGGGCTGCTTCCAGTACGCGTCGTTCTCGCCATGGCTCATCGCGAAGACGAGCCAGTCCTCGTATTCCGGTGCGAGGCGAATCGGCGTTTCGCCTTTGCGAAGCGGCAGATTGGAGATGTGGCGGCGCACGTTGCGCGCGCATTGCTCGAGCGCCTCGCGCGTTTTGGGATCGCGCGATGCGTGGCTGCCTTCGGGCGCGGCCATCGAAAAAATCCAGTTGCTGAAGCGCATCTCCCATGCGCCGCCGTTGCGCATGCCGAAGTAGCCGGCGTCGCTGACCGCATCGACGGGGATCAGGCATTTGAGGCCGGGCGGATTGCTGAGCGCCATCGCATGCTGCGTCCCGCCGACGTAGGAGGTGCCGATCATGCCGAAGCCGCCGTCGCTCCACGGCTGCTCCACGAGCCATCGCGCG
>Ga0335081_10009580_pt1 | contig 15602 bp, 19 predicted proteins | sample Lox_Sample_35_FD_206713 | JGI IMG/M metagenome (GOLD analysis project Ga0335081, IMG submission 206713) | Soil microbial communities from Loxahatchee National Wildlife Refuge, Florida, United States - Lox_Sample_3.5 | ecosystem: Environmental > Terrestrial > Soil > Wetlands | place: USA... | reverse complement strand
AGGTTTCCTTCAGCGTCAACAAGGACACTGAGCGGAAGCGTCTCCGCAGAGTAACGCGTTGCCACATCTCCGCTGGAGTCGATAACCACAGGGAAACGGTACCCGTTCTTGTTCAGAAAAGATCCGACAAGCTTCGAACCTTCCTGCAGGTCTACCGCAAGAATCTGAAAATTACTGTGATCGCCAAATCTCTCGTAAAGGCGTTCTATAGACGGCATCTCCTGCCGGCAAGGCGCACACCAGGTGGCCCAGAAGTTCAGAAGGAGCACTTTGCCCTTGAGCTTGCCTATCTCCCAGGAGTTGCCCTGGAGATCGGGCAATCTGAAATCAGGCGCCTTCTGGGGTGTGCTAACAGGAGTGAAACCCATCGTTGTGAGAACAGTCTGATCGCCTGCTTGTGCAAAACCCGGCAGCGAAGCGGCGACCAGGAAGAAAACCCACAAGGCGAAAATGCCGCCAAAACGGGACCGCATTTCAATCAACCTTTCAGAAGCTATAGCTCACAACAACTCTTAGGAGAAACGGGGCTACAAGCTGGTTGCCCGTCACATTCGCGTAGACCGGAAACCCCACCGTCGTGAACAATCGAAGGCCGTTCCACTCCAGATCCAGCCCCGGAACAAGCAGAACGCGTGTATAGCCTGAGTTTCCCGGGTCACCTTCGATGTAGTTTACCGAACCGTCGGCGTTACCGGTCACGTCGGTGGGGGCGCTCTCATCGGGAAGGCGATAGGATCCCACGACTTGAAACAGTGGAACGATGTTCAAATCTCCGAAGTAGAGTCCTTTGTAGTTGACACCGAGGGATGCATCCACTTCCGCCCCAGGCTGGTATCCGTTTTGAAAAAGCAGCGGCAAATCAAGCCGTACGTCTGTTGTCCAGGTCCAGTTTGAGCTGCGGAGAATCCTTCCGAAGTGATAAAACCCAAGAAGAAGGTCCGTGCTCCCTGTGCCGATCTCGGTGTCAGGATCGCTAAAGTAGGTATCGTTGCCGGTTGGCAGTTTCACGCCAAACATGATTCCTGTGGACATATCCACCGAGAATCCGGTGTACATTCCCATGATCCTGATATCCGCCAGACCAAGCTCAGTCATGGTGACCGGGTTTCCGCTGCCGTCCGTCGTGGAAAAGTAGCGGTCCCAGACGGGCACCTCAAGAGCAACTCCCCAACTATGGTTAAACATGAACTCGCCGTCCAGCTTGAAAAAGTGAGTTCGGATCTCCTTGTCGCTGTTGTCGGCTGCCGGAGCGGATGAGGTGCCGCTCCAGTTCTGGTTCTGGTCCATGTAATCCCATTCGGTGGAGATTTTTACCCCAGGACCAGTCGGATACAGCGCCCCTGTTCCGACCTCGAAGACTCCGCAGCCACATGCACAGGCGAAGGCCGCCGGGCTGGAGGCCAAAGCCAGCGCTATGGTGAGCAGAATCAAAACGCTTCGTAGCCGTGCCACTCTTTTTCCTCCCAAATCTGAAATCGAAATTGCCCGGCATCGCCAGGCAGATTACGCGGTCAGAGGTGTTGCGGTCCAACGCACTATGAGTCGGTGATCATCCTACGGCTTAGTCGGCCTTCAGCAGAACCCGTATGTTTGACACCAGGTCCGACGGGGTAGCGTCGGCGTCCATGCCCGCTTGGATCACGCCCTTTTTGTCAACAATCCAGAACGGAGCTGAATGGCCCACGTTATAGCCACCGCCGAACTTTTCTACGATTTGGCCCACCAGATCGCGATCCTCGCTTGACAGGCCCTGCGAAGGCATGGGCATGGCCATGTTCATTCCCTTCATCGAGCCAGCGGCCACGGCCTCGGTGTTTTCGTCGACTGTCACACCGATGGCGTAGTTCGCCCATACCGCTTGCACATCTTTTGGCGCTCCGCCGACGAAGTGCCAGACATCGTCAAGCCCCAGAGCCTTGCTATAGGCGCTCGTGACATCGGGGACGTCGCGCTTGGGATCCGTGGTGACTGCAACGAACACCACGTTGGCGGCGTCGGGGCCAAGCAGTTGATAGGCATCCCGCACCTTCACCGAGATGAATGGGCAGATGTCAGTGCAATGCGTATAGATGAAGCACATGACGACCACCTTGCCCCGCGCGTCGGCCAGGTGAAATGGCTGGCTATGCTGATCGGTAAGAGTAAAGTCGGCGGCAGGCATCGTTTGCTGCACTATGTTGTTAACAAGCCCGTGGGCAGGCTGTTCCGAGCGGCCTGATGCTGCCACCGAGACCAAGGGTGCTACCAATAGCAATAGAAAAAGAACGCCTCTTGCCCTTTTCATATGACCTTCCTTTAGGGACTTTTCGACTCTTTGTCACCGTCAAGAAAAACTAACAACGGGCGCCTTCGAAGGCAATCTGACGATTCAGGCTGCCATCGAAATAGGGCATCCCTAATGCAAGAAGGCAAGAAAAGATTACTCGCAAACAGTCGCGTCTGTGGATGGTTTCGTCAGAAAAATCGTGTGAGCCGGCAGAAACCAATCTAAAGATCTCTTCTCGAAAAGCTGCCTCGGCGTCCTTCGGCACGAACAATAATTCCGGTCAGGTGGGTTTGGGCGGACGCTTACGCTGCAACTCGTTGAATGCGCGCTGTAACCTTCTGCCCCGTTCAAGCAGCTCTGGGTGTTCAGGCAGTTCATGCGGGACGAGCGTAATTACGCGGCAGGCGCGGCGCGGATCCTGGACCCACCACGCGCGAGGTTTCGGGGTATTTTCGTAGATCACGGAAGTAATAGTTTTTTCTTGGGCCCATGTTACGGGGCGATCACGAGTGTGCCATCGTGTAGTGCTTCCTAAACGACACTGCCATGCCCTGCCCGGTGGACCGACTTGCCCTTCCGTGGTGATCTTTTGTTTTGAACGGGAGGTCACTGATTTGTTCGAGTGCAGAAAAAAGCGTTCGAGCTGTTCACACGGCAAGGGCACCTCCAGAGGAAAGAAGGCTCACAGTTCTAGCACAGTGCTAACCGAGATCTAGCATGTCCACGATAACTTTGTGTTGTGCCGAATCCGATTGAAAGGAGATCTTCCATGAGAAATCGCACTCCGTTCCCCATGGCTTTGGCCCTTGGGATCTTTTTGCTCACGACGGCGGCCTCGCCCCCCGGGATCTCGGCTGAATCGCGTTACCAAATGCCCCCAGTCACCGCCCAGCCTAATGTGCAATCTGAGATCGCAGGATACTTCAATGACCCCTTGAAGGACCCGAGCGTGCCCCAAAGTCAGTTGATCAAGCTGTTGCAGGAGAAAGTGAAGTACGTATTTGTCATTTTCAACGAAAACCATTCCTTTGACAACGAATTCGGAACCTTCCCCGGGGTCAACGGTCTGTATTCCGATGGCCTTCACCGGAGGTCTGAGGAACAGACCCCCGGATTCAGCCAAGACTACATCGGTGTTGACGGTGTTCACGTGACGGTGAGGCCGTTCAAGATCGGACTTGACCAGAACTCCACCGTGGTCGACAGCGTCGATCACTCCCACAGAGGCCTGGCCAGCAAGATCGATGTTGTCGACGGGATGGCCCGGATGGACGGATTCGCCCGGGATGAGTACATGCGCTTTGCCTCGAAAGGGGGCGCCGCCAACATCGCCCAAGGCAAACAATACGCCCGCCTAGTCATGTCCAACATTGACGGCAACACCATCCCCTTTATGTGGCTTTGGGCCAGCCGGTTCACGATTTTTGACAACATCTTCGCTACCGAAGACACGCCGTCCACGCCAAATGCCGTCGCGATCCTCGCCGGCCAGTCTGGTGAGACCCAATGGGTGAAACACGGACCCGACGGTCAGAAGTACTCCGTGAACGGACACACAGGTACCACCCAGGGGGTACCCCTGGTCAACGACCCTCAACCTTTCTACGGATCACAGTTCGACACCACCACCAGCGGTCGGCAACCTGCCGGACCCAATGAAAGCTACGCCGATTCCAACATTGCCACCAATCTGACGTTCGGAAGCTTGCCCCTGACCTTCCTCGGGAAGACTATCACTTCCGCATTGGCCGGCAACCGGAATCCTGCATTTGATCTTCCCGATGTCCAGCTGGATATCCCTTATATCCAAGGCAAGGGGACCGCACCGGTCAACTGGCGCTGGTATCAAGAAGGATACGCCCTGGAATCGACGGATTCCGGCGGAGTGGCTTCCCATGCGTCTTATGTCAGCCATCACAACGGAGCCCAGTATTTCGGATACGTCGCGAACACCCCGGAGGTCAGCTCCAACCTGAGAGGAATGACGGATTTCTTCACCGACATGACTGAGAATGGCCTTCCCTCCGGAGGCGTCTTCTACATCCGAGGGGGATACACCAATCAGATGGGTATGACGCCGGTGATTACCAACCCCCATACTCCTGCCGATGAAATTGCGGCCATCAATGCGGCAAAGGCCGGGGACGACGATCACCCCGCGTATTCAGACCGCCAGCTCAGCGAAGCCATGGCCGCCCGGGTGATCAACGCTATTGCCTCTAAACCCGAAATCTGGAACCACTGCGCGATCATCATTACATACGATGAGTCAGATGGCTTCTACGATCATGTTCCTCCCCGGATTCTGTCCTACGGACCGGACGGTCTGCCTCTTTCGCGGGGAGTTCGGATCCCGCAGATCCTTATTTCGCCCTTTGCTCGGACCCATGCCGTGTCCCACGTCGAGGGGGACCATAACTCGGTGATCGAAACGATCAACATGGTGTTTGGATTGCCAGCGTTATCCAGCCTCCCCGATGAAGCCCAGGCCCTTCAAGCCGGGAACTCTCCGGACTTCGACAAGTTTGGTCCGGCCGGATTTCGCCAGAAGTATCTCGGGCCCCGGGACGAAAACTCTCCCATCAGTGAGAGCCTTCTGTCAGGCTTCGACCCGAACCGACTAATGGGGAAGTCAAAGCCCCTCCCCGCCTCGCTTGCCATGATTCCGGAGGAGATCGTGAACACACTGCCGCACTATGGCGGACACGGACTTCGTTCCATCGGGATCGTTCCCGAAGATGTCCGTCAGGGCATCAAGAGCTCGATTCCGGAAGGCTTCAACGCGTTGCCGAGTACGTATCCGGCGGCCAACTGAGGCCCCGGCGCTAAGGTTTCCGGCGCCGCGGACCAAGGCAAGCCCGGATCTGCGGCCCCCGGAACCGTCTTTGAAAAAAGCTCAAAAGGAGATCTTATGCGGTTTCTTTCGTCCTTGGTTCTTGCCGTCGGCCTGTGGGCCTTGACTGCTCCGGTATCGGCCGAATCGATCATCCAGCGCGTCAAAGAAAGAGGCGTCCTCTATTGCGGCGGCGTGGCCCGTCCAGGGTTGGCGGAACACAGCGGCGGGGCGGGCTGGCACGGTCTGGAAATCGACATTGGCCGAGCGATCGCGGCAGCTGTCCTGAGTTCCCCCAATAGGGTTGAGTTTCACGCCTACCAGGCGGAAACAGATTTTGTCGAGGGAGCAAAATCGGATGATGTCCTGTTCCTTACCGGTTCGGAAATCTCAGACCACCACCTCGCCGGCCTGATCGTCCCCGGGCCTCCGGTTTTTGTGGAGTCCCAGGGCGTAATGGTTCCTGGAGACTCCAATGTCCAACACCTGAAGGACATAGGGAATCGAACCGTCTGCTTCTTGATCGGCAGCCCTTCCGAAAGAGGGCTGAACGCGTTTTGCGATAGAACTGGCTGCAGCGTCTTTCGACGCCCTTTCTCCGAGAACGGCGAAATGGTTGATGCGTACGCAGCGCAAAACTGCTACGCCGTCGTCGGCGAGATCACGGACCTGGCAGCCATCCGGAACGGGGAAGAAGTTCGTCGTCTCGCCAGCCGAATCCTCCCTGAAACCCTGGCGGACTTTCCAGTGATCGCCGCCACTGGGACGGTTGACGCCAAATGGTCCGGGCTGGTCGCTTGGGCTGTGTATGCATTGATCAGCGGCGAACGTCAGGACAGCCGCTGGTACGCGGGCGGTGCCGGAGCCATGCCCGTAGAAGCACCTGAACTCGGTCTCACAGAAGGATGGCAGAAGGTTGTTCTTAAGGCCGTGGGGAATTATGGGGACATCTTTCGCCGCAATTTAGGGACTGGATCACCCCTGAATCTCGATCGGGGTATTCATGGCAATCGTGTCGAACCCGGCTTTCTTTTGAGTCCCTATCTCGACTGAGGTAATCCCCCAAACGATTCTTCTCGCGTCGGAAAAAACTCTACGAATCCGAAGCATTACCGAGAGCAAGATCAAGTTGGCCAGGAAGCTGCTAGCCTCTAGTGTGCCGCCTCGGGATGCCGTCTGTGCCAACCCTGTATCGATTGGATCCAGCCTCCTCGCGAGCGAACTTGATCTCGCGGCCCTACAGAGACAAACACGGCAAGGGGTACAGAAAACCTCACCTTGCCCCGCTACGAGAGGGATATGACAAGATTGAAGACACCATTGTTGTCGATGTACGCCCACGGCGCACCATGATCCCCCTCCCCCTCCCTCATGGACTTTGGTTGTTTGAGATTCGTTCCCGGCTCTTTTTGGGCTTCTACTCGAAATAGGCGCGAGCGGTCATTCCGTAGTCGAAGTTGCACTTGTTCGCACACTTGGTAGTTGCTGAAGATCGCGTGGGCAGCGTCTTGGCCGCACTCAGGGCAAAAATGCTGCCCTTGGCGCCGAGCCTCGAAATCGAGGTCATTGCCCTTGGCCTTTTTCGCCCTCTCGCCCGGCACCACGGGGAAGACCAGCTGCTCTTCTTTCATGCTGGTTCCCCACTCCCCTCCTGATATGCCCTCACCTTCTCCAGGGTAGCCGCGCGCAGGCATGAGCGACAAGTTGCTCGCCCTCGGCGGATGTCCTCTCCCGCGCATATGCGTTCCCGCTCCAGCCAAGCCTCTCTTCCTTGCGGAGGGCTGAGAGAGTTTTGTTGACCGTGCTCGCCGCGCAGGTCCTCGACGTAGGCGGCGGCTCCTTCGACTGTGGTCGCCCAATCGCTTGCAAGAAAGGCTCTGAGGGCGCTGCGGTAGGCCGCTGTGGAGAGTTCTCGAGCGCCTTTGACCCGGAAAGGAGGGCGTTTGAACGGCGTCGACAGACCCTTTTGAACTATTGCGCCATGGCCTGTGAGGTCTCACTATACAGCTCGCTATGGAGTTCAAAATTAAAGGCCCCCGTGTTGATATTGATGTGCTTGAAACGAGCGACGGCCAAGGTTGGGTGTTCAGCAGAGGAATCTTTTTCACGGTCGAATTGAAGCCTGGCGAAAAACAGCGGCTTGTCGATGGAAAGCCGAAGTTTTACAAAACCCTCGAACAGATGATGAGATTCTTGTGAAGCACGCTCACCAAGGCACACCCTTCAATCGACCTAGATACCGCGGTTGAGCTTCGCAAGACACAAAAACAGCCTTCTGTCCTGGGAGCGCCGCGCTTCTATCCGGCGGAGGCGGCGGCCAAAACCGGTGCACGGGGACGGCAACACGGAGGATCTTGGGCAACGCAACGGAAAGAACCAAAAAAAATGAGATTTGATCCTTGCGTTCTCAAAAAAGAAGTACGTGTCAGGGTAGTTTCCTTCCCCGCTTTCCCCCAAGAGAATAAGAGAGATACGCCTGCACCGTTCTGTACGATCTGCAAAGGGCGCATGAGCTGCGAGGCGTTCCGATGGCATCCGTTCCTTCAAGGACACGTTTCGCCCTGCCCCTGCAGTGCGTCCGGAGAAGGGCTGCCTTGCTGATCGAGAGGCCCTTAGCCCTTTAGGCTGCGCATCGATGACGTAGGGACAGCGTAGATGTTAAACACCCACTCGTTATTCTGGAGACTGATCGGAAGGGAAAAGAAAACGTACGGCGCGGAACCGATGTAGGCTTCATAGCAGAACTGAAGACCATCCAGAGAGATCGCGTAAAGTTGGGTTCCTGTCCCGCCCGTGTCATATAACCGTAAAGTGCCTCCTTGAGTGGAGAGAAGATCACCCGTCGTAAGGATAGCATCGATCCGGTGTGTGATTCCGGTCATGATCGTCGGACCGTTCAATCCCAGACAGGTCCACTGTCCGCCAGAAAAGTAATCTGCGAAGCTTGTCCCAGTCGTTGGGTCGGAGTAGTAAAGGCTCCGGGTAGTAGTGCCAAGAAAAGGGGGAAGTGCTGAATCAGCAGCCAACAGTGCTTGCCCAGCGGTTGAAGGGAAGATCGAAGTGGAATCGTTGACTTGCGCTCCACCCTGGGCAAAGTTGGTTCCTGAAGCAAGAAGAACCGCATAGAAATCCTGTGCGGGAGGCAGAGACGGTTCTACACAACCGCCGATGGGTGTGTAGCCGTTATCTATGTTGTTTGTAAGTGGCGCCCAACCCGACTGATATGACGGGAAACCCATCTGGTTCGTGGAGAGCGGTACGACAAACTGCTCGTACTGGCTGCTTGCAATCGTGGCCGGATTGTAATTGAAAACTATAATGCTTGCCTCGTTGGAGGCAGTTGTAGTCACATCGAATTCGTACAGAGAATAGTTGGGATCCGCCCCTGCAAGGGAAAACGTCTGGTTGCCACTGGTCTGCGCTGATCCACCGGAATTGAAGACAAAGGAAAGCGTCTGGGAGCCTGAACTGTCGGTAACAAGAAAGCCGGCTTGGACGCTGAGCGATCCAGTGCTTGCCGCTGTCGGCTTCACGGGAAGGAACATCAGCCCTGCCTGCGTACCGCCGGAGCTCACCGGCCCGACGGTCCCGATCAAGGTCATTTGGCCTGTCAACGGAGCAGCGATGTCCAAGTCCGCAAGATACTGAGGAGCGCAGCCAACGATTACCAGACAGAAAAGCTGCACGGCGAACGCATATTTGCGAGGCACAGCAACTACCTTTACCCAACTGCTCGTCACTGGATGAATATAATGTTAGTCAGGGAGGAACGGCCCCGGGGGGCCGCTCCGGGGCCAGCGAGGGAGATTATCGCTCTCCGCGCTAAGGCTTGGGCCCCCGTAAACTGGTCGTGAACGGATTGCGCACACGTCCACGGCTTCCGTTCTCACTCCCCGTCTCAGAGCTCGGCGTGTTGCTTCCCTTGCGCAGCCGCTTTTGATCCACTCCTGAGGTTCCGCGCCCGGAGAGGCGCAAGCTTTTGGGATCTTCGCGGTCTCCTGCCATGTCAACTCCCAGTGGGATCATCCCCAAGCATAAGATGCAAAAGTTTGAAAACGGCGTAAGGTCTCTTCCCCTGTTCTCCCGCATAGTGCATACTCTCTCTTGCGCCAGGCCATGGTGCGCGTCGAAATGACGTGACAGGGGTACCTCCATGACGCCCAAAACAGCTTGGCGCTTCTTTCAGGAATGCCGAAACACCATCACGCAACAGATAGTGAATAGCACACCGATCGTCCCCAGGATAAGACAAAGCATTAGCCAGCCCTTCTGAAACATCTCAACATCGATGTATTTTGCCACGATGTTCTGCAATCTTTTCGTTGTGCTCACCGGAGTCCCTTTCAAGAAAGAGAGGACAGGTCCGGCAACGCCGGGGCCCCAGCCCCTTCTGAGTGACACATCAAAGATTATGCGGTATCCGTGTCAAGTCAACGGCCGGGACCCGCTTGCCGGCTTTCCTGCCGAAGACCGATCTTCTGATGGGCACTGTTTTCTTTCGGGGCACGGAGTCCGGTGGCGGTAAGTCGGCGCTGGAGTTTTTCGTCAAGTTGGCCAGCGCGGGAGATCGTCAGCATGGAGAAAGCAGTAGCCATGCCTCCGTGCCTCTTTTGCTTGCTCCGCTGCGTATTCTCAAAGGCTGACACCGCCCCCGCCGCGGTGTTACGAACAACAGCCTCTTGTCGGTAAACGGCGCTTTTCTCCTGGTAGAATGACACGGCGAGTTCTCTGCGGATCGCACCACAAGGCTTTTGGAAATTACGCGTTGGCGGCGTGTTCGACGGCTGTTCTTGCGTAGGAGGCGCGGATGGCGGTTTGTGTTAGTGTCTCATACGGGGAGTAAACCCCTCGTCTTTCAGACGCAGCCTTCAGTGAGCGTGCGAGAGGATCAAGTTGTAGACAGCGCCTTTTTTTCTTGATGACGGTAAAGGGAACCATGGCTACCAAGATGGGCAAGGTTTTGTGCACCAAGGTGCCAGAGTCCCAAACAAGTGCAATCAAAATGCAGAGAGTATTTCGATGGGACGAAGGAACCAGTCGGCTTCAGCCGACGAGCACAGAACCCACCGACTCGCTCTGGAAAATGAGGCTGGGAGTGCCTTATAATACGGCCACGACGGAGGTAGTCGTATGGCAGCGGGAAACTCCAAGCCCAAGGGTAACACCAAGAAGCCAGGCACCCAAAAGAAACCCACGAAGAAGAAATGACGACTCGTTTCAGTCCCCTTGGGTAGAATACGCCCGCGCCCCAAGGGGCGCGGGCTTCTTTCACAATTGCCCGTCGTTGCGTAATCCGGTAGAAAAAGCCACCAAATCCGGAAATCAAGGGCCACCGTTCCGGGAGAAAAGAGCCACCTTTGGGCCCTCCCCCTTGTCGCCTGGCTTGTTCGTATCTGCTGCTCTGGAAGTCACATAGGCGAGGACGGGGACATAGTCACTAGCGTTCCGGTGGAAAGTCAGCGTTCCGGAAAATCAGTCAGTGCGGTGGCTTCATGTTTATCTCTTCCTTGGGTGGCGCCACAGCCCTACAGGCTTCCCCCCGGCGCTACTCTCCCCTACCCTCTTAACAGGCTGGATACAGGCTATTAAGAGCTTTTCACCAAGGCAAGGTCATCGGAGGAGAGGTCAGATTGTTCAGCAGTTTGGCGGGGGTTACGACGTTGGTCATTTCAGCGCCGTTCTGGATTGTGGACAAGAAGGGCTGGATTCGCGTCGGGATGGATGCGGATGCAACACCTACTGATATCGTCACGAACGTGCGGGTGTTGCTGAACCTCAAGTAGCCGCGACGATATTTTTTGTGCCGGACACGCGAGTGCGTTGACAACAGCAAAGCACGCCAGCCCATCTTCGCGCGCTTCTCGGTGAGACGCCACACCACGCTCAACAGCTTGTTCTGGAGGCGGGCGATCTCAGCCTTAAGGCGAAAGGGGTCCCATTGGCGCATTTGAGCTCGCAATGCGCTCTTCAGCGACTCTGGGACTTCGGTGGACTCCAGAAGCCGCCGCGCCGGGCTGCGGGCTTTGTCATAGATATTGCGAAGTCGTCCGGCGTACTGGGGGCGCACCATCGCCTTCACGCTCGCTCGGCGGATGGCCCAAGGAAGATAAACGAAATCGCCAGCTTTAAATGAAAAGTTATTTTCATTTCATCATCCATTTATGGAACGGCTGCAAATCTTCTGGACACTATGGCTAAGGGGTCGCATGAGCCTCACGGTTCTCATACGCACGGCTTGGATGGCGTTGCGGCGCAACATCAGCCGATCGCTGCTTACCATGCTAGGGATCATCATCGGAGTCACCGCGGTTATCGCCTCGATGGCTATCGGGTCGGGAGCGCGGGAAGCGGTACTGAAGGCTATCGAGAGCTTGGGCGCAAATCTCGTCGTCATCACACCCGGCAGCATCACGAGCGGTGGGGTCAGCCTGGGGAGTGGCGCCAAGACGACACTCACGCTGGATGACGTGACGGCAATCGCGAACGACGTCCCTGAGGTCAGTGGTGTATGCCCCTATTCCCAAACCAACACCCAGGTGGTCGCCGGCTCAGCCAACTGGTACACGGTGATCGGAGGAACGACTCCCGCATGGCTTCAGGTCGGCAACTGGAGTGTGGCTCAAGGGAGCTTTTTCACGAATCAGGACGTTCAGCGGGTCACGAAGGTGGCAGTGTTAGGGAGTACGGTTGCGGCAAACTTGTTCCCCGCCGGCGGAGCAATCGGGAGCATTATCATCATCAAAAGCGTCCCCTTTCGGGTTCTCGGGATCCTCGTCTCCAAGGGCCAGACTGGCTTCGGTCGGGACCAGGATGATGTTGTCGTCGTCCCCGTTACCACGCACCAGGAAAGGCTCACCGGGCAGACATACGTCAACGCAATCATGATTTCGGCATCCACTCCCGAGGCAGTGGCTGGAGTGATTGATGCCACCGAGCGGCTCCTGCGCCTGCAGCATCACCTGACTCCAACCGACCCTGATGATTTTACTATCCGAAACATTGCCAACGTACAGCAGGTCAGGGAGGCCACGGTGCAGACCCAGGCGCTCCTTCTGGCCGCGGTCGCCGTGGTTTCCCTCATTGTCGGTGGAATCGGCATCATGAACATCATGCTCGTGTCGGTCACCGAGCGAACGCGGGAGATCGGGCTGCGCATGGCAGTCGGGGGACGCGGTCGGGACATCCTGATGCAGTTCCTCATCGAGGCACTCACCATGGCCTGCGCGGGAGGAGCCATAGGGGTCGGTCTGGGAATCGGAATATCCTTCCTGGTTTCGATAGTAGGGCACTGGCCAACAGTGATTACTGCGTTTTCGATCTTCCTTGGCTTCGTCTCAGCAGCCTTCACTGGTGTGGTCTTTGGCTTTTATCCGGCGCGGCGTGCTGCCGCTCTTGATCCCATCGAAGCACTTCGCTATGAGTAGCGCTTCGCTTTGTTTCACACGGTAGGGAGAAAACCAGATGGAAAAGCTGATGAAGACACTCGCGGCTGTTGCCGTCGTGGCGCTTTTGGTCGGTTGCTCGACTTTGTCGGGCATCCCCAGCGGCCAGCAGGCCGAGTATGGAAGAATTGAGACGGACACAGATCTGATTCAATTCCTGGCTTTCAGCGATGATCCGAACATTTGCGCCATGGCAATTCAAAATAGGCAATCGCAGTATCCCGCCCGCTACGCGATCCTCCTTGACGGGCCAGCCCGAGAGGCACTGCGAGCGGCCCTGACAAAGTACGAAACCTGGAAGGGCCTTGCGCAGGAAAACCACACCACGATCACCAAGACCATAACGAAACTTGAGTTGCAGCAGATTTACTATCAGCGCAGAGGCTGGCGTGATGCGGGCGACCACGAGATCTCGCTCGTCTTTACCTCGAGAATTGACGACAACGGCAATCAGAGTTTTTCTCTCGAACTAAACCCATACGAGAGGGGGGCGTTTTACCGTGCGTACGGCCGGGATTACCTCGTCCTGAGTGATGACCAGGCCATAACGTTGAGCGATCTGCTTTCAGAAGATGCACTGAAGGGCGGCTACCAGAAGGCGAAGAAGAAAGAAGACGTGATCAACATGTTCAACTGAGCGCCGTCGTTGCGAGAGAGACGTCCCCCATCGCTCATCCCAGCCAGAGGATTTCATGCTGATTCCTCTCCGGTGGTGAAACTCATGTCTCACTAGCGTGAGTCAGACGATCTGAATAACATAGTTTTATTGATTTTTCAGGCAGCATCTATGGCTACCTGATTCCGCCCAAAAGTATGATCAAGCAGACGAGGAGGGCATTCTGATGAAACGGATCATTCCAGTTCTTTTTCTGCTGCTTCCCATGGCCCTGTTTGCACAGAGCGCGCAAAATCCCAAAGACCGAGAGAGCGCCATGCTGAAGAAATGGGGACTCAACGATTCCCAGGTAACTCAGGTCTTTGATATTCAGAAGAATACACGGGCCACCATAAGGCAGGATTTCGTACAAATGCGGCTTCTCCGCGCCCAGATGGCGAAGGCGCTTCTTCCCGCCAATCCCAACATGCAGGAGGTCAACGGCTACATTGCCCAGATGGCACAGACCCGTGCTGAGCTGATGAAGGCTTTCGTGGGTGCGCGGGTGCAGCTGCGGCAGATCATCGGTGAGGATAATTTTCCTGCCTATGCCAGATTCATCATGCACATGCACAAGCACTGGCTCGGGCATCACCGCGGGTTCCGTGAAATGCGCTACCAGGGACCTGCCGCGGGCGGATCTATGATGGGCGACGCGAACAGCGCTGCGGTGCAAACCGAGTAGCGCCTCAGGGGGTGGCAGTGCTTGCTTGCGTTACTGCCTGGTGATGGGTGTTCGAGATGAGTCGCAGGAAGCCGGCAAGGTCGATTTCCGCTCAACGTTTCAGCTCAGGCAGACACGGCGGTCCAGAGCTCACCAGGGGGCCGCCATTTTGGGCGCCGGCTGAACGAGCCAAAGGAGTGGCGAGATGAAGAAGATAATGCTTCCGCTGGCCGCGGTCCTGCTGCTGATCATGGCCTTGCCTGCTTTTGCGGAATGGGAGTTGGGGCTGGGCTGGACGCCGAATCAAAGTCCCGCCAACGTATCTGACCCGAACGCAGTAAGCTCCATTCTCAGTTTTCATGTCGGCTACGCTTGGCACATCTTGTACTTTTCATGGGACGCGTTTGCGATGCCTGACTATTGGGTCTCCAACATGACCGACTCCGAGTATTATGCCCCGGGGTTCCTGAATCTCTTTGATGTTGGAGTGAGATTTGTCCTTCGGCCCGTGCTTGTCTATGCAGAAGCCGGGGCAAACAATCTCTACGTCTACGGAGGCGAGGACTACGCCAATATCGGGGTAAACGCAAGAGCGGGAGTTGGCCTGAAGTTTGGATGGTGGGGGATCAACGTGTCAGGAACGCAGGTCTTCTCCAGTTTGACTGACCTCAGCGCGGCTGTGAGTGATGCAACGCACGGCAATTGGAGCACGCTCACTGGCGGCAGCATGGTCAGCCTGAACTTTGCAATTTACTTTGGCGGGAGGACACGCTCATGACGCACACGCGAAAACTGGCACTGGTGTCTCTTGCCATGGGGATTGTCTTCCTTCTGTCAAGCTGCAGCGCTATGCTGGATGGGATATACCCCGACCGGCAGATAATCAGCGTGACGGTGAAGGTGTCGTTGGCTTCACACTCGGATACCGGCACTTCTGGTTCTTATGTCAACGTTCAGCTGACGGATAGGTTTGGAAATGTGTTGACGAGTGTTGTTGCAAATGCGCCGACGAGCTCCGATGCAACCTACGCGTACTACAATCTGCAGTTCACACAGCTCAAGAACGCAACGTACGGACTTTATTCCTATTACCATTCAGCCTCAAACCTTAACTACCCTCCCGTTGGGACGTATGGTCCTTATTACGGCACCATCTATTTCAACGATCCATCCAGCTCTACAGTTTCTTTAGTTACTCTGCCCTATTATCCGTCTTCAGATATCACGACCCTTACGGTGGTCGTAAATTGAGATGCGGGCTGTTCACCTCTCGCGGCCGCGAAGATACCGCCAGGCGAGTCAGCTCTTGGTAGGACCAGGAAATGCAACCAAACTTTGACGTAATGTTGAAGAGCCTGACGACGGATGATTGCCCGCCATCGCCCTGTCGGAGCCAGCCCAGCGACATACAGAATGGCAGGGTTCATGGCTCCACTGGAGGTCGCTGGAGCGACTTTCACCAGGTCAGTGAGGGGCGTCTCGACCTGCGTGGTGGCAACCCCTATTGTCATAAACGATAATCATAGCAGGTGAAGGCACTTTCTCCGAATTTTGGCGGCTCTGCCAGAGGTTGAATGGAGAGTCAGAAGGCGGTCAGAACGGGCCGCCGCGCCGCTTCTTCCGCTTGGGCTGTCGAGTCAGAGGATCATCAAAAGACAAAAGGAATGAGTTTCCAGGTCTTTGCCTTGTAGTCAGAGTAGTCCTTGCCAAGTTGTTCAGTGAGCATTCGCTCTTCCACTGCG
>Ga0335081_10009579_pt1 | contig 15602 bp, 11 predicted proteins | sample Lox_Sample_35_FD_206713 | JGI IMG/M metagenome (GOLD analysis project Ga0335081, IMG submission 206713) | Soil microbial communities from Loxahatchee National Wildlife Refuge, Florida, United States - Lox_Sample_3.5 | ecosystem: Environmental > Terrestrial > Soil > Wetlands | place: USA... | reverse complement strand
TGTGGGAATCGATCGGCCTGCACCCGGCGATCCTCACCGACCACTACTACCCGCTCACCGCATGCGAACACCAACCGACCGTTTCGCAGCTGCTGAGCCCCGAAGTGAGGCTCCAGGAGACGGTGATGCTGAGAACCCTCGGGGACATCCAGCGCACGGCGGGGGCGCCGCTCGTGCTGGATGAGACCAACGACATCTCCTGCAAGGGGGAGCCCGGGGTGAGCAACACGTTCGCGTCGGCGCTGTGGGCCGCCGACTACGTCGCGCGGGCGATGAGGGCCGGGCTGCACGGGGTCGACTTCCACACCCTGCTGAACCTCCCGGAGTCCTACACCGCGCTCGTGGGCGAAGGCCGATCGCTGCGCCCCAACCCCGAGTGGTACGGGCTGCTGCTGACCCACGCGCTCCAGGGCACGAGGGTGCTGCCGACGTCCGTGAGCTCCCGCTCCGATCTCTCTGCCCAGGCGTTCCTGCGCCCCGACGGAGCCATCGAGTTGCTGCTCGTCAACTTCTACCCCAGGGGCTCGAGGCCGGTGCGGACCGCGCTCACGGTCCACGGCCGGTCGGCGAACGGCACGATCCTGCGCCTGACCGCGCCGTCCACGCTGGCGACCACGGGCGTGAAGCTCGGCGGCGAGGAAGTGTCCGCCTCCGGGCGGTGGCACCCGCAGCTGCCGCTGCCGGCCCTCCGTGACCGCGGCGGCTCGCTGTCGCTTTCGATGCCGGCCCGCAGCGCCGCGCTCGTCACGATCCCGCCCGGGCGGTAGAGGCCCGGGGTCCGTCGGGGGGCGCCGGCTCGGGCGCGGAGCTCGTCCGGCCGTTCCCCCACCCTTCCACCGCGGCGAGGAGGTGCGTGGGGCGCTCCTCGACCACGGGCACGGCGCCCGCGTACACGAGCCCGGACTCCCCGTCGAGCGTCACCACATCCCCCTCGGCGAGTGTTCGCGAGCCGAGCGTCAGCGTCCGCGAGTCCAGGTCGATCGCAAGCTCCCTGCATCCCACCAGGCACGGCGTGCCGAGCTCCCGCGCGACCACCGCCGCATGTGAGGTGCGTCCGCCCGCCGCTGTCAGGATCCCCGCCGCGCGGGAGATCGCCGCGATCTCGTCGGTGGACATCTCGCGCAGGACCACCACCGGCGGGCGTCCGTCGTCGGCCATGCGCGCGGCCGCGTCGGCGTCGAGTGCGATGGGGCCGCTCGCAACGCCCGACCCCGCAGCAACCGCACGGGCGATCGTGACCCGCTCGCGGGACTCGGACACGCGTCGCCGGACGAGCTCGGAGAGGTCGATGCCGGCGAGCCGCTCGCGTGCGGCCGCGGGGGTGATCAAACCCTCGGCGACCTGGTCGACCCCGATCTGGAGGGCAGCCCAGGGTGTGCGCTTGGCGGTGCGTGTCTGCAGGAGGAAGAGCTCGCCGTCCTGCACGGTGAACTCGAACTCCTGCGCGTCGCCGAACTGACTCTCGAGCAGCGCGGCGGCGCGCTCCAGCTCCTCGTGCAGGACAGGCTCCATCCGCGTGGCGTCGTCGACCACCTGAAGCGGCTGGCGACCCGCGACGACGTCCTCGCCCTGGGCGTTGACGAGGAAGTCCACGTACAGGCCGCTCGCGCCGAGGGATGGGTCCCGGGTGAACCCGACGCCTGTTCCGGATCGCCCGCCGGCGTTGCCGAACACCATCCGCTGCAGGATCACCGCCGTGCCGATGTCCTCGGACACGCCGGCGAGCCGCCGGTAGGCGCTCGCCTTGGACGACCGCCACGAGCGGATGACCGCGCTGACGGCCTGCTCCAGCTGGCGGCGCGGATCGGGAAACGGCTCGCCCGTGAGGGCCCGGAAGCGTTCGAGATGCTCGGCGACCAGGCTCCTCAGCTCCTGCGCCTCGAGCTCCACCGGCTGGCTCACTTCGGCCGCCGACAGGCGCTCCCGCACCGCCTGTTGAAACGGCTCCGGCGATCCGCCGTGCACGACGGTCGCGAACGACTCGATCAAGCGCCGGTAGCAGTCCCATGCAAGGCGCGGATTGCCGGTGGCAGCGGCAAGGCCGGAGACCGTGGCGTCCGACAGGCCGACGTCCAGCACCGTCTCGAGCATGCCCGGCATCGATACCGGGGCGCCCGAGCGCACGGAGAGCACGAGTGGCCGGAGACGGTCGCCGAGCCCCAGGCCGGTGGAGGCCTCGAGCACAGCGACCGTTCGCGCGGTCAGCTCCCCCAGCTCTGGGAACGAGCCGCTCGCGTCGGCCCGGCGGCTGACGTCGGTCGTGAGCACGAGCGCCTCGGGCACGCGCAGGCCGGCGCGGGCGATGCGCGCCAGACCGTGCGCCTTTGCGCCGATCGCGTCGAGAGCCGGCAGCGGGCCCGGCTCGCCGAGCACGTACAGGTCCGCGTCAGCGGGGGAGACCTCGACCCGGGCGGGCCGCGCCGGTTCGGTGCGGCCGGCCGGCGCTTGCGTTCGCACGGCGCGCCCGAGCACCTGGTCGCGCAGCAGCAACGCCGTGTGCATCAGGGCGTCGGCTGCCTGCTCGAATGCGCGCGTCACCTCGGCCAGGGCGAACAGCTCGCCCGCCGGCAGAGCCGAGGCGATCAGAGCCACATGCACGGTCCGCTGCACGTCGTCTGCGTCGTGCTCGAGCGACACGACGGCGTGGACCGCCTCCAGGAACGCATCCATGTCCGCCGTCGAAGCGCCCTGCTGCACGTCGGCGGCGTAGGTCACGGCACGCAGGTGGGCGCGGGCGGAGGCGAGCAACAGGCTGCACATCTCCCGCAGCGGCGCCGCGATCTCGTTCGCCGGTCCCGGCGGGCGTAGGAGCGTCAGGTAGAAGGCGGCGTCCTCGAGGTTGTCGGCGACGTCGTCGGCGGCCTCCATCACCTCGAGCAGCCCGCCCGACCCGTCCGCACGCTCCACGGACAGGCGCAGTCGGTTGAGCACCGCGTCGGCCTCGTGCTCCCAGTCGCGAGCCCGCCGCGCGGCCACGCCCGCGGGGCGCGGGCGGGCCTCGCTTACCGCGCGCTCGAGCTCGTCGCGGGCAGCTTCCGCGATCTCGACGACGAGCTCGCCGTGGCGGGAGATGAGTTTCAGGCGCTCCTCGCGAGCGGTGTGGACGTAGCCGAACAGCTCCGCGCGAACCTCGTCCTGGATCAGCGCGAGCGAGCGCCCTGCGAGCATCCCCTCGGAGCAGATCCGCAGCACGGAGCGCAGATATGCGGTCGCGGCGGGTGCGCCGAGCACGGCACTCAGCGAGCGGCCGCTCGCGGCCCTCGTCTGGCCCGCGAACTGCAGGGCGTCCAGTACGAGGCCGTCGCCTCCCGCGATCAGGAACGCCCGGTGACCGTGACCGTGCTCGGCCGCCCAGTCGAGCAGCGCGACGGCTGCACGCTTGCCCACCAGAGCCCGCAGCTGCTTGCGTGCCCGGTTCCAGTCGATCATGAACACGAGCCGCGAACCCAGCGCCGTGAGGAACCGTTCCAGCGAATCGCGGTCCTCCACGTGCCAGCTGCCCGTGGCGAGGTGGAACAGGCCGCTTTCGAACTGGCGGTCGGCCCGCGAGCGCGTGTCCTCCCACTCGACGCCGAGCTCGGCCAGCCGCCGCTGGAAGAACAGGAGACGCTCCAGATGCACGTCGGTGTACGTGACCGCCACCGCCTCGGCGCGCACGCGCACAAGGACGACATGGGCGTCGGTCAAGCCGAGCTCGTCCTCGATCACCAGCGCGTCGCCGACATGGGTCGCCAGCGCAGCGAGACCCGCGTGCCCGAACCGCAGCCGCTCGGTGGCGCCCACGCCGCGCATGAACGCGCTCACGAGCTCGCGGTCCCCCGGGGCGAGGCTATGGGCGCTCGCCCCGTCGATCGTCTCACTCGCGAGCCCCGCCGCGACCGAGTTCAGCTGCCGGTGGGCGTCGAGGACGAGCAGGTGCAGGCTGTCGCGCTCGCGATCGGCCGCCGTCATCGTCGTGAGCGCATCTGTGGAGATCGTGTCGCCGTCCGGGTCGAGCCGTCCGCGCAGCGTGGCCAGGCGCCCGTCGAGCACCTCCGCGCCGGCGTCGGCCGCGAGCAACGGCTCGAGCATCGACTCGACCTCGGCGAGCGCCCGCCCGACCAGCCGGTCGGCTCCCGGGATGCTGTAGAGCCCATCGGGTCTCCGCGCGCTGGCGGCCACGGTGCGGTCGAGCGAGGGATCCTGCACGCCGGCGGCGATCCGCTCCTCACGCAGGTCGCTGACTGGGCCACCGTCGGCCGCCGCCTGCGCGGCCTGGATCAGCCCGAGCAGGTACTTCACCCGATCATTGGCGGCGAGCGCGTCTCGCACGAGCGAGGGGAGCAGCAGCTCCTGCTCGCCCAGCTGCCGGATGATGCGCTCCTTGGCCATCGAGCCCGCTCAGGCCGCCGAGGGGTATGCGGCAAGGTCATTCATTTCTGCGAGCCTCGCCGACAGGATGCACCATGACATCGGAGGATGCCCGAAATCCCGGGTGTGTGACTACTGACGCGGGGGATCGCGTGCAGATCGCAAGGTCCGTCGGCGATCGGCCGATCAGCGCCGTATGTGGCGTGCAAGGACGGCTCGTCGGGCTGTCGGACGACTCACGCTTACTCAGCAGGTAGCGCTGCTGAGCCTGATCCCCATGGTCGTCCTGGGGTTGGTGCTCGCGCACGTCCTGCAGGCGCAGGTGCGCGGACGGACGCTGGCCGAGGAGACGCGCGCCGCGCGCCTGATCGCGCGCATCGGCATCCAGCCCCGGCTCTCGCCGCACGAGGTGCGAGACGGCCTCGGCCCCGCCGAGATCCGCGACCTCGACCGTCAGCTGCGGACGGAGGCCGTCAAACGGGATCTCGCCCGGATCAAGCTCTGGAACGCGCAGGACAGGGTGATCTACTCGGACGACCACAGCCTCATCGGCCGCACGCTGGAGCCGAGCGAGGACCTCGAGGACGCCCTCGCCGGCGATCCCGAGCAAGCCGCGATCGTGAACCCCACCCCCCACTCCGAGACGGCTGGCGAGGTCGGGCTGGGGACGCTGATCGAGGTCTACGTGCCGCTTCGCTTCGCCGCGAAGGGCAAGCCGGCCGGGGCGTTCGAGATGTATCTCAGCTACGGGCCGGTGGCGGGCGCGATCACACGCGACCACAAAGAGATCGTGCTGCTGGTCGCGGGAGGGCTGCTGCTGCTGTGGCTGGTGCTGTACCGGATCGTCGCCGCCGCCTCGCGGAGGCTGCGCCAGCAGGCGCGCGAGAACGATCGCCTGGCGCGCTATGACCAGCTCACCGGCCTGGCCAACCGGACCCTCTACGGCGAGCGCCTCGACGCGATGCTCGCATCCGGGCGACGGTCGGGTCCGGGCGCCGTGCTGATCGCGGACATCGAAGGCTTCAAGCAGGTCAACAGCACGTTCGGCAACGAGGCGGGCGATCAGCTGCTGTGCGCGGTGGCGCGCCGCCTGGAGGACGACCTCGAGGATGTCTCGCTCGTCGCCCGCCTGGGGAACGACGAGTTCGCGATGCTGTCCTGCCCGCTGCCCGACGGCGGCGCAGCGAGCGTCGCGAGCGCGGTCCAGCGGGTGCTCGAAGCACCCGTCGTGCTCAACGGCGTCGGCGTCAATGTCGAGGTGAGCATCGGCATTGCCCGGATCGGCTCTGGGAGCAAGAGCGCGCTCGAGCTCATCCAGCACGCCGAGGCGGCCCTCGGGCGCGCACGGGTGACTGGGAGCAGCGTGGAGGAATACTCGCCGGAGCGCGACCACTTCGATCCCGAGCGGTTGAGCCTGCTCGGCCAGGTACGTGCAGCGCTGGAAAGCGGCGAGTTCATCATCCACTACCAGCCCAAGCTCGACCTGAAGTCCCGGCAGGTGACGAGCGCCGAGGCCCTGGTCCGCTGGCAACACCCCGAGAAGGGCCTGCTCGCCCCGGCGGACTTCGTGACGATCGTCGAGCAGACCGCGTTGATCTCGCCGCTGACGGCGAACATCGTCGGGCAGGCCGTACACGACCTCGCCCGTTGGCGCGCCGACGGGCTCGACCTCGAGGTGTCCATCAACCTCTCGGCCCGCAACCTGCTCGACGCGGGGCTGCCCGCGCAGATCCTCGAGATCGCGCGGCGTCACGACGTCGCACCGCAGTGGATCACCGTCGAGGTGACCGAGAGCGCGACGCTGACCGACCCCGACGCCGCCGCGGCGGTGCTCCAGGAGCTGCGGGACGCCGGGTTCAGCGTCTCGATCGACGACTACGGGACCGGCAACGCGTCGATCGACTATCTCGCGCGACTACCGGCGAGCGAGATCAAGATCGACCGGAGCTTCATCACCGACATCTGCACCGACCCCCGTGCCGACGCGGTCGTAAGGTCGACGATCAACCTCGCTCGGCACCTGGAGCTGAAGGTGGTCGCGGAGGGGATCGAGACCCAGCAGGCCCTCGACCACCTCACGGCGTTGGGCTGCGACTGCGCGCAGGGCTACCTGATCTCGCGCCCGGTCGCCTTCGCCGATCTCGCCGGCCGCGTCGCGGAGCTCAACGACACCCTCGCGAAGCAACACCCGGCAGTCGAGATCAGCGCCCGGCGCACGAGCCGCTCGGCGCCGACGGTCTGACGACCCGCCCGGCGCCCGGCGCCCGGCGCCCAGCGCCCATCGCCCGGCCGGTGATACCGTCGCGAGATGAGCGATCTCGGACCTTCCTCCACAGCCAGCGATCTCGCCGCCGCGCTACGCCGCCGGGAGATCTCCTCCAGCGAGCTCCTCGACGCGTGCCTCGCGGCCGTCGACGAGCGCAACCCGGCGCTGAACGCGATGGCGTTGCGCAACGACGAGCAGGCCCGCGCAGCCGCCGCGGACGCCGACCGGCGGCTGGCAACCGGCGAGCAGGCGCCGTTCCTCGGGGTTCCGATGCCGATCAAGGATCTCACCCCCGTCGCGGGCTGGCCGGTGACGTATGGGTCCAACGGTGCACCGGAGGGGCCCAGCGAAGAGAGCGAGATGGTCGTCGACGCGTTCGTGCGGGCCGGCTTCGTGCTGTGCGGCAGGACGACCACGCCGGCGTTCGGCGTGATCACGGCGACCGAGACCACACGCTACGGCATCACCCGCAACCCCTGGGACACCGAGCGCACCCCGGGCGGGTCCAGCGGCGGGGCCGGCGCCGCCGTGGCGTCGGGCATGTTCCCGATCGCCCACGCCAACGACGGCGGCGGGTCGATCCGCATCCCGGCCTCCTACTGCGGCCTGGTCGGGCTCAAGCCGAGCCGGGGGCGGGTGCCGCGGCTTTCGCAGAGCTGGCTGGGAGCCGTCGTCGAGGGGGTCGTCGCGCGCAGCGTCCAGGACGCCGCCACCGTGCTCGAGGTGACCAGCGGGCCGGATCCGTGCTCCTGGTACAACGCACCGGCACCGGCCCGGCCGTTCTCCGCCGAGCTGGACGCCGAGCCGCCGACACTACGGATCGGCCTGATGGCCAGTGCCCCGCTCGGCATCCCCACCGACCCGGCCTGCATAGAGGCGGCGCAGGCGGCCGGGGAGCTGCTCGAAGGGCTGGGACACGCCGTCGAGCAGGTCGAGGTCGCGACGATCTCCGAAGAGATGGTGCCGCCGTTCGTCGCCCTGACGCAGGCGGGCTTGGCCGACTACGACGGCGTCGACTGGTCCAAGGTCGAGCCGCATGTCGCCCACGCTCGCGCCGCCGCCGACGAAACGAGCGCGTACGACTACGCGCTGGCGGCCAAGGGGCTCGAGCGGTTGAGCCGCCGCGAGGTGGCGCGCTGGGGCCGTGACTTCGACGTCCTGCTGACGCCGACCTCGGCGATCCTGCCGCCGATCGCGGGGTCGGTGATGGAGGCCCAGCACGCGGCTCCCGACCAGCCCGTGCCGGAGGTCGTGGCGAGCGTGTCGTTCACGGCGTTCGGGAACGTCGCCGGCCTGCCCGCGATCAGCCTGCCGGTGCACGTCACGGACGGCAACCTGCCGGTGGGGGTCCAGCTGACCGGCGGGCCGTGGCAGGAGGCGACGCTGGTCTCGCTGGCCGCGACGATCGAGCGGGCCGCGCCCTGGTCCGAGCGCCGCCCCGCGCTCGCCGCCGCCTGAGTCCAGGACTCAAGCTCTCCGCCGAAGGCGGCCCTGGGGGGCAGAGGGACCGGAGGTGGCCGATGACGCCCGCTCCCTGAGGGGCGAGGTCCGCGGGGTTCCCGGACGGCGTTCGAGCCTGCTCGCCCTGTAGATCGGCGCGGCGAACCACAGGACGGCGAACGGGATCGCCGCCACACACGTCGCCAGCACGCCGGCGGTGGCGCCGAACAGCTTGGTCGTGACCAGCAGCAGACACCCGCACATCGCCAGCGCGAGGAATACGAGCCCGGCGACCGCGACGCGGTTGGAGCTGAACACGATGTGGCGCTTGTCGCCCTGGCGGAACAGAAACCGGTGCTGGGCAGAGGGCGCGAGCGTGCACAAGGCGGCGCACGCGGCGAGCACGAGGGTGACGAAGTACACGATGCGCTCGAAGTCGCCAACGTGCTCGAAGCCCACGTTGAACGGCACGATCAGCAGGAACGCGAACAGCACCTGCACTCCGGTGACGACCACGCGCAGCTCTCCAGTGAGCTCGTCGAGGTTGCGGTCGAGTCGCTCGGCCGGCGTCTCCGTGCGGCCGTCGTCCTCGGAACCCTCGAAACCCTCGCGGGCCTCGCCGTCGGGACCACGCTGGTCCCGGCCGGCTGTCGGCCGCGGCTGTGCCCAGTCGAGCGAGACTGGCGGGAGCCTGCGGCGTGCGTCCTCCTCGCCGCCCATCGGCTAGTTGCCTACCCCGGCCGCGTGGCCCGAAACCACCGCCCGTCGGGCAAGAGCTTTTCGCGATCGGCCGGACCGGGTAGGCGCCATGCAGGAGCCCCACAACCCAGCAGGAGGTCGCAGATGCCACCCCGCGGCGTGAAAAAGGACAGCAAGCGCGAGCGCCAGTACGAGCACGTCAAGGAGAGCGAGCTCGACAGCGGAGCCTCGCTCGGGCGCGCTGAGGAGATCGCGGCACGTACGGTCAACAAGGAGCGGGCCCGCCGTGGCGAAACGCGGTCCGCCTCGCGGACCTCCACCCGCGACATCTCGTCGGGGCGGCGCGGGGGGCTGCGATCGGGCCGTCCGGGCCCGCGCGGGCGCACGCGGGACCAGCTCTACCAGGAGGCGCGCAGGCTGGGCGTGAGGGGTCGCTCGCAGATGAACAAGGACGAGCTGGAGCGCGCTGTCGACCACCGCAAGCGCTGACCGCCCGGGGCGCTGGGAGGCTGTTGGGACCGGGTTTCGCGGCGGGCGGCCGGGGTAGGCCATTGACATGACCACCGGAACGTCTCTCGTCCTGATCGCGGCCGGAGCGATCCTGCGATACGCGGTGACCGCCAGCGTCTCCGGGGTGTCGCTTGCGACGATCGGGCTGATCCTGATGCTGACGGGGATCGTCGGATTGGTGCTGTCGCTGCTGTACTCGTTCGCTTGGAGACCGCGGCGGGTCGAACGGCTCGATCGCGATCCCTACGAGCCCTACGAACCGCGGTAACCGCTGAGCAAGGGCGGCGCGCCGCACCAACGCGGGTCACGCACCGCACCGGCCCGGGCCATGCGCCGCACCGGCCCGGGCCATGCGCCGGCCGCGCCGGCTCGCCGGCGGCCGGGCGCCCTGGCGCAGATGCGATGCTGTGGGCATGGCCGTCGTGGCGAGACCCCGCGCAGCGGACGCACTGAGGCTGGGGAGGCGTCGATTCCTGGCGCCCGAACGTATCGACATGGCGGCGATCGCGGGGGAACTCGGCGTCAACCGGGTGACGCTGTACCGCTGGTTCGGATCACGGGATGACTTCATCGTCGAGGTCGTGTGGTCGCTCGCGCTGACGACGTTCGGATGGGTGGAAGACAAAGTCACCTCCCAGGGTCCCGAGCGGATCGTCGAGGTCGTGACGGGGTTCCTGGACACGATCATCACCAACGCCGGGATGCAGCGGTGGCTGAGCGAAGACGGCGAGCACGCGATGCGGCTGCTGACCGGACGCCGCACGGACTTCCAGCAGCGTCTGATCGGCGAGATCCAACGCCGGCTCGAGGAGCAGTCGGGCGCATCGCGGCTGCAGCCGTCGGTCGACCTGCACGAGCTCGCTTACGTGATCGTTCGCCTGATCGAGTCCTACACGTACCTGGATCTGATCACCGGCGAACGCCCGGAAGCCACACGGGCCGAGCCGATCCTGCGGATGCTCCTGAGGGTGGACGCGTAGAGGCCGCCCTCGAGCCCCCCGCGCCTCACCAGTTGATCGGCGGGGGCGGTTTCGCCGTCATTTCGATCTTGTTCCCTGGCCCCGACATGGTGGCCGAGAGGACCGGGCCGAACAGGCCGCAGCCGCCGAATTCCGGCACCGTCACCTGGGTGGCGAAGGAGAACCCGCCGACGACGAGGGCGTTGACGGGCTCGGAGATGCTCAGCGGCAGCTGGATCGGTTCGACCGTGGTGCAGCCGATCGGGACCACGAACAGCCCGACCCCGACGGAGCCGACGAGCTCGTTGGCCGAGCCGCTGGCGCTCTCGCTGAAGACGCCGCTGTCGGTGAGCCCGACCGTTCCGTGGATCGTGCCGGTCGGCGTCAGCGCCCCCCGCACGGTGACCGGGACCAGGCCGATGAAGATCGTCTGGTTGATCGGGGGAATCGACAGGTTGGCCGTCAGCTGACCCGACGTGACGTCGCCTTCGGCACTCAGCGTCGAGCCTTTCGGGACTTCGACCGAGATCCCGCTCTTGGCCTCGGTGACCTTGCCGCTCAGTTCCCACGCCGGGAGCGGCACGATCAAGTCGCCGGTCTCGGGTTTCAGGCGCGCCGAAGACGGGAGCGTGGCGCTCGCGGAATGCTGCCCGCAGGTGCTCGGCGCCTTCTTGCCGGCGAGGCGTTCTTCGATCCACTTCATCACGTTGCCGATCGCCGTCGGGTCGGTCAGCAGGTGGTCTCCCGGGTACAGCTGCAGGTCGTCGCTGACGCCGAGTGAGCACCAGGCGCTGTGCAGCGCCACGTCCTGGGCGACGGGAACGAACTCGTCCTCGAGGCCGTGGTAGTGGTACACGGGCACCGGCACCGATTTGGTGCCGAGCTGCTGTTCGCTCACGACTTTCTGGATCGCCGGGTGTTCGGCCTCCAGTTCGGTGAAGCTCTTGTGGCCGATCGTGTATTCGGCGCTGTTGACGTCGCGGAATTCACGTAGCGACTGGATCGCGCACTCGTTCAGCAGCTTTCCCGCCGCTTCCAGTCCGGCGACATTGGACAGCGCCGCGAGGTCGAATTCTTCGGGGTAGGCCGTGCTCAACCCGATCAGCCCGTCGAGGCCGAACGCGGTACCGACGGAGGCGTTGTCGAATTCGCCGATCGCCTGTAGGTTCGCCGGGACGCCACCGGCGGCGAGGCCGGCCATCTTCACGTCGGGCGCGTAGCTGGATTGGAGCTCGGCTGCCCAGCCCGCCGCCTGCCCGCCCTGCGAGTAGCCCCACACGATCACCGGTGCGCTCGAGCCGATGCCCGACCCCGGAACCTGCCTGGCGGCGCGGACCACGTCGAGCACGGCCTGGCCCTCGGCGCGCCCGGCGGCGTAGGTGGGGACCGCGCCGTTGGTGTAGCCCTGGTAGTCGGTCACCGTCACCGCGTAGCCCTTTTTCAGCGATTCGATGATCGCGCCGCCGTCGTACTCGGCTCCGGCGGCGATCTGCAGCGAGGGGGCACACGAGTGGCCGAGACCCTGGGTGCCCTCGGCATACGTGACCACGGGCCGCGAGCCGCTGCCCTTCCACGCCGCGGTGGGCACGATCACCGTGCCGGTCACCCAGTCGGACTGGCCGTGCTGATCGGTCGACTGGTAGAGCACCGTCCAGGCTTTGTTGGCGGGGAGCGTCACGTTGAGGTTGACGGTCGCCGAGCGGTACCACACCAGTTCGCCGACGCTCCCGGTCGGGGTCGTGGTGGGGGGCGTGTAGAACGCCGATCCTGCCGGGCCTTCAACCGGACTCGCGGACGCGCCCACCGGCGCGGCCAGACCCGCGAGGACAGAAACCGCCAGCACGACTGCAACCGCGAAACCGCGCACCATGTCGTCTCCCCTTCGCTCGGACTCCACTCTCCCCGGCGAGCGCTGCCCCGGCGGGTCGAAACCCGCCCAGCGACGCCATGCGGTGCGGAATGTATCACGATGGCTTAGACGTTGCAATTGCATCCCTTGACCGCAGACGTTGCATCGCCTCAGACATCTCGGTGGAGTGGGTGGCGGAGGCGGTCCACTCCTGCACGACGAGGTCGTCGCGGACGTAGATCTCCTCCTGGTCGCGCTCGACCTCGTCGTGCTCCGGGATCGACTCGCCCGGCGGGATGTCGAGACCGGGGAAGGCGGCCTAGAGCGCGAGCGCCCGCGTAAGGATCGCCGCGCCGTCGACCTCCCGCGGGAGATCGCCGAACGCCAGGCCGCGATGCTCGAGGCGCCCCGCGCAGAAGGCCGAGGACACGAATCCGGGCGAATGGCGCAGCAGCAGCGACGCCTGGAGGGCGAGAGCCATGTCCTCGACGAGCCGGCGGGCGCCCCATTCCGCTTCGGGGAGGGCGTCGGGCGGCGCCAGAAGCCGCTCGCGGAGACTGTGCAGGTGGGCGTCGAACCGCGGGTCGGCGCCGGCCGCTAGCTCGCACTCGGCCAGGAACGCAGCTGCACACTCGGGTTCCCGCGCGAGCGCGCGCAGGACGTCGAGCGCGATCACGTTGCCAGAGCCCTCCCACACGGTGCCGAGCTGGATGTCCCTGTACAGCTGGGCCATGAACGCCTCCTCCACGTAGCCGTTCCCGCCCAGGCACTCGAGCGCCTCGGCGGCGAGCGGCGCGCCGCGCTTGCACACCCAGTACTTGAGGACCGCGAGCGCCAGCCGGCGGAAGGCGGGCTCCTCGCCGGCCGCCTCGTCGAACGCGCGGGCGAGCCTGATCGTCGCCACGGTCGCCGCCTCGGACTCGAGCGCCAGGTCCGCCAGCACGTTGGTCATCGCCGGTTGCTCGGCGAGCGGCGCGCCGAACGCGGCGCGGTGACGGGCGTGCCAGACGGCCTCGGCGACCGCGCGGCGCATCATCCCGGTCACGGCGATCAGCGTGTCGAGGCGCGTGTACACCAGCTGCTCGACGATGAACGCCGTTCCCCGCCCCTCCTCGCCGAGCATGCGTGCCGGGAGGTGGTCGTACTCGACCTCCGAGGAGGCCAGGCAGCGCCCGCCGAGCTTGTCCTTCAGGCGCTGGATGCGAAAGCCCGGGTGGGGCCGGTTGGCCACGAAGCAGGTGATCCCGTTGTCGGTCTGGGCGAGCGTGAAGAACACCTCGAAGACGGGATGCGTGCAGAACCACTTGTGTCCGGTGAGCTCATACCAGCCGTCTCCCACCGGCTCGGCGACGGTCGAGTTGGCCCGCAGGTCGGACCCGCCCTGCTTCTCGGTGAAGGCCATGCCCGCCTGTGCGAAGCGGTCGTAGTCGGGCAACGTGAGCCGCTGCTCCCACGCCGCGGCGAGTGCCGGGTCCTGACGCATCGTGGGCACCGCGGCGTAGTTGATCGCGAACGGACAGCACGGCCCGGTGTCGAGCTGGTTGAAGAGATGGAACATCGACGCTCGCACCACGTGCGCTCCCTCGCGCGTCTCGCGCCAGGGCAGCGTGTTCACCTGACGCTCGACTCCCAGACGAAGCATCCAGTGCATCGAGGGGTCGTAGTCGATCTCGTCGACCCGGTTGCCGTAGCGGTCGTGGGTGCGCAGCACGGGGATGTTGCGCTGGGCGCGCCTGGCGTGCTCGAGCGCCTCCGTCGAGCCGAGGATCGCCGCCAGCTCGCGAACTCGCTCGCGGCCCCAGCCGCCGCCCTCGCGGTCGAGCGCCTCCTGTAGGGCGAGGTCGGCGGCGAACGGGTCGTAGTCCGCCAGCGGAGGAGGCTGGTTGACCACGCGGTGGGTGGCCAGGCGTGATTCGGCGGCCTCGGTGACGCTCATAGCGGTGGGCGGCGAAGGGGACGATCCCCAGCGCACGCCCCGGCGACTTTCGCACAGTCGCACGACGCGGTCAAGACGGGCCGCGGGGCCACCCTCAGCCGAACGCCCGGAACGCGCGAGAGTCGAGCGTCGGGGGCCGACGTTTGGACACCTGTCCATATCGACGTGGCCGGGCGCGAACCACAATCCGCGCGATGGCGCTCAAGACCCTGACGCCGCTGGAGCTCGCCCACACACGCACCCTGTTCAGGAGCTTCATGGGGCGTTCCGGCACCAGACACAGAACCGTCGGCGAGCTGCTGGCGATCTACCGGGAGCGGTGCGGGGAGCTGCGGGCCACCGGGGACCCCGACGACGATCTGCGCGTCGATCGCTTCATGCGGGAGATGGTGAGCGGGACGTGGAGGGACGGCCTCGTGATGCGGATCGGCGAATTCGACGGGAGCGTGCACCTGATCGACGGGACGCACCGCGGGATCGCCTACCTCGCCTGCCGGGAGGGCGGCGTGGGCGGCGATCGCCTCCCCGCGCTGACCGTCGACTGCTGAGCGGGGGGCCGGCCCGCCCGCCGCGGCCTAGTATTTCACGATCGCGGACGCTTCGGTGAGCGCCGTGCCTTTTGCAGTGCCGAGGTGAAGGGTCGTTTCGTTCGTGCCTTTGGCCGGCGAGGTGTATTCGACCAGCGCCTGCCGTGTCAAACCGCTGACCGCGCCGACGTTACTGACGAATCGAGGCTAGGCGGCGATCAGTGCCTTCAGCTTGTCCGGCAGCACGGCCAGGACGTCGTCGATCTCGCCCTCGCTCACGTGCCTGCGCAGCACCCGCGTGACCGCCTCGACGGCCACCGAGGCCTCCGTCTCTCCCGCGAAGCGGGCCTCCTCGGCCACGTGGGCGAGGAAGGTGTCGACGTCGTGGATCGGCAGCGGCGTCCGATCCGGCTTCCAGTCCTCGTAGTAGATGCCGCGGATCAGGGTGGGAAGCTGCGCTGCGAGCTGGGCGGCGGCGGCCACGGTCAAGCGGTCCCGAAGGGTATGCAGCACTCCCCGCAATGCCCGGTAGGCGTACTGGCGGTCCTCGCCACCGAGCTCCTCGGCGATCTCGTTCAGCCACAGGTGCGCCTTCTCGACGCTCCGCTCGATGATCGTCGGATCCCCCTGGGTCATCGCAGCCTCCTAGGACGTGGTCGCGTGTCCCGGATGCTACCCGGGCCTTTCGTCAGTATGCCTTGACTCGTCCGGCGACGGGCGATCCGCTCGCGCGTTATGTTGTGTGGGCCAGATGGAGTCCTGGCGGGTCACCCGGCGAGGTGTGGTCCCCGAACCGCCCAGGCCGGCGCAAGGGCTGATGGCTCCTTTCGTGAAAGACGACTCGAGCGCGAAAGGAGCGACCGACCGCAGTGCCGAGCCTTCCCGACCGGGCCATCGAGGTAGTCGAGGTGACGAGCAGCCCGGCGCTCGCGCCGGCGGACGGCGACGATGCCGAGGATTGACCGCCGAGAGCTCGCCGCGATCGCCGCGGGCGGAGCGATCGGTGCGGTCGCCAGAGTGTGGATCGGCCGGCACCTCACCACCGCCGACGGCAGCTGGCCGTGGG
>Ga0335081_10009578_pt1 | contig 15602 bp, 14 predicted proteins | sample Lox_Sample_35_FD_206713 | JGI IMG/M metagenome (GOLD analysis project Ga0335081, IMG submission 206713) | Soil microbial communities from Loxahatchee National Wildlife Refuge, Florida, United States - Lox_Sample_3.5 | ecosystem: Environmental > Terrestrial > Soil > Wetlands | place: USA... | reverse complement strand
CGAGTCCGCGCCGGATCCCCTCCGCGAAGGCGGCGAGCCGCTCATAGGCGGGCGCCCCCTGCCAGCGGAACGCGAGCGCGATCTCGCGTTCGGGCTCGACGTCGAACGCGACGAGGTGGCTGCGGATCGCCTCGGCCACGACGTCCGCGTCGATCGTCTCGGTGCAGACATAGGGCGGCTGCAGGACCTGCAGGTTGCGGCGCGGCAGCAGAGCGCCGGGCGTCGAGATGTAGCTCGTGTTGCCGGAGAGCTGCACGCTGTACTCGGAGGCGCCGAGCGCGGTCGCGCGGATGCACTCGTGCGCCGGCAGGAACGGCCACGGGAACGCGCCCGCCTCGATGCGGGCGCGGATGGCGCGGCCGAGCCGCCGGCCCATGTCGCCAAAATCGCGCGTCTCGCGGCCGTAGATGTACTCGGCGACGCCGCCGGAAAACATCATGGCGTCGATGCGGCCGAGATCGGCGATCGGATCGGTGAGATAGAGGTGCGCGACGTCGTGCGGCAGCGGGCGCGCCGTGAGCGCCGCGACCACGGCGTCGGCCATGGCGGCGGCGACCTCGTCCATGGCGGCAGCGTCGGCGCGGTCGCCGCGCTGCCAGGAAAAGCCGGCGCGCTGGGCGTGATGCCGGCCGGCCGGGTCGAGCCGCACAATGGCGCCGCGCTCGTCCACCACCTGCAGGCGCCCGCCGACATGGACGGCCGCGGTCGCGATCACCTTGCCGTTTTCCACCACCGCGAGCTTGGTGGTGCCGCCGCCAATGTCGACGTTGAGGATGCGCTTGCCCTCGTCGCTCGACACCCGGGCGGCGCCCGAGCCGTAGGCGGCGAGCATCGACTCCATGTGATGGCCCGCGGTGGCGCAGACGAAATCGCCGCCCTTCTCGGCCAGCAGGCCGGCGATCGCCTGGGCGTTCTCACGCCGCAGCGCCTCGCCCGTGAGGATCACGGCGCCGGTGTCGATCTCGTCCGGGCCGATGCGGGCCGCCGCATAGGCCTCGTCGATGATCGCGCCGAGCCGCGCCTCGTCGATCCGCTCCTCGCTCGCATAAGGCGTGAGCCCGACCGGGGACTGGAACAGCGTCTCGCGCGAGACCACGAAGTAGCGGCTCGACAGGTCCTCGCCGAGCCGGCGCAGGTTGACGCGCGAGAAGATCACCTGGGTGCCGGACGAGCCGATGTCGATGCCGACCGTCATCAGCGAGACGTGGTCGGCGATCCAGATCGGGTTCTCCTCGAGCGGCAGCTCGTCGGGGAAATCGTGATCGTGGTCCGCATAGCCGTCATGCGTATGCGCGAGATCGATCCCGAGACTGTGGTCGGCGAGCGTGTGGCTCGGCTTTTTGGGCTCGTCGGAGCCGGGCATCAGGCGATCTCCGCGACTGAGGGGCTTGCCTTGACGGCGGGTATGCACTTATTCATGATCTGTCTTACTTGCCACTCGCTCCGATGAGGTTTGCCATGCGCCGCGCCCTGCTCGCCACCGCTCTCGTCCTCGCCCCGACCCTCGCGTTCGCGCATCCCGGGCTGCCCGGGCATACCCATGATCTGGCGAGCGGATTCGCCCATCCGTTCAGCGGCGTCGATCACGTCCTGGCGATGGTGGCGGTCGGCCTGTTTGCGGCGCAGCTGGGCGGGCGCGCGCTGTGGCTGGTGCCGGCGAGCTTCGTCGCCATGATGGCGGCGGCCGGCCTTGTCGGCATGAGCGGCGTCGCGCTGCCGCTCACCGAGACCGGCATCGCGCTGTCGATCATCGTGCTGGGCGGCGCGATCGCGTTGCGTCTCGCTTTGCCGGTCGCGGCCGCGATGGCGCTGGTCGGCTTCTTCGCCATCTTCCACGGCTATGCGCACGGGCTGGAGACGCCCGAGACCGCGTCCGGCCTGCTCTATGGCTTTGGCTTCGTGGCGGCGACCGCGGTGCTGCATGGTCTCGGGATCGGCATCGGCCTCGCGCTCGGCCGCCTGGAGGGCGCCTTCGGCGGCAACCTGGTGCGGGTCGCCGGCAGCGCCGCCGCGGTCATCGGCGTCGTGATGCTCGCCGGAGCGGTCTGAGCGATCCACGCACACGACGGTGCGCACGCTTTGCTTTGCGCACCCTACGAACTGCGTAAACGGTGCCCCTCGCGGCGCCGTTTCTGTTTGTGTGGTCCCCCTCACGCCGCCGCTTTCGGCGGCAGGTCGCCGAGCTCGGCCTGGTAGGCGCCTTCCATGTTCGGCTTGAGCCCGTTCTTCGCCAGCTCCTGGGCGAACATGGTGCGGATCTCGGGTTTCTCGTCGACATAGTCGATCTGGTCGCCGCCGATGCGGCGGCTGATCCAGGCCTTGGGCACGCCCTGACCGTTGCGGATCGACACCACCTCATGCTTGAACGCGAGATAGCGCGCTGGCGTGGTGCCGGAGTTGAAATGCTGGTGCAGCCACATGTTGGGCGGCACGATCATGCTGCCGACGTGCCAGTCGTAGCGGCGCGGCTCCTCGCCCTCCGGCCACATCAGCGAATACCCCTCGCCGTTGAGGATGATCACGTGCGCGCCCGGCCCGTGGCAGTGGCCCTTCTTGTAGGTGCCGATCGGGAACTGGGAGATGTGGCTGTTCATGGAGCCCTTGGCCATGTTGAAGCGAATGTGGCCGCCACCGGCACCTCGCTCCTTTGCGCTGATGAGCGGCAGGTTGACGGCATCGGCGACGAAGTTGGTCTGCAAGAGCAGGCCCTTCTGCTCGCCCTTGGCGCTGAAATAGTCGGGCTCGCCGTTGAAGCGGCCCTTGAAGTCGTGTTTCGTATTGAACACGAAGTCGATGTCCTCGTAGAGGTTGATCACCGGCGGGCCGTTGGTCACCGCGACGAAGCGCGCCGACGACTGGCCCGAGCCGTTGAAGTGCTGGTGCCAGGCGTTGAGCGGGATCGCAAAAAGGGCACCCGCCTTCCACTCGAAGGTGATGCGGTGGCCGGCGTCGTTCCACACCGTGGTCGAGCCGCGGCCGTCGAGCACCAGGATCATCTCCTCGAACAGCTGGCGGTGCGGCTCGAGCTTCTTTCCGGGCGGGATCTCGCACACATAGCAGTCGTTCGAGGTGCGCGAGGCCTCATGATTGATGAACACGAAGTTGCCGCCGCGCCGCGGCCAGGGTTTGAGCTCCACCGTGTGCAGGCTCGGCACGTAATGGGCGCCAATGATGTCGAGTCCCTCGCCGCGGATGAAGCGCGTATAGGGCGTGTCCTTCTCGGTGGCGAATTTTTTCGCCATCTCGTCGGATACGATGGCGGTTTTGGCGGTGCTCATCGGGGGTTCCTCCTCGAAAGTCTCAAATCTCGATCACGACCTTGCCGTTCTCGACCGTCGCCGCATAGGTCTTGATCGGAATCATGCACGGCGGCGAGACCACCTCGCCGGTGCGGATGTTGAACTGGCCGTTGTGGAAATTGCATTCCACCACGTCGCCCTCGATGTAGCCCTCCGAGAGCGAGCCTGGGCCGTGGGTGCAGGTGTCGTCGGTCACGTAGTAGGCGCCGTCGACGTTGAACACCGCGAGCGCGAGCCCATGCGTCTCGACCTTGAACGCAGCGCCCTCTGCGACGTCACCGGCATTGCACAACTCCACTTTCTCGGTCATGCGAACTCAATTCCCGCCTGCATTCACGTGCCGCTGATTTGACGGCTTTCAAAGTGGTGTGTAGCGTGTTTTCCAATAACGGAACAGCGTTCCGTATGCAGGAACGACGCGCTGGCACGACCGCCGGCCGAGACCTAGGTTAACGTGGCGCGGCCGCCAAGGGCGGCGAGGCCCGGAGACGCTCCCATGCTGCGAAAAGAACAAAACGACCTTTTGACCCAGACCGGTCCCGGCACGCCGATGGGCCAGATGTTTCGCGCCTACTGGATCCCGATCCTGCTCTCCGAGGAGCTGCCCGAGAACGACTGTCCGCCGGTGCGGGTGAAGATTTTGTCGGAGCGGCTGCTCGCCTTTCGCGACAGCGAGGGCCGGCTCGGGCTGATCGACGAGTTCTGCGCTCATCGCGGCGTGTCGCTGTGGTTCGGCCGCAACGAGGAGGCCGGGCTGCGCTGCCCGTATCACGGCTGGAAGTACGACGTGAACGGCCAGTGCGTCGACGTGCCGTCGGAGCCGGCGGAAAGCGGCTATTGCAAGAAGATCAAGCTCAAGTCCTATCCGCTGATCGAGAAGGGCGGCGTGGTCTGGGCCTACATGGGTCCGGCCGACAAGCGCCCGCCCGAGCCGGCCTGGGAGTTCGCCACTGTGCCGGAGAAGAACCGCTTCGTCAGCAAGCGCCTGCAGGAATCGAACTGGCTGCAGGCGATGGAAGGCGGCATCGACTCGAGCCATGTGTCGTGGCTGCATCGCGGCGATCTCGCGCATGATCCGCTGTTCAAGGGCGCGCGCGGCAACCAGTACAATCTCGGCGACGCGCGGCCGGTGTTCGAGGTGGTCGAGAGCGCCGGCGGGCTCTACATCGGGGCGCGCCGCAATGCCGAGAACGGGCAGTACTACTGGCGGATCACGCCGTGGGTAATGCCGTCCTTCACGATGATCGCGCCGCGCGGCAACCATTCGGTGCACGGGCACTTCTGGGTCCCGATCGACGACGAGAACTGCTGGACCTGGAGCTTCGACTATCATCCGATCCGCGAGCTCACGGATTCGGAAGTGACGGCGATGCGCGGCGGCAAGGGCATCCACGTGACCTACGTGCCGGGCAGCTACCGGCCGGCCGCCAACAAGGACAACGACTACCTGATGGACCGCGCGGCGCAGAAAGCGGGCCGCACCTACAGCGGCATCGCGGGCATCGCGATGCAAGATGCCTCGCTGCAGGAGAGCATGGGACCGATCGTCGACCGCACCAAGGAGAACCTGGTTTCGACCGACAACGGCATCATCATGGCGCGCCATCGGCTGATGCGCGCCGCCAAGGCGCTGGCCGAGAAGGGCACGACGCCGCCGGGCGTCGATCCGGAGCACCAGAAGATCCGCTCGGTCGCGATCGTGCTGCCGGCCGACGTGCCCTACAAGGAAGGCGCCAAGGAGGCGCTGATCGCCAAGCCGGGCGTCGCGCCCGCCACGGTGTGATCCATGCAGAGCGAAAGCGCGCGGATGGCGTCGGCCGCGGAAGCGCGCTTCCGCATCGATGCGCCGAACTCGAAGCCGCGCGCCATCAAGGTGATCGCGCTCGACCGCCCGAGCGACCGCGTGGTCAAGCAGCTCGCGCAGGCGCGCTGGAACCAGGCGAGCTTCTTCACCGCCGCGGCCTTCGCGGGCGCGCCGAAGCCTGACGCCGCGTTCTCCATGACGGGCTGGCTCTCCGACGTCGCCGGGCGCACCACCGACCTCGTCAACGAGGTGAACGGCGCCGACCTCGTCGTGATGGTGGCGACCGCGGGCCAAAACGCCTCGGCGGCGGCCATCATCGGCGAGGCCTGCAGCGTCAAGCGCGTCAACACCACCGGCCTGATCATTGCGGGTCCCGGCAGCTCCGACGAGGCGCTGTCGAAGACGCTGTCGCAGCTGCGGCCATGGTCGCTGATGCTGGTGATCGCGAGCGCCGAGGACTACGTCGCGGACATGCTGACGGCGCTAAGGGCGTGAGTTGCGAGGTCGGTAGCCCGCATGGAGCGCGGCGAAATGCGGGAACACCGCTCCCGGATTGCGCTTCGCTCCATCCGGGCTACGCCTCCATCATTGCCGATGCCCCAACCTCGCCGAGATGGCGTCCGCGGTCCTGACCACATGCGGCATGAAAGCGCTGAGCGACCTCTTCGACAGCCGGCTCACCGGGCCGGCGACGCCGACCGCCGCCACCACCTCGCCGGCGTCGTTGCGGATCGGCGCCGCGACGCAGCGCACGCCGACCTCGCTCTCCTCGTCCTCGACCGCGCAGCCGCGCGCCCGCACGCTCTCGAGCGCCCTCGCGAGCTTGTCCGCGTCCGTGATGGTGTTCGGCGTGCGCGCCTGCAGCCCCTTGCGGATCACCGCCGCGACCACCTCGGGCGGGCTGAACGCGAGGATCGCCTGGCCCTCGGCCGTGCAATAGGCCGGCTTGCGCAGGCCGAGATCGGAGCGCATGCGGATCGCCTGGGTGCTCTCGAGGAAATAGACGTACATGATGTCGCTGCCGTCGAGGATCGCGAGATGCACCGTCTCGTTGGTGGTCTCGCGCAGCGAAAAGAGATGCGGACGGGCGACCTCCGACACGTTCATGCGCCGGCGCACCAGGGTGCCGAGCCGAAACAGCGCGATGCCGAGGCGATATTTGCCGGTGGCGCGGTCCTGCTCGAGCAGGTTCTCGGCGACGAGCGTCGCGGCAAGCCGATGCGCGGTGCTCTTGGCGACGCCGAGCCGCCGCGCGAGCGTGCTGATGCCGATCTCGACCTCGTCCTCGGAGAACGCCTTGAGCAGCTCGATCGCGGTCGCGACCGAGGACAGGCGGCGGCGCGCACCTTCCTTGGGTTTTTCCGGCTTGCTGTCCATTCCGGCTCCGTCGCGCCGCGGGCCCGGCGCCGGGCAACCATGTCAAATGCGCCCCGCCGCCACAAGAACGGCGCGGCTGCGCCTGTGCTACAACATCCCCCGCTCTGAGGAGAGACCCCCATGCATGACGTCCCGGGCACCCATTGGCACGAGCCGACCGCCGGCCGGCGCGCGGGTTTCGGCAAGTTCGGCCGGCCGAAGACCCCCTATGACCTGTTCATGGAATCGGAGGGCATCCCGATCTTCCGCGACATCGGGGTGAGCAAGGTGCAGAACCTGCCGCTCGCACCGTGGAAGCGCCTGGGCGGCCGCGGCACCTACATTCAGTTGCACGGCACCGAGGGCAAGTGGGGCAGCTACGTGGTCGAGGTGCCGGGCGCCGGCGCGCTCAATGCCGAGAAGCACATCTACGAGGAGATCTACTACGTGGTCGAGGGCCGCGGCACCACCGAGGTATGGCTCGACCAGGACAGCAAGAAGCACGTGTTCGAGTGGCAGAAGGGCTCGCTGTTTTCGATCCCCGTCAACGCCTGGCACCGCATCGTCAATGCGAGCTCGGCCCCGGCCCTGCTGCTCGGAGGCACCACGGCGCCGAACCTGATGAACCTGATCAACAATGTGGGCGCGATCTTCGACTGCCCGTACCAGTTCCGCGACCGCTTCTCGGGTGCCGACGACTTCTACAAGTACAAGGACGACATCGAGCCCGACCCGGTGCGCGGGCTCGCGATGCGGCGCACCAATTTCGTGCCCGATATCAACAACTGCGACCTGCCGCTCGACAATCGCCGCTCGCCCGGCTTCCGCCGGATCGAGCCGTTCATGACCGGCAACACCTTCTATCTGTGGATCGGCCAGCACGAGAACGGCCGCTACTCGAAGGCGCATGCCCACACGTCGGCCGCGGTGCTGATCTGCATCAAGGGCAAGGGCTACACCTATACGTGGCCGGAGCGGCTCGGCGTGAACCCGTGGCGGGACGGCAAGCAGAACGAGATCAAACGGGTCGACTACGAGCCGGTTGGCATGGTGTCGGCGGCGCCGGGCGGCGCGCGCTGGTTCCACCAGCATTTCGGCGCCTCGAAGGAGCCGCTGCGGCTCACCGCCTGGTTCGGCCCGCACAATCCGGGCCGCGAGCCCGGCCCGCCCGGCGAGCAACACATCGACTATACGGCGATGGACATCCCCGAGGGCGGCTCGGCCATTCCCTATTGGATGGAAGACCCCTTCATCGCCAAGGAATACACCGAGACGCTCAAGCGCAACGGCGCGCAGAACCGCATGGACCCGCAGTTCTACGACAAGAACTACAAGGGCGAATTGCCGAAGGAATAACGGACCGCGTCATCCTGAGGCGGCGGCCGAAGGCCGCCCTCGAAGGATGGGCCACGGGCCGATCATCCTTCGAGGCTCGCGGAGCCTGTCCTCGGGCCGGCCGAAGGCCGGACCCGGGGGCTCGCACCTCAGGATGACGGGGTTAGTTCGGAGAAATCATTGCATGCCCGTCATCGAACAAGGCGCCGAGGGCGAGCGCATCTTCTTTTCCTCGACCGGGCGCACGCTCGCCGACGAGGACCAGATCTGCGTGCTCAGCGTCGGCGTCGATATCGGCTCGTCGACCTCGCATCTGGTCTTCTCCCGCATCGTGCTGGAACGGCTCGACGCCCGCTACGTCGTGACCGAGCGCGAGAGCTTCTATCAGTCCGACATCCTGCTCACGCCCTATGCGTCGGAGGACGAGATCGACGCCGACGCGCTCGGCGCCTTCATCGCCGCGCAGTACGAAAGCGCCATGGTCGATCCCGACGAGATCGACGCCGGTGCCCTGATCCTCACCGGGGTCGCGGTCCGGCGCAGCAATGCGCGGCGCATCGGCGAGCTGTTTGCGGCGCAGGCCGGCAAGCTGGTCGCGGTGAGCGCCGGCGACAGCCTGGAGACCGTGATGGCGGCCTATGGCTCGGGCGCGGTCGCGCGCTCGATCCGCGACGCCGCGACGGTGATGAACGTCGACGTCGGCGGCGGCACCGCCAAGATCGCGGTGTGCCAGAAGGGCGAGGTGATCGCGATCACGGCCGCCGACGTCGGCGCGCGGCTCGTCGCCACCGACGCGGACGGTCGCATCGTGCGCATCGAGGAGGCCGGGCGCCGTTTTGCGGCCGAGCTCGGTCTTGCGCTCGAGGTCGGCGACCCGCTGGGCGCCGCGGAGGCGCGGGCGCTCGCCGGCGCCATGGCGGACCGGCTGATCGCGGCGATGCACGGCGAGACGCCGAGGGTGGGCGCGACCGGCCTGTTGCGGCTCGATCCCCTGCCCTACCGCGGCACGATCGACGAGGTGACGTTCTCGGGCGGCGTCGCCGAATACATCTTCGGCTGGGAACAGGAGAGCTTCGGCGACCTCGGCGCGCTGCTGGGCGAGGAAATCCGCAAGCGCATGGCCGACTGGGGCGTGCGGCTGGAAAGGCCGACCGAGGGCATCCGCGCCACCGTGATCGGCGCCTCGCAATACACCACGCAGGTCAGCGGCAGCACCATCTTCGTCTCGCCGCTCACCGCGCTGCCGCTGCGCAACGTGCCGGTGATCGCGCCGCAGCTCGCGCTAGATCACGAGACGATCGAGGCGAGCGCGATCTCGGAAGCCATCAAGGCGGTGCTGGCGCGTCTCGACCTGGCCGAGCCGGACGGGGCGGTCGCGATCTTCGTGCCGTGGCGCGGCTCGGCCACCTTCCAGCGGCTCGACGCGTTCTGCCGCGGCGTGGCCGGCGGCCTCGCGTCGCGGGTCGCAAAGCACCTGCCGATCGTGCTCGCGGGCGACGGCGACGTCGGCGGGCTGATCGGGATTCATTTCCGCGAGGAGATGCGGCTCGCCAATCCGATCGTCTCGATCGACGGGCTCGAGCTCAAGGAGTTCGACTACATCGACATCGGCGAGATGCTGGAAAGCTCCGGCGCCGTGCCGGTGGTGATCAAGTCGCTGATCTTTCCGACGAGCGCCGCGCTCGGCCAGGAATGGAAGAAGGCGGGCGCCGAGGCGGCGACGTAATCCATCCGCACACGCCGCCGTCATCGCCCGCGCAAGAGCGTGTGAAGAAATCCCCCCGAAAACCGGTACGATTCCGAATCGCAGCATGCACAAACCGGAATCGGACCGTGAACCTTGTTCTATTTCTTCACAAGCTCGCAAGCGGGCGATCCAGTACCCCCGGAGCAGCCTGAGCGGCATGCTGGCGCCCAATTGCTCTTTTCGTGGATACTGGATGCCCCGCTTGCGCGGGGCATGACGGCCTACTGAGGGGTGGAGCAGTGCCCTACCAAGACCTCCGCGAATTCATCGCCCAGGTGGACACGCTCGGCGCGCTGCGTCGCGTCGACGGCGCCGATCCGCGCTTCGAGATCGGCGGCATCACCGAGGTCGCGGCCGGGCAGCCCGACTGCCCGGCGCTGCTGTTCGACGCCATCAAGGGCTTTTCGCGCGGTTTTCGCGTCTTCACCAATGCGACGGTCGCCCCGCAGCGCGCCGCGCTCGCGCTCGGCATCGACCCCAAACTGCGGCCGCTCGATGCGCTCAAGGCCTGGATGGCGAGGCGGCAGACCCTGCGCATGATCCCGCCGACTGAAGTCGCGCGCGCACCCGTTATGCAGAACTCCGCCCAGGGCGATGCGGTCGATCTGGCGAAATTTCCGGCACCCTACTGGCACAGGCAGGACGGCGGGCCGTTCATCGGCGCCGGCAGCCTCGTGGTGATGCGCGATCCCGACACCGGCTGGATCAACGCCTCGATCTACCGGGTGCAGGTGCAGGGCCGCAACAGGGTCACGGTGCAGTTCGATCATGCGGGCCGGCACGGCGCGATCATCGCCAGGAAATATTGGGACGCCGGCCGGGCGTGCCCGCTCGCGGTGGTCAACGGCGAGGACCCGGCGCTGTTCGTCGCGGGTTTCGAGTATCTGCCCGAAGGCGCCTCGGAATACGACTTCGCCGGCGCCATCAAGGACGCGCCGATCGAGATCATCGCGGCGCCGAAGACCGGCCTGCCTGTGCCGGCGCATGCGGAGATCATCCTCGAAGGCGAGCTTCTGCCGCCGCAGCAGGAGACCCTACCGGAGGGGCCATTCGGCGAGTTCACCGGCTATTATGCAGCAGACGCGCGGCCCTGCCCCGTGATGCGGGTGAGCGCCACGCACCATCGTGACGACCCGATCCTGCTCGGCTCGCCGCCGATGAAGCCGCCGCGCTTTCATTTCGGCCTGCCGTTCCGCGCCGCCGGCATCTGGAGCAATCTCGAGGCGGCCGGCGTCACCGATATTGTCGGCGTCTGGCAGCACGTCGCGCAGCTCATGACCGTGGTGGCGCTGCGCCAGCGGTTCGACGGCCATGCCAAGCGCGCCGCGCTGCTCGCGGCCGCGCAGAGCTACATGGGGCGTCTCGTGGTGGTGGTCGACGATGACGTCGACCCGTCCGACATCAACGATGTGATGTGGGCGATCACGACGCGGTGCGAGCCGTCCGAGCAGGTCGACGTGGTGCGTAATGCCTGGAGCTCGGCGCTCGACCCGCGCATTCCGCCCGAGGACAAGGCGCGCGGGGTCACGTCGCATTCCAAGCTGATCATCGAGGCGGTGCGGCCGTTCGCCTGGAAGGACGAGTTTCCGCGCACCTCGGCCCTGTCGCCCGAGGACGCGCGCGCGATCGCGGAAAAGTGGGGCGCCACGCTGAAATAGATTCTGCGGTCATTGCCCGCGCAAGCGGGCAATCCAGTAATCACGGAGGGATGCGTGTGTACTGGATGCCCCGCTTGCGCGGGGCATGACGACCGATTGAATGGCGACCGCGCCCGTCACTCCTCCGGCTCCGGCAGCGCGAGCGCGGCATCGACCATGGCGGTGGCGCGCTTGTAGTCGAAGGCGCGATTGACGTTCTGCTTCACCAGGAACGAGGCGCCGCCGTAGAACTTCTCGTATTGCGCATGGCGGCTGCCGAACTCGGAGCCGAGGAAATCCCAGGCGAGCCGCATGACGGCGACGCGGGCTTTTGCGTCGGCGGCGCCCGACTGCATGTAGCGGGCGATGTCCTTGGCCATCTCGGGATTGGCGAAATCCTCGGCCGAGGACGGCAAGGTGATCATGGCGGCGCCGGCGAGCTCGCGGATGGTCTCCAGCATGCGGCCGTTGAGCTCCGACTGCAGCGCCATCACGGAATAGAGCGTCGCCGGCGAGGGCCACAGCACGCCGTCGGCATCGATGGCCGCGGTCGTCTCGTGCGCCTGCAGCATCGACTCGACAATGGTCACGATCGCGGCGAGCTCGCCCATCTGGATAGCGACCGCCGGATTGGCGTCGTTGCCGGTGATCTCGTTCATGCGCTTGGCGATGCCCATCATGAAGCGCAGCTTGGTGGCGTAGCGGCACTGCGCCTGGTGGTTGCCGTAGAGATGCGCCGGGGTCTTCCACCATTGGTCGCGCGAGATCGCGAGGTTGCGATAGACGAAGACGCGCTCCCACGGCACGAACACGTTGTCGAACACGCAGAAACAGTCGGCCTCGTCGAACCGGCTGGTGAGCGGGTAATCGAACGCGCTCATCCCGCCACGCGCAAAGGGCCGGCGCGGGTAGAGCTTGAGGCCGGGCGCATTGATCGGCACCGCCAGCGCATTGGCGTAGTTCTCGTCGCCCGGCTGCAGCGGATGGACGCAGGCGAGGTGGAGATAGTCGGAAAACAGAGCCGCAGTCGCGAGCTGCTGGGCGCCTGAGATGACGATGCCGTCGGCGCGTTCCTTGACGACGCCGGCGTAGAGGGTCGGATCGCTCTGCTTGTGCGCCGGCTTGGAGCGATCGATCTGCGGCGGCACGATCGCGTAGCTCGCATAGAGATGCCGGTCGCGCAGCTCCTCGTAGAAGCGCACCACGTTGTCGGCGAATTGCTGGCCGCCGGCCGCGAAGACCTGCGGCGTCGCCGCAAAGCCGGTGAAGAAGCCGCCGACGTGGTCGGGCGTGCGGCCCATCAGGCCGAACGTCGCCGCCGCCCAGGTCTCGGAGAAGAGCCGCCGCGCCTTGAGATCGGCATGCGAGCGCGGGATCTGCCAGGCCCGCCACACCGGGGCGCCGGTCTTCGGCGAGGGAAACGTCATGCGCTCGCGCAGCTCGGGCGCGGCCGCGACATCGAACAGGTTGGCGAGGCGGCGGGCCGCTTCGCGAAACGCGGGGTGCTCGGTCACCCGGCCGACACGCTCGCCGTCGACAAAGACCTGGCGCCCGTCATCGAGCGAACGCAGGAGCTCGGCGCCGCTGCGCATCGTCGCGGAGGTATGGGCGGTGCCCTGCGTCGTCATTCTGGCTTCCCTGGTCGGTCGGAAGCCCGCCGGATTGCAGGGGCGTCCGAAAATTAGCTACATTATGTAGCTTTTTTTGCAGATCGGTCAAAGCCCGGTGCACCGCATGTCCGCTCACCCATCCCGACCGCGCCGGCGCCGGCACGTCAAATCCGGCGCGGGCGCGGGCGGCCGCTTCGCACCGCCGCCGACGGTGTCGCACGGCGCGCTGCTCGTCGCGGGCGACGACATCGCGTTCCGCGAGACGCTTTATCTGATGGTGCTGGCGTTCGACCGGCTGATCACCTGCCGCGAGGCTTTCGGCCGGGCGCTCGGACTGACCGGCTCGCAGTTCGCCGTGCTGTTCGGCGTCGCCTATCGCCAGGGCCGCGAAGGCGTATCGATCCGTGCGCTGGCCGAGCATGTGCAGCTCGCCGCGACCCATGTGACCACCGAGGTGGGGCGGCTGGTGCGCAAGGGGCTGCTGGCGAAGACGACGAACCGGCGCGATCGCCGCGGCGTGCTGGTGAACTTGACGCGCAGCGGCGAGGCCGCGGTGCGGCGGGTATCGCCGTTCCTGCGGCGCGTGAACGATCTTCTTTTTCTGGGCGTGACGCGGCGGGAATTCGCCGCGGTCGACGGCTTCCTGCGCGACTTCGCGCGCAACGGCGAGCAGGCGCTCGCCGAAATACGGCGCGCGCAGCAGACGCAAAGGCGCGCACCCGCAAAGGGCAAATAGCGAGGTCGGGCCGCCGGGGCGATCCGCCGCCAACCGGCGTCAGCTGTTGCCGCCGCCTCCGCCGCTCAGCACGGCCTTGAGCTCGCGGTCAGGGCCGAAATCGTCGATGCTCTCGATCGACATCAACTCGGCGAGCCGGGTGCGGGCGCGATTGACGCGGCTCTTGATCGTGCCGACGGCGCAGCCGCAAATGCCAGCCGCCTCCTCGTAGGAGAAGCCCGACGCGCCCACCAGCACCAGCGCCTCGCGCTGGTCCTGCGGCAATTTGGCGAGGGCGGCGCGGAACTCCTCGAACTCGACGCGGCTCGCCTGCTCGGGCTGGGTCTTGAGCGTGTCCGCATAGCTGCCGTCGCCGTCGGCCACCTCGCGTCGGCGCTTGCGGTACTCCGACCGGAACAGGTTGCGCAGGATCGTGAACAGCCAGGCCGACATGTTGGTGCCCGGCTCGAACGAGCTCAGGTTGGCCCAGGCGCGCAGCAGGGTCTCCTGCACCAGATCGTCGGCGCGATCGACATTGCCGCACAGTGAAATTGCGAAGGCGCGCAGGCTGGGAACCGCCCGCAGCATCGCGTCACTCACCGTTGGATTGGGATTGGGAGACATCCTCACGATCCTTTATCGCTCGGCGTATCCTTCGCCCCGTCGAGCCCCCCCGCACCCACGCCTGATGCTGCATCCTCCACGGCTTCCGTCTCGAGACGGCGAATCAGCTGCACGAAGCGATCCGGAACGCCCTGGTTCACGACCTCGTTGTAGGTCATCTGCAGTTGCGCGCCGATCTTGATCTGCGTTTCCCGATTGAGAGATTTACGCTTATGCGCCGTTGCACCCTGCATGGATCCCGCCATCGGTCCTTTCGGCCCTGTCGGCTTGTTGTGATCGTTCATGGCATATCCTCAGTCCCGCCCTACCTTATTGAGTGAACGCCGGAGGTCGGCGAGCGCCAGTGGATTGTGTCCCAACGCCTCAAGCGGGTTGGGGGTTCCAGGCCCCGGAACTATTTTGAGGGCGCCGCGTTTCCGAGGCTATAGTGCCCAAACGACGGGAGGGATATGTCTCATGTCGGCAGCTCAGACGGTTTCTAAATACCTTCCGTTCCTGCGTCGGTACGCCCGCGCGCTCACCGGAAGCCAAAGCTCGGGCGACGCCTATGTGGCGGCAACGCTCGAAACCCTGATCAAGGAGCCGGACTTGCTGGGTTCCTCGTCGAACCCCAAGGTGGCGCTGTTTCGCATCTTCACCTCGATCTGGAACTCGGTACCGGTGAACGGCGCCAAGGAGCCCGCAGGCGCGACGTTGCCGGCCGAGCGCCGCATCAGCCAGCTCACGCCCCGGCCGCGCCAAGCCTTCCTGCTGGTCTCGCTGGAGGGATTCTCCGACGAAGCCGCCGCCGAGATCCTCGGCGAAGACCTCCAGGCGTTCCGCGCCCTGGTCGACGAAGCCGGCCGGGAGCTCGCCGCCGAGATCGCCACCGACGTGCTCATCATCGAGGACGAGACCTTCATCGCGCTCGACCTCGAGGGACTGGCGGAGAGTCTCGGCCATCGGGTGGTCGGCATTGCCCGCACCCACGACGAGGCGGTCACGCTCGCCAAGAGCAAGAAGCCCGGCCTGATCCTCGCCGACATCCAGCTCGCCGACGGCAGCTCGGGGCTCGACGCGGTCAACGAGCTGCTCGACGAATTCGAGGTCCCGGTCATCTTCATCACCGCCTATCCGGAGCGCTTCCTCACCGGACAGCGGCCCGAGCCGGCCTTCCTGATCGCCAAGCCGTTCCAGCCCGCCACCGTTTCGGCGGTGGTGAGCCAGGCGCTATTCTTTCAGCGCAACGCCACCCGCGGCCAGCGCCCCGTGATGGCCTGATCCCGTCCGATCATCCGATTGTTGCGTGCAGTGGTTCAGGGCCCGGAACGCCGCGTTCCGGGCCCTGCGCGCAATCGACGCACCGTGAAAAGCCCGGCCGCGGCGCCTGACCGGCGCGCGAGACACCGCGCCGGTGGCAAAAAGAAACCGGGCGGCAAAAGAAAAAGTCGCGGCCAGCATTTCTGCTGAGCCGCGACTTGTCTGGCCGGCCGAGC
>Ga0335081_10009577_pt1 | contig 15603 bp, 9 predicted proteins | sample Lox_Sample_35_FD_206713 | JGI IMG/M metagenome (GOLD analysis project Ga0335081, IMG submission 206713) | Soil microbial communities from Loxahatchee National Wildlife Refuge, Florida, United States - Lox_Sample_3.5 | ecosystem: Environmental > Terrestrial > Soil > Wetlands | place: USA: Florida... | reverse complement strand
GTGCTGTCGCTCGCCGCGGCCTCGCCCCGCCTCGGCCCCGGCAGCTCAACCACCCTGTCCGAGTCGTTCACGAACAACGGCGTGTCGAACGTCAAGCGCCTCCGGCTGTCGCTGTCGGCCTGGCCCGGCTGGCTGATCAAGCCGCTCGGCCGCGTGAACGTGCCGCTGCTCGGACCTGGGAAGCGGTTCACGGTCGCCTATCGGGTCACCGCGCCATCGTCCGGTCCGGCGCTCAGGATCTCGATCTTCACGGGCCGGGCGTCGTATGACCCGCCCGACGGCCGCCACCGGGATTCGGCCAGGCTCGGCGAACTCGTCGCCTCGCCGGTGACCCCGGCGCTCTCGACGGCTGACGTGACCACGCACCCGGCGTTATTCGGCGCCTCGGGACCGAACCTGGCGATCAGCGCGCGTGGTCTCGGGGTGTTCAACCCGCCGTACGGCGTCGCTCCGACCGACTCTTATGCGGCGATCTACAAGCCCGCCGGCGCCCGCCGTGCCTCGACCGCGCAGGTCACGGTCACCGCGGATCCCGCCGGAGGCGTGTCCGGGGGCGCGGGTCTGATCGAGCGCGACGACATGTCCAAGGGAAAGCAGTCGCACGCCGCGGTGGTGCTGTACGTGAGCAGCAACGCGACGATCGTGATCGCTTGGAATGGCTCCGGAGGCACGGACGTCGACCAGCACTACGGCGTGCCATCGGTCACGGTCAGGGCGCCGGTCGGGCTCCGGCTGGTGCGGCGCGGCAGCAGCTACGCGGGCTACTACTCGATCGACCGCGGCAAGACGTGGAACCCGGTTGCCACGGTCACGGTGGCCGGCTCGGCATCGCTCGGGCGCCAGGACGTCGGCGTGTTCCACGCCTCCGGGCTGTCGACGTGGATGACCACCGCGACGTTCAGCGACTTCCGTGTGCGGTGAGCTCGTCGGCGGCGGCGAAGCCAGCCGTCGGCGCGAGCGCGTCCGGACCAATCTCGGACACTGAGCGCCGTCCCGCCAGTCCCATCGTGAGGTCGAACTCGGCGACCAGGTTCTCGATCACGTCGCGGACGCCGGCGCGCCCGGCGATCGCGAGGCCGTAGACGTACGGGCGGCCGATCAGTACGGCGCGGGCTCCGAGCGCCAGCGCCTTGAACACGTCGGCGCCGCCGCGAACGCCGGAATCCATCAGGACCGGGATCCGGCCGTCGACCGCCGCGACCACCGCCGGCAGCGCTTCGATCGTCGCGATCGCACCGTCGACCTGGCGCCCGCCGTGGTTGGAGACGATCACGCCGTCGATGCCCTCGGCGACGGCGCGAGCGGCGTCGTCGGGGTGAAGAATCCCCTTGAGCACGATCGGGAGGCTGGTCCGCTCGCGCAGGAACGCGAGCGTCTCCCACGTCAGGGACGGCCGCGAGTAGATCTCGGTGAAGCGCTGGACCGCGGCGCGCCCCTTTCCCGAGCGCAGGGTCCGCAGGAAGCTGTCAGGATAGGCGCGCGTCAACTCGATCAGCGTGCGCAGTGCGGCCAGGGTCGGGCGCGGCGCTCGCGCCCGCGCGTCGAGCTCGCCCTCGCTGATCAGCTCCGTGAACACGGGGTCGCTGGTGTACTGGGCGATTCCCTTGCCGTGCAGGAACGGCAGATAGGCGCCCTCGAGGTCACGCGAGCGCCAGCCGAGCATCGTCGTGTCGAGCGTGACCACGATCGCCTCGCAGCCGCACCGCTCGGCCCGCGTGGCGAGGCTCTCGACGAGCGCGTCCGAGCGGCTCCAGTAGAGCTGGAACCAATGCGGGGAGTCCTCGAGGATCCGGGCCACACCCTCCATCGGCTTCGACGCCTGGTTTGAGAACACCATCGCGGTGCCGGTGTCGCGGGCTGCGCGCGCGACCGCGCAGTCGGCCTCGGGGTGGGCGAGCTCGAGCACACCGACCGGCGCGAGCAGGAACGGGTGCGGCAGCCGGCGCCCGAATAGCTCGACGCTCGTGTCGCGCCGCTCGACGTCACGGAGCATCCGGGGAACGATCCGCCAGCGGTCGAACGCAGCCCGGTTAGCGGCCAGCGTCCGCTCGTTCCCCGCGCCCGCGGCCACGTAGGCGAACGCCTCGGGTCGCATGCGTCTCTCCGCGGCCGTTTCGAGCCGATCCGCGTCGAGTGGGACGTGCGGCCGCCGGCCGCTCACGCCGTCGAGGTAGATCTGTGTCTGCCGCCGCACGCCGATCATGCGGGCGCATCACATCACACCTCGGACGTCGATTGCCCCGCTAGAGCCGGGCGTCAGCCCTCTGGACGGCGGTTATGCCCTTCCGGAAGGAGCATGTCCGAGATCTCCTGGAGAGACGCGACGTGAATCGTGTATCCCCTTTCCGGAAGGGCATCTTCCGCTGCACTGCAGCCCCCGTGCAAGACCCCCAGCCCGTAGTGCTGGCGCGTGGTCCCCCGATCTTCGCCAGGCCCCATGTGCGAGGAGCCAACCCCGTGCCCTGCCCATGTGCCCCTAGTTCCGGTCTCCGGTTGGCTCTTCGTCATGGGTGAAAAGGTACGGCCGCGGTGGCGGGATTACAGGCCCCCCTAGGGTGTGGCCTTCACACCTCTTGTGGTCCGCCTGGAGGACGAGGAGCTTAGAAATCCCGCGGGGCGAGGACGCCTGCCTCGAGCACGATCGCGACCAGCCGGGCCCGCTTCTCGTTCTGGGGGAGTTCGCTGAGGCCGTAGCGCTCGAACAGCACGCGGAGGTGCGCCTTGACCGCGTCGACGGTCAGGAACACCTCCTCGGCGATCTGGCGGTTGGTCGCCGGGGTCGCCGATGCGGACGCGTGCACGGGACGGCAGAGGGCGATCAGCACCTTGCGCTGCATCGGCGTCAGCGGGATCGCTGACGGAGCATCGATTGCCGACGCGGTCTGCGTGGTGCCGCCCGAGGTCTCGCGGTAGGTCACCTCGGTGGCACCGAACACGAGATGGTCCTTGTCGCGCAGGCGTCGCCGCCCGACCACGCGGGCTCCATTGACGAACGACCCGTTGCGCGACAGGCCGTCGTCGACGAGCGTCCAACCGCGGCCGACCTGCTCGAGCAGCGCGTGCGTTCGCGACACCTCCGCGTCCCAGGGCAGCGTGACGTCGGCGGTCGTGTCGCGGCCGATGGTCACGCGCCAGTTCGCGTGGTCGAGCAGCAGCAGCCGCTGGTCGCCGTCGTCGGTCCGCCAGACCAGGAACGGGAAACCGGTCCGCTCGGCGGCGATGACCTCCTTCAGCTCTGTGGGCGTCTGCTGCGCCATGCGTAAAGCAGCCTAATTAATTCGCACGTTTGGGCCAGTTCGCGAGCCTAGTTTTGTCGGTTTCCGGGTAGTACGTCGCCGCCGCTCTACACCCGAGGCAAATGCGGCCGATAAAGGGCTCAGACGTACTCCGAGCCCAACTCAGACACCGGGACCACAATGCTCCGCACCCCAGCTCCCCCCGCCAGCGCCGCCTCCGCTCGCATCCAGCTCGGTCAGGCCAAGAAGGTCTGCGGTCACGCCGCCCACGTCGGCACGTGCGCCGCATGCCAGCGCGCTCAGCTGGCGAAATGGCAGGCGCAGCTCGCCGCCGTGGCGCACTGATCAGAGCGAACGCAGGAACGGTGCGGCCGACGTCCACGAGAGGTCGGCCAGCTCACCGGCCCCGCAGAGTTCGAGCTTCGCCCTGAGCTCATCGTCGGTCATGGGGCGCTCGGGCGCCCCGGGTGGCAGCGCCAGCGTGACGCTCACGTGAACGTCGGCGTCGATCTTGATCTCGACCTCGCCGGTCAGGAGGTGGCCGCCACCGTCGGTCGTGGCGATCTCCACCGTTCGCATCAGTCGCGCCGCGTCGCGACGGCGGACCGCCGCGTCGGAGAAGCTGTCGAATCCGGGACGGCCGTCGAGCAGGGCCGCGGCGATCCCGTACTCGAGGCTGAACTTGCCCTCGAGTCCGGTCTGCGGTGAGTGATGAATCAGAGGCGCGAGCGACGCGCCCGGCGTCCGGACGCCGACCCGGCGAATCCGCTCGGTGTCGACCGGCTCGAGCGCCACGACCGCCGCGATCGGTCGCTGGAGCGCGTAGCAGCAGGGAAACGGCTTGATCGCGAGCCCGCCGGGGACCGCCGGGCCGGCGGCCGGGAGCGAGAGCGCGTCGGGGTCGCCACCCACGAGCGCCATCCACTGCTCGAGCGCCAGCGGATCCGCACTCGCGCCCGCCTCTGCGAGCGCCGCCGCGCGGACTCCCGCCTCGGCCGCGAACGCGACCTGTAGCGATTTGGCCGCGGTCCCGAACGCCCGCTGGACGCCGCCGGCGGCCGGGATCGCCAGCGCGATCGCCCGGGCGGTCGCCTCGGCGTCGAGCCCGCGCGCGACCGCCGCCGCCACCGCGGCCCCGGGCGCGCCGGTGGTGCAGGTCGCGTGCCAGCCGGCGGTGTAGTGCCCCCAGCCGAGCGCGGTGCCGAGGCGTGCCATGACGGCCGCCCCGGCGAGATACGCGCGCTCGCCTCCACCACACGACAGCGCCGCCGGGAGGCACACCGCGCTGATGTGCGTGGTCGACGGAAGGTGCAGGTCGTCGTAGTCGAGCACGTGCGCGAGCGCCGCCCACCGCCCGGCCTCGGTCAACTCGCCGAACATCGGGGCGAGCGGATCGCCGCGCCCGGCGAAGATCACCCCGACCGTGTCGAGCAGCGACCGGCGGGCCAGCGCGAGGTCTTCTTCTGATGGTTCGAGCTCGATCGCCCAGTGAGCGAGCTCGTTAGCGAGCCCGGCCGTCGCCGTTCCCATCGATCGCGCGCCACACCCGCTCCGGAGTCATCGGCAGCCGGCGCATGCGCACTCCGCCGGTGGCGGCGGCGACAGCGTTGGCGACCGCGCCGGCGACGCCGATCACCGGAGCCTCGCCGACGCCCTTGGCGCCGAACGGGCCCTCGGGCGCCGGGACCTCGACGACCTCAGTGTCGATCCTCGGCACCCCGCCGGCGGTGGGCATCGCGTAGTCGACGAACGAGCCCGCGGCGGGCTGTCCGTGCTCGTCGTAGGCGATCTCCTCGAGCAGCGCCCAGCCGAGTCCCTGGGTCGTCCCGCCGTGCATCTGCCCCTCGACGAGCGCGGGGTTGAGCGCGCGGCCGACGTCCTGGGCGATCACGTGCCCGAGCACGGTCACCGCTCCGGTCTCGCGGTCTACGCGCACGTGCGAGAGATGCCCGGCGGACTGCGGAACCTGCGGCAGCGACACGAGGCCCTGCCCCTCGACCGGCGGATACGGGCTCCCGAACGTGAGCACCTTCTGCGCGAGTGCCTCGATCGCCATCGCCTTGGCCGGAACTCCGACCGGTTGCACGGAGCCGTCGACAATCTCGAGGTCCTCCGGCGCGATCTCGAGCTCCTCGGCGGCGACGTCGAGAAGCCGCTCACGCGCCTGGAGGGCGGCCTTCTCGACCGCTCGCCCGACGGTGTAGGTGATCTTGCTGCCGCCGCTCACCCCGGAGTACGGCGCGCTCGCCGTGTCGGCATTGACGACGCGGACGCGGTCCATGCTGACCCCGAACGCCTCGGCGGCGATCGCGGCGAAGGTCGTCTGGACCCCGGTCATGTCGGACACGCCGGTGATCACCGTGATGTTGCCGTCGGAATCGAGCCGGCAGGCGGCGGCCGCGGGTTCGTACCCGCCCGGCCACCAGCCGATTGCGAGCCCGACGCCCTCGTCCTCGGGCAGCGCGCGGCGATTCGTCCAAAGTGGCTGATCGGCAAGGCGCTCGAGGCACTCGCGCGCGCCGAACACCTGCATCTCCTGGCCCGCGACTGTCTTGTCGCCGGGGACAAGCACGTTGCGCAGGCGCAACTCGAGCGGGTCAATCCCGAGCCGTCCCGCGAGCTCGTCGATCAGCGACTCCACCGCGAACGCCGCGGGGGGCGCGGTCGGAGCGCGGTAGGCACCGAACGTCACGCGATTGGTGCCGACCCCGTAGCACGTCAGATGGTGGGCCTGCCACCGGTAAGGCCCGGCGCTGAGCATCGCCGCGATCGACTCGACGCCCATGCTGTCGGTCGCGCCGCGGTCACACCAGATGCGGGTCCGGATCCCGGTGAAGTTCCCCTCGCGGTCGGCCCCGAGCTGGATATCGAGCACCTCGGCGCCCGCCGGGTTGGCGGCCGCGAAGTCCTCGGATCGCGTCATCGCGAGCCGGACCGGCCGGCGGGTGGCCAGCGCCGCCGAGACCACCAGCGGTTCCGGGATCATCATCTTGCCGCCGAACCCGCCTCCGAGGGGAGCGCAGCGAACGCGGACGCGGTCGACGGGCAGGCCGAACAGCGACGCGACCTCGTCGCGGGTCATGAACGGCGCCTGCGACGAGGTGCTCACAATCAGCTCGTCCTCGACATCGAACCACGCCGTGGCGGTCTGCGGCTCGATGTAGCCCTGGTACACCCACGGCGTGTGGAAGCGGCCGCGGACGACGACTTCGCTGGCCGCGAATGCCGCGTCGACGTCGCCATCGGTCAGGCGAGCCGTGCCGAGCACGTTCTCCGACAGCTCCTCCTCGTCGCCGACGCCGCCGGCGGCGACCGCGGCGTGGGCGTCCCCCAGATCGCCGCCTTCGCCCTGGTCGGGCGCACGGAGCCGGGCGCGCGCGGCGCTGGGCAGGACCGCGCCTTCGACGTCGAGCACGGCCGTGACGGGCTCGAGCTCGACGTCGATCAGCTCGATTGCGTCCGCGGCCAGCGCCTCGGTCTCCGCGACCGCGATCGCGATCGGCTGCCCGGCGTACCGGATCTCCTCGCGGGCGAGCGGCTCCTTCTCCCGTCCGGGCCCGGTGGCGACGATCGGCAGATCATCGGCGGTGAGGACGGCGACGACGCCGGCCAGCTCACGGGCCGCGGTCGTGTCGATCGACTTGATCAGGGCATGGGCGTCGTGGGCGAGCAGCAGCCGCGCGTGCAGGAGTCCGTTGACGGGGACGTCGGCGGCGTAACGGGTGGCGCCCCGAACCTTCGGCTCGGAGTCGCGACGGGGGGTGGAGACACCGATCGAGGGCATGTCTTTCAAGCTATCAGGGGACGGTGGGTTATCTGTTGCCACGCTGAGGACCGGATCTGTAGGGTCGCGGATGCGGCGATGCCAGAGCACAAGTGGGTCTACGACTTCGCCGAGGGCTCGAAGGAGATGCGCGAGCTGCTCGGCGGAAAGGGGGCGAACGTCGCCGAGATGACTCGCGTGCTCGGGCCCGACCGCGTCCCCGCGGGGTTCACGATCACGACCGAGGCGTGCGTCGCCTATATGAAATCCGGATCCGAGCCCGACGGGCTGGACAACCAGGTCGCGGCGGCCTTGGCGCGGCTGGAGGAAACGGCGGGTAAGAAGTTCGGCGATGACCAGGATCCGCTGCTGGTGTCGGTCCGGAGCGGCGCCCGGGACTCGATGCCGGGCATGCTGGACACGATCCTGAACGTGGGGCTGAACGACGAGTCCGTGCAGGGTCTGGCCGGCGTCACCGACAACGAGCGGTTCGCCTGGGACTCGTATCGCCGGCTCGTCCAGATGTTCGGCAACGTCGTCGAGGGCGTCGCGGGCGCGCGGTTTGAGGACGCTCTGGCGACGGCCAAGCGCGAGGCCGGGGTGGACACCGATGCGCAGCTGCCGGCGGAGGCGCTGAAGCAACTCGTCGAGGAGTTCAAGGGGTTCTACGACTTCCCACAGGATCCGAAGGAGCAGCTCCGCCGGGCGATCCTGGCGGTGTTCGACTCCTGGACCGGCGAGCGGGCGGTCTCCTACCGTCGGATCAACCGGATCCCCGACGACTGGGGAACCGCGGTCAACGTTCAGCAGATGGTGTTCGGCAACAAGGGCGAGGGCTCGGCGACGGGCGTGGCCTTCAGCCGTGACGAGGTGACGGGCGCGCCGGAGCCATCCGGCGACTTCCTCGTCAACGCCCAAGGCGAGGACGTGGTCTCGGGCGTCCGCACGCCCCGTGACATCAAAGAGCTCGCCGAGGTGATGCCCGAGGCGCATGAGCAGCTGATGGAGATCATGCGCACGCTCGAGTCCGAGTACAAGGACATGCAGGACGTCGAGTTCACGGTCGAGGAGGGGCAGCTGTACATGCTCCAGACCCGCAACGCCAAGCGGCCCGCCCAGGCGGCGGTGCGGTTCGCGGTCGACGCCGTCGACGAGGCCCTGTTGACGCGCAAGGAGGCGCTGCGGACGATCGACGCCGGCGCGCTCGACGCGCTGCTGCACCCGACGTTCGACCGCAGCGACGGGTACGAGGTGATCGCGCACGGGGTCGCAGCGTCGCCGGGCGCGGCGGTTGGCGAGATCGTGTTCACCGCGCCCGACGCGGTAGAGCAGGGCCACGCCGGCAAGGACGTGATCCTCGTGCGCCCATTTACCGAGGCTGACGACGTGGCCGGATTTCACGCGGCCAGAGGGATCCTGACCTCGGAGGGCGGGAAGGCGTCACACGCCGCGCTCGTCGCCCGCGGGATGGGGGTGCCGGCGGTGACCGGCGCGGCGGTGGCCATCGATCTCAACGTGCGGGAGTTGACGATCGACGGCCAGGTGTTCAAGGCCGGCGACAGGATCGGGATCGACGGCTCCGAGGGCACGGTCGTCGATGCGGGCGCGAAGCTGGTCCAGCCTGAGATCGACGAGCGGTTCGACACAGTCCTCGAGTGGGCGGACGAGTTTCGCCGACTCGGCGTGCGCGTCAACGCCGATACGCCGCACGACTCGGTGCGAGCTCGCGAGCTCGGAGCGGAGGGCATCGGCCTGTGCCGGACCGAGCACATGTTCATGGCCGAGGACCGCCAGCCGAAGATGCGCGCGATGATCATGGCCGACGACCGCGACGGCCGGCGCAAGGCGCTCGCCGAACTGCTTCCGCTCCAGCGGGAGGACTTCATCGGCATCTTCGAGGCCATGAAGGGGCTACCGGTCACGATTCGCCTGCTCGATCCGCCGCTACACGAGTTCCTCCCGAACCTGCCCGAGCTCCGCGCCCACGTCGAGCGGGCCCGGATCGAGGTGACGGATGACCTCGACGAGCTCGAGAAGCTGCTGTCGCGGGTCGAGGAGATCCACGAGGGCAACCCGATGCTCGGTACGCGCGGAGTTCGGCTCGGGATCCTGTACCCCGAGATCTACGAGATGCAGGTCCACGCGATCATGCAGGCGGCCAAAGCGGTCGACGAGCCGCCCCATCCCGAGATCATGATCCCGCTCGTGGCCTACGAGCACGAGCTCGAGATCGCCCGCGACCTGGTGGTGGCCGTCGGAAACGAGCACGGCATGCGTGAGCGCGAGGACTACACCGTGGGCACGATGATCGAGCTGCCGCGGGCGTGTTTCATCGCGAACCTGATCGCGCGTCACGCCGACTTCTTCTCGTTCGGCACCAACGATCTCACCCAGACCGCGCTCGGCTTCTCGCGCGACGACGTCGAGTCGAAGTTCATCCCGACCTATATCGAGGACAAGATCATCGACCGCTCGCCGTTCGAGACGATCGACAGTCCGGGCGTGGGGTGGCTGGTGCGGCTGGCGGCGTGGGTCGGCCGCGAAGCACATCCGGGCCTCAAACTCGGGATCTGCGGCGAGCACGGCGGCGATCCGGACTCGATCACGTTCTTCCACGACGCCGGGCTCGACTACGTGTCGTGCTCGCCGTTCCGCGTGCCGATCGCACGGATCGCGGCCGCGCAGGCGGCGATCCGCCCTACGTGACCGCCGCGTTCTGAACGGCTCGGGGATGGGCACCGCGCGACCGGTTCCCGGCTCCACCGAGAACTACAAATGCTCCCGATTTCGACTGATCAGTCTTACCGGGATCGGGTGTGACGCGCGGACGCTCACACCAACAGCTCCCAGGGTGTCGCGACATGTCGCGATATCAGTTTTATTATGGTATTTCAATGAGTCTGGCCGAAGAAAAATCCGCAAATTCCGCGTTAAGATCCAGCCCGAGGGTTGCTGAGGCACTGATTACTCACTAGGTTCGAGACCGGCTTTAGGGGCCAATCTGTAGTTAGTTCTCCTCGAGACCGGGGTGGGTTCGAGAGCAACTCCAATGCGTGGGCTTCAGTTACTGCATCACTTTTTCGGCCTGACAGAGGTCGCGTGGGCGTCGGTCTTAACCGTCTGCGCGAAGGTGGCATCGGCCGCGACGACGGCGTCCAGGGCAGAGTCGCACGCGGGTCTGACTTCCCCCAAACTTTGCAGCGTCACCCTCACTCCCACCGCGCCTGGCGGGTGGGTGACTCCCGCGAGTGGCACACCGGCGAGCAGTGTGGCAACCCCTCTCCAGCAGCTCGTACAGGTCACGACACCTGCGGCGACGGCGATGGCCGAGTCGGCAATGCCCGCCGGGGGCTCTACTCCCCTCGACATCGGCGTCACCGCGATCGGCGGCGGGAGTTCTGCGGGGGTGCCAGCCAACGCCATCGTTCCGTCGGCGACGACCACGACGAGCGTCCCGTGGGAGGACCTCGTCGCGACGGAATCTGTCGCGACATATCCTGTCGCGACTCGGCCGCACGACGTCCAGTCAGGCAGGCTCGCTGAGTTTGAGGGGCTCGCTCGGGCGCGCGCAACGATCCTCCTCGCGCGCTTCTCCATCGATCGGGCGATGTGGCGATCGGCATCGCTCGTGTGGCGACTCGAACACCCAGGCTGACCGAGGCGGATGGTCACCTTCGACGGGCCGCCTGCCCGAGGAGCTCGTCGCGTCACGCCGTGGCTGCCGTCTCGCGTGACTCCCACCGATAAGTCGTCCGCGACCCGGAAGTGCGCCGGCGCCTGCGAGATCAACGAACGAGGACTAAGCAACGATGCAGGTCATACCGGGTGGTTTCCGCCTCCCGATGAAGCCGATAACCGCAACATGGCGGACGCTCGCGATCAGCGTGGTCGCTCTCGGGTTCCCCGCGGCAGCGCTCGGGGCGGGTCCCGGTCCTGGACAGCCGGCGGCGCCGGCATCCGCTCGGACAAGCGCGACACCACCCCGCGCCTCCGACGGCCGCGAGGGACGTCCCGTGCTCGCCGTTGGCAGCGGCTACAGCGTTCACGGCGGTTCCGGGTTCGTTCGAGTCCTGCAGCGCGAGCTCGAGGCGGAGGGCTATCCGCCATGGCAAATCGACGGACTGTACGGACCACGTACGCGACACGCGGTGCTTGCGTTCCAAGAGGCGCACGGACTGCGGGTGGACGGCGTCGTCGGTCCTCGCACCTGGGCCGCGCTCAGCGCGCCGGTCCTCAGCCTCGGCCCGGGGTCAGGCGATCAACCCGGCGGCGAGAACGTGGTGCGTTCGTTGCAACGCCGCCTGGCGTCTGCCGGCGATTCGCCGGGTCCGATCGACGGCCGTTATGGCCTGCTCACCGAAGCAGCGGTCAGGCGATTCGAGCGTGCGCATGGATTGCCGGTCACCGGGATCGCCGGCCCGCGGGCGCTCGCGCTTCTGGCCACGGCCGAGCCAATCGCCCGACCCGCGAACCTGCTGTCGCGGCAGCCCGCGACGCCGAGGACACGATCGACTCATTCCCCGCGGCCAACGGGCGCCACCGTCGCCCGTACGCCGCAAGAGCGTCAACCGAGTGTCGTCCGGAGGGTGCCCCGAGAATCAGCCGCCGGGCGTCGCTCGGGCAGCGTGCCGTGGGTATCCATCCTGGCCGGTCTCGTGCTGGCGCTGGCATTGGTAATGCTCGGCCGTTTGGTCATCGCTTCGGTTCGCCGTGTGCGCACCCGCAGCCAGAGCCGGCTTGCCCTCCCGGAGAGGGTGGCCAGCGACGGACTGCCGCCGGTGTCGCCGCGGGCATCGTATGCGACGCCGAAGGGCGACCACCAAGCCGTCGCCCGAACCGATGGGACCCAGATTCACACCAACGGACATGCCGCCAAAGCGGGTGCGACGGGCATCCACGATGGCGCAAAAAGCCGGCTGACTCGGAGACGAGCGTGGCATCTTTCCGAGCCGGACGAGACCGCCGGCGCTTTCAACCTCGGTCAGCAGTTCGCCGGCCTTGGGGGCGTGGTTGAAGCGCATGCGGCCAACGGTCACGCCGATGAGCGTGGCCGTGGCACCGCCGCCTCGAACCTCGGTCGATTGCTCGAAGAGCAAGGGGCGCTGGCCGAGGCCGAGGCGGCTTATCGTCGCGCCGACCATCTCGGCGACAGTGATGGCGCTTTCCGCCTCGGTCTGCTGCTCGAAGGCCAAGGGGGCGTGGTTGAAGCGCAAGCCGCCTATGGTCGCGCCGATCAGCGCGGCCATGGCACCGCCGCCTCGAACCTCGGTCGATTGCTCGCAGAGCAAGGGGCGCTGGCCGAGGCCGAGGCGGCGTATCGCCGCGCCGATGAGCGTGGCGACGGCGACGGTGCGTTCGGGCTGGGGGCGCTGCTGAGCGAGCGAGGGGCTCTGGATGAGGCCGCGGCCGCATACGGTCGCGCGTCCGATCGCGGCCACACCGCCGCCGCCTGTGATCTCGGTGTGCTGCTCGCGGAGCATGGGGCGCTGGCCGAGGCCGAGGCGGCGTTCAGGCGTGCGGACGAACGCGGCGACGCGGTCGCGGCGTTCAATCTCGGCGTCCTGCTCCAAGACCGGGGGGCACTGACCGACGCCGAGGCGGCGTTCCGCCGGGCTGATGAGCGTGGCGACGGCGACGGTGCGTTCGGGCTGGGGGCGCTGCTGAGGGAGCGAGGGGCTCTGGATGAGGCCGCGGCCGCGTACGGTCGCGCGTCCGGTCGCGGCCATAACGCCGCCGCTCTCGATCTGGGCATCCTGTACGCGGAGCATGGGGCGCTGGCCGAGGCCGAGGCGGCGTTCAGGCGTGCGGACGAACGCGGCGACGCCGCCGGGGCGTTCAACCTCGGAGTAATGCTCCAGGAGCGAGGCGCACCGGCGGAGGCCGAGGCGGCCTACCGCCGTGCTTTGCGGCTAGGTGACGGCGAGGTCGCGAATATGGCTCGTGCCGCCCTCCGCGATCTGCTCCGGCAGGTGGAAGAGCCCGCCCTGCGCGGCAAGCGAGCGCAGCATGCCTAGATCGACGATCGTACCTCGCTCCGCTCGGGTCGACGACCGGGCGCCGATCGTCTCGGCGCCGCTCGCGCCGGTGACGCCGATCGTCCCCGAGACGAAAGCCGCCGAAGCGGCCGGGAACCCGTCCACCCGATTCGCGGAGGCAAGAGATGGCCTTGTGCATCGGGCGCAGCTGGAGGATGTCCATCCTCTCAGGCTGCGGCTTCTGCTCGAGATTGAGCGGACCGGCTCGATCTCGGCCGCCTCTAAGCGGTGCGCGATCGGTCAGCCATCGGCATCGATGCATCTTCGGACGCTCGAGGCCGCGGTCGGGCGAAGACTCGTGATCCGGAACGGCCGCGGGAGCAAGTTGACCGCGGCGGGCAAGATCGTCGCCTCGCACGCCGTACGGATGCTGGGGGCTCTCGAGAACATGCGGTCGGCGCTGGACGCACTCAACGAACCAAGCATTGGCGGACTCGCGGTGGCGGCGAGCCAAGCACCCAGCCTGGTGTTGGTACCCCCCGTTCTGCGTGACTTTTCGGCGCGCCATCCCGCGATAAGCGTCAACCTCAGGACCCTGCCGAGCGAGATGGTGGTCCGGGAGGTCGCCCGTGGAGTGGTGGACATCGGGATCGCCGGCGAGGTGGCGTGTGCCGAGCCGGTCGTCCGCGAGCAGATCTTGATCGACGAACTCGTGGGTATCGCCCCCGCGGGCCTTCTCAGCTCGGATGCCGGGCTGGTGAGCAGGGAGGTGTTCGCACGTCATAGCCTCCTGCTCGGTCCGGAAGGGTCCAGCACGAGAATGATCACCGAGCGATACCTGATTCGCGCCGACTATTTCGCGGCAAGGGTTTGGACATTCGACTCCTCAGAGGCGATCAAGCGCGCCGTGGCGGACGGGCTCGGCGTCAGCTTCATGTCGCAACTGCTCGTCAACGAGGAGATCGAGCGGGGAGATTTGGTCCCGTTCCGCATCTCGGAGCTGGATCGCATGACCCGCCCGATCTATGCCGTACGGCCGAGCCTGGCCGAACTCACGCCGCAAGCGGCCCGGTTTGCGACGCTTCTAATGGATGCCCATCACGCGCAGCTGTCGCACCGGTGAGGTGACTCACTCCGCTCCAGAGCCAGGATGGGGCGGCTCGTCTCCGACGATGTAGTGTCGAAGCACGGCTCTGCGGGTTTTTCTGCGACCCCACCAGCCGCTCGTGGCGAGCGCGAACAGCAGCTCGTCGCGCTTACGCTCATGCTCGGCCCGGGCCTTGATGCCGTCGAGCTGGTCCTCGAGGACAGCGGCCCGAGTTCGCACGGCCACGAACTCGTCGAGCAACGGCGCCAGGACTGGAAGCAGCACCTCGCGCAGCGCTGACGCCGGGTCCTGTGGCGAATCCCGGCCGGACCACGCGGCTCCCGATCCGGCCTGCTCAATCTCGGTCGCGCGTGTCAGATGGCTCACGTCCCGGCGACGTCCCTCGAGAGCGGCCACCAACGACCGCTTCGACACCGTCGCGGGGGCGTTGGACGGTCCGCGATCAAGCTGCCCACGTTTGACCATTCGTTCGATCGTCTTGCGCGATACGCCGAGCGCTCTGGCAGCCACACCGAAATGGACGTCATCGTCGGCTTCGGGCCTTGGAGTGGTGAGCGAGACACCCACGGCCGTGTCCGATGACTCGTCCTCGTCGGCGAGGAGCTCCGGGTCCTCGACCACTTCCGCGTCTGGCGGCGGCGGCTCCGGCTCGAGCCACGAGAGATCCACCAGCTGCTCCAGAGGAGTAGGTCCCGGCGATCCAGACGTGATCCGCCGTGTGCGCGGCGGGAGCGCGCCGTACGGGAGATCGGCGGACGAGCGAGCGTGTGGGCCGGCGCGACGTGGCGTTGAAGGTTGCATGAGAGGCCTTTCAGGGATCAGTTGCGTCGTGGTTGGTTGGATGCCGGCCGCGACGTGGCCCGCCCCAGCCGCGACGGGACGCGTCATCGTCGCGTCGGGACGCGTCACGGTCGCGACGGCGTCGCGACGGTGTCGCGTGCGGCCTCGGCGAAGCCATTTCGCGCCGCGTCATCGGTCGTCACCCGCTCCACCGGCGATCCCCGCGGCCTCCAGCTCGTCGCGGTGGCGAAGTAAGAATTGCAGGTTTTCGGCGGCTCTGGCGTCGCCTCGTCCCGCGCTCCGTCGCCACGCACTCTCGGCGCCGTTGAGATCGCCGGCCTCGTAGAGAAGTACGCCGAGATTGAACGCGGCGTCGGGGTCGCCTCTGCGCTCGGCGCGCTCGTAGGCGGCGAGCGCGCCGGCCCTGTCGCCCTGCTCATGGAGCATCGCGCCAAGGTTGAACGCGCCGGCGGCAGCGCCGACCTCGTCGGCGCGGCGGTAGGAGAGCTCCTCGAACTTTGCAAGCCCCGGCGCCTCGGACTGGATCTCGACGCCGGGCTCCGACCTGGCGCGACGAGACAGGAACAGGAGGTTCGCGGCGGCTCGCACATGCCCTCGCCCCGCGCTCCGTCGCCACGCAGCCTCGGCGCCGCCGAGATCGCCCGCCTCGTACAAGAGGACGCCGAGGTTGAACGCGGCGTCGCTGTCACCTCTCTCCTCGGCGCGCTCGTAGGCCGCCTT
>Ga0335081_10009575_pt1 | contig 15605 bp, 12 predicted proteins | sample Lox_Sample_35_FD_206713 | JGI IMG/M metagenome (GOLD analysis project Ga0335081, IMG submission 206713) | Soil microbial communities from Loxahatchee National Wildlife Refuge, Florida, United States - Lox_Sample_3.5 | ecosystem: Environmental > Terrestrial > Soil > Wetlands | place: USA... | reverse complement strand
CGCGGCGAGGACGCCGAGCACATGCACCTGCGCTACATCAAGCAGATCAACGCCGCGGTCAAGGACCGGCCGGCCGGGATGGCCATCACCACCCACATGTGCCGGGGCAACTTCCGCTCGTCCTGGGTCGCCTCGGGCGGCTATGACTTCGTGGCCGAGGCGCTGTTCTCCGAGCTGGATGTGGACGGGTTCTTCCTGGAGTACGACGACGAGCGCTCCGGCGGCTTCGAGCCGCTGCGGTTCGTGCCCGAGGGCAAGATGGTGGTCCTGGGCCTGGTCACGACCAAGCGCCCGGAGCTGGAGTCCAAGGACGACCTCAAGCGCCGCGTTGACGAGGCGAGCAAGTACGTCCCCCTCGACCAGATCTGCCTGTCCGGCCAGTGCGGCTTCTCCTCCACCTTCGAAGGAAACGCGCTGACCTACGACGACCAGGTCGCCAAGCTCCGCCTCATCGTCGAAACCGCCCGCGACATCTGGGGCTAGCGACCCGGCTTTCGGTCACTCGGCTCTCAGGCTGGCGCCGGGCCGGGTCCAGGCGGCCAGGCCGTCCAGGCGGCCAGGCCGAGGACCAGCGCGGCCACCGGGGCCAGGCCGGCGGCGAGCGTGAGCGGCTGGCCGCCCATCTGCCCGGCGTGCCACCGCTGAGGCCCGCTACCGTTCGGGGTCTGTGTGGCCCTGGCCCCGCTAGCGGGGCCAGGGCCACACGCACCCCGCGCCCGACTCCGCGCGCTGCGAGGACCGAGCGTTGTGGGCGCGACACGTTGTGGGTGCGGCACAAGGCTTACCGGCGCGCGGGCAAGTGGCGGGACAAGAGCCGCCGCCTGGCCCGTATCTGTCACAATCGAGCCTTGCGGCTCTCCCGGGCGGATCCTAATATCCAAGACAAATCGCAGCACGCTCGACTTATCTATTGTCACGCACTTCTGACGTGTGCCTATATCGAGTGGGTGAATGCCATGAGGCTCGGCTCAACGGGGACCATGCGAAGACTCTTCCTCGGGGGGACGGCCTTGTTGCTGGCCGTCACGGCCGCCGCCTGCGGCGGCGGCAGCAGCTCGTCCAGCACAACGACGTCGGCCAGCACCGCGCCCAAGGCCGGCGGCTCGCTCACGGTTCTCGAGGGCGCCGGCTTCGCCGGCGACTGGCCGGCCGGCCTGGACCCGGCGACGAACATCAACGGCGCCGCCGACCAGAGTTACATGGACGCCATCTACGGCGAGCTGTTCGAGCTCGGGCCGAAGGGCGTGATCGTCAACGACCTGGCCACCGGCTACAAGTTCTCCAACGACGCCAAGACGATCACGATCCAGCTCCGCCAGGGCGTCAAGTTCACCGACGGCACGCCGTTCAACGCCGCCGCGGTGGTGTGGAACATCCAGCGGGACCTGAAGTCGGCGTGCACCTGCAAGCCGACCTGGCCGGTCAAGTCGGTCACCGCCACGGGGCCGTACACGGTGCAGATCACCCTCGCGGCGCCCGACGGCGCGTTCATCGACCAGATCTTCGACTCGACCGCGGACTGGATCGCCTCCCCGACGGCGGTGCAGAAGATGGGCGTGAAGGCGTTCGCCGCCAAGCCGGTCGGCGCGGGCCCGTTCATCGTGGTGAGCGACACCTATAGCTCACAGCTCGTGCTGAAGAAGAATCCGGACTACTGGGAGAAGGGCAAGCCGTACCTGGACTCGCTCACCTTCAAGACCGTTGGCAGCGACGAGGCGGCCTATGAGGCCATGCTGGCCGGCGAGGGCCAGGTCTACGAGGACATGTCCACGCCATCCCTGCTCAAGCTGGCCGCGCAGAAGTTCAACGTGGAAAACCAGTTGTCCACGTCTCCGTACGACCTGCAGCTGAATACCAAGACGGCGCCGTTCAACAACAAGCTTGCGCGGGAGGCCATCTACGCCGCGACCAACTTCGCGCCGATCCTGCAGCACGTCTTCGACAACCTCTACCCGGTTACCCAGGGGTTCACCGGCCCGGGCGGGATCTGCTACGAGCCGACCGTGCCCGGCTACCCGCCCTATGACCTGGCCAAGGCCAAGTCCCTGGTCCAGCAGATGGGCGGCCTCACGGTCAGCCTGGGCACGATCCAGAACCTGGTGGCCCAGGAGACCACCGAGGCGCTGCAGACCGAATGGGCGGCGGCCGGGATCAAGACCACCATCCACAACTACCCGCTGGCCGCGCTGATCGCGCAGTTCACCTCCAACAAGTGGCAGGCCATGGTGCAGACCGCGGGCTCCTACGACCCGGCCGCGGGTGTCGGCGTGGGCTTCCGGTTCTCCTCGCTGTCGCCGTTCAGCGGGGTCCACGACCCGCACCTGGACGCGCTGCTCAACCAGGCCGCGGCCACGGTCCAGATGAGCCAGCGCTGCGCCCTGTACAACCAGGCCGCGGCGTACATCGCGCAGCAGTACTACGGGCCGTTCTACTTCGGCTTCGCCCCGGCTAACGTGGCCGTCAAGGGCGTCACCGGCCCGGGCATCACCGAGCCGCTGCCGGCCGTGGTCGTCACCCCGACCATCTTGTGGGAGGACGTGGCGAACAACAACAGTTAAGTCCGGGAAACACGCACTATGGCGGTAGCGGAAGAACTCAGACCCGGCGCGTCCCTCACGCGCCGGGTCGTGAGCTCGCCCGGAGCCCGGCTGGCGGGACGGCGGCTGCTCGCCGCGATCCCGGTGCTCTGGGGCGTGACGTTTCTGACCTACGTGGTCATGAACCTGCTGCCCGGCGACGCGGCCCAGGAACTCCTCGGCGCCAACGCCACGCCCGCCGAGGTGCACCAGCTGGAGATCCAGCTGCACCTGAACGAGCCCTTCTGGGTTCGTTACGGCGGCTGGCTCGGCGGCCTGTTCCACGGGAACCTGGGCACGTCCCTGGCCAGCGGCGAGAACGTGACCACTATCCTGGGCCAGCGGCTGCCGGTCACCCTCGAGCTGCTGCTCTACGCCTTCGTCGCGTCGATCGTGTTCGCCGTGGGCCTCGCGGTGCTCGCCGCCCGCAAGCCGAACGGCCTGGCCGACCATTTCAGCATGGTGGTCAGCATGATCGGGCTTTCGGCCGCGCCCTACGTGCTCGCCCTCATCCTCATCTACATCTTCGCGGTCCGGCTGCACTGGTTCCCCGCCATCGGCTACACCTCGCTGACCCAGGACCCGGCCGCCAACATCCGCTCGCTCACGCTGCCCGCCGCAGCCATCGCCTTCCCGCTGTTCGCCGTGTACACCCGGCTGCTGCGCGCGGACATCGTCGAGCAGATGCAGCGCGAGGACTACATCGTGACCGCGCGCGCCAAGGGCGTCCGCCCCTGGCGGGTCCTGCTCAGGCACGCGCTGCCGAACTCCATGTTCGGGCTCATCACCCTGGTCGCGCTGAACCTGGGTGCGCTGGTCGGCGCGGTGGCCATCATCGAGCCGATCTTCTCGCTGCCCGGCGTGGGAGCGATCTTGATCTCGTCCATCACCAACCACGACGTGCCCGTGGTGGAGGGCATCGTCGTCGTCTTCGCCGTGGTGGTGGTGCTGGCCAGCCTGCTTGCCGACGTGCTGTACGCGACCCTCGACCCCCGGATCCGGTATGAGCGCTCCGCTTCCTGAACTGCTGGCCCCGGCCCAGCCGCAAGCAGCCCGGCCGCGCGGCCGGGCCAGAGGCCAGGGCCGGGCGCTCAACCTGCGGATCTGGCTGCCCGCCGGTTTCCTGATCCTGCTCTTGTGCGCCTGCTTCCTCTGGCCGCTGGTCTACCCGGTGCCGAAGCCGGTGGGCGGGAGCATCCTCAACTCGGGGCTGCCGCCGCTGTCGCCCGGCCACATCTTCGGCACCGACCCGGTCGGCAACGACATCTTCTCCCGTATCCTGTACGGCGGGCAGGTCTCCTTCGAGGTCGGGCTGAGCGTGACCGCGATCGGGCTGGTGGCCGGCGGCCTGCTGGGGGTGACCGCCGCCTTCCTGGGCGGGGCCGCGGACACGGTCATCTCGCGCCTGCTCGACGTGCTGATCGCGTTTCCCGCGCTCGTCCTGGCGCTGGCCATCGCCGAGGGCCTGGGCCCCAGCGAGGTGCACGTCATCTGGGCGCTGGCCTTCTTCAGCATCCCGGCCTTCGGCCGGATCGCCCGCAGCGCCACCCTGACGCTGCGCGGGCAGACCTTCATGCTGGCCGCCCGGCTGTCCGGCACCCGGCGGTGGCGCATGATCACGCGCCACATCGTCCCCAACATCATGCCGCAGCTCCTGACGTTCAGCCTGCTCGGCATCGGCGTCGTGATGATCCTGGAGGGCGCGCTCAGCTTCCTCGGCCTGGGCATCCCGCTGCCCGAGCCGAGCTGGGGCAGCATGATCGCGCAGGGGCAGCAGACCATCTCCGCGTCGCCCGTCCTGGTGCTGATCCCCAGCGCGTTCCTGTTCGCCACCGTCATGTCGCTGAACATCCTCGGCGACGCCCTGCGTGAGCGCTGGGGCGTAAGGTGAGCGACGCCCTCCTGGAAGTGCACGATCTCAAGGTGACGTTCGGCGGCCAGGGCCGGGAGGTGTACGCGGTCGACGGGGTGAGCTACTCCGTCTACGCCGGGCAGACGCTGGCCATCGTGGGCGAGTCCGGGTCCGGCAAGACGGTCAGCTGCCGTGCGGTCATGGGGCTGCTGCCGCCCAGCGCGGTGGTCACCGGCTCGGCCCGGTTCCAGGGCATCCAGCTGATCGGGCTGACCGACGACCAGCTGCGCGAGCACCGCGGCGCGAACGTCGCGATGGTGTTCCAGGACCCGGCCCGGTCGCTGAACCCGACGATGCGGATCGGTACCCAGATCGCCGAGGCGGTCACGACGCACCACCACGTCAGCAAGGCCCAGGCCAAAGAACAGGCCGTCGAGCTGCTGCGCCTGGTGCACATGCCGCTGCCCGAGCGGCGCTGCGTGGAGTACCCGCACCAGCTGTCCGGCGGGATGCGGCAGCGCGTGATGATCGCCATCGCGCTGGCCTGCCGCCCGCGGCTGCTCATCGCCGACGAGGCGACCACCGCGCTGGACGTCACGACTCAGGCGCAGATCATGGAGCTGCTCCTGGAGCTGCAGGCCGAACTCGGCATGGCCCTCATGCTGATCAGCCACGACCTTGGCCTGGCCGCCTCCTACGCCGACGAGGTGATCGTCATGTACGCCGGCCGGATCGTCGAGCAGGCTCCGGCCGCGCGGCTGTTCGAGCAGGTCAGGATGCCATACACCCAGGCCTTGTTCGAGGCGATCCCGCGGCTCGAGCGCCCCGCCCACACCCCGCTCCCGGTGATCGGCGGCCGCCCGCCGGACGCCGCCATGCTGCCGCAAGGATGCTCGTTCGCGCCTCGCTGCCGCCGGGCCGCCGACGACTGCCGGGCCGCCGCCCCGCCGCTGGCCGAGCACGAGCCCGGCCACCGCTGGGCCTGCTGGCACCCCGTCCCCCCTGGCAGTGGAGGGCCCGATGCCGACTGACGCCGCGCCTCTCCTCCAGGTAAAAGACCTGGTCCAGGAGTTCACGGTCCGGGAAACCGGCGGGGTGAGGGGCGGTACCGTGCACGCCGTCTCCGGAGTCTGTTTCGACGTGCGGCCGGGGGAGACGCTGGGCATCGTGGGCGAGACCGGTTCGGGCAAGTCGACGCTGGCCAGGTCCATCCTGCAGGCGCCGCGGCCCAAGTCCGGCGCGGTGCTCTTCCGCGGCGCCGACCTGGTCACGCTGCGCGGCACCCGGCTGCTGCAGGCCCGGCGGTACCTGCAGATGGTGTTCCAGGACCCGTTCGGCTCGCTGGACCCCAAGTGGCGGGTCCGGGACCTGGTCGAGGAACCGCTCATCGCGTACAAAACAGGCGACAGAAATACCAGGCGGCGCCGCGTTGACGAGGTCCTCGAGCTGGTCGGGCTCGACCCGGCCGGGCACGGCGGCCGGCGGCCCAGGGAGCTGTCCGGCGGCCAGGCCCAGCGGGTGGCCATCGCCCGAGCCATCGCCCTCAACCCGGCCCTGGTCATCTGCGACGAGGCGGTGTCCTCCCTGGACGTGCTCATCCAGGCCCAGGTCCTCAACCTGTTCGAGCAGCTGCGGGCCGAACTCGGCCTGTCCTACCTGTTCATCGCGCACGACCTGGCCCTGGTCAAGCAGGTCAGCGACCGGGTGGCGGTGATGTACCTGGGCAAGCTGTGCGAGGTCGGGCCGGGGGAGACGGTCTACCGGCAGCCGCTGCACCCCTACACGCGGGCGCTGCTCGACTCGGTGCCCGGCAGCCCGCAGGCCCGCGCCAAGAAGACCATCCGCGGCGAGCCGCCGTCGCCGATCCACCCGCCGAGCGGCTGCCGGTTCCGCACCCGGTGCCCGCGCGCCGAGCAGCGCTGCGCGGACGAGGAGCCGGTGATGCGCGAGCTGGCCACCGGGCACTCCGTGGCCTGCCACTTCCCGCTCGTCCCCGTGGCACGCAGTACGCCCCATTCGGAAGAAAAAATCGCCAGAGGCCCCCGATGAGGATGCGCGTCCTGCTCGAGCCGCACCACGGCGCCAGCTACGACCAGATCCTGGCGCTGGCCCGGGCCACCGAGGAAGCGGGCTTCGACGCCTTCTTCCGCTCCGACCACTACCTGGGCATCGATGCGGACGACACCGGGTACCGTCCCACCGACTCGTGGACCACCCTGGCCGGCCTGGCCGTGCAGACCGAACGGATCGCGCTCGGCACCCTCATGACCGCCTCCACCTACCGCCGGCCGGGGCCGCTGGCCATCACCGTGGCCACCGTGGACGCGATGAGCGGCGGCCGGGCCGAACTCGGCATCGGCGCCGCCTGGTACGAACGCGAGCACGATTACTTCGGCATCCCGTTCCCGCCGCTGGGCGAGCGGTTCGACCGGCTCGGCGAGCAGCTCGAGATCATCACCGGCCTGTGGGCCACCACGCCGGGCGAGAAGTTCAGCTACCACGGCACGCACTACCAGCTGGAGGAGTGCGCCAGCATCCCCCGCCCCGCGCGGCGGCCGCCCGTCATCATCGGCGGGGCCGGGCCGCGGCGCACGCCCACGCTGGCGGCGCGGTTCGCCGACGAGTTCAACAGCGGCATGTCCGACGGGCTGGCCGAGCGGTTCGCGAACTTCCGGCGAATCTGCGCGCAGTCCGGGCGGGACCCGGCGCGGGTCCGGCTGTCCACCACGCTGCCGGTCTGCTGCGGCCAGACCAGGGGCGAGGCCGCCCGCCGCGCCGCCAGCCTGGGCGAGGCCGGCGCCCGCATGCTGGCCATGGGCGGCGTCACCGGCGCCCCAGGCGACGTGGCCGGCCGGCTGGCCGAGCTGCGCGCCGCCGGCGCGGACACCGTCTACTTCCACCTCTACGACGTCACCGACCTGGACCACGTCCGCCTGCTCGGCCGCGAAGTCCTCCCGCAGTTCACCTAGTTTCCGGACCCAACGGGCCCGCTCCCAGCCCTCCCGCCCCCTCGTGCCCTACCTGCCTGCCGAGCCCGGTTCCCGCCTTCCACTCACCCCAACCATCCAGCACAACCCGCCATATCGCTACCCACCCCGGCCTGTCCCGCTTCAATTCCTCGCGAACCTCATCAACCCCAGTAACGCCATAGTTTCGCTCACCAGTACGATAAACTTAGGGATATCGCGGAGGATTCGGCCTTAGTGGAGGATTTAGTACCCCAGGCAGTACCAAATCCTCCGTGTAACCCAAATCCTCCAAGCTGGGCGCACCACTGGGCGCACGGATGTCACCGCACACGCGGACACCACCGCGATGGGATCACCCGCGATCTGCGCAGCCGACGCGGCTCTGCACGGCTGACGTCACCTCGTCCCGCATTGCGGGAAATCTGCTGCGCGCCACAAATTCGGCGCGGTAAATTTGTGCTGCCCGGCTATTAGCGGCTCGTTTTCGCGGATTTTCGCGGCGTAGCTTGTCGCCGCTCACAACGGACCTGCGTAAAGCTTGTGGCGGTCATCGTTGATTATGCGCCTGCTGACACCGAGCATATCAATCATGAGCGGCAGTGTGGTCTGGGCTGGCCGGTTGCAATTCATTTGTGACCGACGCGTAAATAACTGCCGCTCACAATTTGCGGCCATGCGTACATGCGCTGTGCGGACGGGCTCTGTGCGGACGGGCTCTTGACTGCCAGGCCACCCATTCCCGCGCATCCGCGCCTGGGGGCCCGGCTGGCCTACTGGCTGCAGCGGGCCCTGCGGCCGCGCTTCGGCGTCCGCTGGCTCAGCGCCAGGATTGAGGCGTCCGGCCTGGCCCGCCCGCTGTTCACCGGTGGCGAGCGGGTGACAAAAGAGAGCCTGTTCGGCTGCCGGATGTGCGGTCAGTGCGCGTTGCCCGTCACCGGGTACGTGTGCCCGATGGGCTGCCCTAAGGAATTGCGCAACGGGCCCTGCGGAGGCGTCGGCGCGGACGGCTCGTGCGAGGTCTATCCGGGACTGCGCTGCGTCTGGGTCGAGGCCTACGAGCGCGCGGCCAGCCAGGGCCGGGTCGCCGACCTGAGCCTTCTCCACCGGCCGATCGACCACCGGCGCTGGGGCGAGAGCTCATGGCTGAACTACTGGCAGGGTCGCGACGAAGGATTGTGGACCGCCGCCGTCGGCCATGCTGCCAGTGAGGGCCCCCGCACCAGCCATCAGCGGGTCCTGGGGGGTTCATGAGCCTGCGCGAGCGGCTGGCCTCGGGCGGCTTCGCAGTCACCGCGGAGATCAGCCCGCCGCGCGGGGCGGGCACCGAGCCGATCACGGCGACGGCCGCGCTGCTGCGGCACTGGGTCGACGCCGTCAACGTCACCGACAACCAGGGATCGAACGTGCGGCTGGCCAGCTGGGCGGGCAGCCTGGCCGTAATGGCCGCCGGACTCGAGCCGGTCATGCAGATGACCTGCCGGGACCGTAACCGCATCGCGCTCCAGTCCGACCTGCTCGGGGCGTCGGCGCTCGGTATCCGCAACGTCTTGGTGATGACCGGCGACCACCCGAAGTTCGGCGATCACCCCGAGGCCAAACCGGTCTTCGACCTGGACAGCGTGCAGTTGCTGTGGACGCTGCGCCACATGCGGGACCAGGGCGCCCTGCTGTCCGGGCGCGTCCTGAAGCCGCCGCCGGACTGCTTCCTGGGGGCGGTGGAGAACCCGTTCGCGCCGCCCGCCGGATTCCGGGCCGACCGGCTCGGCAAGAAGGTCGCGGCCGGCGCGCAGTTCGTGCAGACCCAGTTCGTCTTCGACGTCCAGGCGTTCGCTCATTGGATGGCACAGGTCCGTGACCTGGGCTTGCATGAGCGCTGCTACATCCTGGCCGGCGTCGGCGCGGTCAGGTCCCGGCGCGGGCTGGATTTCATGCGGGACCAGGTGCCCGGGGTGCAGGTGCCCGACGACGTGTACCGCAGGCTGCAGGCGGTCCCGGCGGACCAGACGGCCGCCGAGGGCGCGAGGCTCGCGGCGGAGACGGTCCGGCAGCTGAGCGCGATCGAGGGGGTGGCCGGGGTGCACCTTCTGGTGGCCGGGAACGAGCAGGCGGTCCCCGGCATCCTGGACGAAGCAGGCGTCGGCGCAGGCAGGACTGAGCCGGATAGGGCTGAGCCGGATAGGGCTGGGCCGGATAGGGCTGGGCCGGATAGGGATGGGCCGGATAGGGATGGGCCGGATAGGGCTCTACCAGATAGGGCAGGGCATGGACGTTGACCTGCGGCCCACCAAGAAGCTGCGCGAATCCGCTGCGGCCCGGTCGGCGCTCGGACCGATCATGGAGGCGGTCTGCGCCTCGCCCGCCGACCTGGCCAGGCTCCGCGTGGTCTGCGACTGGATCCAGTACAAGCAGAACTTCCGCGAGGCCGTGGTCAGCAGGCCGGTCGCGGACACCGCCACCGAGATCGCCTTCGACCTGCGCCGCTGCGGCGACATCGACTTGGCCGCGCACGTCAAGCAGGCGCTCGCCGGACCCAGCGACCAGCCCGGGCTGGACCCCGTGGCTCTGGAGCCCTGGGTGCCCGGCCGGGACAGCTGCATCTGGCGGTTCAACGCGCTGTACTGGCGGGCCCTGTCTTTCTGGGAGCGGGCCACCGGCCGCGAGTACGAGCAGTCGCTGCCCGGCGGCGAGAGCGACGCGCGGAACACCGAGGCCGCCCGGGAGCTCATCCTGGAACTCTTCCGGATCTGGGACGAACTCGACGCGCGCCGCGCGCTGCCCGAGGAGCTTTACATCCTGGAACTCGGTGTCGGCAACGGCAACCAGGCCCGCACCTGGCTGGACGAGTTCGTCCAGCTGGACCGCAGGCACGGGCGCGAGTACTACCACCGGCTCCGTTACCTGATGGGCGACTACTCCCCGCACGTGCTCGAGCGGGCCAGGCAGGCGGTGGCCCACCACGGGGAGCGGGTCAGCGCGCTGGTGGTGGAGGCCACCCGGCCGGCCATCACGCTCGGCTTCCTGGCCGCCAAGGCCTTTCTCGTCTACATCTCCAACGTGTACGACAACCTGCCCACCGATGAGCTGGCCTGCATCCACGGACGCACATACCGGGTCGAGACGCAGGCCTTCCTCACCGAGGACGACGCCGATCTCATCGCCGGCCGGTTCGGTGCCAGCCGGGACGAGCTGGCGAAACTCATCGACCGGCTGCTGCGCATCGGCCCCGAACTGCTCAGCGAATCCTCGCCCGGCCAGTTCCCCGATCCGGGCCAGGCGGTCGAGTTCTGGCGTGCCACCTGGGAGGCGCTGAGGCTCCGCGAACGATACGTCCCGCTGGAAGGCCTGGACAGTTACCAGATCACCCCGTCGCTGACCGGCGAGATCCTCAGGCCGCTGATCGAAGGGCACGGTGACGTCCGGATGCACGTCAGCAACGGCGCGCTCGGCAGCTTCACCGGGACGCTGCCGCTGCTGCACCCGTTCGGCCGGGTGCAATGCCACGACCTGTTCCTGACCAGCAGCCAGCAGTACCGGACCGGGTTCTACGGCCCCGGCAAGTACGACGGCTCCGTGGTCAACTGGGTGAACGGGCCGCTGCTCCAGCTGGTCGCGAGCCGGCGGGGGTTCGGCGTCGAGTTCACGCCCTTCCGGCAGCGGCCGGGCTCCAACATCACCACGCTGACCGCCCAGGCCAGGGACTGATCATCCATGGAGCGTTATTCAGAACCGACTAGCGAGCACGGGCCTCCGCGGGGGGTGCCGCCAGGGGGGTCCGGGGGGATGGGTTCCCCCCGGGGGAGAGCAGGCTCGTCCCCCCGTGGCCAGCACCGGCCCGTGCGAGCGGTCGGTGCAGATCAGGTCGGCGAGGACCCCGACGTAAATCTGAATGACGCGAACATTCCGATGAAAAACACAGTGCTGCTGCCGACCACCGTGGTGGGCTCCTATTCCGTGCCGGAATGGCTCGAGCGGCTGAAGACCGAGTACTACCAGCGCCGGATCAGCGCGCAGCACCTCGCCGAGATCCACGAGGTGGCCATCAAGGCCGCGGTCAAGGACCAGGAGCTGGCCGGCATCGACATCGTGTCCGACGGGGAGCTGCGCCGGGACAACGACGTCGACTACTTCCTGGCCCGGATCCCGGGCGTGCACATCCCGCAGCGCGCCAAGACCGACTACTTCGACTACTACGAGGCGGAGGTCACCCGGCCGCTGCCCGAGCTGCCTGTGTCAGCCAGCACGGGCGGCCCGGAGGTGGGCACCGGCCTGGGCCTGGCTGATGATTTCCGGTTCACCCGCCAGCTCACGAAAATGCCCATCAAGTTCTCCTTCACCGGCCCGTTCTCGCTGTCCCGCCGGATCCGCGACGAGGCCTACGAAGAGCCAGGCGACCTGGTCCGCGCGCTGGCCCGCAGGCTCAACGCCGAGGCGCGGGAACTGGCCGCGGCCGGTGCCGGCCTGCTGCAGATCGACGAGCCCTTCCTGGCCGGCTACCCGGAGCAGGTCGACCTCGCGATCGAGGCGGTCAACCTCGTGACCGAGGAGGTGCCGGTCACCTGGGCGCTGCACGTGTGCTACGGCAACCGGTACGCGCGCCCGTCCTGGGAGGGGCACTACGACTTCCTGTTCCCCGCGGTGAAGGCCGCCCGGGTGGATCAGATCGTCCTCGAGTTCGCCCGCAAGGGCCTGGACGACCTGCGCCTCATCCGGCAGCACGGGTGGGACAAGTGGCTCGGCCTGGGCGTGATCGACGTCAAGAGCTCCGAGGTGGAGCCGGCCGAGCTCGTCGGGTCCCGGATCAGGCGAGCGCTCGAGTACGTGCCCCCCGACCGCCTGATGATCAACCCCGACTGCGGGCTGCGCCACCTCGCGCCCGAGGTGGCCAGGCAGAAGCTGCGCGCCATGGTGGCCGGCGCCGCCCTGGTGAGAGCAGAGCTGGCAGGATCAGAATCACCCCAGGCACCCGGGCCGGAACCACAGGGAGGCGACACTACATGAGCAGCGCCGGCGACGGATTCCTCTTCACCTCGGAATCGGTGACCGAGGGCCATCCGGACAAGGTGGCCGACCAGATTTCCGACGCGATCGTGGACGCCGCGCTGACCGAGGACACCGGATCCCGGGTGGCGGTCGAGACGCTGCTGACCACCGGGCTGGTGGTGCTGGCCGGCGAGATCACCACGCAGGCCGTGCTGGACTTCGCCGCCATCGCCCGCCGGGTGATCTGCGAGATCGGCTACGACACGGGTGACTTCGGCTTCGACGGCAACGCGGTCGGCGTGATCACGGCGCTGGACCGGCAGTCGCCCGACATCGCCCGCGGGGTGACCGAGTCCCACGATGCCCGGAACCTGGGCAGCACCGACCCCTTCGACGCGGCCGGCGCGGGCGACCAGGGCATGATGTTCGGCTACGCGACCAACGAGACACAAGAGCTCATGCCGATGCCGATCATGCTCGCGCACAAGCTGTCCCGGCGGCTCGCGCAGGTGCGGCACAACGGGCTGCTGCCGTACCTGCGGCCGGACGGCAAGACCCAGGTGACAGTGCGCTATGACGGGGACGGCAAGCCGGTCCGGGTGGAGAAGGTGCTCATCTCCACCCAGCACGAGGACGGGGTGGAGGCCAAGCTGGCCGACGCGCTGTGGGAGCAGGTGGTGACCCAGGCCCTGCCGCCCGGACTGTACGACGCCGCAGCGCTGCGCAAGGAGTTCTACGTCAACCCCACTGGCCGGTTCGTGATCGGCGGCCCTGTCGGCGACACCGGCCTGACCGGCCGCAAGATCATCGTGGACACCTACGGCGGGTTCGCCAGGCACGGCGGCGGCGCCTTCTCCGGCAAGGATCCGAGCAAGGTGGACAGGTCCGCGTCCTACGCGGCGCGGCACGTGGCCAAGAACATCGTGGCCGCCGGGCTCGCCGACCGCGCCGAGGTCCAGGTGGCCTACGCCATCGGCGTCGCCCGGCCGCTGTCCCTGCTCATCGAGACCTTCGGCACCGAGAAGATCGGCAAGGCCGTGCTGGCCGGCCTGGTCCGGGACCACTTCGACCTGCGGCCGGCCGCCCTGGTCGAGGCACTGAACCTGCGACGGCCCATTTACCGGCAGACCGCCGCCTACGGCCACTTCGGCCGTGACGAAGCCGGGTTCACCTGGGAGAACACCGACAAGGCCGAGATCCTGCGCGCCGCGGCAGGCCTCGGCTAGCGCCGGGGCGCGCATCGGCTGGCTTGTGGCCGGGACCAGGATTTCACCAGGCGTTTTTGGTTGCCGTGTCATTGTCCGGCGGGATCGGCCGTGGGAATCTCCGCATTAGCGTGCGGTAATGGCCAGTTTTCCCAGTATTCACGCGCTTCAGGGCTGCCGCAGGAGAGGGGCGTATGTGCTGGCCGCAGTGACCAGATCACCGGGCGAGATGGTGGTCGAGGACGTTGCCGGACCGGGCCGCGCCCGGGCCGGGCACGTCATCGTGCGGCCCGAGGCGGTCGGTATCTGCGGCTCCGACTTCCACCTGTTCTCCGGTGACGTCGGCGCGCTGTCCGGTGCCCGTGACTTCTACCCGCGGGTCCAGGGCCACGAGGTGTCCGCCATCGTGGAGGATCCCGGCGACAGCGCCCACCCGGAAGGCGAGCGGGTGGCGATCTGGCCGCTGCTGCCGTGCGGCCACTGCTATCCCTGCCGCAGCAAGCGTCCCAACGTGTGCCCGGACTTCCGCCTGGTCGGCGTGCACCTGGACGGCGGCCTGCAAGAACGGCTCGAAGTCCCCGCATCAACGGTCTTCGGGGTCGGCGACCTGGACCCCGACAGCGCGTGCTTCGTCGAGCCCGCGTCGGTGGCGGTGCACGCCCTGGCCCGCGCCCGGCTGCAGCCCGGCGAGCAGGTAACGATATTCGGCGCCGGCCCGATCGGCCTGGCTGCGCTGGTCGCGGCCGTGCACGGCGGCGCGCGGGTGCTGACCGTCGATCCCGTAGCGGCCCGGCGCGACCTGGCCAAGCGCCTCGGCGCCGAAACCGCGACGTGGGCCCCGCCGCAAGAACTAAAAGAACTCGCCCGCGACTGGACCAACGGCGAAGGGCCGCCGCTGGCCGTGGAGACCAGCGGCGAGGCAGGCGTCCTGCCGCTGGCCATGGACACCGTCTGCGCGGCCGGCCGGGTCGTGGTCATCGGCATGTCCTCGGGCACCGTGCCGGTCAGGCCCGGCGCCTTCCCGGAGAAGGAAATCGACGTCATCGGCTCGAGCTGCGCCACGGCCGGGGATTTCACCGACGCGATAAGGCTGGTCGCGGCCAGCCGAGCGGCCAGCCGCACGGCCATGACCGCGCTGTTCTCGCACCATTTCCCGCTGGCCCGCGCGGCCGAGGCCTTTGCCTTCGCCATCAGCCGCCCGCCGGACGCGGTCAAGATCGTGGTGACCGTGAACTGAGATAACGTCACCTCTAATCACCTGAACCCACCGCCCTGAGGGAGACGATATGAGAAGACATATTCCTGCAGTGTCGGCGCGAAGAACGATCGTCCTCGCCGCCGCCGCGGCCATCACCCTCGCCGCGGCCGCGTGCAGCAGTAGCAGCAGCCCGAGCGGCAGCACGTCCAGCACGCCGGCCGGGGCCGCGTCCAGCGCGTCCAGCACGCCGGCCGCCGGGACCGTCGACACCTCGCAGTGCGGCACCAAGCCAGGCGTGGCGGCGACCGGCACCCCGATCCCGCTCGGCGCCATCGCCACCAACCAGCCGGGCACGTCGTTCACCGACATCCCGAACATGGCGAATGCGTACTTCGCCTGCGTCAACGCCAACGGCGGCATCAACGGCCACCCGATCAAGCTCTACATCGAGACCGAGCAGACCAACCCGGCCCAGATCGCGGCCGACGCCAAGCAGCTGGTGCAGACCGATCACGTGGTCGGCATCGTCGGCAATACCTCCATCATCGAGTGCTCGGTGAACAGCAGCTACTGGCAGAAGCTCGGCTTCTACGTCATCGACTCCGGCATCGCGCCCGAGTGCTACTCCACCCCGAACAGCGCCGCCGTCAACATGGGCCCGCGGTACAGCTCTGACGGAGCGGTCCAGTACGCGCTCTCCCAGCACGTCTCCAAGATCGTCTTCGACCAGTCCAACGTCCCCGGCACCGGGTACATCGCGGCCGGGCCCGCCGCGCTGGCCAAGGCCGCGAACACCCCGATCGTCCAGCTGACCGAGAACGTGCC
>Ga0335081_10009574_pt1 | contig 15606 bp, 15 predicted proteins | sample Lox_Sample_35_FD_206713 | JGI IMG/M metagenome (GOLD analysis project Ga0335081, IMG submission 206713) | Soil microbial communities from Loxahatchee National Wildlife Refuge, Florida, United States - Lox_Sample_3.5 | ecosystem: Environmental > Terrestrial > Soil > Wetlands | place: USA... | reverse complement strand
CCGGCCATGGAGAGCTGGCTCGAGAGCCAACGGGACCAGGTGGCGACGGTCGGGGGAGCCCGCTTTGCCTTCCAGGCGAGGGAGCGCATCCACACGGAGATCTCCTGCAAGTACCGGGAGTCCGACATGACCGAGTTTGCGCGCTCGGCAGGGTTCGCCGAAGTCGGACGCTTTCGGGACCGGAGGGGGTGGTTCCTCGACGCGCTGTGGCGGGTGCCGGGAAGGGTGCGGTGAGGGGACCGGAAAGCGTGGGAGCGTCGGCCCCGGGGCGCCTCGATCCCGGGCCTCTCCTCCGGCGCTTCGCCGAGGTCCGCCGCTTCACGGAGAGGCTCTGCGAGCCCCTCGTCCCCGAGGACTACGTCGTCCAGTCCATGCCCGACGCCAGCCCGGCGAAGTGGCACCTCGCCCACACCACCTGGTTCTTCGAGACCTTCGTCCTCTCTCCGCTCGACCCCGCATTCCGGCCGTACCGGGAGGGCTGGGGGTTCCTCTTCAACTCCTACTACGTGGCGGCTGGGCCCCGCCACGAGCGGTCGGAGCGGGGCCTGTTGACCCGCCCCACCGTCCGGGAGATCGAGGACTACCGGCGAGCGGTGGACGAAAAGGTCGAGAGGCTCCTCGGCTTCTCGGGAGGTCCGCCGGAGTCGGCCCTCGCCCTCGTCGAGCTCGGCCTCCACCACGAACAGCAGCATCAGGAACTCCTGCTCACCGACCTCCTGCACGCCTTTTCCCGGAACCCCCTTCGGCCCGCGTACGCCCCCAGGGAGCTTCCGCCGACCTCGGTCCCATCGCTCTCCTTCCGGGAGCACCCAGGCGGCCTCGTGCGCATCGGCCACGCGGGAGGGTCTTTCGCCTTCGACAACGAGACGCCCTCGCACCGGGTGCATCTCGAGCCCTTCTCGTTCGCCTCTCGCCCGGTGGTCGCCGGCGAGTACCTCGAGTTCATGGAGGACGGCGGGTACGAGCGACCCGAGCTCTGGCTCTCGGATGGATGGGCCGCCGCGCGGCAGGGCGGCTGGGCCGGTCCGCTCTACTGGGAGAGGCCGGAAGGAGCCCTTCGCCGCTTCACCCTCCACGGAGAGGCGCCGCTCGACCCGGGTGCGCCGGTCTGCCATGTGAGCTACTACGAGGCCGACGCCTACGCGCGCTGGGCCGGCGCCCGGCTCCCCACGGAGGCGGAGTGGGAGAGCGCCGCGCCTCCGGGGCCGGTGTCGGGCCAGTTCGTGGAGGACGGCGCGCTCGTCCCCCTCGCCACCGGGGCCCAAGCGCCGCACTTCGGCGGTGCCTGGACGTGGACGGCGAGCCCGTACGTCGCCTACCCGGGGTTCCGCCCGGCTCCCGGTGCCGTCGGGGAGTACAACGGGAAGTTCATGGTGAACCAGCTCGTCCTGCGCGGAGGCTCCTGCCTCTCGAGCCGTTCGCACCTGCGGGCCTCCTACCGGAACTTCTTCCCCCCGCACGCGCGGTGGCAGATGACGGGAATCCGCCTCGCCCGGTAGGGAAGGCCTCGCCTCCACCTCCGCGTCGCCGGAGAGAGCCCCCAATGGGGCGGCCCGTTCTCCGCCACCGCTGGCCCATGGCAGCCTTCCGACTACCGAGGAGGGACGAACATGAAGTCGACTAGGCGGACGTTTCTGAAGACGGCGGGCGCGGCCGGCGTGGTCGCCGTGGCCGGGGGAATCGCCAAGCGGGCGACCGCTGCCGCCGGGCCGGCCTCCGCGGGCACGCAGGGGCCGCAGGGCGGGGCGCGCGGGCTCACCCTGTGCAGCATCGACCGGAGCGGGAAGCTCACCCTGGGCGTCCGCACGACCCAGGGCGTCCTCGACGTGGAGCGGGCGGGCGCGGCGCGGGGCCTGCACGTTCCCCTCACCCCGGACGACGTCCTGGCGGGCAGGAACCTGGAGGGGCTCCACAAGGTGATGGCCGGCGACGTGAAGAAGTTCCTCCTTCCGGAGGGAAGCTTCACTTTCGGACCGTGCGTAACCGCGCCCCAGAAGATCATCATGATGGGGTTCAACTACCGGAAGCACTGCAACGAGCTCAAGATCCCCATCCCCACCACCCCGGTGTTCTTCAACAAGTTCAACAACGCCCTCCTCGGCCATTGGGGGACCATCCGCCTCCCCTCGGCGGTCGCGAAGAACTTCGACTACGAGGTCGAGCTCGTGGTGGTGATGGGGAAGACGGCGCGGGACGTCAGCCCTGCCGACGCGCTCGCTTTCGTCGCCGGCTACTGCACCGGCAACGACTTCACGGCGCGCGACCTGCAATTCAAGACCACCCAGTACATGGTCGGCAAGACGTGTGACGGCTTCGCGCCCATTGGCCCCTGGCTGGTGGGGGCGGACCTCGTCGGCGACCCCCAGAAGCTCAAGCTCGAGTGTCGTGTGAACGGAGAGGTCCGGCAGTCGTCGAACACCGACGACATGATCTTCAGCTGCGCGGACCTGGTGAGCTACGCCTCGAGCTTCATGACGCTCCAGCCCGGGGACATCATCTTCTCGGGAACGCCGGAGGGCGTCATCCAGGGCAAGCCCGAGGGGAAGCGCGTGTGGCTCAAGGCCGGCGACGAGATCTCCACCGAGATCGAGAAGCTCGGGGAGCTCAAGTTCACGCTCGCCTGAGGGGTCGCCGGGCGCCATCGGCGGAGGGGACGGGATGCGCCGGCAGGTGAAGGAAGGGGAGGTGGGCCGTGAGCTCCTGCCCGGCCAGTCGGCGGCGCTTCTGAAGGAGCTCCACCTCCTCACTCGCGCCGGGGACCTGAACGCCGACAGCCTTCGCAAGCTGAAGCAGGTGAACCACCTGGTGCGGCTCCTCTCCCCCGCGGTGGAGGACGTCCTCTCCCGCTTTGCCGACCCGGTGATCGTGGACTGCGGCGCCGGCAAGGGGTACCTGGGATTCATCCTCCACGAGCTCTTCGTGGGCCCGGCGGGGAAGGGAAGCATCCTCTCCATCGAGTCCCGGCCGGAGCTCGTGCGCTCCACCCGCGAGATCGCCCGGCGGCTCGGCTACGGGAGGATCCACTTCCTCGGCGACGCGGTGGAGCGGGCCGAACTCCCGGAGCGCGTGCACCTCGTCACCGCTCTCCACGCCTGCGACACCGCCACCGACGACGCCCTGGTCCTCGCGGCCCGCCACAACGCGGACCACGTGGCCGTGGTCCCCTGCTGCCAGGCGGAGGTGGCCCGGCAGCTCGACGAGGGGAGGGGCGGCTCCGCCACCTTCCGGGACCTCTCCCGCCACCCCTGGCACCGCCGGGAGTTCGGGTCGCACCTCACCAACGTGATCCGGGTGCTCGCGCTCGAAGCCCTGGGCTATCGGGTGACGGTCACCGAGCTCGCCGGCTGGGAGCACTCCCTCAAGAACGAACTCATCCTCGGGCGGAAGGTTCGCGGCGAGTCGCGCCCGGCCCGGGAGCGGCTTCTCGCCCTGCTCGCCGACTCCGGGGTGCGCCCCAAGGTCGTGCGGGACCTCTGGGACCGAGTCCCCGCGGCCGCGCTCTGATCCGGATTGGCTCTGTGGAACGGCGCCCTGCCCGTCCCCACCCTTGTCAATGCGGGGACGGCCCGTTATGCCTCGCCTCGGATGCGCCCCGCTCCTTCGTTCACCTCGCGAGCGAAAAGGGGGCGGGCGCAGAAGACTCTCCTCCGAGGCGATCTCCAGGCGAACCCCATCCATGCCCCTCGCCTCCACCAAGGCCGGCCCCCCCGAGGGGCCCCGGGAAGCCGTCGGGGAGCGGAGAGGGTGAGAGCGCTCGCCTTCCTGCTCGCCGCCGCTGCCGCGAGCGGCGGCCCGGAGGCGTCCCCGGCGCCGGCGAGGGCCCTCCTCCCCCCGGAGCTCGAGCCCCTGCCGCAGGCTGTCCTTGGAGCCCAGGTGGCGGCGCCGGAGCCGGTCACCTTCGAGGAGGCGGTGGAGCGGGCCATCCGCTACGGGACGAGTGCGCTCGTCTCCATCCAGGAGGTCGCCCGGGCGGAGGGGCTCCTCGGCCAGGCGCGGTCCCAGGCCCTGCCGACGGTGGGGCTCACCGGCAGCTACACGATCATCAGCCAGGCCATCTCCTTCGGCGGGACACTCCTCGAGGCGAAGAGCACCCTCGCCGGGAACGCCACCCTCTCGGTGCCGCTCGTGAACCCCCAGGCCTGGGTGGGGTGGGCCCACGGGTCGCAGGGCGTGGACGCGGCCGTGGCCGCCGACGCGAGCGTCCGCCGCGCCGCCGGGATCACCGCTGCCCACGCCTACTTGACGGTCGTCGCCTCCCACCGTGCCATCGAGGTGAGCGAGATCGCGGTGGCCACGGCGAAGGCGCACTTCGACTACGCCCGGGCGCGCCGCGAGGGCGGCGTCGGGACCGAGCTCGACGTGAAGCGCGCCGAGCAGGAGATGTCCGAGAGCGACGTCCAGCTCCAGGCGGCCCGGGGCGCGCTCGCCCGCAGCCGAGAGGCGCTCGGCATCCTCTGCGGGTCGAACCGTCCTCTCGACTCCAGCAACGTGCCGACCGGGCCGGCGTACCCCGGCCTGGGGGAGGCCGAGGACGGGGTCCTGGCGCGCCCGGACGTCCGGGCGGCGAAGGAGGAGGTTCGGGCTGCGAAGGCCGTGTGGAAGGACAGCTGGGCGGACTGGTTCCCCATCCTGAACGGGTCCTTCCAGGGCTACCTCCAGGACCCGGCCACCGCCTCGGTGCCCGCCCGCGGTTGGATCGCCCAGCTGGTGCTGAGCGTACCGCTCTTCGAGGGGGGGCTTCGCCCCGCGACCGCGAAGCAGCGGGAGGCGCTCGCCCGGGAGAGCGAGGCCCAGCTCGCCCTCGCCCTCCTCCAGGCGCACTCCGACGTGCGCGTCTCCTTCGACGTCCTCCGGTTCGCGGTCGCCGGCTACCAGGCGGCGCGGCGGGGAGCGGTGGCGGCTCTGGCAGCGCTCGACCTCGCCAACCAGGGCTACCGGGCCGGCGCCACGAGCAACCTCGACGTCATCGACGCGGAGCAGAGGGCCCGGGACGCCGCCACCACCGCCGTCATCGCCGAGGACGCCGTGCGCCAGGCCAAGGTGGACCTGCTCGCGGCGGCCGGCCGCTTCCCGTGAGCGTTCCCGGGGAGTCCTCCGAGACGACCAGCCGCCGGACGGGGCTTCAGGGAGTACGGGAGCTCTGGCCCGCCATCGCGGGCGCGCTGGCCTTTCGCTACGCCGCCTATGCCGCCATGACCGCGCTGGCGCTGTGGGCCGAACTCCGGCCGGCGCCGACCCTGCCGGACCTCGTTCTCGACCACCTTCCTTACCTGCCGTTCGTGGACCGGGCGAACTACCTCATCTGGCTTGCGGCCTACCTCCCGCTCGCGGCGGCGCTCCTCCTCTCCGACGCAGGCCGCTTCGTCCGCTACACGGTCACCGGAGGGCTCGTGTCCCTCGCCCGCGGAGTCACCATCGCCCTCACCGGCCTGGGCGCGCCGCGCCCGGGACCGCCCCGAGCGGCGGCGGGGAGCGCCGAGACCTGGCGCGCCCTCGCAGAGCTCCTCTCGCCCATCGGGGTCTTCCGCCGCAGCGCCATCGCCGCACACCTGAGCCAGGACCTCTTCTTCTCCGGACACGCGGCCACGACCTTCCTCCTCCTCCTCTACCTCCGGGACCGGCCCCGGCTCCGCCTGGCGGCGCTCGCCACCCACCTCGCGGTGGTGGCCTCGGTGCTCCTCGCGCACATCCACTACGCCATCGACGTGGTGGGTGCCTGGGCCGTCACCTTCGCCCTCTACGTGCTCCGGGAGGGATGGCCCGCGCCCGGCTCGTCGTCGCGGACCTGGCCCGGATCTAGCCCTTCACCAGGCGGACGACGCCGGTGGTGATGGGTTCGAGGTAGGTAATGAGGAGGACGCCGACCGACATGATGGCGAGGAAGGGGAAGGCCTTGCGGTACACGTACGGCAGGGGCTTCCCGAACCGCTGCGCCGAGAGGAAGAGGTTGAGTCCCATGGGCGGGAAGAGGAACCCGAGCTCGAGGTTCGCGAGGAAGACCACCCCCAGGTGGACGGCGTCGATGCCGTAGGCCTTCCCGAGCGGGGCCACCAGAGGAGCCACCACCACGATGGCAGAGTAGATCTCGAGGACGCTCCCGAGGACGAGCAGCACCACGTTCAGCATGAGGAGGAAGAGCGCAGGGCTCCTCACGTGGGTCGTCATCCAGCCGACGAGCTGCGAGGGGATCTCCGCGTCCACGAACCAGCTGGTGAGCCCGAGGGCGACCCCGAGCAGGATGAGGACGCTCCCCACCAGGGTCCCGGCGTTGAGCAGCACGTGGGGCAGGCCGGAGAGGGGCTTCACCTCCCGGAAGACGACGAGCTCCACGAGGAGCGCGTAGGCGGCGGCGATGGCCGAGGCCTCCACGATGGTGGCGAACCCAGAGACCACCGCCACCACCACCAGAGTGGGGAGCCCGAGGTCCCACTTCGCCTCCCACAGGGAGGCGAACGCCTCCCGGGGCCGGAACGCCTGCCGCGGGGCCCCGCTTCGCACCCCGGTGAAGACGCCGTAGGCCGACACGAGCACGATCATGAGGACGCCGGGGATGAGCCCGCCCAGGAACAGGTCCTCGATGGGGGTCCCGGCGACGACGCCGTACAGGATCACCGGCAGCGAGGGAGGAAAGAGGAGGCCGAGCGAGCCCGCGGCGGTCACGAGGCCCACCGAGAAGCCCTCCGGATAGTGGTCCTCGAGGAGCGAAGGCAAGAGCAGGCCCCCGAGGGCCAGGATGGTGACGCCGGACGCTCCCGTGAAGGTAGTGAAGAGGGCCGCCACCACCACGGCCATGACCGCAAGCCCGCCGGGCATCCAGCCGAAGAGCCCCTTGTAGGCGCGGACCAGCCGCTGGGCGGCGCCGCCCTCGGCGAGCACGTAGCCGGCCACAGTGAGGAGCGGCACCGCGGCGAGCGTCGGCGACGAGACCAGCGTGAAGGTCTGGGTGGGGACAGCGGCCACCGGGGTGCCGTCCTTCACGAAGAGGACCATGGCCAGCCCGGCCATGCCCACGAACACCGGCGCCCCGAGGAGGAAGGCGAGCACCACGGCGCCGCCGAAGGCCCAGACGAGGCCGTTCGGGGTGGCGAGGGGGCCGAGCACCGAGCCCAGCGCGGCGGAGGCGCGGGAGAAGGCGAGGCCCAGCGCCCCGAGGCGGTCGAGCGGCCAGCCGCCCGGCTCCGGGAGCGCCGCCTCGCCCCAGAGGAGCACGAGGAGGACCACGGCGAGGCCCAAGGTCCGGGTGAGGGGGCGGAAGCGGCCGGGCTCGGCGCGCCAGGCGAACCCGAGCGACATGGCGCCGCAGGCGACCGGCATCACCGTCATGCTCCACCAGAAAGGGATGCCGGCGACGACGAGCCGCGGCGCCTCGGTCTCGGCGCGGACCAGCTTCGCGGCCGCGTAGGCGAGCACCGCGGTGACCGCCGCCGCCACCCAGTTCGTGAAGACCCGCACCAGGGTGCGCGCGCGACCGGCCGGGACGAGGTCCAGGGTGGTGAGGTGGAGGTGCTTACCGGCGCGGGTGGCGAGGAGCGCCCCCAAGAAGCCGATCCAGAGGGTGAGGTGCTGCACGAGCACCGCCGCGCTCACCAGCGACTGCCCGGTGGTCCGCCGGTAGATCGCCGAGATCACCGGGAGTGCAACCATCCCGAGGAGGACGAGCACCACCGCCAGGTTCCCGGTCTCCGCCGAGACCCGCTTCGCCGCGAGCCAGAGCCGTCGCGAGGGTGCCACCGGCGCCGGCGATTCCCCCGCCGGCAGCGGAGACGGGTGCTCGTGTGGGTCGCCTGTTTGCATCACGAATGACCGGGAATCGTTGATTGACGGCGCTGCGAGAGGCGCATAGAAGTACCACGATTCCCGTGGCCACCTGGAAAAAGAGGCTGCTCGCAGCGCTAGCAGCACCGCTCTTCTTGACCGGCTGCAAGACGCTCGCGACGAGCGCCGTGGCGGACGCCGTCTCGGGATCGGGCGAGACCTACGCCCGCGACGACGACCCAGAGCTCGTCAAGGCGGCCGTCCCCTTCGGGTTGAAGACGATGGAGGGGCTCCTCGACACCGTCCCGACACACGAGGGTCTCCTCCGGAGCCTGGCCTCCGGGTTCACGCAGTACGGCTACGCCTTCGTGCTGCTCGACGCGGACCGGGCGGAGATGGAGGGCCACGGGGCCGAAGCGAAGGCGGGCCGGGCGCGGGCAAGAAGGCTCTTCCTCCGGGCCCGGGACTACGGCCTGCGCGCCCTGGAGCAGCGGTATTCCGGGCTCGCCGAGAAGCTCAAGTCGGCGAAGGACCTCGACGCGGCCCTCGCCGGCGTGGAAAAGCGCGACGTCGCGCTCCTCTACTGGACCGCGGCGGCCTGGGCCCTCGCCATCTCTACCGCCAAGGGGGACATGGAGCTCGTCTCCGAGCTCCCGGCGCCGGTGGCCATGATGCGCCGCGGGCTCCTCCTGGACGAGGGCTTCGACCACGGGGCCTTCCACGAGTTCTTCGTGACCTGGGACGGCTCGCGCAGCGAGGCGGAGGGCGGGGGCCCGAAGAGGGCGAAGGAGCACCTGGACCGCGCGCTCGCGCTCTCCGACGGGAAGAAGCTCGGCCCGCTCGTGAGCTACGCCGAGACCGTCCTCGTCCAGGCCCAAGACCGCGCCGAGTTCCAGCGGACGCTCGAGCGGGTCCTCGCCGCCGACCCCGACGCCGACCCGCGCTTCCGCCTGGCAAACGTGCTGGCGCAGCGGCGCGCCCGGGTTCTACTAGATCACGCCGACGACCTGTTCGCCTGAGGGAGAGACCACTCGTGACGAAGACCATCCTGGCGGCGGCGCTCCTCGTCGCGACCCCGGCCCTGGCGGATCCGCAGGTCCAGATCAAGCTCGGAACTCTCGCGCCGAGCGGCTCGAGCTGGCACGAGCTCTTGAAGGAGATGTCCGAGAAGTGGCTCTCGGTTTCCGGGGGGACGGTGAAGCTCCGCATCTACCCCGGCGGGACCCAAGGCAGCGAAGGGGAGATGATCCGAAAGATGGCGGTGGGCCAGCTCCAGGGGGCCGCCATCACCAGCGTCGGCCTCCACGACATCGTCCCCGAGCCGCAGGCGGTCACCGTCCCCCTCATGTTCGACACCGCCGACGAGGTGAAGAAGGGCCTCGCCAAGCTCGAGCCGACCTTCAACTCGCTCCTCTACAAGAAGGGGTACGTTGGCCTGAGCTGGGGCGTCATCGGCGCCATCAAGCTATTTTGCACCCGGCCCTTCCGGACCCCGGCCGAGGCGGCCGGCGCCAAGATGTTCACCTGGGAGGGAGACCCGGGGAGCGTGAAGGCTTGGAAGGCCGCCGGCTTCACCCCCGTCGTCCTCTCCTCCACCGACGTCGTCACCTCCCTGCAGACCGGGATGATCGACTGCGTGGCGAACGTGCCGCTCTACATGCTCACCGCCCGCCTGTTCGAGAAGGCCCCCTACATGATCGACGTGCCCTGGGGCTGGCTGGCGGGCGCCACCGTGGTCCGCAAGGACGCCTGGGAGAAGATCGCTCCGGAGTTGCGCCCCAAGCTCCTCGCCGTGGCCCAGGAACTCGGCGAACGCGTCGACGCCGAGGTGGCGAAGCTGAACGCGGACGCGGTCGCCGCCATGAAGAAGCAGGGGCTCACCGTCGTGGCCGCCGACCCCGGTCCCTGGCGCGCTGCCGCCGAGAGATCGTGGTCGGTGGTGCGCGGCGAGGTCGTCCCCGCCGCCTTCTTCGACGAGGTGAAGGCGCTTCGCGACTCCCTGCGGGCGAAGCAGTAGGTCTAGGCCCCGTCCGCGCCGCCGCGGAGGAAGTCCCGCAAGTCCCGGCGCAGCGCGCCGCATGCGAAGAGCAGGGTCATGTGGCCCCGCGGGTAGCTGTGGAGCGGCAGGTCCCAGGCCTTGGCGAGCGCCTTCGGGCCCCCGAGCGCGATCTGGTCCGAGCTCCCACCGGCGAGGAGGAGGCGCTGGACGGTCGGAGCCCGCTGGAGCGGGGCGAGCGGGTAGAGCCGGCTCTCGAGCTCGGCGGGGGGAGGCAGGGGCGTTCCCGCCCGGGCCGCGAGCCGGGCGTAGCGGGCTCCGATGGGCGTGCCCTGGAAGACCGCGCCGAGGTCCGCCGGGGCCGCCACCAGGGCGGCCGCGTCCACCCGCTCCGGGCCGGTCGCCACCCAGGCGGCGACGAGCCCTCCGAGCGAGAGGCCGACGAGAACCACCTCTCCGCGAGGGGCGGCGAGGGCGGCGCAGAGCCGGACCTCGAGGACGGTCTGCAGGAGGGCCTCCCGGAAGCGGCCCAGGTCGGCGGAGACGAATCCCTCGCCGCTCCGGGCGCCCGGCGAGGCCCTCTCCAGGTGGTAGGGAGGCACGACGAGCCAGGCGTCGAAGCCGGCGCGTGCGAGCAGGCGGACCCATCCGACGAGGAGCGCCCGGAACGGGAGCTTCCACGGGGGGACGAGGATGGCGGTGCCCCGGCGACGGCCGCGAGCCAGGGCCACGTGGAGGCGGAGTCGGTCCTCCCGGAACCGGCCGGGCGAGGGGGTGGACCACACCCCTGGACCCGAGGGCGGGGCCGGGAGCGGGCCCAGGTCCGCGAACGCCTCCAGGGGACCGTCCGGGCCGGGACGAAATCGCTGCGGCTCCCGCCGGTAGTGGTCCTCGACGGACATGGCCGCCCGGTCGAGGGCGCGGTGGAGCCTCTGCGGGAGCAAGGAGAGGGGATTATGGGTGAGGGGCCGGGAGCGCAACATGTCCGTGTGGAAAACCGACCAGAGGGAGTCAGAAGTGACCCCGGAGTCTCTCTACCTCCGCCGCCGGGACTTCCTCCGCCTCGGCGCCGCCGGGGCGCTCGCGGCGGCGGCGCCGGCCCTGGCACGGCCCGCCGGTCCGTCCGGCCCGGCCCTCGCGGCCTCGGAGACCCGGGACCTCGCCGGGGGGGAGAAGCCCACCCCCTGGGACTCGGTGACCACCTACAACAACTTCTACGAGTTCGGATCCTCGAAGGAGGACCCGGCGCAGAACGCCGGCTCCCTCGTAACTCGCCCCTGGTCGATCCGCGTCGAGGGAGAGGTGAAGAAGCCGCAGGTCCTCGACCTGGACGGGCTCCTCCGATCCGTGCCGCTCGAGGAGCGCATCTACCGGCATCGCTGCGTGGAGGCCTGGTCCATGGTTGTCCCGTGGCTGGGCTTCCCGCTCGCCGACCTCGTGCGAAGGCTCGAGCCCACCTCCGCGGCGAAGTACGTCGAGTTCGAGACCCTCCTCGACCCGTCCCGGATGCCGGGCGTGCGGCGGGGCGTGCTCGATTGGCCCTACCGGGAGGGGCTGCGAATGGACGAGGCCGTTCACCCGCTTGCCTTCGTCGCCGTCGGGCTCTACGGGCGGGCGCTCCCCAACCAGAACGGCGCTCCGCTGCGCCTGGTGGTGCCGTGGAAGTACGGCTTCAAGGGGGCGAAGTCCATCGTGCGCATGCGCTTCACCGCTTCGATGCCGCAGACCACCTGGGCGCGGATGGCGCCGAACGAGTACGGTTTCTACGCCAACGTGAACCCGGCTGTGGACCACCCGCGCTGGAGCCAGGCGAAGGAGCGGCGCATCGGGGACTTCCTCCGGCGCGACACCCTTCCCTTCAACGGCTATGCCTCCGAGGTGGCGAGCCTGTACACCGGGATGGACCCGAGGACACTCTACTAGGAGGGAGGCCAGCCCCGGCCGCGGGTCGGCGTCGAGAGGACCGTGAGCGAGAGCACCGCCCCCACCCCGAAGGTGCCTCGGCGCCGGGAACTCTCCCGGCGCCTCGCTCCGCTCGCGGCGTGGGCCCTGGGCCTCGCGCCCCTCGCCAAGATTGCGGCCGACGCGCTCCGCGGCGGCCTGGGCGCGAACCCCATCGAGGCGATCCTGAACCGGCTCGGGTTCTGGACCCTCACCTTCCTGGCGCTCACCCTCTCGGCGACGCCCCTCAAGGAGGTGTTCGGGTGGACGGCGCCTCTCCGGGTCCGCCGGATGCTCGGCCTCTTCGCCTTCGGCTACGGAGTCACGCACTTCGCGTTCTACGTGGGCGTGGACAAGTTCTTCGACTGGCGGACCATCGCCGTCGACCTGACGAAGCGCCCCTTCATCATGGTGGGCTTCGCCACCCTTCTCGTGCTCCTGCCGCTCGCCGTCACCTCGACGGACGGCTGGGTCCGCCGCCTCGGATACACCCGCTGGAAGAGACTCCACCGTCTGGTCTACGCGGCGGCCGTGCTCGCCGTCGTCCACTTCCTCTGGCGGGTGAAGGCCGACCACCGCAGGCCGCTCCTCTTCGCGGCCCTCTTCGGCGCCCTCTTCGCCGCCCGCCTCCCTGGCCTATTCCGCGCGCGCGCCCGCTCGCGCGCGGCGAGCGGGCGCACGTCCCGCGAGCTCTTTGGCGCCTAGGCCCTACGGGACCACGGACTCGGCAGGGGCGAGCACGATCTCGATACGCCGGTTCTGCTGGCGCCCCTCCGGCGTGTCGTTCGTCGCCACCGGGTGGTACTCCCCGAAGCCGGCCGCGCCCAGCATCCGGGGGTCGATGCCCTTCGACTCGAGGTAGCGGACCACCGACAGGGCCCGGGCCGTCGAGAGCTCCCAGTTCGAGGCGTAGCCGGTGGTCTTCGGGTTCACCGGGACGTTGTCGGTGAAGCCGGACACCACCACGCTCTTCCCGGTGAGGTTCTTGAAGGAGCTCGCGATCTGATCGAGCGCGCCCTTCCCGTCTTTGTTGATCCGGGCCGAGCCGGACGGGAAGAGGATCTTCTCCGACATGCGCACGAGCATCTTCCCCTTCAGGTTCTCCACCTGGACGTTGCCGGCCTCGATCTGGCTCTTCAGCCCGGCGGTGAGCTGCTCGTACTGGCCCTGCATCGACTCCTTCTCCTTCGAGAGGCGCTCCTGCGCCTGGGAGGCCTCACTCACCTGCTTCTGGAGGTCGGCGACCTTCTGCTGGGAATCTGCGAGCTGCTGCTGCTGGGCCGCGACCTTCGCCTCCAGGTCGGCGGACTTCGACGACTCGTCCTGGTACTGCTTCAGGTACTTCTGCGCCTCCGCCTCCTTGGCGTCGAACTTCTCCTGGGGGACCCCGCAGGCGGACAGCAGGGCGATTCCGAGCGCGCCGCACAGGCTCTTGTTCATGCCTCCTCCGATGGTGATGGCGTGTTGCGAGGGCGAAGCGTACACCTCTGCCCCGGGGGCTGCCCTTGCCCCGATCGGGCCGCACCCCCCCCTTGGAGCCCGGCGGCGGTGGACCATTGACCCCCCGTCGCCTAGAAGATACCCCTTACGCCTTATGGCGCCGAACCAGGAACCCGAGGGAGGGGCGCCATCCTCGTCTCCGTACGGACGGTGTCCGCCGCCTCACGTGAACCTGCCGCAGCGCGGGATGTTCCTCGGCCTCGCCTGGAGTGGCGCCGACGACGCCGGCAACCACATCGTCGCCGCCCAGATCGAGTGCGAGCCGACGCGTGCGCGGCTGGCGAAGATCTGGCGCCCGTTCCGGGACCAGCCCGGCCGCCTCCAGGTGATCGACCGGTTCCCGGCCTTCGTCGTCGAGGAGGCGCGCTGGGCGGAGGGGAAGCTCACCGTCGGCCTCGACACCCCCTTCAGCCTAGCCGAGACCCACCTCCGGCAGATCGGGCTCTTGCGCCGGGCGCTCCGCGGCCCCGCCCCCTTGGGAAAAGCACTCCAGGAGCGCTTCTCCTCCACCGACCTCACCGCCGCCGCGGACGCGCTCCGCGCCGAGCTCGGCAAAGACCGGCCCCGGCTCGCGGACTGCTACCGGGCCGTCCCGAACTCGCCGACCGGGGCGCGGAGCCACCGCCGCACCTTCTTTGGCCTGGCGGCGCTCGCCCGGCTCGACGCCGCTTTCCTCCCCTGGGACGACCCTCAGGCGGGGAAGCCCACGTTCGTGGAGGTGTACCCGCCCCACGTTCCGAGGATCCTGGCCGGGATCGCGAGCTACCGCGACGACGACGGCGTCTCGCGCCCCAGCGTCCGGGCCTCCATCCTCCGCGTGCTCCGCAGCGCGGCGCGGCTGGAGTTCGAGATGGAGCAGGCGGCGCAGATCGTCGAGGATGGGGAGGGCGAGACCCTGGACGCAGTGCTGGCGGCTGCGGCCGCCGCTGCCGCGCAGGAGAGCGGGTACCAGCAGGTCCCCCACAACGTCCCCCGCAGCGAGGGCTGGATCTACTCGATGCGCGAGGAGCCGTGGCGCTGAGCGCGGTGCGGCGTCTCGAAGCCCTGCGGGAGGTGCAGCGCGCCATCCGCGCCCTGCGCCTGCCCGGGCTGGTGGGTCCCCCCGTCCACGGGCCACCGGTGCTCGCCCGGGTGTTCCTGCTCGGGCAGGCGCCCGGTCCCCACGAGGCCCGCTTCGGCCGCCCCTTCGCCTGGACGGCCGGCAAGACTCTCTTTTCCTGGATGGAGCGCTCCTTCGGGGCCACCGAGGTGGAGTTTCGGGACCGCGTCTACATGGCGGCAGTGGTGCGGAGCTTCCCGGGGAAGACCAGCGCCGGGGGCGACCGGGTGCCGTCCCCGGAAGAGATTGGGGCGAGCCGCGGCTTCATCGAGCGGGAGATCGAGATCCTCCGTCCCCGGCTCCTCATCCCGGTGGGCCGGCTCGCCATAGAGCAGGTCCTGGGGAAGGACGTGGAGCTCCGGCTGGTGGTGGGGCGGCAGCTCCGCGTCCGCTACCACGGCGTCCCCATGGACGTCATCTGCCTGCCCCACCCGAGCGGCGCCTCCACCTGGTTCAAGATGGAGCCGGGGCGCGCCCTCCTCGCCCGGGCGCTCCGCCTCCTCGGCCAGCATCCGGAGATCCTCCGCACCTTCGGCAGGCGTCGCCCCCCGCCTAGCGGATCCTCCTCACCCGGACCCTCGCCAGGCCACGGCCGACGATCCCGAGCGCCTGCGCCGCGGCGAGCGAGAGGTCCACGATCCGCCCCTCGACGAACGGTCCGCGGTCGATGACCTCGACGACGACGGAGCGCCCCGTGTCCTCGTCGACGACCTCGAGGAGGGCGCCGAAGGGCTCGGTGCGGTGCGCGCAGCTCATCTCGGCGGCGCGGTAGGGTCGGCCGCTCGCGGTGCGCTTCCCCTCCCGCTCCCGCCCCTGGTAGCTCGCGAGCCCCCTCTCCGCTCCCGGCGCCGGGCCGGCGCGCCCGTGGGCGCAGGCCGTCGCGAGGAGGAGGACGAGGACGCGGGCGCGCCCGGAGCCGGGGGCGGCCGCCTTGCTAGCCGCGGGCACGTCCGGCGCTCTCCCGGATGGCGCGGATGGCCTCCCCGTAGTCCTTCGCCCCGAAGATGGCCGTCCCGGCCACGAAGACGTTTGCCCCGGCCGCGGCCACCGCCCCCACGGTGTCGGCCCGGATGCCCCCGTCCACCTCGATGTCGATGGAGAGGCCCCGGGCCTCCACCATCCGGCGGAGCCTGCGGACCTTCTCGGTGCAGGCGGGGATGTACGCCTGGCCCCCGAAGCCCGGGTTCACGGTCATGACGAGAACCATCTCGCAGTCGCCGAGGACGTACTCGAGGTGCTCGAGCGGCGTCGATGGGTTGAGGGCGACCGCCGGCCTCGCGCCCGCGGCCCGGATGGTCTGCAGGGTGCGGTGGAG
>Ga0335081_10009573_pt1 | contig 15606 bp, 10 predicted proteins | sample Lox_Sample_35_FD_206713 | JGI IMG/M metagenome (GOLD analysis project Ga0335081, IMG submission 206713) | Soil microbial communities from Loxahatchee National Wildlife Refuge, Florida, United States - Lox_Sample_3.5 | ecosystem: Environmental > Terrestrial > Soil > Wetlands | place: USA... | reverse complement strand
GCTCCCGTCCGAGGCGGTCATCGACGAAGCGGCCCGGCGTGTGGCGGCCATCTGCCTGCCTGGAGCCCTGTCTGTGGAGCCCGACGGCGCGCTCGCGCTCGACGAGAAGCGCTGCATCGGCTGCGGGCTGTGCGCGCACGCGCTGACGATGGACGCAGGCTACGAGTTGGCGCGACTGGGCAGCTCGCCTGTGTCGTTATCGCCATCCTTTCGCCGTTCGTTGCATATCCGGCACGTCGACACCGGTTCGGACGGCGCTGTGGAGCAGGAAATCGCGGCCCTGCTGAACCCCTACTACGACATGCAGCGCCTCGGCCTGTTCTTCACCGCCAGCCCGCGACACGCCGACATCCTGCTGGTCACCGGGCCAGTGACCGCGCCGATGGAGGAGCCGCTGCGGCGCGCTTACGAGGCAATGCCCGAGCCACGCGTGGTCGTGGCTGCGGGCACCGATGCCTGCAGCGGCAGCATCTGGACCGAGCCCGAGGTGCTCGGGGGCGTCGACCGAGTCCTGCACGTCGACGTCTACATCCCGGGGGACCCCCCGACGCCGATCGCGCTGCTGCACGGACTCCTGCTTGCGTCAGGCCGCGCGGGGGAGGCCTCGATGCCCGTCAAGAAGAGCGCGGCATGAGCGCGCTCGCGGTGCTCGTGATCGTGGGAACCGTCGGATTGCTGGCGGCGGCGCTTCCGACGCGCTTCGCGGCGCACGCGGGTGTCGGTGCCTCGCTCGTGCTTGCCGCCGCGGGCTTCGTGGCCGTGTTCGGTGAGCCGCTGGTGTGGCAGCCGTTTCATTGGTTTGGCCTGGGGCGCGGTGGGGTGCAGGTTGATCAGCTCGCCGGCCTGTTCCTGATCCTGGCCGGTGGCGTGTCGGCCCCGCTGTTCCTGGCTGCGGCTTCAGAAGGTCCACGCACGGCGCGGGCGCTGCGTCCCTTGCTGGTGCTGTGCGTCGTCGGGGTGATCGTGGTCGACAACGTGTTCGAGTTCCTGATCCTGTTCGAGCTCACGGTCGTGGCGATCTATGCGCTGATCAGCGTTCGCTATCAGGATCCGAGCGCGAGGCGCGCCGCCGCGCTGACGCTGACGCTCGCGAAACTGGGCGGGGGGGCGGTCCTCGCGGGGCTCGTCTTGCTCGGTGTCGAGGCGGGCAGCTTCTCGTTCGAGACGCTGGCCCACACCGGTCCCGGGCTCTCTTCCGCGGTGCGCGGCGTCTGCTTCGGATTGCTGTTCGTGGGATTCGGGGTGAAGGCGGCACTGATCCCGCTCCAGACGTGGCTGCCGGGGGCCTACGGCGAGGTGGACGCCGACAGCTCGGGCTTCGTCGCGGCGGTGTCGCTCAACGTCGCGTTCTACGCGATGCTGCGAGTCTGGTTCGGGTTCCTCGGTCACCCGGCGGTGTGGTGGGCCGTGGTTGCGCTGCTGGTCGGCGCGCTGACCGCCCTGATCGGGATCCTCGGCGGCGTGCTCCAGCGCGAGTTCCGGCAGTTCGTCGCCTACTCGTCGATCGAGAACTCCGGCCTGATCGTCACCGATCTCGGTCTGGCGCTGATGGGAAAGGCCCAGCACCGTCCGGGTCTGGTCGGCGTCGGCCTGATTGCGGCGGCGTTCCAGATCACTGCGCACAGCCTCGCCAAGGGCGGGCTGTTTGCCGCCGTCGCGGCGGTCGAACACAGCACCGCAACGAGTGACATGGAGCGGCTCGGAGGTCTGTACCGGCGGCTGCCGGTCGCGGCGATCGCCAGCCTGTTCGGCGGCGCGGCGCTTGCGGCGCTCCCGCCGTTCAGTGGCTTCGTGTCCGAGTGGCTTGGGCTCGAGGCGCTGATGCAGGGGTTTCGGGTCAGCGGGACCGGCTCGCACCTGGCGATCGCGGTATCGGGGGCGCTGGTCGCTCTGACCGCCGGCCTCGCCGCGCTCGCCTTCGTGCGGGCCACGGGCATGACGTTCCTCGGGATGCCGCGCGACCGGTCGATCCACCCGCGGCCGGAGGCCAGACCCGCGAGATGGGGGATGGGCCTGCTCGCGCTCGCCTCGCTCGCGGTCGGCATCGCCGCGCCGTGGGTAGTGAAGGTGCTCGAGCACGGGCTCGCGCCGGTCGGCGGGGCCACCGCGATCGGCCACATCAGCCAGCCGGGGTGGCTGATCGAGCCCGGGTATCAGGGCTTCGCGAGCATCAGCCCGACCGTGTTGGCGCTCACGCTGACCGGGTTCGCCCTCGGCGCCGCCTGCCTTCGCTACCTGGCCAGCCTTCGTCGCGCGCGGCGCGTCCCGGTGTGGGCGTCAGGGGTGGCGGTCTCCGGACGGCGCGTCCAGTACACGCCGATCGGCTACGCGAACATGGTGAGGGTGATCTTCAACGTCGTGTACCGCGTGCGGACGCAGCTGCGCAGCATCGGCGATCAGCGCTTCCCCGAGCGACTGAGCATGATGCGCGCCGAACCCCGCCTGTTCGATCCCGGCTGGCTCTACAAGCCGATCACCGGCGCGTTCACCCGCGCGGCCGAGCTCGTGCGCAATATCCAGGCCGGACCGCTTGGCCTGTACCTGCTGTATCTGATGCTGGCCTTCATCGCGCTGCTGGTGATCGCGCCACGGCTCGGCTAGGGCGACGGGGGCCAGCCCGAGGTCAGGTGCAGGGCCCGGCGCCACGCATCGTCCTCCGCTCCGGTCTTCACGCGCTCTCTCAGCTCGTGCAGCAGCCTGCCCGCCGCGCGCCGCTGTACCTCGAGGATTAACTGGCGGTCCTCGGCTGTCGCCGCGACAGTCCAGGTCAACTCGAAGTGCTCGAAGCACAGCCCGGGTGAGGCTTCGAACGTCTGCCGTCGCGCCGGCGTCGTCGCCAGGTCATCGAGGAGGTACTGCGCGTTCACGCGCGGGAGCTCGTCGCGATTGGCACACGCGGGACATGGCTCTCGGCGGAAGTCATCCCCGGCTCTCACCGACTCCAGGTCCTCGACGATGCCCGCGAACGTGTCAGCGAACATCGTGCTGATCGCGAGCGTCGACTTCATGCCGTCGACCTCGATTCGGCGGAGCATCTCGATGTGCTCGGCGCAGAATCCGAACGCGTGCCGGACGGTGTCGATCGACTCTCCGCGGTCGGCGCCCTCGTCGAAGAAGTGCCAGATGTACTCGCGGTCGGCCTTGTGTGCGACTCGACACAGCGGGCACATCCCATTGCGCAGTCCCTGCCGCAACCACGCGGTCACAGTGCTCGACGGTTGCCGGCGGTAACTGGATCGAAGGCCGGCCGAATGCCGGCTTCCGGAGGATCGCCGCCGGAGCCTCACGGTCCCTCCTCGACGGTCGGGACCGGAACCGACGACAGGCACTCCCGCACGACGTCTTCGGGCTGAACTCGCTGGACCCAGAGCTCCGGCCGTAGTGCCAATCGGTGCGCGAGCGCCGGCACCGCTACCGACTTGACGTCGTCGGGTGTCACGAAGTCGCGTCCGTCGAGCAGCGCCTTGACGCGCGCCAGCTTCATCACTGCGAGCGTGCCGCGAGGGCTTGCGCCGACCTCCACGCTCGCGCTCGCCCGGGTCGCGCCGACGAGCGCAACGATGTAGCGGCCGACGCTTTCGGACACGTGGACATCCTCGACCACGCGCTGCATCGCCACTAGTTCCTCGCGGTTGATGACCGGCCTCAGCTCGGCCTCGTCGTCGCGTCGGTCCAGTCGCTGCGCAAGGATCTCCCACTCGGCCTCGGGCGACGGATATCCGACGCGCATCCGGATCAGGAATCGGTCGAGCTGCGCCTCCGGCAGCGGGTAGGTGCCCTCGTACTCGATCGGGTTCTGGGTGGCCAAGACCAGGAATGGGCGCTCCAACGGCCGCGTCCGGTCCTCCGTCGTCACCTGGCGCTCCTGCATCGCCTCGAGCAGCGACGCCTGGGTCTTCGGCGGGGCGCGGTTGATCTCGTCGGCCAGCAGCACGTTGGTGAACACCGGACCGGGCCGGAACTCGAACTCAGCCGTTCGCTGATCGAAGATCGAGGCTCCGGTGACATCGGAGGGCATGAGATCTGGCGTGAACTGCACGCGGGCGAAGTTGGTGCCGGTGACCGTGGCGAACGAACGGGCGATCAGCGTCTTGGCGAGACCGGGATAGTCCTCGATCAGCACGTGCCCGTCCGCGAGCAGAGCAGAAAGCGCCAATTCGAGCGCCGGGCGCTTTCCGACCACAGCCCGCTCGACCTCATCGAGGACCGACGCCGCGCGCTCGGCCACCTCCGGCAACGTGAGCTGTTCTGAGGTTCCGGTCATTGCGTCTGCGGCGAGTCTGACACTTGGTCGGGCGGCGCCGGGGCGCCCGCGAATACGCGCCCGTCGATCTGCGCCAGCGCCCGGGCCCAGGCGTCGTGCTCGGGCCCGCTCGTCTCGTGTCGGTATGCCCACCCGTACTTGCGCGACGTTTCCCCAACCTCCCAGGCGAGCACGGCCAGCCGGCCATCGACGTGCCGTCGGGCCGCGCGTGCCGCATGGCCATCGGACATGTGCATCGCATGGCGGACGCAGAGCCCGTGGCTGCGGTCGTACCGATCACGGACCGAGGCGAGCGCCAACGAGGCCGTGATCAGATCCAACCGCGAGCGCTCGACGCCGTCACGCGCGTTGCACACGGGGCAATATGGAATGGCGAGCAACTCTGCTCGCACCTGGTCGAGTCCGTCGGGCTTGCTCCGTTTCCCCCGCTTAACCGGGGCGGGTAACTGCGACAGTCGCGCGAGAAACCGCTCGAGCTGGGAGATCCTGGCCGCCCGCTTGTGTTCGACGGCAAGACTTGCGGCCTCCGCGTCGTGAAGGTGCCCTGAGCAAAACTCCCCCGGATCGCTGCGAAGTGACTCGTCGCCCGCGGCCGAGCGGGTCGAGAACCAATCCAGGTAGTCGCGCTCCGCGACGCCGGCGGACAGGCAAACGGGACAGGCTCCGATCTCGATGATGTCCCGGAGTCGATCGACGGTCGAGCCTCGATCGGGCAGCTCGGGCAGGCGCTCGCGCCAGCGCGCGCGACGCCTCACGTCCTCGTCTGAACCGGAAAGGATGGTCACGAGGGGCGGCCCGCTCTCCTCTCCGAGACGCGCCAGGAGTCGCTCCGCCAGCACGTTGAGGGTGGGCTGGTCGACGACCGAGAGCGACTGCAGCACGTGCACGAGACACATCCCGCCGTGATCGGAGTACAGCCCGGTCAGCGCCGGATCGAGGAGAGCGTCGAGGACGAGACGGCATGCCCGCCGCGAGCCCGCCTCGACCGCCTCGCACGCCGGGCAAGCTCCCGTTTGGGCATCTCCTCTGACGTGCTGGAGCGCGCCGGCGAGCGCCTCGCGCGCCACGGTGGTCATGATGTGACCCTCGCCGAGCTCCTCGACCAGACGCCGGCTGTGGGCCGGACACATGCCGAGCGCGGCGCGGAGCCGCGACTGCACCTGTGGGCTGCTGAAGCTCTCGATCTGAAACCACGAGAAAAAGCTCCGCTCGATCTCGCTGACATATGTGCACGCGGGACACCCAGGTTCGCGGAGCAGCCGTTCGAACTCCGACACGAGCCGGGTGCCCTGGCCGGCCACCGGCGAGGTCGGCGCTTGAACTGCCGCCCTGTCCTCCGTGGTGATCACCTCCTCTGGTCGCTGACGCCGATTAGCCGGTCTGGCTAGCCGTAGAAGCCATCAGCGCCGCGAGGCGCGGTCCAAGGCGAGCTTCATCGCCTCCGTCAAGGATAGTCTCGGCGGCGAACGACGTGACGCGGGTGCGGCCCGCCAGGCGTTAGTTCGCCTGACGGGCCGCCGCCGCGCTGCCCCCGTTGTTGCCGCCGTGCCCCCGGCGGCACTAGCCCCCGGTGGCGTCAGTGCCCGAAGTTCGCCTGACAGGCCGCGACCTTCGACGTGTCGATGCCCGCCTGCGAGAGGCAGTTCGCCAGCTTGCTCGCCTTGTTGAGCGTCTGCTGGGCCTTGCTGGTGGCGCCGGCGATCTGCTGCTGGGTCTGCGCCGTAGCCGGACTCGCCGGCGCGGCCGAGCTCGTCGGCGCGGTCGCGTTGCTCAGCTGCTTCTGCGCCTGGTTCAGCGCGTTCTGGGACTGCTGCAGGCCGGCCTTGACCGCCCGATTCGCCGTGTTCTGACTCGGCTGGATCACCGTGAAGAACAGCACCCCGAAAATCAGCAGCGAGGCCGCCAAGCCGGCGAGTGCGATCCGCCAATTACCCGTGACCAGAACCATCGGTTACCCCCTTGTGATGTGTTTGTCTTTGTGTTGGCGGCCGATCAGGCCCGCCGAGTGAAGTTGCCCGTCGCCCGTCGCCCGTCGCCCGTCGCCCGTCGCCCGGCGTCACGCGGTCGCGGCCGCAGCGTCAGCGAGCGCCGCGTCCCAATCGATCACGATCTCGTGATCAGCGCCGTCCGGCATGCGCTTCGCCGGGACGGTGTTGCCCGGGTAGAGGAGCGGCACCGCATCAGCGGGCACCGGATTGCCGACCTGGGTCTGGTACGGCGGCCGTCCGTCGGCGATCACGGTCAGCACGAAGGCGAACATGTCCTTGCCGCTCGAGCTGCGCATGCCCATCGGCTGGGACTGCACGATCACTACTTTGCACGGGATGCCGTACTCGAGAATCTGCGCCGCCGATCCCGTGTTCGGGTCGGAGCTCGTCATCGTCACCGTCGGCGGCTCTTCGCCGAGCGACAGCGCGATCCGGCTGTGGTCGTTCGGATCGACGCGGACCGCCACCGTCGCGCCCGGCAGCATCAACTGCGGCAGAACGGTCGCGCGCACCGCCTGGCGGCAGGTCGCGGTGTAGCGCGGCTCGTTGTCGAGCGCCACCTCGACGGTGAAGACGCATACGTGCGAGGGATCGAAGTCGGCGCCGGTACTGACCGACGTCTGCTGGATGCTCACGATGATCCCCCGGCCGAGCAGACCGTTCTGGAGCAGCTCCTTGGGAACCGCTCCCGCCAGATTTCGCATCTTGTTGAAAAGCCCCATGTGCTTGTCCCCCTTTCAAAGAACGACGCGTTGATGGGCTGCAGGTTGAACCGGCGGCCCTAAGGCGCACCAAAGGACCGCCAAAGCGGCGCTTATCCCCGGATCCGCCGGGGGCTTTACCCTGTGGGCGGATTGGCCGGTGGCGTTGCTCGTTTCGGGGTGCTTGGTCCGCTCACGTTCGAGCGCGATGGATTCGCCGTGGCCGTTCCGAGCGGCCGCCAGCGGTCGCTGCTCGCGTTGTTGCTGCTGGCCGGCGGCGTGCCCCTCTCGCGAGATCGCCTGATCGATGAGCTTTGGGGAGATCGTCCTCCGCCGAGCGCGGTGTCCGCGCTCCACGTTCATCTCTCGAAGCTCCGTGCTCTCCTCGGCGGCCTGCTCGTCCTCGACACGACCGGCTACGCGCTGACGCCGGGCGAGTTCGAGCTCGACGCCTGGCTCTTCGACGAATTGATCGAGCAGGCCCGAGGTGATCCCGGCCGAGCGCCCACGCTCCTGCGCGACGCGCTCGCGTTGTTTCGCGGCGAGCCGCTGTCGGATATCGCGGCCGAGGGCAGCATCGCGCAGTGGCGGCGCGCGCTCGAGGAGAAACGTCTCCAGGCAACCCTGATGAGGATCGACGCCGACCTCGAGCGGGGCTCCTCAGCGGAACTCGTGCCCGAGCTCGAGCGCCTTGCGGCCGAGCATCCGTTCGAGGAGCGGGTATGCGCCCAACTGATGCTCGTGTTGCATCGAGCCGGCCGCCAGGCCGATGCGCTCGACGCCTTCCAGCGAACGCGCCGCCGCCTCGCCGAAGAGCTCGGCCTCGACCCGGGCGAGCGGCTGACGCAACTCCAGCAGCGAATCCTCGACCGCGATCCGAGCCTCCTCGCAGTGACGGCACCTGCAGACTCGCCGCAGCGAACGACCGAAGCAAGAGTCGCGTCCTCGAACCTACCCCGGCCGGTGACGCGGCTCGTCGGCCGCGTCCAAGAGCTGCGTGCGCTTGGCGAACTGATGGCCGACCCGGAGGTCCGGCTCGTGACGCTGACGGGCCCGGGAGGGGTCGGGAAGACGCGCTTGCTGCTCGAGCTCGCGAGCCGCCACGAAGACCAATATGCCGACGGCGCCGTGTTCGTCCGTCTGGAGCAGGTCACCGATCCGGCGTTGGTGGCGGCCGAGGTCGCGAGCGCCATCGCACTTCGAGACGGGACGGAGGGGCCGGGCGCCGACGCACTTCCGAATTACCTTCGTGACCGTGAGCTCCTACTGGTGATCGACAACTTCGAGCACCTCACGGCCTCGGCAATTCTGCCCGCGGAGCTGCTGGGAATCGCGCCCCGGCTGCGAGTACTCACCTCCAGCCGGACGCCACTGCGGATCCGCGGCGAGCAGGTGTTCGAGGTAGATCCGCTGGCGCTGCCGGCAGACGAGACCGAGCAGGAGGTCCGGGAGAGCCCAGCGGTGCAGATGTTCCTTCAGTGTGCGCTCGCAGCGAACCGGAACCTCGAGGTCGACGCGGCCTTCACGCAGACGGTGGCCGACATCTGTCGCGCGCTCGACGGCCTTCCGCTGGCGATTGAGCTCGCGGCTTCGCGGGCTTCCGTCCTGGCGCCATCCCAGATCGCCGAGCAGCTGGCGCAACCGCTGTCGATTGGCCGCCGCGCGCTCCGAGATCTTCCAGACCGTCAGCAGTCGCTCGGAACGACGATCAGGTGGAGCTACGACCTGCTCACGCCCGCGGCGCGCGAAGTGTTCCTCAGCGCCGGCGTGTTCCTCGGCGGCTTCGACGCCGACGCGCTCGCGGCTACGGTCGGCCGGTTTCCGGGGCCCGAGCTCGATGAGTTGCTCGAGACGAGCCTGTTCCGCCGGCGGGCCGATGGCCGCCGGTTCGAGCAGCTCGAGCTGGTCCGGGTGTTCGCGATCGAGGAGATGGCGCGCATCGGCCAGCTCGATCCCACCCGGGCGCGTCATCGCGAATACTTCGCCGCACAGGTCCGGGCTGCGAGCGAGGCGCTCGACGCCGGCACCTCACCGGGGGAGGTCGCGGCGCCGTTGCTCGCCGATCACGCGAACGTACGTGCCGCGCTCGAGAACGCGATCGACGCGGGCGACAAGGAGTCGGCGACCGCGCTCGCGATGGGCCTGCGCGCGGTGTGGTTCGCGGGCATGCTCCGGCAGGAGAGCCAGGAGCTTGTCGGCCGCCTGCTCGAACGCTTCTCGATACCGGCCGAGCAGGAGATGGCGCTTCTGCGAGCGGTGTCGTTCGTCGAAGGGTTCAGCCCGGTCGTGTCCGAGTGGACGCGGCGGCTGGCAGCCCGGGCCGTGGAGCTCGGCGACACGGAGACACTCGCCACCGCCACCGGCAACCTGTTCGGTCGCGCGATCAATGCGCGCGATCGAGAGGAGATGCATCGGCTCCGACCCATGCTCCAGGCGGTGATTGCGCCCGGGGCCAGCGCCAAGGCACTGGGATGGACGCATTACTTCCTCGCGCTCGACGCGTACGTCGATGGCCGTTTCGAGGAGGCCCGCGAGCACGCAGCGTTGAGTGCCGCGAGCGCGAGCGAGCTCGGCCACGCGTATATGTTCGCGACCGCGCTCGCCACCGCGTTGCTGGCTGAGTCCGCCCGCGACCGGGCGATCCCGCAGTCCGCGCTGGCCGAGGTGATCGAGCTGGTCCGCCACGTCAGCGTGCAGCCGCTCGCCGCGTTCGCCCTGTGGTTCGTCGCTCGCTACGCCGCTGCCGTGGCGCCCGACAGCGCCGCGCAGTGGCTCGCGCACGCCGAGCGGATCATGGTGTCGATCGACTCCGAGCTGTGGCCGGAGAGCATCCTGCGCGACGAGTGCCTCGCGGTGCTGAGCGTCGCGGAGCGGGGGACGCTGCTGGAAGGCGTCGCCGCTCTGGATCACGCGGCGGCGCTCGCTGAGGCCGCGGCCTGGCTCGCCACCCGAGATCCGTCCGAGCACGCGTCCCGCGACCCGGTCGGGCAGCTCACGTTCGCCGGCGAGTGACGTAGCCGGGTTCGAACGCTACGCCTTGGGTAGCGAAGCTCTCGCTAGTGCTCGCCAAAGGGGAGGAGGAGCGACTTCATGAGGTATACCGTTATCGCCCGGCTGGTGGGGTTCGTGATGGCAGCAGCACTCGTTGTGCCGGCCGGCGCGGAAGGGGCGGTGACCGGTGTTGCTCCGGGCGCGCCGGGCGCGCGCGCCCTGTGGACAGCAGGAAACAAGGACGGCTTCGGCACGTCGACCAGCTTGGCCAGCAAGGTCTGGTACACGCTGAACAGCGGTGAGCTGACCGAGGTCTACTACCCGGACCTGGGGACACCCGCGGTGCGCGACCTGCAGTTCATCGTCACCGACGGTAAGTCGTGGGCGGAGCGCGAGACCGACGGTACCGAGCACGCGCTAAAGCTCACCGACCCTCGCAGCCTCTCGTACGAGCAGATCAACACTGACCCGCACGGGCGGTTCCGGATCACCAAGACGTACACGACAGATCCGAGCCGATCGGTCCTGTTGCTGCGGGTGCGCTTCGAGTCGCCGACCAAGGAGCCGCTGCACCTGTACGTGTATTACGACCCGAGTCTGTCGGGCAACGGCGACGACAACTCCGGTTCGACCGTCGGCAACGCACTGGTCGCCCAGGACGGCAACGCGGCCAGCGCCCTCGTCTCCTCGCCGGCGTTCACCGAGACCTCGAACGGTTACCTCGGCACGAGCGACGGCTGGACCGACCTGAGCAGCCACTACGGCATGGACTGGAACTACACCTCGGCACCGAACGGCAACGTCGTGCAGACCGGTGCGATGGCGCTGACCGGCAAGCCGGGCAGCCAGGACGCGACAATCGCACTCGGCTTCGCGAGCACCGCAAGCCGAGCGTTGGCGGGCGCTCACGCGTCGCTGGCGCAACGCTTCGCCGCGACCGAGAGCGCGTACCAGTCCGGTTGGCACCACTACCTCGCCGGTCACCCGCGGCCGTGGAGCGTCGCCGGCCGCGAGCAGCTCTACGACGTATCGCTGATGGTTCTCGGTGCTTCGGAGGACAAGACCTACCGCGGCGCGTTCATCGCCTCGCCGACGATGGCCTGGGTCTGGGGTCAGCTCCCGGGCTACAACGGCCCCTATCACCTCGTGTGGTCGCGAGACCTCTATGAGATGGCCACGGCCGAAATCGCGGTCGGGTACCGTGCGGCGGCCGAACGCGCACTCGCATTCATGTGGAACCGCCAGCAAGAGCCGAACGGCTGCGTGCCGCAGAACTCACACGTCGACGGAACGCCGGAGTGGACGGGCCTTCAGCTCGACGAGGTCGCGGACCCGATTCTGCTCGCCTGGCAGCTCGGGCAGACCGATGCCGAAACGTGGGGCCACGTGCAGCGAGCGGTGGCATGCATCCTGGCCAACGGCCCGGTGACGCAGGAGCGCTGGGAGAACGAGATCGGCTACTCGCCGGCGAGCATCGCCGCGGAGATCGCCGGCCTCATTTGCGCTGCGCAGATCGCCCAGGACAACGGCGACGCCGCCGCGGCGGCCGAATACCGCGCGATTGCCGATGACTGGCGCTCCCAGCTCGATCACTGGACCGTGACCACCAACGGACCGCTCTCTTCGTCTCCGTACTTCCTGCGACTAACCGTCGACGGAAACGCGAACGCGGGCACGACTTATCAGCTCTCCGACGGCGGGCCTACGGTCGACCAGCGCACCGTTGTCGACCCGAGCTTCCTGGAGTTCGTGCGTCTCGGGGTGGGCGCCCCGACAACCCGGCGATCGTGTCGACCCTGCCCGTCGTCGATCGCGAGCTCGGAGTCGACACGCCGAATGGAGAGTTCTGGCACCGCTACAACCATGACGGCTATGGCGAGTCGCTAACCGGTGGGCCGTTCGGAAACAACGACGGCGTCGGCCGGCTGTGGCCGATCTTCGCGGGCGAGCGCGGTGAGTACGAGCTCGCCGCCGGCGAGCTCTCGGGGAATGTCTCGGCGGCCCGAGCAGCGGCGATGAAGCGCCTGGACGCGATGGCCAAGACGGCAAACGACGGGCTCATGCTCCCAGAACAGGTGTGGGGCGACAATCCGCCGTCGGGCACCGATGGTCGCGCCCCAGGAACCGGCACGGGCTCCGCGACCCCGCTCGGATGGACCCACGCCCAGTTCATCCGGCTCGCGTGGTCGATCGACGCCGGGCGCCCGGTCGAGCAGCCAAGCCTGGTCAGTTGCCGCTACGCCGGCGTGTGCTCCCGCGCCGCGCCGTGAGCGGAGGCGCCAACACCGGCACGGCCTGAGACTCCGAACCTGTGCGAAATCTCCAGTCCCGCCCTCCCGCCTTAAGACTCGGAGGGCGAGTGCCGATCCCGAGGGTGTCGAGAAAGGCTAACTCGTCGTGAGGCGGGGGCGCAAAGCCAGGGATCTCGGGTTCGAGATGGCCCAGCTGCCGATGTTCAGGAGATCGTGCGCCATTCGAATGGCGGCCCTGCATGGAGGTTCAGCCTTGTTTTCTCTCGTCCGCTCACGCGTGCGCGTCGTCGTCCCCGGGATCGCGGCCCTAGTCTGCATAGGGCTGCTCGCCACTCCGGGCGTCGCCCTCGGGTCATGCCCGACCCAGCCGGTCAGCACCCCGTTCTCGCAGTGGGCTGACAACAACAGCTACTTCCTCATCCCGGGAGGCTCGTTCGAGGGAACGGCCGATCAGGTCGGATGGACCCTGTCGAACGCGAGCCTGACGCAGGGGAACGAGCCGTTCTACGTCAACGACAGCGGCGACAGCCAGTCGGTCACGATCTCGGGCGGCGGCAGCGCCACCTCGCCGTTCTTCTGCGTCGACAACACGATGGGGTCGCTGCGGTTCTTCGCCCAACAGGTCAGTGCCGGCGGTGGCCTCCGGGTGCAGGCGCTCGTACAGAACTCGGACGGCAGCGTGACGACGGTGCCGGTGGCCCGTCTCGGCGACGGCTCGATGCCCACCTGGGCGCCGACCGATCCGATCACCGGCAACACCTCCGGCCTGTCCGACGACCAGACGCTGTCGGTCGCGCTCCGGTTCACCGTGCGCTCCGCGGCGGCGACCTGGCAGATCGACGATGTGTACGTCGATCCCTACCGCTCGGGATGAAGACATGACCGAGTCGGCCACCGAGCAGCTGCTCGAGCGCAGCTGGGAGCGGCGCGAACGACGGGCGTCGCAGCGCGAGTTGCTCGTCGATGCGGTCGCGGCGGCGCTGCTCGTGGCGGTGGCCGGCGCGCTCCTGCTCGCTGCCGGCGTCACCCACCCTCACTCCGGCGAGGTCGGACCGTTCACCGGCACGGCCGTCCTGCTGGTCGCGGTCTACGCGCTCGTAGGTCGCATCGAGTTTCCCGTCGGTGCCGGCTATGTCGTCCCCACCCAGCTCATCCTCGTGCCGATGCTGCTGGTCCTCCCGCCCGCCGCGGTGCCCCTCGCGGTCGGTGCCGGGATGGTGCTCGGGAACACCGTCGACTGGGCTTTCGGCCGAGTGCCCCCGCGCCGAGTCCTGTCGGCGGTGCCCGACGCATGGCACGCCGTCGGCCCGGCGGTAGTTCTGCTGCTCGCCGGGTCACCGTTGATCGGCGTCGACCAGCTGCCGTTGCTGGCGCTGGCGATCGCCGCCGGCTGTCTACTTGACCTCAGCTGCTCGCTCGCGCGGATGCGGCTCGCGGGCGTCGTGCCCGAGCTCGATCTGCACATCCGCGTGATCGCGCTCGTCTGGGCGGTCGACCTGTGCCTCGCGCCGCTCGGCTTCCTGGCCGCGATCTCAACCCGCCGCCACCCGGCCGTGATCGTCCTCGTGTTGCCGCTTGTGTTCCTGCTGTGGCTGTTGGCGCGCGACCGCACGCAACGGATCGACCAGGCCCATCAGCGACTCAAGCTGGTCGAACAAGAGCGCGTGCGACTGCAGTCCGCCGTGCGCCGGCTCGGCGACGCGTTTGCCGCAAAGCTCGAGCTGAGCGGCCTGCTCGAGATCCTCCTCCACGGTTCGATCGAGGCGGTCGACGCCGCGGCTGGACGGCTCGAGCTCGCCGGTGGCACCTCACCGGTGCGGCTGTCGGTTGGCGTCGACGGGTGGCTCGACGCGATAAGTCCGGACGGCGCCGGCGGTTCGAGCGCCGACGGTCCCGTCCAGATCGGGCAGGCCGGAGTGTGGCGGCTGAGCGTGCCCATGCGGATCGTTGCCTCGCCGCGAGAGCTCGCGGGCTCGCTCTGGCTGGTACGCGCCGGACGCGCGTTCGAGGAGGACGAGATCGCCCTGATGTCCGAGCTCGTGAGCAAGGCGGAGCTCGCGGCGGCCGAGATCATCGCCCACCACGCGATCCGCGAGGAGGCCATGACCGATGCGCTCACGGGTCTCGGGAACCGCCGCCGGCTCACCTCGGATCTGCGGGCGGCGTTCGAGGACAACGCCGAGGCCGCCGGTCCGTCGCTGCTGCTGCTGTTCGACCTCGACGGCTTCAAGACCTACAACGACACCTTCGGTCATCTCGCCGGTGACGAGCTACTGACGCGTTTGGGGCAGCGGCTGAGTCGCGCGGTCGCCGGGGCCGGTCGCGCCTACCGGCTGGGAGGCGACGAGTTCTGCGCGCACCTCGACCTTGCCGGCGCGGATCCAGACCGGCTGATCTCGGCCGCGGCTGCGGCACTGACTGAAACCGGGCCCGAGTTCACGATCGGCGCATCGCTCGGGGTCGTCCTGTTGCCGCAGGAGGCCGACGACACCGCGCGGGCCTTGACCCTCGCCGACGAGCGTATGTATGCCAACAAGCGCGGGCGGTCCACCGGTGCGGGCTGCCAGGCCAGCGAGGTCCTGCTGCGCACGATGCGGGCCAAGCAGCCGGAGCTCGATCAGCACGCCGGCCACGTCGCCGAGCTCGCGAGCCGAGTGGCCCGCCGGCTCGCCGTCACCGGGGAGGCGCTCGATGAGGTCTACCGAGCCGCTCAGCTGCACGACATCGGCAAGGTGGGCATCCCCGACGCGATCCTCAACAAGGACGGCGACCTCGGCGACAGCGAGTGGGAGTTCATCCGCAACCACACGGTTCTCGGTGAGCGAATCCTCCAGGGCGCGCCGGCGCTCAGGCCGATCGCGCGGCTCGTCCGCGCCAGCCACGAGCGGTGGGACGGCACGGGCTATCCGGACCGCCTCCGCGGCGAGGAGATCCCGCTCGGCGCCAGGATCGTCAGCGTGTGCGACGCCTACGAGGCAATGACCACCGACCGAACCTACCGCCCGGCGGTCTCAACCGAGATCGCCTGCCAGGAGCTTCGCCACTGCGCCGGCGCCCAGTTCGACCCTGCCGTGGTCGACGCATTTCTCGCGGTGATGGCGGACGGTTTGCACGAAGCCCCGGCCGATGCCGCGCACACGGCCGCCGAACACGTCAAGACCTTGCTCGCTGCCGCCTAGTCAACGAACGACGGGGCACCTGAAGGGGGCGGCGGGTTGAACGCGGATCGGCGCGAAACCTGCGTAGCACGCCAATCGACGCGATCGTCGTCAACCGTGCCGTGCTGACAGGAAAATGACCTGTCGAGCTACGCCAGCGGTGGGTTCAGGCGGCCTGGGGCAGCTCCTCGAGGATGACTTTGTGGCCGAGGCTTTCGAGTTGGGCGATGAGTCGTTTGGTGAGTCGTTCGG
>Ga0335081_10009572_pt1 | contig 15609 bp, 14 predicted proteins | sample Lox_Sample_35_FD_206713 | JGI IMG/M metagenome (GOLD analysis project Ga0335081, IMG submission 206713) | Soil microbial communities from Loxahatchee National Wildlife Refuge, Florida, United States - Lox_Sample_3.5 | ecosystem: Environmental > Terrestrial > Soil > Wetlands | place: USA... | reverse complement strand
CTCGAATAAAGGAACTGGTTTGCAAACTGGAACTCATGCCCCACATGGCCACGCTGACGGATCTTGGAAAGGGGCTCGGGTTCGGGCTCTCGCTCGGTCTCGCTGCGTTTGGGTCGGCGATCGGCATCGGCCTCATCTTCTCGTCGGTGATCAATTCCTCCGCGCGGCAGCCAGAGGCGAGAAATCACTTGCAGCCGCTGATGTGGGTGGGGTTGGCCGTCACGGAGGCGATCACGTTCTTCGGACTCACACGTGGCTGATAGTGCTGTTCCTGATCTGAGCCGTCGATGTTTTCTCAACGCCAAGCAGCGCTCGCCATCGTCCTGTGCTCGCATCGAACGCTGCAGACGTCCTACGCTTGAGACGCTCGACGTTGCGAGCGATCACGGGCGATGAGAGATCCTCCAGTCTGGCGCGGACCTCGTCGGCCGCGATCGTTCGGCTCACTTCGAGAGCCGCCTGTGAGGGGACGCACTCGATAGCCGGCAGCCGAGAGCGGTGACGCGCCTACTAGGCAGGTGGCCGGTTGTTGGATACGCCTGGAGCAGTCGCGCCGGCTTCGCTGCCGAAGCGGCCATGTGGCGCAAGCCCGCGGACATCGACAATCGCGACGGGGCCAGCTTTATACGATGCCGAGATCGGCTTCTCCTCCTGAGCGGCCGGGAGCCGGAGCGGAAGCCCTCGCTCACGGCCCAGCCGGCGACACCGGGGAAGCCGACCACCATTGGTCCCCAGCCGACTGGGCCGCCGGTGCCCCGCAGGTCGGCGCCGGATCGCCAAGACCCGCATCTGGCACGTCTGCTTCTAGCTTCTGCGGCGGCCCCGTCGACGACTGCCTCCGCGACGTGATGCTTACTCGTGGCAGATCGGATCACCGGAGCCCGAGGCTGCGCTTCAGCGCGAGCACCCTGGTAGCCGCGCTCTGGACCCGCTGCGGGCTGAGGGCGCCGTCGCGCAGATCGACAAGTAGTCCCTCGTAGGCGGACTCGGCACCCGCCTCGGACTCCGGGTACACAAGGAGATCCAGTCCTGCCGTGATCGCGCGTAGCGCCGGCGTCGGTTGGGAGGTGATCGCGGCGGTTTGAAAATCGTCACTGATCGTAATCGCTGTGACCCCGTCAGCGGGTAGCACAGAGGTATAGATGTTGGGCGACAGCACCGCCGGCATCGATCCGGTCAGGTTGTCATAGCTCGCGCTGCTTATCATGACCAGCGCCCGGTCACCGGCTCCACAGCGCCGGTAGGCCAGGTCGTCGGCGCGGATGCCGGCAGCGCTCTCGGTAATCTCGACAGGACCGCTGTCGGTGCTCGTGTACGCATCGCCGAGCCCTGGGAAGTGCTTGAGGGTGTAGGCGACGCCGCCCGCTCTGAGGGCACGGGCAAACGCGCACGCGGCGCTGGCAACGACGGCCGGCTGCGTCCCGAAAGTGCGCTGCTCCTGCTCCATGAATCCGTCCACGGCGGCCACGTCGGCGACCGGCGCGAGATCGACATTGACGCCGGCAGCGCGCAGCAGCACCGCGGTTTCGGCTCCCTCTGTCGCAGCGACAGCAAGGGCACTCATCTGCGCGGCTGGCCGATCCGGCGGACCCGGCAGTCGCTTGACCTCGCCGCCCTCCTGATCGGTCATGATCAGCAGACCGGGGTTGCCACCGTCGCGGGCCGCGGTCTGGAGTTGCTGTACGAGCACCCGTGTCGCGCCGACACCGCCCGCGGTGTTGTCGGCAAACAGGATGATCCCGCCGACTTGGCCGGCTTGGATTGCCGATAGGGTCGACCCGGTAGCAGACACCCCGGTGAAGCTGGTGACGATCAGCTGGCCGAGGGCCTTGGGGTCGCTGAGCCGTGGCGTCGCCGCCGTCGGCGCAGGCGCGGAGCCGCCGGAGACCGAAGTCGCGATCCTCGAGGCCGTAACCGACGTGGTCGGGCGGACCGGAACGGTCACGGGGTGCGCGCCGGGGACATTCTTGGTGCTGATCGATCGATGGTGTGCGAGCGGTGCCCCGGTCGGCGGTCCCCTCGATCCGCCGGCGCGGCCCGAGATCGCCGTGGAGGCGATAACACCCGCGGACAGCCCGGCGCCGAGCGTCGCTACCACTGTCAGCACCAGCGCTCCGCGCGGACCAATCCGCCTGGTGCGCCGGTGCCAGAAGCCCTCAGTCAACGCCGTCAGGAGTGGCAGTTGGAATTGCCCGGTACCTCGGTGACCGTCGTGCTCCCAGGGACGGGTCCGTCATACAACCAGCTTCCGCTTCCGTTCTGCGTCATCTCTGCCGTCACCGCGAACAACCGGCAGATCGTGTCGCTGTTCGGTGACGGATGACTGTCCCGGGCGTAGAATCGGATGGCGACGTCAGCCGTGCCGCTGGTGGCGCTGGGGTGACCGATCGAGACCACGTTGATCATCGGCTGGGCGGCGACCTTGTCGCTGACGAACGACGACTCCTGTGCCTGTTCACGGCCGGTCTCCATCGCGAACGCCTGCGCGTACTGTCCCGTGTTCACCAGGGTCCAGTAGTGTTGAAGCGCGTCACCAGCAGGGCTCCCGACCGCTGCTGCGCCAGTCGCCGCGAGGTTGGTCGATGAAGATGACGAAGACGTGGCCGTGCTGGCGACCGACGTCGTACCCGTCGTGGCGGTTTCGGTGGAGGCGGCGGTCGGTGTCGACGCGGCCGACCTGGAAGCACCCGCTGTCGAGGTGGGGGCGCCCGCGGTGGCCGGCGCCGACCCCCGCATCGCCGCTCTCGTTCCGATCGATCTGTTCGCCGAGCTGACCGTCGTCACTGACAGGACGAGCCGCCTGTGCTTCGCCGACCCCCCCGCGGTCGCAACGTAGGCGCCGACGCCAGCGCCGACGAGTACCACCGTGGTCGCAGCCGCAATCCACCAACGATGGGCGCGCAGGGGTCTCTCGGTAGGCGACCCGATCGCCGCGGACCCTCCAGGCGGCGCAGGGGCCGGCACCACGGCAGGCGATGTTTGCCCCTGGGACGGCATAACGCGCTCGACGGGTGCAACCCCGATCCGGGCGGGGACGGTCGGAGGGCCGGCGGACGCAGAAGAGGTGGGAGCGAGCGCCCGGGCGGCGGTCGGCGGCGCATCGGGTGCGCTGGCATCGGACGCCCGGGTCACCCCGGCGGCGGGCCCGCCCGCGCTACTGTCATGCACGGGTGGGGTGACCGACTCGGAACCGGCCGTGACACGAGGGGGAAGCACCGTGGGCGGCTCCTCGAGCACCGGACGCGGAGTTCCGCAGTCCGCGCAGAAGCGCTCACTATGTCCGAACTGCCTACCGCAATTCGGACACCATGGCTCGGGCACGTGCACCGAGCCAGCGTTCCTCTGATCCCCGGTCGTCATGAAACGTGAGATTAGCCCCACCATCACTATACACCGAATGCAACTCGAGCGCAAACACTTGCCGGGCGGGTCACGCCGGCACAAGCTGTTTCAACGACACCTTGACAGGCCTGCCATCATCGTGTCACGTCGGTCGCTCTTCCGCTGGGACGTCGCGACCGGCGCGGGTACCGGCAATCGCAGTGTCGTCCTGGTAGGCACGGTTTGCCCTCGGGGGCGACTAGCAGCAAGGAGAATGTAGATGTCGAGCGTGTCCATGGGGAGCTGCGCAAGCTGCGGGCGCCCGAAAGACCCGGTCTCAGCTTTCTGTGTTCACTGCGGCGCTGCGGCGACGAGTCACAGCGCTCAGGGCTCCACGGGCGCCGCGCAAGCGCCCCCGCGGCCAAGGGGCGGGTTCTCTGCCTCGGGCGCGAGCATGGCGTCGCTGACGCAACGGGGGTTCTTCCGATCTCTTTTTGACATTTCGTTCACCTCCTTTGTCACCACCAAGATCATCAAGGTGATCTACGCAATCTGGATGGTAATCGTCGCGCTAGGCACCCTCGGGTTCGTCTTGATCGCGTTCAAGGCCAACGGTGCTCTCGGCGTGTTGGTCCTGTTCATCATCGGACCGATCGGAGCGCTGTTGGCACTGATTTACGGACGGGTGATACTCGAGTTGGTCATCGCGTCACTGCGCGTAGCAGAAAACACCACCGAGCTCGTGGTGCTCGAACGCCGCCGACCATTCGCCTAGCAGCTGGCCCCTGCCGGCTCGGCTCGAGCGATCCCATCCAGAAGGAAGACGCGCGGAATCGCTGGTCCGACAGAGCGAACGACTCGCCCTGCTCGTCGCTGCGGCACGCTCGCGTTTCCCCAAGCCCTAACGATCATCCTCTCTGCATATCCACGCGTCTTCGTTGAGCGTCCCCCTCTGATGCCGACGATAATCGATCGGATTTCAGAGACTTTGCGGTCAGCGACCGGGTCGACGAACCGCGTGCCGATCAGGCTCCCCGACGTCTGCACGTTGTCGTAGAACGCCTCGGCGGACCGTCGATCCCGATCCGGGAGCGGCGGCCGACGTGGGCGCCGTCGTGCTGATCGCGCTCACCGGCGCTGGTGCCGCGACTGGCGGAACTCCAAGCCAAGCAGACGAAACTGTGCGTCGGTCAGCCGAGGGCGGCGCCCGGCCGGGCTGTGGTTGTGTGGCGGTCTGGAGGCGCGTGTTGCGGGGTGAACATGATTTGTTCCTGTGCGTCGCCGGCTCTCGGCCAGTAAAGGGGCGAGGAGAAACCTCGCGATCGGCGTGGTCGTTTGGGGGTAGGATCCAGCCGAGACGATGTCCTTGGGGATGCCGAGTAAGACGACCGCCGCGAAGGGCGCCACGAAGGTTGCACGCAACCGCACTGCCAGGCGGGCGGCCAAGCCGGCCGCTAAGGCCACCTGGTTCGTCGGCAAGAAGGTCGCCAAGCGCAAGGCCGAGAATTACGCTCGGCGCTACGGCGATGCCGCCCGCACGGCATGGTCGGCCGCGCTCATTTATGGGCCGATGGCCGCGGAGGTGCTCGGAGTGGTCGAGCAACCCAAGCCCCCGCGGCGGTTCCCGGCCTTTCTCACCGGGATCGCGGTCGGCGCAGGGCTCATGTACCTCGTGGGCCGTACCAGGAGGGGTTAGGGCGGCGCGAGAAGACGGACAGGACGGACCACGCGTGACGCAGGGGGTGGGTCCTATTGCGCACGCAGGAGCGATCGGCCGCTCGCCGATGTTTGGCCTACCCACTGCGCTTTTCGGTCCGGAGCCCTGAGGAACCGAGGAGCCGATCCGGGGTTTTGCGACGAGATCGGTGCCGTCTGCAGGAGGTGCCGGGGGCCTCGGCCTCGTGCGCGTGGACACGGTTGCAGCGGGCGGGGGCGCTCACCAACCTCCGTGGGCGAGCCATCCACCGTCAACAGCGATGGTGGCGCCGGTGATGAATGACGCTTCATCGCCGGCGAGGAAAGCGACCGTGGCCGCGATCTCGTGCGGCTCCGCGTACCGTCCCATTGGCGTACGGCCAATGATGTCGTCGGGGGAGTAGGCGCCGTCCTTCTGATCCTGCTCGTCAAGACCTAGGCTGGCTCGACGGTGACGACGCGCACTCCCCGGCTTGCCCACTCGACTGCGAGTACCCGCGTCAAGCCCACCAACCCGTGCTTGCTGGCGGCATACGCGGCACGACATCGGCATGCCGACCTCCCCGAAGATCGAGCCGATGTTGATGATCACGCAACGACCTGCCTGGAGCATGTGCCGGCCAACGGCTTGCGAGCAGAGCAGCGGCCCAGTGAGGTTGACCGCAAGTACGCGGGACCAGCGCTCGAACGACAAGGTCTCGGTCGGCGCAACCGCCCCGATGCCCGCGTTGTTGATGAGCACGTCGATACGGCCGAACTGCTCACGGGTCGAGTCGGCGAGGTCCTGGACTTGCTCCGGTCGCTCACATCAGCGATCCGGCCGTGGACGCGGAGTTCACGAGCCTGAAGCCCGGCGACCAATGTGTCGGGCGGATCGGCCGCATGGGCGGATGCGATCACCGTCGCGTCTCTCTCCGCCAGCGTCTCGACGATCGCGGCGCCGATTCCGCGGCTCGCGCCGGTCACGATCGCAACCTTGTCCGCGAGGGGCATGAGGATGTTCTAGCGAAGGTGTCGGAGCCGCGGGCGACGGCGAGGCCGGCACCGCAGGAGTGGACCTGCTCCCGCCCCGAAGCGGCAGCACACTTGCGATGGACGATCGCGTCGGTCCTCGGGAAAGACCGTGGGCAGGCGCCTGGTTGGCTGCCGGGGAGTCGCGATGATCCGGCCGACCGGCGTCAGCGAGTCACGATCGCGGTTGTGCCGCGCCAAGAGGCACCGATTCCCTGGCAAGCCGAGTTGGATGTCGCTGCGATCTGGGCCGTCCCCGGAGCGCTTCCGGCTTGCGCGATCGCCGTCGCCCGCGCATACGCGCGCCCCGTCGCGCGCGCGAGCGCTCGGCTCTTCCAGACGGCGCAGCCAACCGTGCCGACGACGTGCTTGGCGTCGACCGGGAGAAACGGGTGGCTGACGAGAGCCAGCAGGTCGTGAGCCGCCAGTGGTGGGGTCGCGCTGTCCTGGACGGCAAACGCGGTAACGCACCCTCTCGCGGTCGCGGTCACCACATAATAGGCGGTGCCCGGGCTTGGTCCCGCTGGACCCGTCGAGTCGTTGTTGTTGGCGTCGAACGCGCTCACACGAGCGCCCAACCCGCCGTACCCGCCAGCGTCAACGCACGACGAGGCTGACATGGAAGCCGCCGGTGGAACCCGGGTCGACTGAGCTGGTCGCGGGACCGACGTCATTTGCGCTGATGACGAGCGCTCCCGCCCCGTGCCCGATTTGAGGCTCGTGAGCAAGATCGCCGCAGCGGTGGTGAGCAGCGCGATCGCCACCGCGACGCACCTCCGGATGATAAGGACGGGACGGCGACCGTCGCCGGTCACGATCACGTACACCTCGGCCGACACGTCCTGCTCGTGGCCCGAGGGACCAGCAATGAAGCGGTCAGACTCGAAGCGCTTTTTTTGCGGCACAGGCTATCGCCGGGAACACCGGTCCGTGGATTTCCCTGACCATCCGGTCCACGCACAGCCGGGGAGGTCCACTGCCAGAGGCGGCGCCACCGACGAAGAACGACCGGCGGCTCGCCGGGACCTAGAGCATCGCGTTCCATTGCTCGATCGCCGGGGTGCTCAAAATGCACGGGTGTGGATCGGAACGTGATCGTTGTCGGCGGCGGTATCTCGGGCTTGTGCGCCGCCTACTACCTGCGCCGGTCGGGTGCGGCGGTCAGGGTGCTGGAGACGCGCACGGTGGGTAGCGGCGCCTCGTCGGGCAACGCTGGGTGGGTCACGCCCGCGCAGGCTGGGCCGCTCCCAGAGCCCGGCTTGGTCACCTACGGGCTGCGGTCGCTATTTGAGCCGAGGGCACCCTTGTACTTCGAGCCGCGCCAGCTGGCGCGGATGCTGCCCTGGCTGCTTGCCTTCGCGCGCCGATGCAACGAGGCCGATCACCGACACGGTCGCGTGGCCCTTGCGATGTTGGCCCGACCGTGCTTTGAGCTGCTCGAAGGAATGGCGGCCGATGGCGTGGACTTCAAGCTACACCGAGCCGCGCTGCTGGTGGCAGCCATCGACCCACGCCGGGCGCACACCTTTCTCGCTCGGCTCGAGCCACTGTCGGGGCTCGGCTTTGGGATTCCGAGCAAAGTCCTCGACGGGCAGGATCTGCGAGCGTTGGAACCCACCCTCAGCCACGCTGTGCGCGCCGGGTTCGTGATCGACCAGCACTCGTTCGTCGAGCCGCAAGGGCTGCTGGCGGCGCTCACACATCGGCTCAGGGAGCTAGGGGTGGAGATCTTCGAGGGAAGCGAGGTCGGCGACGCCGATCTTGAGGGGTCCCGCTTGGTTGCGTTGCGCACCACCACCGGCCGGTATCGCTGCGACCAGGTCGTGCTCGCGGCGGGCGCGTGGCTCGGACCGCTGGCCCGGGTGTTCCGGACGCGACTTCCGATCCAGGCCGGGAAGGGCTACAGCTTTGAGGTTCGCCCGCGGAGGATGCCGCGACACGCGCTGCTGCTGCTCGATCCCCACGTGGGTTGCTCACCGCTCGGCGATCGGCTGCGGGTGGCCGGCACGATGGAGTTCAGCGGGCTCAACGGGAGGCTAGATCGACCGCGAATCCAGTCAATCGCGCAGGCCGCCAGCCGACTGCTCGACGGTTGGACGGACCCCGACGACGACAGCCTCTGGTGCGGACTACGACCGATTGCGCCCGATGGCCTGCCGATCATCGACCGCCACCCCACGATCACCAACGTCTTCTTCGCCGGCGCCTACTCGATGCTCGGGATGACACTGGCCGCGCCCGCAGCCGAGAAGCTCGCCCAGTTCGTACTAACGAACCATCGGCCACCGGAACTCACGCCATTTCGCGCCGACCGGTTCCGATGCGTCGCGGCGATCAGGCCTGCCGACGACCGCGACTAATCGATCCGGGACTCGCAGCAAAAGCCCGGAACACCGGCCGCCACCAGGCGCCGGCTGGGGCCGCCGCACCCCACGGATGTATGAACGACTCAATTCGCCATTGCGATCGCCGCCGCGAACGGACACGAACGTCGAGGCGATCGCCACGGCCGGGCGGGCGGCGCGATCGCGGTCGTGCACAGGGCTCATCCACCGGTCAACGCGCGCGCGGCTCCGTCAGGGCAGGATGGTTCCGGCGGGCGCATCGGTCTCCGGGTCGATCTCGCACCGAGCGCCGCCTCGGGCGCGTCGGAGGCGGCGGCGACATTCGGTGCTTGCGCGACCCGGTCGCGTGGGGCAGCGCGAGATCATTCACCGCAGGACGAACCCGGTCCCCAGGGGGTCACGGGGGTCGAGCACAAACCGGTGCTCACCGGTCCGGAACGCAGTTCCGGAAATCTCGGTCAGCACACCCTCGTCGAGGTAGCCGATCGGCCGGGCTGTGAAACTCGTTCCGGCGATCGAATCGTTGCGCCAGACATCGCCGATCCCGATCTCGCCATCGGCCACCAGCAAGGCGGTCCGCGCCGAGGTCGCCGACCCGGTCGGCGAGCGGTCAACCTCGCCGTCGGCGAAGATCGCCACGTTACGGTGATGGCGGGGACCGACCCGCTCGGTCAGGACGGTGCCGTAGATACCCGACAGCCGGGGATCGTGAGGGTGGCGCGAGACCGCCGCGCCGTCCAAGGCGGCCTTCACCGCCCGGCCGGCGACGATCAGCGCGGGCAGATCCTCGGACCTCACGCGCAGACCGAACGCCGCCGCGGGCACGAACGCATAGAACGCACCCCCCCACGCAACGTCGGCCTTGACCTCACCGGCGTCGACGCCACGGGCGGTCACGCTGACCGGCACGTTGACGAACGCGACCTCCTCCACCCGACCGGCCGCACAACGCACACGCGCGGTAACGCGCCCCGACGGCACGTCGATCACCACATCGGCCCGCCCGTCCGGGCGCGCCGCGACGCGCGCGGATTCCACCGCCCACGCACCCAGCGCAATCGTTCCGTGCCCACACGCCGTCGAGTAGCCGTCCTTATGCCAGAACAGCGCGCCGAAATGCGCGCCCTCGCCATCGGCCGCCACGACGAAGCAGCCGTACATGTCGGCGTGACCGCGCGGCTCATGACACAACAGCCGCCGCACACGGTCGATCCGCTCGGTCGATGCCGCGGTCTCGCGCCGCTCGCGCACGCTCGCTCCCGCGATCTCCCCAACATCACTGACGACGATCCGGAACGGCTCACCGGCCGTGTGGTAGTCCACCGTCCGCACCTCCATCGCCAATATTCTCCACCAACAACGCCCCGACAGCCAGTCCGTGGCGCATCGTCCTCCCGATCGCGGCATCGAGGAGCGACAACAGCCAGCCCTACCATCGCCTCGACAAGACGCCGGCCGGGCGCTTCGCAAGGCGACGGCATGCCCAGGCCGCGGTTGCCCGCGGACGGGCGGTAGGCTGCGGCGCGTGGACGACCGCGCAAACCACCTGGTTCGATACGGGGGCGAGTTCATCGAGGGCGTGGTACACCGCGCGTCTGGATCCTTCCTGGAAACGGTCGATGGACAGCGCGTCCTGGATTTCACTGCGGGACAGATCTGCGCTACCGTCGGGCACAACCACCCGCGGGTTGTGGCGGCGATCGAAGCGGCCTGCCGGGACGTCGTGCACCTCAACTCCTGGATGCTGTCCGAGCCGGTGCTGGCGCTGGCGGAGCGGCTGCTGGCTACGCTGCCGGATCCTCTGCGCCGGGTGATGTTCCTCTCCACGGGAGGAGAGGGAATCGAGGCGGCCCTGCGCATGGCGAAGCTGTTCACGGGGCGCTTTGAGGTGGTCTCCCTGACGCGGAGTTGGCATGGGGTCACCGGGGGCGCGTCGGCGGTCACGTACGCGGCGAGTCGCCACGGTTACGGTCCTGTCACCCCCGGCGTGTTCGCATTGCCCGCTCCGTACGCATATCGCTGTCCGGTTCGCCACTGTGATCAGGTGTGTGACTGCACCTGCCTGGAAGCGGGATTCGACCTTTTCGATCAGGCATCGGTGGGCTCGCCGGCCGCGGTAGTCGTCGAACCGGTGCTGTCGGCGGGCGGCGTGATCGTCCCGCCGCCCGGGTACCTCGTTCGGCTCACCGAGCTTGCGCACGAGCGGGGGATGCTGGTCATCTTCGATGAGTGCCAGACGGGGCTGGGCCGGGTTGGGGCCATGTACGGCTTTCAGGCCTGCGGGGTGGCGCCCGATCTGCTCGTGCTCTCAAAGACGCTCGGCGGCGGGCTGCCGATCAGCGCGGTGATCACCAGTCCCGGGATCGAGCAGGAATGCTATGACCGGGGGTTCACCCATGTCACCTCGCACGTGTCGGATCCTCTCCCGGCCGCGGCAGCGCTCGCGGTGTTGGACGTGATCGAGGACGAGCACCTGGTCGAGCGCGCGCACGCGCGCGGCAGTTACCTCCTCGACCGGCTTCTGGCCTTGCAGGGGCGGCATGAACAGATCGGCGATGTGCGCGGCCTTGGGCTCCTGTGCGGGCTCGAGCTCGTGGAGAGCCGCGAAACGCGCCGGCCGGCAGATGCTCTGGGATTGGCCCTCACCGAGGAGTGTCAGCGACGCGGGCTGTCAATCAACCTCGTACGCGGCGGCACCGGGGGCCAGGCCAGCTGTCTGCGCATGGCGCCTCCGCTGACCATTAGCGAGGACGAGATCGACCTCGCGGTCACAATCATGGACGACGCCCTCCGCACCCTCGTTGACGCGAGCCTACCGGCCACAGCAGCCGGACGAACTGCGACGTCGGGCGAGCTCTAGGCACCGCCCAAGCGCTCCCCGGCATCAATCTCCGACTCACGCTCGCCAGTTCGCGATAGCGGGCCCGTGCGAGCCCATGGCCAGAGTGGTCACCGGGCGGGGCCGGAGGCTGGAGGTTCGAGCGCGTCGGGCGGTGCGACGAGAACAGCCAGTTGGCGTGACTGGACAAGCAGCTGGCCGTCAGGGCTCCACAGCTCGCCATCCTCGTCTACGAAGCCCCCAGCGGCCGCCTTTGAGCGGAACACCGCGAGCACGGGCGAGTTCGTCGCGGGCAGCGGCCGACGGAAATGGATCGTCAAATCGACCGTCGGGATGCGCGGCAGCTGCCACAGCCGCGACCACACGGCAGGCCACCAACCGTCGACAAGCACCGCCGCCGCCGGCTCGTCCAACGATCGCTCGTCGCGCAGCCGCAGCCAGCCACCGGCGATCGCCTCCTCGCCGCCGCTCAGCGGCTCGGGACCGATGCAGGGCCGATACTCGAGCTGGTTGGAGAACGCCGGCGCGAAGTCCGAGACGCCGCGCCTGAACCGGAACTTGTCCACCGGCGTCAGATCGGCCGCCGGGACGTCGGGCATCACGACATCGTCGAACTCGGGGCCGGCACGGCCGGCCAGCATCGTCGCCACAGCTACGACGATCACTGCTCCGTGTTGGACCATCGTCAGACGCAGCGTCGTCGAGGTCCGGGTCCGGCGCACTGGGTCGCGGTCGACCTCGATGGGTCCCGGTTGTGCGGCCTGCAGGTAGTGAAGCGTGACCGAGCGAAGCTTCTGGCGACGATCGGCCTCGGTCAGCGAGGCGCGAACGATGATCGCTGCCAGATACCCGCCGTGTGGCCCGGCCCCTCCCCACCATCGCGGATCCAGGGAGCCGCGCAGGACGCCGTCACCGTTCGCTGCGAGCGCGATCGCATCGTCAAACCGGCTGGGTTCGTGCGGTTCCGGCACACCCGGTTCCGAACGCTACCACCGACGTCCCTGCCCAACCAGACCGGAGGTCTGGCTCGGCACACGGAAAGGGAGACTCGCCACCCCGGCGGCGGTGTCGGACCGCTGGACGCGAACCGCCGCCTGGGCGAACGACGATGCTCACCCGCAGCGCTGCCGCGCAGTTACGACCGTTGGGGGACGGGTGCCGGCGCGGTCAGTCTTGGAGCGGCGCGCCGGAGTTGTCGACTATCTGAGCGATCTCCACGAAGTCGATCGTGGGTTCGACGCCGTACAGCCCCGTCACGCGTTCGCGCATTTCCTCTGAGAAGAAGCTCTTGGCAGCATCCGCCGATTCCCAGACATAGAAATTCATCGCGCGCTGTCGCGTGTCGTCGACGGTAAAGACCTTTGACCTCAGCCCAGGCATGCCCTCAAACGTCCCGCGGGCGTTCTCGGCAATTGAGACCACGCGAGCGCGATCGAAATCCTCGTCGTATTGGAAGGTGACGCTCACGCCGATCACTGTGCTTCCTCCCTATGAACTGGCGCGAGCACGTGAATCGCGAGCGGCTCGCACGCTTGTGTCCACGCGTGACCCTACAGCCCTTGACGAGCCCGGTCTAGCGGCCGAGGTACCGGAGCGCTGGTTCTCGATTGGCGGCTCTCGCTATGTCCCTCTCGCGAATCTGTCGGTCGCCCGCACCAGAGCGGCAGCCGTCGCAGCGCCGCCGAGGTGGCCGTCCTCCTCGATCATTATGAGCTCGCTCTCGGGCCAATCGCGCGCCAGCCGCCAGAACAGGTCGATCGGCGGGGCGAAATCGTGTGCGCCGCGGATCAGGATCCCCGGGACGCCGCCCAAGCGCGCAGCGTTGCGAGCAAGCGCTCGGTCGTCCATGAAGTGGCCGTGGCTCCAGTAGTGGGTCACGAGCCGCGCCGAACACAGCCGAAAGTCGGGGTCCTCGTAGCGGCGAGACGGGGGCTGGCCGGGCGTACGCATCTGCCGGTCATCCCAGTCGCACCAGTTCCGCGCCGCCCGCTCATGGATGGCCGGGTCGGGGTCGAGCAGCAACCGGTAGTAGGCCGCGCTGAGATCGCCATCTCGCTCGCTGTCGGGAACGCCGGCGTGAAAGCGCTTCCACTCCTCGGGAAAGAGACGACCCATGCCCCGAGTGGCCCAGTCGACCTCGCGCTGCGTGCCCCCGACGACCGAGAACAGCACCAGCTCGCTGACCGATCGCGGATGCGTCTGCGCGTAGGCGAGCCCGAGCACCGAACCCCAGGATGCCCCGAGCACGAGCCAGCGATCAATCGCCAGGTGCGTTCGCAGCGACTCGATGTCTGCGATCAAGTGCCGCGTCGTGTTCGCGTTCAAAGCGTCGACCGTGCGCGCCGCGCTCGGCGTGCTACGACCGCAGCCGCGCTGATCGAACAGCACGACGCGGTACGCGGCAGGGTCAAACAGCCCCGTCCAGGCCGAGTTCACCCCCGAGCCCGGACCGCCGTGCAAGACGACTGCCGGCTTTCCGCCGGGGTGACCGCAGACCTCCCAGTAGATGCTGTGCCCGTCGCCGACCTCCAGCCACCCATGCGCATACGGCGCGGACTCCGGGTACGTCGCTGACCTGCTCCCCGCTGCGTCCATCGGCCTTGAGCATAAGCCCGGGCCAAGACCTCGCGACTGTTCTGGTCGATCACCGTCTACGACGCCGAGACCCATGCCGCCGGTCAAGTGAAGCCCCGTGGCCTGGGACACCGGGGGGTTGTCCCAGGCCGCTAGGGGCTCAGGAAAGCCCTGGAAGGGTTAGACAATATGGATTGACGGACCGTCCGGCCTTCGGTGTAGAAAGGGCCGGTTCCCCCGCGACGGCCGTTGGGGGATGTTCAGGCCGCGCGGTAGCCGCCGCGCAGCCGGTCCACAACCGCATAGGAGGAGCCGACCATGGCGAAGGCTAGAAGTCTCGTCGGTCTGGATGTGCACGCGACGAAGGTCGTCGCGGCGGTGCTTGATGCTGAGACGGGGCAGTTGCAGACGTTCGCGATGAGCGGTGAGACTGCGAAGGTGGCGGCGTTCTGCGCGGGGCTGCCACGACCGGTTCGGGTCGCGTGTGAGGCCGGCCCGACGGGCTATGGGTTGGCGCGCGAGCTCGCCAAACGCCGGATCGAGTGCATCGTTACGGCGCCGAGCAAGATCCCCCGGGCGTCGGCGATCGGGTCAAGACCGATCGTCGTGACGCCGAGCACCTGATGCGGTTGCTGCTGGCCGGGAAGCTGCACGCGGTCAGGGTGCCGGGCGCTGAGGAGGAGGCGCTGCGTGACCTGGTACGCGCGCGTGACGCGGTGCGGATGGATCTGATGCGCTGCCGGCACCGGCTCTCGAAGCTGCTGCTGCGAAACGGGATCCAGTTCGACGACGGGCACGCGTGGACCGCTCGTCACCGCGACTGGCTGGCCACGGTCACGCTGGACTGGCCGGCGGCGCAGGCGACGCTGCTCGACGCGCGCGGCGCGGTCGACGCGCTCTGCCACCGCCGCGAGCAGCCCGAGCGCGAGATCGTCGCGCTGCTCCCGACCTCGCCGTGGGTGGTACAGGTCGCCCGGTTGCGCTGCCTGCGGGGCGTCGACACGCTCTCGGTGGTCGGGCTGTGCGCCGAGATCGGCGACTTCGAGCGGTTCGCCCGAGCAGCTATGAGCTACGTCGGCCTGGTCCCGTCGGAGTCAACGACCGCGCAGCAGCGCCGGCTCGGCGCGATCACCAAGACCGGGTCAGGACACGCGCGGCGGCTGCTGGCCGAGGCCGCATGGCATTACCGCTCGCGGCCGAGCATCGGCCGCGCGCTCACCGACCGCCAGGACAGCCAGCCGCCAGAAGCGATCGCGATCGCCTGGTCAGCCCAGCGACGGCTGCACCGCACCTGGACACGCCTCGAGGCCCGCGCCAAGCGGCGCACGATCATCGCGGTCGCTGCCGCCGGGAGCTCGCCGGGTTCTGCTGGGCGATCACCCGAATCGAGTAACCACACACCCCAACATCGCCTATCCCGTCGGCTGGGTCGGTGGCGGCCCGGCAACGCCCGGGGAACCCGCGAGCTAACTATGAGCAACCCGCCCAACAGGCTGGCCACGCCCGATCTTAGACAGCGGCTCCCCACGACGAACCATGGTCCTGCGGCACCCCAAACCCGCGTATATCAGTCTGACCGCGCGTCGCGCACAGCCTGCCCGGACCGCCACCCACCCAGCCGACAACATCCTCCCCTCGTTCCCCCAGCGAAAGCAGGAAACTCGTGACGCCTCCCCTGACAAACGTCTCTCCATATCAGTTAGGCCGCGCGGAGCTGGCAGGCCTCGCCTGAGAGCGACAGGGTGATGAAGTGCGCGTCGCGGGTGCCGAGCGAGAACCCCTCGGGCGCCCCATCGGTGATGTCGAGCAGGAATTCGGGCTCGT
>Ga0335081_10009571_pt1 | contig 15610 bp, 11 predicted proteins | sample Lox_Sample_35_FD_206713 | JGI IMG/M metagenome (GOLD analysis project Ga0335081, IMG submission 206713) | Soil microbial communities from Loxahatchee National Wildlife Refuge, Florida, United States - Lox_Sample_3.5 | ecosystem: Environmental > Terrestrial > Soil > Wetlands | place: USA... | reverse complement strand
AGCATCCCGGCACCGGCGGCCTGGTCAGCGTCGACACCGTCACCGCGCAGTTGCTCTACGAGATCACCGGCGCGCGCTACGCCAACCCCGACGTCACCGCGCGGATGGACACCATCGAGCTGTCTGCAGACGGTCCCGACCGGGTGCACATCAGCGGTGTGCTCGGCGAACCGCCGCCGCCTACGTGCAAGGTGTCGCTGAACAGCATCGGCGGCTTCCGCAACGCCATGACATTCGTGCTGACCGGCCTGGATATCGAGGCCAAAGCCGACTTGGTACGCCGGCAGCTCGAGGCAGCGCTCACAGTCAAGCCCGCCGAGCTGCAGTGGACCCTGGCCCGCACCGACCACGCCGGCGCCGATACCGAGGAAGCCGCCAGCGCGCTGCTGCACTGCGTTGTCCGCGATCCCGACCCCACCAATGTCGGACGCCAATTCTCCTCAGCCGCAGTGGAATTGGCGCTTGCCAGTTATCCGGGCTTTCACGTGACCGCCCCGCCGGGCGAAGGTCAGGTCTACGGCGTGTTCACCGCCGGCTACGTCGACGCCAAGCGGGTGCCGCACATCGCAGTGCACCCCGACGGCACCCGCACCGAGATCCCGTGCGCCACGGACACTTTGGAACTGGCTCCCGTCGATCCCCCACCGTTGCCGGAGCTGCTTCCGGCTGGCCCCGTGCGCACGGTGCCGCTGGGCCGCGTCGCCGGGGCCCGCAGCGGCGACAAGGGCGGATCGGCCAACGTCGGGGTCTGGGTCCGCACTGACGAACAATGGCGATGGCTTGCCAACGCGCTGACCGTCGAGCGGCTCAAGGAGTTGCTGCCCGAAACGGCGGACTTCGATGTCACCCGCCACGTGCTGCCGAATTTGCGGGCAGTGAACTTCGTCATCGACGGCATCCTGGGCCAGGGCGTCGCCTACCAGGCTCGATTCGATCCTCAGGCCAAGGGGCTCGGCGAATGGCTGCGCAGCCGCTACATCGACATCCCGGAAAGACTTTTATGAATCTTTTCCACGACACTGTGAGTATCTGGACCACGCCGGAGCGCGAACAGTTGCGAAAGACGGTGCGCTCCTTTACAGAACGCGAGATCCTGCCCAACATCGACGAGTGGGAGCGCACCGGAGACTTGCCGCGCGACTTGCACCGGCGCGCCGGGGCAACCGGCCTGCTGGGGGCGGGCTTTCCCGAAGCGGTCGGGGGTGGCGGCGGCGACGGCGCCGACTCGGTGATCATCTGCGAAGAAGTGCATCAGGCCGGCGCACCGGGAGGGGTCTTCGCGTCGCTGTTCACCTGCGGCATCGCGGTGCCCCACATGATCGCGTCCGGCGACGCGCCGCTGATCGACACGTTTGTGCGGCCGACGTTGGCCGGCCAGAAGATCGGCGCGCTCGCCATCACCGAACCAGGAGGCGGGTCGGACGTCGGGCACCTACGCACCACCGCGGTCTTAGACGCCGACCACTATGTCGTCAACGGCGCCAAGACCTACATCACCTCCGGAGTACGCGCCGACTACGTCGTTACCGCGGTGCGCACCGGCGGTCCTGGCGCAGCCGGGATTTCGCTGCTGGTGATCGAGAAGGGCACACCCGGGTTTGCGGTCAGCCGCAAGCTGGACAAGATGGGGTGGCGGTCCTCAGACACCGCGGAGCTGTCCTTCGCCGACGTGCGCGTGCCGGCAGCCAATCTCATCGGCGCAGAGAACAGCGGATTCACTCAGATCGCCCAGGCATTCGTGTCTGAACGCATCGGCCTTGCCGCGCAAGCGTATTCGAGCGCGCAGCGGTGTCTGGACCTCACGGTGCAGTGGTGTCGCGGCCGGGAGACGTTCGGCCGCCCGCTGATATCCCGCCAGTCGGTGCAGAACACGCTGGCCGAGATGGCCCGCCGCATCGATGTCGCCCGGGTCTATGCGCGCAATGTGGTGGAGCGTCAGCTCGCCGGGGAGACAAACCTGATCGCGCAAGTGTGTTTCGCCAAGAACACCGCCGTCGAGGCCGGGGAGTGGGTTGCCCACCAAGCCGTTCAGCTGTTCGGCGGTATGGGCTACATGTCCGAATCCGAAGTCGAACGCCAATACCGAGACATGCGAATCCTGGGTATCGGCGGCGGGACCACCGAAATCATGATCGCACTGGCCGCGAAAACCCTTGGATTCCGATCATGACCGTGCTGCATTCCACGCTCGATCCCGCTGCTGCTAGCTACATCGAGGCTGCATCGGCGGCGAGTACAAAGCTCGCCGAGATCGAAGCCGAGCTTGCCAAGGCGCTCGGCGGTGGCGGACCCAAATACGTCGAGCGCCACCACGCCCGCGGCAAGCTGACCGCCCGAGAACGCATCGAGCTGCTCGTTGACCCGGACTCCCCGTTCCTGGAGCTGTGCCCGCTGGCAGCGTGGGGCAGCGAGTTCCAGGTCGGCGCCAGCTCGGTCACCGGCATCGGCGCAGTGTCTGGTGTGGAATGCATGATCGTCGCTAACGACCCGACGGTCAAAGGCGGTACCAGCAATCCGTGGACATTGCGAAAGATCCTGCGCGCCAACCAGATCACGTTCCAGAACCGGCTTCCGGTCATCTCACTGGTGGAATCCGGCGGAGCCGACCTGCCCACCCAGAAGGAAGTTTTCATTCCCGGCGGGCAAATGTTCCGCGACCTGACCCGGCTGTCAGCGGGCGGGATCCCCACCATCGCCCTGGTATTCGGCAACTCCACCGCGGGTGGCGCCTACGTCCCCGGGATGTCCGACCACGTCGTGATGATCAAGGAACGCTCGAAGGTCTTTCTGGCCGGCCCGCCGCTGGTTAAGATGGCCACCGGCGAGGAGTCCGACGACGAGTCGCTGGGCGGCGCCGAAATGCACTCGCGAATTTCGGGTTTAGGTGACTACTTCGCCGTCGACGAACTCGACGCGCTGCGGATCGGGCGCCGCATCGTGGCGCGGCTGAACTGGGTCAAACAAGGACCCGCGCCCGGGCCGGTCACTGGACCATTGTTCGACGCTGAGGAACTGATCGGTATTGTGCCGTCGGACCTGCGTATCCCCTTCGATCCGCGGGAAGTGATCGCCCGCATCGTCGACGGCTCCGAATTCGACGAATTCAAAATGATGTACGGTTCGTCGCTGGTGACCGGCTGGGCCCGGCTGCATGGTTATCCGTTGGGCATCTTGGCCAATGCCCGCGGCGTGCTCTTCAGCGAGGAATCGCAGAAAGCCACCCAGTTCATTCAGCTGGCCAATCGCTCCGACACACCACTGTTGTTCTTGCACAACACCACCGGCTACATGGTGGGTAAGGACTACGAAGAACGCGGGATGATCAAGCACGGCTCGATGATGATCAACGCCGTCTCCAACTCCACGGTCCCGCACATCTCACTGCTGATCGGCGCCTCCTATGGCGCCGGGCACTACGGCATGTGCGGCCGGGCCTACGACCCCCGGTTTCTGTTCGCCTGGCCCAGCGCCAAGGCCGCGGTGATGGGCGGTGCACAGCTGGCTGGTGTGATCTCCATTGTCAGCCGCGCGGCCGCGCAGGTCCGCGGTCAACAAGTTGACGAAGCGGCCGATGCGTCGTTACGGGCCGCCATCGAAGCGCAGATCGAAGCCGAGTCGCTGCCGCTGTTTTTGTCTGGTCGGCTCTATGACGACGGGGTGATCGACCCGCGCGACACCCGCACCGTACTAGGAATGTGTTTGTCCGCCATGGCCAATGGCCCGATCAAGGGGACGTCGAACTTCGGCGTCTTCCGGATGTGAGCCTCATGGGAATCACTCGAGTGCTGGTTGCCAACCGGGGCGAGATCGCCCGACGGGTGTTCGCTACCTGCCGGCGGCTGGGCCTGGGCACCGTCGCCGTATACACCGGCCCGGACGCCGCCGCGCCGCACGTCGCCGAGGCCGACGCCCGGGTACGGCTGCCGAAGACGAATGACTATCTGAATGCCGAGGCCATTGTCGCGGCGGCCCGCGCCGCCGCCGCCGACGCGGTACACCCCGGCTATGGATTCCTCTCGGAGAACGCCGACTTCGCGGCCGCCGTCCAGGACGCAGGCCTGGCCTGGATCGGGCCGCCGGTGGATGCGGTGCGGGCGATGGGCTCCAAGATCGAGTCCAAGCAGCTTATGGCCGCCGCCGGAGTGCCGGTGCTCGACGAACTCGACCCCGACTCGGTCACCGAGGCGCAGCTGCCGGTGCTGGTCAAGGCGTCCGCGGGCGGCGGCGGTCGTGGCATGCGGGTGGTTCGCGAATTATCAGCTCTGCCCGGCGAAGTCGCCGCGGCCCGGCGCGAAGCCCAGTCCGCATTCGGCGACCCGACCGTGTTCTGTGAGCGCTACCTGCCCACCGGGCACCATGTCGAGGTTCAAGTCCTCGCCGACACCCACGGCACGGTGTGGGCCGTCGGTGAACGGGAATGCTCCATTCAGCGCCGCCACCAGAAGATCATCGAAGAGGCTCCATCGCCCTTGGTTGAGCGCACACCGGGCATGCGCGCCAAGCTGTTCGACGCCGCCCGGCTGGCTGCCGCCGCGATCGGCTATACCGGTGCCGGGACGGTGGAGTTCCTCGCCGACGATGACGGGGAGTTCTACTTCCTGGAGATGAACACCCGGCTGCAGGTCGAGCACCCGATCACCGAAGAGACCACCGGGCTCGACCTCGTCGAACTGCAGCTCGCGGTCGCCGGTGGCGACCGCCTCGACGCCGACCCTCCTGTTGCCCAAGGGTATTCGATCGAGGCGCGGCTCTATGCCGAGGATCCCGCACAGGGCTGGCAGCCGCAGGCCGGCCTGGTGCATACCTTCGATGTACCGGCGGTTCGGACGCAGTTCGACACGCTGGGACAGCGAACCGGGATCCGGCTGGATTCCGGCATTGTCGGCGGCTCCACGGTGTCGATTCACTACGACCCGATGCTTGCCAAGGTCATCTCCTATGCACCGACGCGCCGGCAATCAGCGCTGGTGCTCGCCAACGCGCTGGCCCGCGCACACGTGCACGGCGTACGCACCAACCGCGAGCTGCTGGTGAACGTACTGCGGCACCCCGCGTTCCTCGACGGCGCGACCGACACCGCGTTTTTCGACACGCACGGCCCCGCGGAGCTGTCCACACCGCTGGCCGACGCCGCGACGGTCCGTTTGTCGGCGATCGCCGCCGCGCTCGCCGACGCCGCACACAATCGTGCTCTCGCCCCCGTCTTCGGCTCAATACCCAGTGGCTGGCGAAACCTGGCGTCCGGCTATCAGGTCAAGAGCTACCGCGACGCGGGTAACTTTGAAGGCAACGAGCACCGGGTCGAATATCGGTTCACCAGAAACGGATTGGTGTTTGCAGGCGGTGAACCGGTGCAACTTGTCTCGTCCGCGGCCGACGAGGTCGTGCTGGCCGACGCCGACGGGGTGGCCTGCAGCTTTGCGGTTGCCCGCTACGGCCCCAACGATCAGGACATCTACGTCGATTCGGCGCGTGGGCCCGTTCACCTGGTCGCGCTGCCACGCTTCCCCGAGCCGGCTTCGGCTGTCGAACAGGGGTCTCTGGTAGCGCCCATGCCCGGCAACGTCATCCGACTCGGCGCCGCGGTCGGCGAAACCGTCACCGCCGGTCAGCCACTGATCTGGCTGGAGGCGATGAAGATGGAACACACCATCGCCGCGCCGGCGGACGGCGTGCTCGCCGACCTCAACGTCAAGACCGGTCAGCAAGTCGAAGTTGGCGCCGTCCTGGCCAGAGTAAAAGCGCCCCAATATGCCCACGAAGGAGATCGGGAATGACCAATACCAGCTTCATTGAAAGCGAGGAACGCCAGGCCCTGCGCAAGGCGGTGGCCGCGTGGGCGTCCAACTACGGCCATGAGTACTACCTGGAAAGGGCGCGCGCACACCAGCACACCGACGAGTTATGGTCTGAGGCAGGCAAACTCGGCTTCCTCGGGGTGAACCTGCCCGAAGAGTACGGTGGTGGTGGCGCCGGGATGTACGAGCTGTCACTGGTGATGGAGGAGATGGCGGCCGCGGGGTGCGCCCTGCTGCTGATGGTGGTGTCGCCTGCCATCAACGGCACCATTATCAGCAGGTTCGGCACCGACGAGCAGAAGCAGCGCTGGATTCCAAGCATTGCCGACGGCTCGTTGACGATGGCGTTCGCGATCACCGAGCCGGACGCCGGCTCCAACTCGCACCAGATCACCACGACCGCCCGCCGCGAGGGCAGCGACTGGATCCTCAAGGGCCAGAAGGTCTTTATCTCCGGCATCGACCAAGCCCAGGCGGTGCTGGTGGTGGGTCGCACCGAGGAAGCCAAGACCGGCAAGCTGCGCCCGGCGCTGTTCGTGGTGCCCACCGATGCCCCCGGCGTCACCTACACCCCAATCGAAATGGAGCTGATTAGCCCCGAACGCCAATTCCAGGTTTTCCTCGACGATGTCCGGCTGCCCTCCGATGCGCTCGTCGGGGCCGAGGACGCCGCCATCGCACAGCTTTTCGCCGGCCTGAACCCGGAGCGCATCATGGGTGCGGCCAGCTCGGTGGGCATGGGACGATTCGCGCTCGCAAGGGCCGTCGACTACGTCAAGACCCGCCAGGTCTGGTCCACTCCGATCGGTGCGCACCAAGGCCTGTCACATCCGTTGGCGCAGTGTCACATCGAGGTCGAGCTCGCCAAGCTGATGATGCAAAAGGCCGCGACGCTTTACGACAGCGGCGAGGACATGGGCGCTGCCGAGGCCGCCAACATGGCCAAATACGCTGCGGCCGAAGCGGCGACGCGCTCGGTCGACCAGGCCGTGCAGTCAATGGGGGGCAACGGGTTGACCAAGGAGTACGGCGTTGCCGCCATGCTGGCGTCGGCGCGGCTGGGGCGGATCGCGCCGATCAGTCGCGAGATGGTGCTGAACTTCGTCGCGCAGACAACCCTGGGCCTGCCCCGGTCCTACTGAGTCCGACTGATGGACATGCTCGTCGAATACGCCGGCCCGGCCGATGCCGGAGGCCCGTTCGCCCGGCTGACGCTGAACTCTCCGCACAATCGCAACGCGCTTTCTAGCGTGCTTGTCAGCCAACTGCACCAGGGGCTGCGAGACGCGGCGGCCGATCCGGCGGTGCGGGTGGTGGTGCTCGGTCACACCGGCGGAACGTTCTGTGCTGGCGCCGATCTCAGCGAGGCGAGCGGCGGAAACCCGTTCGACGTGGCCGCGGCTCGGGCCCGGGAGCTGACCGCGCTGTTGCGCGCCATCGTCGAGTCGCCGTTGCCGGTGATCGCCGCCATCAACGGGCATGTCCGGGCAGGCGGGTTCGGCCTGGTCAGCGCCTGCGATATCGCGGTCGCCGGTCCGAGCAGCACCTTCGCGCTGACCGAAGCCCGGATCGGTGTCGCTCCGGCGATCATCTCGCTGACGCTGCTGCCGAAGATGTCGGCGCGGGCCGCGGCGCGTTACTACCTCACCGGCGAGACATTCGGTGCCCGCGAAGCCGCGGAAATCGGACTGATCACGATGGCAGCCGACGACGTGGAAGCCGCGGTGGCCAACCTGGTCGCCGATGTGGGCCGCGGCTCGCCCCAGGGCCTTGCGGCCTCGAAGGCGCTGACCACAGCCGCCGTACTCGAAGCGTTCGACCGCGACGCCGAACGGCTCACCGAGGAGTCGGCCCGGCTGTTCGTGTCCGACGAAGCTCGCGAAGGCATGCTGGCGTTCCTGCAGAAACGTCCACCCAGCTGGGTCCCCTCCGGCTGAGCTGCCGGAACGGCCCGATGATTAAGCGCGCTTGCTGACGATGCGGGCCGCGGGGCGGCCCGTGGGGGTACCGCCCGCTTGCGGGGGAGAGGCGAGCAATTGAGCACAGCCTGGGAGGAAGGTTTCAGTTTAGCCACCCTCTTGCAGCAAAGCCTGTACGTCGTACGCTCATGGATGATGAGCAACTCAGCGCAGCGCGATGCGAAAGACACGCGCGACGAATCGTCGGATGCCGCCGACACGGATCGCATACAGGTTGCGCAGTTGCTGGCGTACGCAGCCGAGCAGGGCCGCCTGCAGCTGAAAGACTATGAAGACCGCCTGACCAGGGCTTACGCGGCGAAAACGTACGAGGAGCTGGATCAGCTCAGGGCCGACCTGCCGGGTTCGGCGATAAACCCGCGCAGAGGCGGCAAACCCAATCCGGCGCCGTCCATGCTGCTGCTAGCCCTGATGAGCGGATTCGAGCGGCGGGGCCGATGGAATGTGCCGAAGAAGCTGACCACGTTCACCTTCTGGGGCAGCGGGGTGGTGGATCTGCGCTACGCCGACTTCACCTCGACCGAAGTCGAGATCTACGCGGTCTCGATCATGGGCGGACAGAACATCCTGCTGCCGCCCGAAGTCAACGTCGAGATCCGTGGCCGCGGCGTGATGGGCGGCTTTGACCGCAAGGTCCTGGGCCAGGGCACGCCCGGCGCGCCGAAAGTGAACATTCGCGGCTTCGCGCTATGGGGCGGCGTGGGCATCAGGCGCAAAGCCCGCAGGTCCTGCCCCTAGCAGGCGAACGGCCTGGTCACGCGCCCGGGGGCACCGGCGGAGGCTCCCAAGGCACCGCCCGAAAGGCGCGCAACCACCGAAACCGCTGACGCCAGCTGAGCGCGCTACCGACGACGTCGGGACCGCAGGTAGTCACCCACTACGGCCGCTCCCAGGCCGTCGAGATCGGGCACCACGACGCGTCCCTCGACACGTCGGGCGACCTGGTCGATAAACCGTGCCAGGCCGGGGTCGCTGCCCAGCCGGAAGATCGTCACCTGCGCACCGAGCCGGGCCATATCGTCGAATCCGCGCACGGTGTGGGCGATGGTCCGGGGATGCGGCGGGTAATCAAAGAACACAGCAGAACCAGCTCCATCCCCGTCAAAGTCCTCGAGGTGAGCGGTCGGCTCACCATCAGTCACCACCAGCACGACGGGCTGCGCGCTGGGGTGCCGGCGCAGATGACGACCTGCCAGCGCCAGCGCGTGATGCAGGTTGGTGCCCTGCTCGTAGACGCCCTCCAGACCCGTGAGCTCAGCGGCCGTCACCGTCCGCGCGTAACGGCCAAACGCGATGATCTGCAGAGCATCCGAGCGGAATCGTGTGCACACCAGGTGATTGAGCGCGAGCGCCGTCTGCTTCATCGGCAGCCAGCGATTCTCCATCACCATCGAAAACGAGGTGTCGACCAACAGCGCCACCGCAGCCTGCGTGCGTGTCTCGGTCTCGGAGACCTCGACATCGTCGACGGTGATCTTAAGTGGGCTGACCGGGCCGTCCAGGGTCGCGGTTCCTGCCTGCCGCAGTACCGCGTTGGTCAACGTGCGGGAGATGTTCCACGGCTCGGTGTCACCGAACTGCCAGGGCCGAGTTGCACCGGTCAGCTCGCCCGCGGCTCCCGCGCGCCGATGATCACGCTCGCCGCGGCGGCCGGAAAGCTGTTGTGCCACATCGTGTAACGCCGTCTCGCCAAGCCTGCGCATCGCTTTCGGGGAGAGTCGCCACTGGCCATCGGAACCACGATCCAGGAAACCCTGATTGACCAGTGCGCGTTCCAATTCGGCGAGTGTTCGGGCATCGATGGCGGCCTGGTCGCCGAGCTGGCGCGCCAGCGCGTCGAGATCGACGTCATCCATGGTGGCGCCCGGATAGCTTTGCGAGAGCTGCTCGGCCAGCTGCTCCAGCTCGGCGATGTCGGCCAGTGCCTGGGTACCCTCGCCCATGCCGAACGGGTTATCGCCGGAGAACTGCTCGGACCCGGTCCAGTCTTCACCCGGCCGCGCGGCCTGCAGATGCGCATCGAGCCGATTCAACGCCTGCATCAGTGCCGGAGAGCCAAACGCCTGCTGGGCCAAGGCATCCAGTTCGGCACGCTGCTCCGGGCTAAGACTGTTGCGGAAGCGCTGCGCGGCGGCGGCGCGCTTGGCCAGTGAGTCCAGCAGCTCCTCGACATTGCGCGGGTTCTCCGGGAAGAACTCGCCGTGCTTGTCCATGAAGTCTTGAAAGTCCTGTTGCCTGTCCTCACCGCGAGCGTGCTTGTCCAGCAAGTCATTGAGGTCGTCCAACATCTCGTTGACGCGCTGGCGATCCTCGTCGGTGGCGCCCTGAAGCGCTTGCTTCATGCCCGCGAAGCGTTGGTCCAGCATCTCGCGGCCGAGCAAATCCTTGATTTGCTGGTACTTTTCGCGAGCCTGGAAGCTGCGCCAGTTGTAGTCGGAAAGCTCCTGGACGGCCTTGGCCGGCGACGCCGGCAGCGCGTCCAGCTGAAGTTCGCCAAAGCGAGCGTCGTCGTCCAGCGCGCGGGCCAGCTCCTTGCGTTCGGCCAGCACAGCCTCGTCGAGCAGCTTCTTGATCTCCTGCAATGTCCCGTCTAAGTTGTTGCGGCGCAACAACTCCCGCCTACGCCGGTTCGCCTCGGCCGCGAGCCGGTCAGCACCGTGCATATTCTTGGTGCCGCGGCGCAGCAGCTCGGACAGCGCACGGCGCGGCGAGGTGCCGGCCATGACGTCCTGACCGATCTGCTCGAGCGCCTCGCGCAGATCCACCGGCGGAGCCAGCGGATCAGGCCCGCCGGTGTACGCCGAGTAGCGTAGTGAGTGCCCCTTAACCGGTTCAGCCATAGACGGTTTGACCCTCCCCGGACACCTTGTCGATTCGTTTGGCCAGGTACAAAGCCTCCAGCGCCAGTTCCAGCGCTGCGGCGCGCTCGCCTTCGGTTTCGGCGTTGAGCTTCCTCGCGATTCTGTCCACGACCGGCAGGCCCGGAACCGCGGCCAGCACGTCCTTGGCTGACACCCGCTCGCCCGTCGTCACCGCCGAACCGGCCTCGACCGCCGCCACCAACGAACCGACATCGACGCCGCCCAGTACACGCGATGCGGTGTCAGCGGTCGCGCGGCGCAAGAGGTGCTCGAGCACCGCCTGTTCGCGGCCTTCCTCACCGGACTCGAACTCGAGCTTGCCGCGCAACACGTCGATCACCGTGCCCAGGTCGACCACTCGGGCTACCGGATCCGTCTCCCCCAGCACCGCGCCGCGGTGCCGGGCAGCGGCCGCGACCGTCTCTGCCGCCGCGATCGCGAACCGCGCCGACACCCCTGACCGCTGATCGATCGAACTGGACTCCCGCAGGTAACGGGCAAACCGCGCGAGCACCTGCATGAGATAGTCGGGCACCTGGGCGTTCAGGTGGGCCTCCTGCGCGATGACGCCCATCTCAGCCTCCAGCTCTAGCGGGTAGTGGGTGCGGATCTCGGCGCCGAACCGGTCTTTGAGCGGAGTGATGATGCGACCACGGTTGGTGTAGTCCTCGGGGTTGGCGCTGGCGACCACCAACACGTCCAATGGCAGGCGCAGCGTGTAACCGCGGACCTGGATGTCCCGCTCCTCCATGACGTTGAGCATCGACACTTGAATGCGCTCGGCGAGGTCGGGCAGTTCGTTGACCGCCACAATGCCACGGTGCGCCCGCGGGATGAGTCCGTAGGCGATGGTCTCGGGATCCCCGAGGCTGCGGCCCTCGGCGACCTTGATCGGGTCGATGTCACCGACCAGGTCGGCGACGCTGGTATCGGGGGTGGCCAGCTTTTCGGTGTAGCGCTCGCTGCGGTGCTTCCAGGCCACCGGCAGGTCGTCGCCGAGCTCATAGGCCCGCCGGATCGACTCCGGTGTGATCGGCGTGTACGGATGCTCGCCCAGTTCGGCCCCGCCGATCACCGGCGTCCACTCGTCAAGCAGCCCGACCAACGCGCGCAGCAGCCGGGTCTTGCCCTGGCCGCGCTCGCCCAGCAGGACGAAGTCATGACCAGCGATCAGCGCCCGCTCCACCTGCGGCAACACGGTGTCATCGAAGCCCAGGATGCCCGGCCAGACGTCATCCCCCTCAGCCAGCGCAGTCAGCAGATTCTCCCGGATTTCCTGCTTGACTCCCCGTTCACGATGACCGACGGCACGTAGTTCGCCGACCGTTCGGGGGAGATTACTCGGTGATGTCACCACTCCACGCTACGACGGTGCCGTCGATAAGGCACTGCGGCCCGCGCGGCTGCGTCGGAGAAGCGACGTGCCGCCAAGCGAAGGTCGGGCATTCGGATCGATTGCCCGACCTTCTGCGGCCGGTCTTTTGAGCCCACCGCAACGGTGGACGCACAGACCGGGTAGGTGACCGGTTAGCTGTAGGTGACGGTGGCCTCGGCGTCACCCGGTTTCCACGTGATCGTGCCGTGCTCGAAGGTCGACTTCTTGAGGCCGTCGGGGGTATCTACCTCGTCACTGGTCGGGTAACCGAGCTTGCCCTGCGAACCACCGAGCTGGTTCCACTTGTCGCGGATCTTGCCCCACACGACATAGGCCTCCGTCTTGTAAATGATCACGCCGCCGTCGAACTGCTGGTAGATGCCGCCGTCCGGGTTCGTTTGCTGGTTTTGCGTCGGCGCGCCCAGGTCTTTCCTTGCGGCGTCGGCCAGGGAGTCGTATTTCGTGAGAATGGGTCCCTCGACCGTGTAGGCCGTGCCGTTGGCACCCGTGATCTGCGTTGTACTCGGGGCCACGCTCGGACCCGAAGGTGCAGCCGCCCCCGGGGTGGCCGACGACGTCACGGACGTCGTGGCCGGAGTCGTCGTTTCGCCGGATTTGGTCGCGTGGCTGCACCCTGCACCGATCAGCGCGAACCCGGCAATCGCCGCGGAGAATACTGCTGTTCGTTTTGTTATCGCACGCATCACATTTCCTCTCGAATTGGATAGGGCGTCGACGTCGACGCACCAAATGGGGATGCTATGCGCGTTTACAGCCGTCCAGCAAGAAATTACCTAGCTCTCGCCGAGCCCGCTGCGGCGATTTGTCGTATGGTCCGGGCCGTCGGCGCCGAGCCCCTGGCCTCAGTGCGCCCTAATGAGCAAAGTGGCGTGCTCCGGTGAGGTACAAGGTGACACCGGCGTTGGCCGCCGCTGCGGTCACCTCGTCGTCGCGCACCGATCCTCCCGGATGCACCACCGCCTTCACTCCGGCAGCGGTCAGCGCCTCGAGCCCGTCGGGGAACGGGAAGAACGCATCGGAGGCCGCGACCGCGCCGCGGACTCGGTCGCCACCGCGTTCGACGGCCAGCCGGGCGGCGTCGACCCGGTTGACTTGACCCATGCCGACGCCGATGGTGGCGCCGTCGGCGGCGATCACGATCGCGTTCGACTTGACCGCGCGGCAGGCGCGCCAGGCAAAGACCAGGTCGGTCAACGTCCTCGGATCGGCCGGTGATCCGGTCGCCAGGGTCCAGTTCGCCGGGTTGTCGCCGTGCACGTCGAGCTCGTCGCGTTGCTGCACCAGCAGTCCCCCGCTGATCGGTTGCAGCTCGATACCACCGGTCAGCGGCTCGGAGGCCACCAGTACCCGGATGTTCTTCTTGCGCGTCAGTACGTCGAGGGCGCCCGGCGCGTAGGCGGGTGCGACGATCACTTCGGTGAAGATGGTGCTCACGTACTCCGCCATCTCGAGGCTGACTTCGGTATTCGCCGCGATCACTCCGCCGTAGGCGCTCAGCGGGTCGCATTCGTGGGCCTTGCGATGTGCGTCCGCGACCGATACCGACGAGACTGCGATCCCACATGGGTTGGCGTGCTTGATGATTGCCACGCATATCTGTTCGTGGTCGAAGGCGGCCCGCCAGGCCGCGTCCGCATCGGTGAAGTTGTTGTAGGACATGTCTTTTCCGTGCAGCTGCTCGGCCTGCGCCAGGCCTGGCCAGGCGCCGGGGTCGCTATAGAGGGCCGCCTGCTGGTGCGGGTTCTCGCCATAGCGCAGCATCGCCGAGCGACGCCAGCTGCGGCCCAACCACTGGGGAAATGCCGTTGGCGGATGCTCGGGTGCCAGCGTCGACTCCATCCAGCTCGCGACCGCGATGTCGTACTCCGCGGTGTGCCGAAATGCCAGCGACGCCAGCCTTCTGCGCTCGGCGAGGGTAAATCCGCCGTGACGTACCGCGGCAAGCACTCCGTCATACCCGAGCGGGTCGGTGATCACCGCCACGCTGGGATGGTTTTTCGCGGCCGCCCGGACCATCGACGGCCCGCCGATGTCGATCTGCTCGAGGCATTCGTCGATGCCCGCGCCGGAGTCGACGGTTTCGCTGAACGGGTACAGGTTGACGACGACCAGTTCGAACGGCGCGATCCCGAGCCGCTCAAGCGCCGCGGCGTGCTCGGGTTTGCGTAGATCAGCTAGCAGGCCGCCGTGCACTCGCGGGTGGAGTGTCTTGACCCGGCCGTCGAGCACCTCGGGGAAGCCGGTCAGTTCTTCCACGCGCGTCACCGGAATCCCTTTGTCCCCAATGGCCTTCGCCGTTGATCCGGTCGAGATGATCTCGACGCCCGCCGCAGTCAGTCCCTGGGCGAGTTCTATTAGCCCGGTCTTGTCGTACACGCTGATCAACGCGCGGCGGATCGGCCTTTTTGACATATCCCACCCGTCGTCGGTGCTCATCCTATGGTCGCCTTTCGTCCGATCGTCGCTTTTCTTCCGACCAGGGTCACGCCGCCGGTCGCGATCGCGGCCACCACGTCCACCAACAGCTTCCGTTCGGTGACTTTGATGCGTTCATGCAGAGTCTCTTCATTATCGCCGTCGAGCACCGGAACGGGTTGCTGTGCCAATATCGGCCCGGTGTCCGTACCGGCATCTACCAGGTGCACCGTAGCGCCTGTGACCTTCACACCGTAGGCCAACGCGTCGGTGACTCCATGTGCGCCGGGGAACGCTGGCAGCAACGTGGGATGAGTATTGACGATACGTCCACAGAATCGTAAAAGATACTGCGCCCCAAGGATTTTCATAAATCCGGCAGATACGACCAGATCGGGCGAGTGCACGGCGGTGGCGTCGGTGATGGCGGCGTCCCAGGCATCGCGGTTGGGGTAATCGGCAAGCCGGACAATGAACGTCGGCACTGACGCCGCTCTGGCGATCTCGATGGCCAGGCAGTCGCGATCCGCACCGACGGCGACCACCCGAGCCGGGTAGTCGCCCGCGGCGGCGTCGATCAGTGAGCTCAGCAGCGAACCGGTGCCCGATGCCAGCACCACCACCCGCGCCGGTGCACTCGGGGGCACGCGGAGCGGTTCGGCCACATGGCGAGCCTACTGGCGGCGGTGCCCGCCCGACGGTGAGGCCCGGCGCCTAGAGATTGCCCGGCCGGAAGCGACAATCCACTGACTCCGGGCCGAGGAACGCGCAAGTACCCGAGTTGTCGCTTCCAGGCGGGCAGAACGGCTAATCCCCGGGATCGCGCTCGGTAGGACCGGGCTCTGGTTCGTCGGACGGAGGTGGGCCGTCGTCGTCGCTGACCAGCAAATCGCGATCCGCGGAGTCGTCCTGCGGCTCGTCGTCCAGCTCCGCGAAAAGCCCCGCAAAGTCCGCTGGTTCGTCGGCCGGAGGGGCGGGCGCGGGTTTGGGTTTGGGCCGCCTGGGCTGACGCCTGATCCCACCGGACATCACCACCGTGACCCAGCCGACGACCGAGAACCAGAAGAACACACCGACCACCAAAGCGCCCTGGTCGACACCGACATCGCCGAAGTTGCCCAGCCGACCGCTCCCGCCGTATGCGAGCAATGACATCACCAA
>Ga0335081_10009568_pt1 | contig 15613 bp, 14 predicted proteins | sample Lox_Sample_35_FD_206713 | JGI IMG/M metagenome (GOLD analysis project Ga0335081, IMG submission 206713) | Soil microbial communities from Loxahatchee National Wildlife Refuge, Florida, United States - Lox_Sample_3.5 | ecosystem: Environmental > Terrestrial > Soil > Wetlands | place: USA... | reverse complement strand
GCCCTTATTCCTGGTTTCTGCGAAGACACCTGGTCAAGAGAGGGGCCGTCGGATCACCATGTTCTCACAGGACTGCCCGGCGGGCAGCAGCTCAGGGCGCTACGGCGCCGGGGGATCAGCAGCGGCGTCGTGCCGCCGGGCGGCCGCCAGCCTGCCGCTGGCCTGCACGGCCGGCCGCGCTGGTCATGACGGTGAGGCGCGCGGACTTCGCCCGGCGGGTCGCCGGGGACGGCCCGCTGGCCGCGGGCTGCCGCCGGGATCAGGCTTGCGGCTGGCGGGCCCGGGCGGCGCGCTGATCGCGCCGGGTCCGGCCGTGATGCCGGCGGTCCCGAATCCGGCCCAGGTCGCCGGCGCGGTTGCCCGGTATATGGCGCTGCGGGAGTTCCGTGCCCGGCTGTACCGGTGCCTGACCGCCCGGCCCGATGCGCTGTTCGAGCTGTGCGACGCCATCTTGTGCGCTGATCACGCGGTGACCTCGCTGGCCGAGCTGTCGCTGGTGCCGGTCTTCCGCCGCGGGCACGGCGCGCTGTATGACGCGCTGGCGGCCGGACAGGTCGATGAGGAGGCCCTCGCCGCGCTGCTGACCGGAACGCTGCCGCAGCTCATTGACGGCCCCGAAGGCCGCGCCTGGGTTGCTGAGCATGACAAGATCGACTACGGCCTGCTGGACCAGGCCCTGGCCCGGGTCCCGGCCGGGCACGCCGCCCAGGTCCGGGAGGCGTGCGCGCGGTGGGCCCGGCTGCGGTTCGCGATCGACGCCACCCCCTATCCCCGCCCGGACGCCGAATGCTCACCCGGCCGCGGGCACGTCCACCATGACGCCTGCCGCTGCGACGGTACCCGCAAGACCATCCCGGGCTGGGAGTACCAGTTCACCGCGGCGCTGGGGCACCTGCGCACCGCCTGGGCCGCCCTGGTCGACGTGGAACGCACCACGGCCGCCACCCGCACCGCCCAGACGATCCGGCAGGTCAAGAACCTGCTGCGCCGCCTGCAGACGGCCGGCGCCGATGGCCGCGGCGCGCCGCTGGTCATCATGGACGCCGGGTACAGCGCCGCCGCCCTGACCGCCGCGCTAGCCGGGCAGCCCGTGCACCTGCTCATCCGGCTGCCCGCCGACAGCGTCTTCTACGCCGACCCCATCAGCTGGCCCGGCAAGAAAGGCCGCCCCGGCAAGCACGGCATGGCCGTCGCCTGCGCAGGCGACCGCCAGCAGGCCAACCCCGAACCCGATGAGTCCCTCACCCTGCCAGGCACCTCCCTGTACGGCACCGTCCGCGTCAGCGCCTGGCACCAGGTCCACCCCCTGATCCACGGCGACCGCGGCTACTTCGCCGGCTGGGACGGGGACCTGCCCGTCCTGCACGGCACCATGCTCCGCGTCACCGTCGAGCACCTGCCCGACGGCCGCGCCCCGCACAAGACCATGTGGCTATGGCACGCCGGGCCCGGCCCGCTCTCGCTCGATGAGCTGTGGCGCGCCTACCTGGCCCGCTTCGACGAGGAGCATGCCTTTAAGTTTGCCAAGGGTACCCTCGGCCTGGCCGCCGCCAAGGTCCGCACCCCCGGGCAAGCCGACCGGTGGGTCCGCCTGGTCATGGCAGCCTTCGCCCAGCTCCTCCTGGCCCGCCCGCTCGCCGCTGACCTGCGCCGCCCCTGGGAAACCCGGCCCCCAGCCGGCCGCCCCCTGTCCCCGGCCCGGGTCCGCCGCGGATTTGCAAACATCCACGCCCGCCTGGGCACCCCCGCCCATGTCGCCAAACCCGCCAGGCCAGGACCAGGACGCCCGAAAGGGTCTGCAAACGGGCCAGCGCCCCGCTACCCAATCCCGAAGAAAACCGGCACAACGGACAAGCCAACCACGCAAAACCGCAGGTCAAAGGTTAAAACCTAAGCTCAGCGCGGCCATGAACAGATGATCACCGTCTGCCGCGGGGGCCGCCGGTCACCGGATTGGAGCCACGTGCCCGTTGCTGGTTAGGCAGCGGTTCACATCTTCAGCACCTCATATGCTGGCAGGTCGGCGGTCCAGGAGCGGTACGGCCAGCTGCCATCGTGACCACGGGATTGCCGTCAAGGCGACGCCAAGGCCCGTCAGAGAGCATAAGGGCGCCTCCTGCCGGCCGAACCGGAGCGCCACCACGGCCAGTGCGATCACCACCGTCGCGGACAGCACCGGCAGCGCCACGTCCACTCAGATATTCGCCATTTCCTGCCGGTCAGCCCAGATAGTAGTCAGATGGCATGCGGTCAGGAATACGGGAATCAACGGGCCTGAGCTTGGAGTTGAGGTGTGCAGCCAGCTGCTGGGCGCACCGCTCGGCCTCTGCTGATGATCCATGTAAGTGCCCGCACACCTCAGTCTTTGTGCCGTAGCCGCAGCCGGCCTGCAGTCGGCCCTCCCAGGCGCCCGACCACTCATACGGCGGGGTTGCCTTCCAGCGGTTCACCTCGCGTCACCTCCTAGGCGGGGCCAAAGGCGCGTTTAACCTTCCTGCTGACCGGGGCCGTCGCACAGGCCCTTACCGTCTGCCTACCAGTGCTGCGAAGCCCGCGGCTAGTTCCGGCTGGAGCGTCATGTTCCAAGCCGATCACCGGTTCCGCCGCGTCAACAGCCACCTGCACCTGCCGAAACTCCCCGCCGCTCTCGAAGCACGCCTCACCACGAATGCAGTGCCGCAAACGACTTCTCATGCCAGGCGAACGGGTACGGACAGACGGGTGGCGATCATGCCAGCTCGCGGACCGATCTGGACGACGCTGAACGGCATACAGGTATCAATGGATCTGTGATCAGGCGGCCAATGGTGGCTCAGTTTGAGACCCGCCAGGGGGAAGCGCTCACGCGGCGAGAGCAGTACCGTTCGCTGCATGGAGGGCTCGCCTGGTCAGAACGGAGCAGCCGAGAAGCTGCGCCACTGGGAGAGTGGCAGCCGCGATGATGTCGTGCGCGAGGCCGCGGCGGCGGGGCTGAGCTTGGCACGCATCCAAAGGATCACTGGCCTGGACGCGACCACCATCATGCGGATCTTGAACAACCCGCCCAGACCGCGCCCGTAGTCCAAGCTAGGAGGGTCTTGACGTGTCCCATCATCTCGACACCCCGCTGGCAAGCCAGACCGGCCAGCTCTACCTCGATGACCTGTATGTCTTCCCCGGTGAGGGCAGCACGGTGTTCGTCATGGACGTCAACTCCAACGTCAACGGCCTGTTTTCCGAGCCCGGGTTCCACCCGGAGGCGCGCTATGAGTTCAAGGTGCACTTCGACGGAGCCGACTTCGAGGCCCTCACCTACCGGGTGTCGTTCGGTGCAGCCGACTCCGGCGGGCGGCAGCCCCTGCAGCTGCACGCGCTTACCGGCGGCCAGGCGCGCGAGGACTCCGCAGACGGCGAACTCGTGCTGGAGGGCCGGACCGGCGAGGCGGCCAGCGGGGGCGGCACCCGGATCTGGGCCGGGCGCATCGGCGACTCGTTCTACATCGACCTGTCGCTGCTCGCCATCGTCAACGGGGCGATAGCCAACGGGACCGCACCGGACCTGCCGGCATGGCGGCCGCAGAACGCGCAGAACAGCTTCGCCAACACCCACGTCGACTCCATCGTCCTCGAAGTCTCCCACCAGCACCCCCAGCTGCGGCCCGGCGTCCGCACCGGCGTGTGGTGCGCCACCAAACTCGCCACCGACTCCGGCGGCTGGCGGCAGATCAACCGCTTCGGGCACCCCATGATGTGGCCGATCTTCTGGCCCAACGACACCGACTTCTCCGACCCCGCCAACACCCGGCACCCGTCCGAGGACTTCAACGCCATGGGCCGGTACATCGGCGAGCAGGTCGCCGCCGTGGTGTCGGCCAGCGGGACCTCCGATGACCCCCGGGGCTACGGCCAGACCGTTGCCCGGCGGCTGTTCCCCGACGTCATGCCCTACCTGGTAGGCACGCCCGCGACCTACGGGTTCGCCGCCTTCAACGGCCGGACGCTGGCCGACAACGCACCCGAGGCAATGCTGTCCCTCGTCACCAGCACCGCCGTGCCGTCAGGGCTCAAGCCGTCCGTATCCGAGCATCTGCGGGACAGCAACTTCCCCTACGTCGTACCAGCGTGACCCGGCGCGGACCTCGGATCCATAACGCCATCGCGCCCCTGATCGACGGAGACACGAGCACGGGGAGCACCGAAATCACACGTGCGGGTGGAGAACTCAGCCAGATCCCTCACAGCCATCTCACAGACCGCAAGACAGCGCCAGCGAGAACGCGCACACAGCCGTCTACGCTGCGAGCTGATCGTCAGCGCGACGCCTGTGCCGCGCGCCGAACGGAGGATCTGCGTTGGGGAGTGCGGCCCTTGAATTGCGTGCTTGCGCCTGTTCATCTGTTCGTATGGCGGGTGCCCGTGGGTGCAGATCCCATGGTTTCAGACCGGGCTAGTTGGTTCCATAGCCCGCCGGATCAGCCAATACCGGCTAGCCGAGCTAGGACCGGCAAGATGAGTAAACGCCTGGCGGTTGACATCGAGGCGCCATGGAACTCCCCTCGGTACTGCGTGCGATGCTGTTGGTGTGAAGTCGGGTGCTACGGCTGCGGCCCGGGCTGAGCAGCATGTCACTGCGGTCCGCGACGACCCGGCCGGCCGGCTCGCTTTGATGCAAAGCAGAGCCGGTGCACGCCGACCGACCCGGTCTGCACGCCTCAGTCGCTAAGCGCCGGGGCGGCCCCTCGATTAGGTGCTGTGCGTGCAGCTGAGGGTACAGCCTAGGCAGTAGACGCCTGTGGACCGCCGCGCATCATGCCCGCCTTGTCGGGCAGCGCACCGCGTGCTGAGACCAGTCACAGGGTGACGATCGCCGCGTATACGTGTGTCCTCGCAGGCAAGGACCCCGGCTGCCCGATGGCCAGACCTGGTGCTGGCGAGGTGCCGTGCACACGCTGACGTTCAAGCTGTGCCCACGTGGCCGCAACCACCACGGGGCATGCCGCGCCGTGCAGGCAGGCCCGCACCGTCGATCCCACGATGGGTGGTACCTCGTCCGCAGGCTGGCCTGCCGGGTATGCGGTGCCGAGGACGAGCAGTTCGGCATCGGCCGAGCGGTCGATCAGCACCTTGGCCGGTGTCCCGTCGGCGAGTTCAGCCGACAGGCGGCCTGGCGGCAACGCCCGGCCCGCCTCCAGCTCCGCGGCGGCCAGCAGCGTCCGCCCATCGGCATGGTCCTCACCCGGAGGCGATACCCCGGCGAGCCTGAATACGATGCGCGCTCGTAGCGGAGGGAGACGAAGACGAGATGCACGCTGGCCTGACGCAACAGTGCCTCCTGCGCCGCCCAGCGCACTGCGGTCAGTGACGCGGCCGTGCCATCCACTCCCACCACGATCCGGCCTGCGGTGCGTTCGGTATTCCCGGTCATCTTCTCCCTCTGATATGAGCAGCTCGCTATCATCTGGCCGCTGCAGTCAGTCCCGGCAGGTGCGGCCATCTCGCCCGTCCAAGCAGAGCGCACGATCCCCTTGGCTAGGTGAACTCACGTTCGGCCGACCCGCGCGGAGCCAGCCATCGCAGCAGCGTGATCGTGATGAAGTACAGGACGGGCGCCGAGGCGTAGACGGTCAGGCTGGCCTGCGGCGAGACCGCGGCGATCGCGAACGCGGCGATGTAAACCAGCAAGGGAAAGACGGACAGCGCCAGCCCTGACCGGATCGACGCCCGGTCCAGGGGCTCGTGCACCAGGGATGGCCTTTGCGTCGCATAGGCCCAGATGGCGGTTCGGGTGACGGACGTGGCCATCAAGATCAGGCCGAACAGGCGCAGCGCGAGCGGGTCCTCGGAATAGCGGCTGAGCAGCGCCGAGCCGAACGGCAGCAGGCACACCGCGAACAGGGTCAGCAAATTGAGCCAGATGATGCCGCGGTCGGTATACCTGATCAGCGTGAACAGGTCCCGGTGGCCGGTCCACTGCATCGCCGCCACGATGAAGGCGATCACGAAGCTGACGAAGCTGGGCCGTACGTCGGAAATGGCGGACTGGAGGGTCTCGTGCCGGCTGAGCTCCGGCACGTAGATGTCGAGCACGAGCAGCGTGATGATGATGGCGAACACCCCATCGGTCAGCGCCAGAACGCGTGACGGATCCCGGCGCCGATCCTCCCGGGTGGCACCGCCGGCCGCGCTGACCTCGTCATCTTCCCGCACGGACGGAGCCTAGCCAGCGCCCAATCACGTTACTGCCTCATCCGCTGGCGCGGCGTCCGCGAGCCCGACGTGCCCATGGAACGCCGCCAGCCCGCCCGCAACCGACTCACTCGGCCCGCGAAGCATCTGAAGGTCAGTCGGCACCTGATCATAGCTCAGGTTCGGGTCGTCGCCGCAGACCGGGCAGATGACCTCATACCGGCCCGTGTAGCCGCCATCAACATGGCCGTCGATCATGCGGACAGGCTGCGCCCGGAGGAAAGCGGTACCGTTATCATGCCCGGCGACTCGATGACAGATCGCCATGCAGCCATTGTGCACCGTGAGCCGAATGCCCGGTAAAGAGGCGAATGAACTTCGGGTGACTAACTGGTTACATGACGCTTATCTTTTCTGCTCTCGCTGAACGGGCCGCTCGCGGCAGCCTCGACCGGCACGCCACTTATATCGTCGCGCATACATCGCCGGCGCCGCCCGGGAACCTACATCGAATCGCGTCAACCCCGCTTGGCGGCCAAGCCGCCAGGCGGAAAGACCGTGGCTGTCGCCCAGCCGCCGTGGCGGTAACGCACCGCGACCTCAACGTGAACGCGACAGGCCGATATGTATGGTCGGAGTCGGCGGCTGGCGTGGGGCTGTCGTCGCGCATATTGGGTGATCCGGGTTGGGCTGACCTGGGCCGTCGCGGGACTAATCGCCCTGGCTGGCGGAGGCTGCGCGGGCACAGCGTGGTCATGAGGAGATCGCGGCGGGCGCGGCGATCGGCGGTATTGCGGCCGGTGCGGTGGCTGACAGGCGGCGCGGCAGCGCTATGCCGGGCAGCGGTGGTGCCAAGCGGGGCGGTGCCGCCGGGGAGACGGAACCCAGTGCACCCGGCCTGCGGTGGCCAGCGCCCGCCCGGCCCTGAGGCTAAAAAGGATGCGGAAGATGATGATCGGCATCCCCCGGCCAAGATCGGGGCGTCGGCGGCTGCGATCACCCTAGATGCGGTCCGCGCCCGGCGGGGTGTCATGACTTAGGAGCGGGACAGGCAACTCGCGTTCATTGAGACACACAGCTTGCGCGAGATCGCCGGCGTACGGATGGCTGTTGCGTTCACCGCCGGCGCCGACCCGGGCACGAAGGCCTGGGTAGGGCCAGAAGTCACCTTGACGGCCGCTGGATGGCCAGGAAGCAGCCCCTGGCAGCACGACCCGCAACCCCCGACGAACTTACGGGCCAGACCACTTAGGGCAAGCACTAGCTGACGAACAGCGATGGGGCAGTCGGCGCGCACGCGCCTGTGTGCGAGCCGTCCCGGGGCTTTCGCGGCACGCGTTACGATGCCTGCTCAGTCTTCAGGTGCTTGCCGAAGAAAGCGGCGATGCGGCGGCGGGCGTCTTGTGCGGATGGCTCGTGATAGCGGGTCCCGGAGATCTTCGCCAAGAAGATCAGCAGCGGCGTCGCGTCCGCGGGGTCGGGGTCGTTGATGAACCCGTGCCCGGCGGCGGGATACACCTTGACGTCATGGTCCACGCTGAGTGCGGTGAGAGCTTTCTCCAGCCGGGGCGCGGCGCTGCGCCCCATCGGCGAGCGGTCCTTGCCGCCGTAACTGCCGATCATCGGGCAGGAGCCGGCCAGGGCCCGCTCAGCGTCCTTCGGGCAGCCGCCGTAGTTCACGCTCGAGGCCGAGTAGCCGTGGCCGGGGGCCAGCGCCACGGCGTAGGCCCCGCCCATGCAAAAGCCGATCACGCCGATCTTGCCCGTGCACTGGTCATGGCGTGACAGCCAGCCGCGCACGCTGTCGATGTCATCGAACGTCCGCCCGGCCCTTGCGGCGATCTCCCGCATGATGGTCCGCAGGCAGCGCAGCCGGCTCCCCCAGTAGTACAGGTCGGGCGCCGCGGCCAGATATCCCTCGCTCGCCAGCCAGTCGGCCTGGTTCCGCAGGTCCTGGCTCATCCCGGCGAAGTCGTGGATGACCACCACGCCCGGCCACGGGCCCGCGGCCAGGGGAACGGCTACGTACGCCGGCATCTGCCCGGACGGAGTGCGGATCATCTCATCGGTCATCGCGGCTCCAAACCGGCACATCCGGGCACGTTCATATGGTGGCCGCCGGCCGCGCTGGCGGCAACCATGAACCGGCCGGAGGCGCCGCAATCCAGACGTCGGCGAAGGCAGGAGCACCGGCATCGGCAGCCTGCGGACATCGATGCCAGACAAACGCACAATCCGGATCTGTGCGGCCACCGGAGCAGTTCAAGCAGGCCGGCGGCTGTGCTGGACGACGCGCGTGCGCGCCGTGCCTTACACGGTGATGACGATCTTGCCGCGGGCGTGTCTCTGCCCGAGGTAACAGATGGCGTCAGGGACCCGGCTGAGCGGGTAGGCCGGTGATGCCGATGTCCAAGCGCACGCCGACCCCCTGGCCGCGCTCACCGCAGCCCACCCGGCTGAGACAGACGCGTCCGGCTCCGGGACACCCCAGGTTCGTGTGCGCGAAACCTCGCATTCGGCATCAGGATGAAGTCGGTCTTCCCGGCCGGTATCATCCTAATTTGTGGAGGACGTGATCCTGGCCGGTGACGTCGACGTCGGCGATGTGATCGTGCTGCCCGGTGCCGATAACGCGGTCCTGGTCAGCAGGGTGCGGCTGGGGCAGGGCGGGCTCATCTTCACGGTGACCCCGGCCAGCGGTGATTCGCCCGGCGAACAAGAGCGGCCGGTGAAAATGACGACCGAGGTCCGCCTGCGCGAGCGCGGCCGGGATCTGCCCCGCTAGAACCGCGGGACGGCTGCGCGGCGCCCTTGAGCACGCCGCCGATCTGGTATTCGCCCAGGCGCTGCCGCCCGGGGTGCAATTCAGCCTGGGCAACTCCCAGTCCTACGCGCACTGGCTGGGCCAGCGCCCAGCCTAGCTGCTGAGGGCGTAACCCCCGATGTGAAGCCGCTCACCACGCCGGCAGCCGGCAGTTCATGGCGCTGTCACGCCCGGCCGGACCAGGGACCGCAGAGGGCACGGTGGAGCACCGACCCGGCGCCGATGGTGTGGCTGCGGAGCAAGCTGCCGGCCTGCCGCCAGATCCGGACGTACGGCTCACCCCGGCGCTGGGCGCCTGGCGGCTAGCTTCAGCAGGTCAGCGGCCATCCGATCGGGCACCTCAGGCCGTCTATCAAAGGAGCACGTACGGCACCACGGCCGGAAGGAACTCCTGAGAAGGACCGATGTCCCGCCACGAGGGACGTGCGGCCCTTACCGGTCTCGCCTTCACCGAGAAGCCTGCGAGACAAGACGGCTGTGCAGCCGTGAAGCCTGCCAGGCCAGGCGGTTGTGCGCAAGGAGGCATAGGACGTGGCCACCGTGGTGCGCGAGGTCGAGCGGAAATACGACCCGCCCGCTGGTGGGGCAGCCGCGCTGGATGCGGTGAAGGCCATGACCGGCAGAGCGGGAGTGGCCGCCGTTTCCCAGCAAGACGAGCAGTTTCTGGACGCGGTCTACTATGACACCGCGGATCTGCGGCTGATCGGTGCCGGCATCACGCTGCGGCGGCGCACCGGAGGCGGGGACGCGGGCTGGCACCTGAAGCTGCCCGCAGGCGCGGACACGCGGGACGAGATACGCCTGCCCCTGGCCGCGCCTGGCGGCAAGCGCGCCGCCGGCGCAGCCCCCGGGACAGTCGGCAGGCGCGCGGCAGCACCCCGCGCCAGGGCCGGTGGCGCCGTACCGGAGGAGTTTGCGGTGCTGGTCCGGGCTTATACCCGGGGCTCGGCGCTGGCGCCGGTGGTGCGCATCCAGACCAGCCGGCGCGTGCTCTGGCTGCTTGACGGCGCCGGCCAGACGCTCGCCGAGATCGCCGCCGACCACGTATCGGCCCGGCCGGCCGACGGATCCGCCGCCACCTCGTGGGACGAGATCGAGGCCGAGCTGGTCACCGGCGGCCCCGCCCTGCTGACGGCGATCGACACACAGCTGCGCCGGGCCGGCGCCCGGCCCGCCGCCACCGCGACCAAACTGCAGCGAGCGCTCGCCGGCCGGCTACCCGCCGCCGGGGGCGCCCAGGAACCGTCGCTGACCAGGCATTCGCCCGCCGGTGAGGTCGTGCTCGGCTACGTGCGCGGCCAGGTGGCCACGATCACCCGCTATGACCCGCTGGTCCGCCGTGATGAGCCAGACGCCGTGCACCAGATGCGGGTGGCCACCCGCCGGGCCCGCAGCGCGCTGCAGGCCTTCGGCACCATCATCGAGCAGGACGCGACCCGGCCGCTGTGCGCGGAGCTGAAGTGGCTCGCGGCCACGCTCGGAGCGGCCCGCGACGGCGAGGTCATGCTGGCCCGGCTCACCGCCGACCTCGGCGCCATCCCCCCTGCCCTGGTCGTGGGGCCAGTACAGGCCCGCATCACCGCCCACTTCACCGCCGAGCTCACCCGGGCGCGCCAGACCGCGCTGGCCACGCTCGACGGCCAGCGGTACCTGCGCCTGCTCGATGACCTGGACGCGCTGCTGGCTGACCCGCCGCTGACGCCACAGGCGAAACACAAGGCAGGCACGGTACTTGCCAAGCCGGTCCGGCGGGCAGCACGGCGGCTGCAGCGTGCCCTGGCCGCCGTGCCCGCCGCCGGGGACCGCGACGCGGCGATCCATGAGGCGCGCAAGGCCACTAAACGGGCCCGGTACGCCGCCGAGGCAGCAGCGCCCGCGCTCGGCCGGACGGCCAGCCGCCAGGCCGCACAGGCCAGGGAACTGCAGCAACTCCTCGGCGACCATCACGACAGCGTCGTCGCCCGGGCAGTGCTGCTCGATCTCGCCGGCCAGGCCCGGACGACCGGGGACGACACCTTCACCTACGGCCTGGTGTACCAGCGCCAGGCCTGCCAGGCCGCCACCATCGAGCAGGCCCTACCACGCTTCACGGCCGCGCCACGCGACCGGACGACGGGCCGCTGACAGGTCAGACGACGGCCAGGCAGCAGGTTCGCCTGGCGCCTGGCATGATGATCTCGGCAGCCGCCGGATTGCATGCTTTCAGATGCGTGCCCGGCTGATGGCTGGTGGTGGCCGACGAACGCCGCTTCCTGAGGATCGACTCGGGCGGCCGGCGGCGAGCACGAACCATATTGCCGCGGCGGCCGGGATCAGCCCGGGCAACCTGTACTACCACTTCGCGGACAAGCAGGAGATCATCCGGGCGCTGCACGACCGGTACGCCGCAGCGCACGAGGGGCTGTGGAGCCCCGGCCCGGGCGGGCAGCGCGGCCTGGCCAGGCTGCGGGCCAACCTGGCCCAGGGCATGGAGCTGGCCTGGCGGTACCGGTTCTTCGAGCGGGAGCTGCTGGCCTTGCTGCGGGCAGACCCGCAGCTGCGGGCCAGCTACCAGAATGTGTACGAGCGCCGGCTCGCCCAGTGGGTCTCGTTCGGCGAACAGCTCGCCGCAGAGGGCATCATCCGGCCACCCCGGCCGCCCGCCACGATCGCCGACCTGGCCATCGCCATCTGGCTGATCGGCCAGAGCTGGCTGCCGTTCCTGGAGATCACCGGGGACCCGCAAGACCCGCAGCAGGTCAGCAGGCGCAGCGACATCGTGATGGCGGTTCTGGGACCCCACCTGGCCGGGCCGGGAGCCGGGGATGAGGAGGAGCCATGAGCCTGCACGTGATCGCCCCGGCCGGGCCGGCCGGGTCGGCCACCGCCTTCACCAGCACCTTCGGCACCCAGCCCACCCCGGCCGACCAGGCCCTGGCCGCCACTTTGGCACGGCGGGGCCGCCAGGCCCGCGCCGCGGCCCGGAAGGAATGATCACGATGCGAACCGTCACCGAACCCGCCCGCACGGCCGGCGCCGCCGAGCCCGGCATCGCCGCCCGCGAGGCGTGGCGTCGCCGCGTCGCCCGGATCGGCTCAGATATCCAGCTCGCGTTCGCCGCCTTGTGGATCTTCCGGGGCATGCTGGCCACCGGATGGCCCGGCCGGCTGCCCGCAGCCCTGCTCCTGGGCAGCGCGACGGCCGCCCTGGCCATCTGGGGAACCGTGGTCACCCGCGGCCTGGCCCCACTGCCCCGCGGGCCCGCCGCGCGCCGTCTCGGGCGGGCCATCACCATCGCGACCGTCGCCCAGCTCGCGGCCAGCTGCGCCCTGCCCGTCATCGTCGCGGCCGCCGGCCGACCGGACCTCATCGTCACCACGGTGGCGATCACCATCGGCATCCTGCTGTTGTGGCTGCGGGCCACGCTCGCCACGCCCGGCCACCTCGCCGCGGGCATCCTGCTCATCGCCGTTCCCGGCGGCCTCGCGCTCGCCCTGGCCGGCAGCAGCCTGACCGCCGCCACCGGGCTCGCTACCGCTGCGATCCTCATCGCGAGCGCGGTCACCGGGTTCCGCGCCCTGGCCAGCGGAACCCTCGCGACCCCCGCACCTGCGCCCTGACCCCGCCCGTAGCAGGCGGAGGCAGACACCGTGCCGCAGGGTTTCCTTCATGGGCCAGCAGGGCCGGGCCGGACGGCTCCCTTGCAGCCCGGTGATCGGCTCTCGCCGACCGGGCTGCGATCTGAGCGTGGTTCCCCCGGCGCGTGTCGTGACCGGTGCCGCCCCACGCGCAGACCGTCCGAGGTCAGCCCTGCTGCCCGGTGGCTTCGGCCCGGCTTTTGATTCCGCGTAGCAAGTTCCGTGCCGTGATGGCCTCGCCCCAGATCAGGATGACCGGGACAGCGTATGCCCGGAACGGCCAGGGCCCGCAGTTGAGCCGCATCCGGCGGATGAGCCGTGTCGTGCCGGGCTCCGGCTCGGTCAGCAGGAAGCTGTCGCTGATTTCGCCGGATATGCCCAGCCGGGGGTTGTCGCGAAGGCGGGCGGGCAGCAGGTACCGCAAGTGGGTGTCGGTGAAGAGGACGAAGGATTGGCCCGGCTCGGCCTGCCGCACGACGTAACAGGCGGTACCCGGCGGGCCATCGGCGATGATGTCTCCCACTCGGGGATTCTGCCAGGCAGGGACGATCCGGTCGTCCGCGGCGACGTGATAGCCGACTGCCGCCTTCCCGGGCTGCTCATGAGACAGGCGGCGGTAATACCAGTCCACGCACCGATCCCATGACCTCGAGTCCGAATAGAAGCCGGCCCGCCCCTGGCCGGTCTGCACCAGCCAGGACCACACCTGCTGCGATGGGGCGCTGATCGTCACCGCATGCGTGGTCTGTACCAACGGAGCTGGCACGAGATCATCTCCCGGCAGCGGCATCGCCCGTTCCGCTTCGGTGGCCTTCCAGGACACCCGCGCGGGCCAGCGGGCTGGGCTGCCAGGCGCCAGGGCCCGTCCCGTCCTGGCCGCCCCGCCCTGGCGGGAGCGGCGTGGTGATCGCTGCTGAGGCATGCGGCCGGAGAAGGACGCCAGGCTCGCCGCGGCCTGGGCTCCGGTCATGGGACGGCCGTGGCCGCACGCCAGCACGTCCGGCCGGAGCCTGGCGAGCGCGGCGATGGATTCCTTTGCCGCCGGCCAGTTCCAGGTGGAGATGCGGGGCGGCCCGGCGACCCGGTGCCTGCCCGCCAGCAGGCCGGGCACCGAGTTGACGTCAACGGTCAGCACGGCGTCGCCGGTGACCAGCACCCGGTCCTCGGCGCGGAAGAACGCGACGTGGCCCGGTGTGTGGCCCGGCGTCGGCACCGCCTGCCAGTCCGGCAGGCCGGGAACGCCGGCCGCCGGGTCGAACGCCCGGGCGGTGCCCTCCAGGCTGTTCCGTGACCGGCTCGCTTCTACCGCCCGGCGCGGGGCGAGCCGCAGCAGCGGGGCGACGAGCCAGCGGTCCAGCGGGTTGCCATATTCCGGCAGGTATCCGCCGGGAGCCAGGACCAGCTCGTCGGGGTGCACGTACACCGGCAGGTCCCACATCCGTGCCAGTTCCAGCGCCGAGCCGGAATGATCGGGGTGGATATGCGTCAGCACGATCGCAGCCGGACGGGTGCCCGGCCCGAACACCGACTCCGCCGCCGCCCTGATCAGCCGCCCGCGGCGCGGCCAGGCGGTATCGATCAGCACCCAGCCCGGCCCGGACCGCACCAGGTACACATTGACCCCGGTCAGCCCGCGCCCGGTTTCCACCCGGTATACGCCCGGGGCGATCTCCTCCGGGCCGGTGCCCGCCTCGCCGGCGTACTCGATCCGGAACACCGGATAGTGCTCCGCCACACCCTGGATCTCCTCCAGCGACGCGTCCGGGCCGACGCCGAAGTAATGACGGGCCTCGCGGGCCACCGCCCGGGAACCCGGATGTCTGCCCCACCGCAGCAGGTAAGCACGGATGACCGGAGCGCGCTGCCGTACCGGCACCTCAGCCAGCCTGGCCGCCCGCCGCTGCCTGCCGCCGATCACCACCTGCCCGCTCGCGGCGCGCACGTTAGCCACCCAGTCCGATTCACCAGCCAGGGACACCAGGTAGTAACCGCCATCGCTCGCCGCGCGGACCATGGTGGTGCGGCGGATCACGCCAGAGCGGCGGCCCGGGACTTCCAAGGTGACAACATCGTCCGGGACCAGGCCCAACGACGTGGCGGCCGGTCCGAGCCGACGGCTCAGCAGGCGATACAAGTCCGGGGGCGGACGGTAGCTGTCCCGGCTGCGAGCGTAATGGACCGGCCGGAAAAGCCCCTCCGGCCAGCTCTGACCGCCGCGGGCACCTCCGATCGCGCGTCCCGCCAGCCTGCGGTCACGGCCGGGCGCGGCACCATCCCTGCTTGCCTCGTCTGTTCTCCTCGCCATGCCAGCCTCCAAGATCCAGCTCCATGGTCCAGCCAGAGGCGGCGCGCCACCAGGGGCGAATGGCCCGCCGCGACCGCCCTGCGGGGAAGGCTCTGCCCGGCCTGTTCCACGGCTCGGCAAGCCCCCTTCCCGCCCGCTATGGGGTGGTCCGGACGGCCGACTGCGTGCGGTACAGCGAGATCGTCGCTCAGTGTTGGGATGTGGGCGCGATTGTGGATGCCGCGCACGTCCACGCCGTGGCCTGGCGCGCACAGCACCACGGGAGCGGCACCTGACCGGCAGCGAGCCGCTCAGCGGCGGCGAGCGGAACGCCGTGTTTAACGCCGGCCGGGTCGCCGAGGCTGCGGCCAGCGCCGGCGCGCACATCGTTCTCGGGGCTGGCGACCAGAATATCCTCGATGCCGTCGCCAAGCACCTGCCCGGCCCGTTCGGCCCGATCACGACCATCGCCTCCGGCCCGGTACCCGAGGACGGCGACGAGCGGCTCGGCGCCCAGATCACCACGGCTCTGGACGAGATCACCGGGGAGGCCGTTAGTGCCGTCGGGGACATGGGCACCTCCGCCGCCACCGGCCCGGCACCCGGCGCGGTCCGCGGGATCGAGGCCGCCGCCTGGCAGCTGACCGAGCAGCAGGTCGCCGTGCTGCTCGTGGCCTCCGACATAAGTCAGGACGACGGCCCGGACTACCGGCTCGGGAGTTC